>Ga0153954_1000579_pt1 | contig 27712 bp, 22 predicted proteins | sample TSFL038MetaG_FD_102277 | JGI IMG/M metagenome (GOLD analysis project Ga0153954, IMG submission 102277) | Attine ant fungus gardens microbial communities from Florida, USA - TSFL038 MetaG | ecosystem: Host-associated > Fungi > Mycelium > Unclassified | place: USA: Florida, Wekiwa Springs State... | reverse complement strand
GCTGATTCTAACTAAGCATCTGCTAATTTACTCAACTCGCCAAACTCTCGAGTTTGGCTTCGTCGCGTAAATACGCACCTGCATAGTTAAAATCAGCCAAGAAGCGAGATTTGCGCACAATCATGAGTTAAAGTTGAAAATAAAATAGCAGGTTTATGAGTCTGAAAAGACTCTTTTAGCCTCTCGCTTATCCAAAACTCGCGTTAAATAGGGCTTTATGGCATAGTTGCAAGAAAACAATAATCCTATTCAATAGTATGACTCAACAACCCAAAAAAAGGTTATGCTGGAATTGCGAAGGCAATGTTTCAATTAATGAAGAAACTTGTCCTTATTGTGGTGTAAGCGTTATTCCTGCATCCTTGGATGGCTCTAAAGATACGTTTGCTCCTCCTTATAGTTTGGAGGCTTCTACCGAAGCTATTATCCCACCGCCTCCCTATGCTGCCCTGGATCATGCACCGGTCAATGCATCGGCAAAAGAAGCTGTCCAAGAAGAAAATTCAACAGATACTGACGATTCCTTTGTTGAATTTAAAAAGGTTTTAATAGCACTTATGTTGCTTTTAACCGGCTCAGTTTTTTTTCTTTTCGGTTTGGTTTTAGCGCTCTTTTCCAATCAAGGGGTCTTCACACTTCAATGGAATGGAACTCTCTGGTTTATTTATTCCGGACTATCCCTCCCCTTGCTTTTGTGCGGCTGGAGGGCCCTGACAAAGATCGAAAGTTAGGACCTTTATAGTCCGAAGGACTAAAGGTGCAACGCCCAGGGTATCGCCCCATAAGCGCTAATCTAAGGATTAAAGAACAAAGTCCGATAGCATTTGGCTGATGCTTAAATGCATTTTTGCTCTCTCCTCCTCTCCCTTCGGGAGAGACTAAAACGTCAAAAATCCTTGTAAAAAAGGGCCTGTATCAAACACTTAAACGCTTTCGCGTATTTAATAATCATTTTAAAAAATAGGTGATGGTAAGGGCGTTGCCCTGGGTAGTCTGTAGATTAAATATTGCAGCCTGAAGGGCTGCGTTTTAGCTAGGTTGTAGCAGCCTTACAGGCTGCAAATTCCTTTCAATTATCCCCCTGGGCGTTTCCCAGGGCTGTTGCACCTTTAGTCCTTCGGACTATAAAAGCATTCGAAACATGCTTAAGCTGATGAAGTTGGGTCTTAGCCATCCCCTTCAGAGTGGATTCCACAGCATTTTTTGTATTTTTTACCGCTTCCACAAGGACACAGATCATTGCGGCCTCTTTTGGCTCCGACGACAATGGGCTGTTGCTTTTCAGGCATTTGATTGGAGCCTTGGAATTCATCCGCTTGCCGAGGGGCAGGGGCTTGATTTTCCGTGGGCGTCTGTTGTTCAAATTCTGGAACAAAGGAACGTGTCGTTTCTAGTTGCAATTCAGCCAAAACCTCTTGAAGAGTAGGGAGAGGCCGCGTAATGATTTCGAAGCGGAAAAGATCCTGTGCAATTTCTGTGCGCAAGGTGCGGCTGAACTCATCAAAAAAGGCAAAGGCATCATGTTTAAATTCCATGAGAGGATCGCGTCCTCCCACTGTGCGCAGATTGACATCCGAGCGCAAGTGATCCATCCGCAATAAATGCTCCTGCCATAAATGATCGATTTTTCTGATCATTAAATTGCGCACAGCTTCCTGAGCAGGGGAGTGGGGTTTTTCAGAATCCTTTAGGGCAAATGCCGGCACCTTATTGTTTTCTCGTGTCAATTTTTCTTTGAAAGCTTCGATGATTTTTTCTGCTGCCATTGCTTCTAAATCGCTGACATCAATGAGGTCGTCATCAAAAAAGCCTTCTTGAAAATTAACTGGAAAGTGGGTGATGATCCATTGCCGATAGCCTTCAGGATCCCATCCTCCCTCTTCTGCACGGCTTTGGAAGTATTTTTCTGCTGCATTTGAACAGACGCTTTCCAGGAGTTCTATAGCAATAGGCTCAATATCCTCAGTATGCAAAATATCATTGCGGAAGGTATAGATTTCCTGCCTCTGTTTATTCATGACGTCGTCATACTCAAGAGTATGTTTACGCATGGCGGCATTGCGTTGTTCGATTCGCTTCTGAGCGGTTTCGATGGATTTGTTCAGCATAGAGGCAGAGATAGGTTCACCTTCAGGTGGACGGAAACGTTGAAGAATGGCTGTCAGACGCGGGGAAGCAAAGAGGCGCAAAAGTGCATCTTCGAAAGAAACATAAAACTTAGACGTTCCTGGGTCTCCTTGGCGCGCACAGCGGCCCCGTAGCTGTCTGTCAATACGTCGTGACTGATGTCGAGTTGTTCCCATGACATAGAGACCACCGACGTTTGCGACTCCAGATTCCAACTTGATATCAGTGCCTCGGCCAGCCATATTCGTTGCGATGGTGATGGCGCCGCGTCTTCCTGCATGGGCGATGATTTCGGCTTCTTTATCATTTTGTTTAGCGTTGAGGACTGTATGTTCAAGCTTATTGAGCTTGAAGATACGCGACAGTTTTTCTGAAATTTCGACAGATTCGGTACCGATCAAAATAGGGCGGCCAGCTTCATGGATAGAATGGACTTCTTTGAGAATGGCATTATACTTTTCGCGTTCCGTCATATAGATTTCATCATTGAAATCTTTACGGCAGGCAGGGCGGTGAGTAGGAATTTCGAGGACGTCTAATTTATAAACTTGCTTAAATTCGCCAGCTTCGGTTGTGGCGGTACCTGTCATCCCTGCAATTTTTTCATACATGCGGAAATAGTTTTGCAGTGTGATCGTCGCATATGTTTGCGTTTCTCGTTGGATAGAAACTCCTTCTTTAGCTTCTATCGCCTGATGCAAGCCATCAGAGAATCGGCGGCCTGGCTGCGGACGTCCTGTATGTTCGTCGATGATGATGATCTTGTCATTTTGGACAATATAATCGACATCCTTTTCCATCAACAGGTGGGCGCGGAGAAGCTGTCGAAGATTGTGAGAACGTTCTTTGCGTTTTAGGTCTTCTTCTTGAACAGCGAGGCGTCGCTGAATTTTCGTTTCTTCGTCGAGAGAGGAATCTTCATCAATTTTAAGAAATTCGTAGCTGATATCAAGCATGACGAAGTCATCACCTTTGCCAATGCCGTCAGTACACTCTTGCCAAGCTTGGATGCCCTTATCCGTTAATTCGAATTCATTGCCTTTCTCATCGATGATGATAAAAAGTTCGGCAAGAGCCTGAGAGCGCTCTTCCTTGTTTTGTTCGCCATAATAATAAAGGTCCCACTTATCGATTCCTGCCCGCATATCGGGATCTTCTTTGATATGCATGAGGATCTTATTATGTGGAGTACCTTTGCTCACCAACCACAGTTTACGCAGAGCTTCTTGCTCTTCTTCCTCTTGCTTTTTATCCCTTTTCTTAGGCGCCTGGTCCTCTGAAGTGCCTTCTTTTTCCAGCACTCTTCGTGCTTCGGAAGCTAAACGGTTGCAGAAATCACGTTGACGACGGACAAGCTGCCCAACACCGGCTTTTAGCTCATCGTACATATGGCGGCTAACAGGGGAGGGCCCAGAAATGATTAAAGGGGTGCGCGCTTCGTCGATCAGAATGGAGTCGACTTCATCGATAATGGCGAAATAAAAGCCGCGCTGAACTTGCAGATCTTTACTTGTAGCAATCGAATTATCCCGTAGGTAATCGAAGCCAAACTCAGAGGCAGTGCCATAGACGATATCCGCTAGATAAAACGCTTTTCGCTCTTCTTGAGGAGCCTCATTGGTAAGCGCAGCCGTTGTCAGACCAAGCCAGCGGAAAATCGTTCCTACCCACTCGCAGTCGCGTTGAGCTAAGTAATCGTTAACCGTGACAAGGTGGACGGGTTTTCCTGTTAATGCATTGAGATAAAGAGGCATGGCAGCCGTCAACGTTTTGCCTTCGCCCGTCATCATCTCTGCGATAGCACCTTTATGCATCGCGATAGCACCGATCAATTGGACATCGTAAGGAATCATATCCCATTTTTGATCGTAGCCCGAGACGTGAATTTCAGTGCCGCAAAGTCGACGGCAAGCATTTTTGACGACAGCATAGGCTTCCGGCAATAAGTCGTCGACGACTTCTCCTTGATTCAACCGCTCTTTAAATTCAGCGGTTTTTTTGCGTAGTTGTTCATCGCTCAGCGACTGAAATCTTTCATCCCATTCGTTGATTTTTTCAACGAGTTTACGATATTTGCGTAAAGTACGATCTTGAGCTGTTCCAAAAATTTTTTTAAGAAAACCGATCATGAAAACCAACTTGCTCCTTTTGCGTAAGTGAGTTTTTCAGGCATTCCGCCAAGATTAAAATTTACTAAGATGACGCTTTTTTCTTCAAGAATGGCGACAATAAATGAAATCATGTTGCAGTTCAACAATTAACCGTTTTGACTATTGAAAAATCACTATGAAAGGCCTTCAATTCTGAAGGTGTCGGGTTTTAACTTTGATTTAAGCGATATGCTTTTGTCTATGGCATTCTCTTTTTTCACTCTAATTTTAACCTATTTATCCTCGACAAGTCCACCAAAATATCAGACGTCTTGATTAGCGAGTTTGAGGAGGTTTGATATTAAATAATTCATTAAGTATTGTAATCTTATCGTTTGGAAGAATCTTCGGTTTCTTTGCTTCAACATCAGTCGCTATTTTTCTGATAGTCTCCGATTTATTGAGTGGAGGGGGATTTTCTTCTTGAATTTCTAATTTTTCACGGCAAAGTAAATCTACTTTTTCTTCTTTAGGATCTCTTTTCCGTTTTTTGGAAGGGACTTCTGGGATTTTAAAGCCATCCGTATCCGTATCGATTCGACTAATTGATGCTGGACTTGTCATGATTTTTCCTTGTGTAAGTCTATGATTATTTTAGCATTTATCGTCGCTAAGTCCACTAAAAAATGTTTTTTTGCTTTTCTAAGTAGTCATCTATGCGTATGCTTATTAACGGAATTAATTGTTTTTAAGACGACTTTACACGGGGAGGTATCCCAATGAGATCTTCAAATCCAGCATTGCCAGCCAATCTCTTTATAGAAGCTCGTGCTTTTACAGATCGTTCGCAAGTCATGACGATGGAAGGTACCGTGATCAAAACGGCTTTGTTACTGTTGTTAACGATGCTTTCAGCAGGATGGACGTGGATGAAATTTTATCAAACAGGCGGGCATACCACTTCTGTTTCTGCCTTGGTGATGACGGGTGCCATCGGTGGGTTGGTGTTGGCATTAGCCACCGCTTTCAAAAAGGATTGGGCTTCCGTTACTGCTCCCTTATATGCCCTATTTGAAGGATTATTTATCGGAGGACTTTCTGCGATACTAGAGGCTTCATTTCCTGGTATTGTCATTCAGGCGGCTGGACTCACGTTTGGCACGCTCTTTGCCATGCTTATGGTTTATCAAAGTGGCTTAATTAGAGTCACAGAGAGTTTTAAAATGGGTGTGGCGGCGGCGACAGGGGGCATTTTTATTGTGTATTTGGCGACATTTGTTTTGAGTTTTTTTGGAGTTCATCCGTCATTTATGTATAGCAACTCTTTGCTGAGCATTGGCATCAGTTTATTTGTTGTTATTGTCGCAGCTCTAAATTTTGTGATCGATTTCGACTTTATCAGCCAAGGTGCTAGAACAGGGGCTCCAAAGTATATGGAGTGGTATGGTGCTTTTGCTTTAATCGTGACGCTTGTTTGGCTATACGTTGAATTTTTAAGATTGCTAGCCAAGTTGCGCGAGCGTTAGAAGAACAGGCTCTTAGAAACTCTTATGCGATGCGCATCGATGCACATCGCATAAGTTATGTTGGACTTTTCAGTGAGGTTGTCTAATTGCGGAAGAAGAGGATATTTTTAAGAATTTCAAAAGGATTGTAGGAATATACAGCTGATAAATTTTTACATCCATCTTTTTGGCAATTAGCAAGGTATAAGCGAACTTTGCCTAATTTCTCATCTTTAAAAAGACCCTCAAACTTATTTTTTAGGAATATTTTGAACCGATCTTTTTCAATTTCTTCAGTTCCAGTACTTGGATCATAATAATAAGAGATAGAATCCTCATCTCCGATCTTCAGTATTGTTGTATGACCATTACCTTCCATGAGTGTAACGATGCCAGCACCATCTTCTTCTATCAGATCAATGCTGCGTATAACATAGGTTCCTGGTGTAAGGTCACTAATATCGTTTATCAAAGCCTCCATCTTTTCTGGATGATTAATGTCGATATCAGATAAAGGAGTTGCTGGCTGCAATTCAATCCCATTAAATCGAGCAATGGCTTGCAATCTTTCATGCAACCATTGATTCATGACTTCAATATCATTGCCATGGTAAAAAGGGCTGAATAGCGTATGGAGTAACATTTTTAAATAGGGTTTTCTGAAAGCTGGCATGATTGCTGTTTCTTTAGCAGCATTAAAGACCTTTTGTCTTGAACGGAAAGTTTCAGAAGAAGTTCTGTAATAGGGAGCAGCCTCAGAAATGCAGTTTCTCAAGTCTTGAATACTCTTAGTTTGATGGCAGGTTATTTGCATACGTGCCGCAAAATCGAATGCCATTGCTGAGGAAGTTTCTCCATCCCAGAAGAAGCCGGACTTATCCCAGAAGCGGTAATTGTCAATTTCATCAAATAGATCAGGAGTGGCTTTTTCCAAGGCTCTATTAATCTCTTCTACTTTTTTCGAATTTGTCCCGCCGCTAGCAAAAAGCTGAGATCCTGTGAATAATTGATTAGGAAAAGAATAAGATCTATATGCATTAACACCTAAATAGAAGAGAGGCACTGCAATTGTCGTGAGTTTTAAGGCTCTTATATACCATTTTTCTTTCGATGCAGTGCTTATTTGGTCATGAGGGTTCGATATACTTTTTTGCGATTCATTTTGCGAAGATTTTTCCTTTGCCTGGGGATTCGCAACATCCAACCAAACATTTGGATTCTTGGAAAAACTATTAGAAATCGAACTCATGTAAGCCTCATAAAAAAAGATTAAAGGTCTTTTTTATAATAATTATATTAAGATATGATAAAGTTCTTTTAAAATTGTTATGTCGGAGTTTCTACTGTACTGAGAAGGAGCTTTTTTTGTTGTGTATCAAGTTTAGAGGCCAAGACAAAGCGGTTGTCTATTTGCATGAGCTCTTCCCTATCTACTAATCTGAAGATCTTTTGGCAACGTGCATTGAAATCCTCGCGTGCTTTTCCTTGCCAGGTAGTTGAATCAAAGAACAAGTCCCTCCAGTTTTTAAGATGAGAAAGGTTTGGATTTGAAGGTTGTGTGGAAGCATTCAATGCAGCAATTTTTCGGTATGCAATAGGAAGATAAAAGTAAGCCCTGTAATAATAAGGGGTACTTCTTGGTTCTCGATTTCCCGCACCAATTTGTTTGGTCAGCAGCTTGACTCTTTTTAGATCTTTGAGATTTGGATGATCAAAATGTCTGGATCCTTTGGATAAATCTTCATGAAGTCTATCCATGAGTTGACAGCCAATTTTCATTAGGTCTTGGCAGAGCCTTTCAATCTCTTCGTGATGCGTTACAACAACAGGCTCTTTAGGATCTTGATAGCTTTCTTCAGGAAAGAAACTCTCTAAACGGTCTAACAAAATTTTAAAATCTTTGGCTTGTTCTCCTGTCTCTTTATCAAAGATTAACTGCGGTTGCCATTCATAAGGTTTGATATTTTCTTCACACTGCATAGCAATGCTTTTTAAGCTAGAATAAAGAGTTGGATTTTGTTGTGTACTTTTAAAATAACAAGTTCTAAGTAGGCGTCTTAATTCGCAGGTTGTTATCTTTCCATCCAAGCGTTTAATATAGGCGTCTGCTGCCATACAACAAAGAGGTTCTTCTAATTCCTGTAATTTCAATGACTGCTTGATTTCCAGAATTTTCATCGCTTTGTCTTCAGAAAATTGTTCTTTAAGCCTAATTTGATGCTGTTTGATGAAATCATTAAATGACTTATTATTAGAAAGCTTACTATTTTCGAGTTCTTGATGGAAATCATTAATGGATTTCTGAAAGACTTTCCAATCCTCTTCTGATTCTATGCGGGGAAGCAATTGTTCATACTCTTGGCGGAGCCTATTTTTTGAAAAGCCAATTTCATCCCCTTTAGTTTTTAATTCTTCATCGGATGGAGGATAGGCGAGCGATAATTCATTCCAACTCACTATTGACATGGCTTTTTGTTCGGGAAAGGATTCACTCCCTGGTGAATTTGAAAGAATAGTTTTGCTCGATGCAGATTCTAGCGGTTGAAATTGAGAAAGCTTTTCGTTAAAGACATTTTCTGAAACCTCGCTAATTTCTTCTAGAATGAAATCTAATCGCTGTTGCCCTGTTGTCATTTCGGAAAAATCAAACTCAGGATTTAAATTGAAGTAGATTGAAATTTTCTGCAGTTCTTCTGAAGTCCATTGATGCTCTGAAAGAAGCCAAAAATGTTCTTCTTCATTTAGTCCCTTAAACAATTGTTTCAAAATTTTGGTTGCCTCATTGTCTAAAGAAGAATAATCAGAAGCATTGTTTTTAATCAGGATAAGACGACCAAGGCTTGTTGCGGATTTGAACTCCTCATTTTCTGCTAAGATTGAAAAATCTTCATTCTGAAGCAAATCAAAAGTGAAATCGATGATTTTTTCAGACCATAACGCTTGGTCCTCAATTTGACTACAAAGGATATTTAAGTTTGAAGCGACTCGTGCTTTAGAGTCTGTATGGCCTAGCCTTTCGTAAATTAGTTTTTGGTGTGTAAGAGAAAGACCGTTCAAAGTTTTTATGATATTTTTGTAATCAGAATAATTAGAATTAGGTAGTAAAAGAATACGTGCGTCAAGGTAGTTAAATTTTTCAATTTCAAGCTTGTCTACAATCTTTTTGAGATATGAAGTCGCTGTTTTAGGGGTTAAGTCAAAAAATTCATGGAGAAGTTTTTGATCTTGACTGATGAGGTCAAATATTGTTTTTTTATCTTCAAAGGAATCTAAGCTACTTTTCTCAATTTCATTGAATAAGAGTTCTCCGTTATTAATAAAGATATCATATGAAGATTCATCTTGTTTAATGTTCGTTGTCTTATAGTAACACAGGAAAAGCTTGAGAATTTGTGAACGGATAAATTGATCTTTTATTCGTTCAAATTTGCCAGCAGGATATCCTAATAATTCCTCTTTGAGTTTTGATTGTTCTGTATTGAGTTCGCTTACCTTTCTAGCATCAGTAGAGTGTATCGCTTTCTGCCACTCAAGAGAGGAGACGTCCTCTCTAAGCTTTTTGACTGGATCTGTTTGCTCTTGAAGTGCTCTAAAAATCTCTTCGGCAGGAATAGTCAATAATTGGATAAATTCGGAAATGGCACAATCTGTGTAAAGGAAGAGACCTGTTCCTTTTTTTGCAATCAAGGAAGACAATACAGATAGAAATTTTAGCTGTTCTGGGTGGTTTTTGGAAATAGTACTTAATGTTTTGGCCGTTTCAGAAAGATTTTCCAATACGCAGAAGGGAACAAGGTCATTAAGAAGTTGCTCATTCAAAAGTGATTCATCCAAGGAAAAGAGTGATTTTTCCCAGGAAGGTCGAAAATCGTCGATTGTTGCATAGTTCAGTAAGGAAGCCGCAAGTTGATAATAACTTTTCCTTTCATAGCCCAGTTGTTGGTTATTTTTTTTGAGACATTCCTGCAATAAAGCAAACTTGTCATCACTTAAACGGGCAAGGGGGGTGAGAACTTTTTTAATGTAATCAACAGTGATAATACCAGAAGATCCACGAGTTCCATCTTTTATCGAGTATAGAAAATCAAGGACTCTTGTTTTCGTCTCTTGGGGCAGCCTATTGATTGTTTCAATAATATCAGGATTTTCTGATAAATCGAGAGCTCCTATTCCTTGGGATATCTTTTCACCTCCTTTTTTGTCTTCTTTTACTATATTGAATAATTCTACAATCTTTTTAAGATCATCAATAGTTCTTTTGTCAGCAGTAAGTCCGCTAAAAATGTTAAACACAGATTTCCATGGGGCATCTGTTGTAGAAACAAACTGAATCAAATTCTGCGCCTTGAAGGGCTCAAGATAGATTGCAATACCGATCACTGAGCGAAAATCGTTCCATTCAATATCAAGAAATGGACTAATCCTTGCTAAAACTTCGTGGATATTTAGTCGAGTGTGTTTTAAATGATCAGTTAAAGTGTATTTAATGCTATCTGAGCTTGTTTCGAGGGACGTTTTGATAAATTTTTTAAATATTTCAATGATTATATTTATGCTCTCTTGATCGGGACAAAGAGAAATGATTTCGCAAATAGTCGCATAAATGGAATGAGCCTTGTCGGTGGGAATATCAGGAGATAATTGATTCAGATGTCTAATGAGATCGAAGGCATTGATTTCTTTGACAGAAGGGATTTTTTCGCATAAATGAGATTGCCAACTTTTTTTAATTTTTGAGAAAAATTCTGAAAGGAAAGCTACTTGCATGGGAATGTCATCTTCAACAGCATAGCTAGCCTTCCAAGAATGTCCGAGGCTAAATAAAACAAAGAGATTGCAGAAAACAGTTAATTGTTGGTCTGAAGGCTCGATGTCTTCTTGTAGAGAAGCCAATGTATAAGCGTCGTTAAGGGCGCTGTTAATCTTGTCCTCTGAGTTGAAATTGCCGATGGTTCGAATCATTCTTTCTAACTGAGATGAAGTCTCTGAAGAGGCCTTTTCTTCATTTTTAAATGGGGTGAGATGCTTCTTCAGATTCGATAAAATAAAGGAAAAATTCTTAGTGTTTAAGATTGCTTCTGCAATGCATTTTGCTTCAGGTTTTGATAAGGGTTGAAAAAAATCTCTTAGATCTTGAGCTGTATTTTCTTTAATGAGACCGAGCGAGGCAGCTTTTACTAAAATGGGGCTTTCCCATCCTGAAGGGTGATGAGAAGCGACTTTTTCAACGATTTTTATTCGTTCTTCTTTTTCTTTGTTGAGTAATTGGGAAACAAGGGCCTTTTCAATGTCATCAGAAACTTTCTTTAAAAGGGGAGAAGCTTCTTTTTTAACGATATCTACTTTTGAAGGAACCAACCACTTAGCGATTTTATAAATAAGGATGGAGACGCAAAGAGTCATAAGGGAGTAGTTGGCGACATCTTTGAGTTCCCAATGATGTATTTCTTTTGGGATTATTTGAGTTGTTGGGAGAGATGGATATGTTGTTGGACAATTCGGAGTTTGATCCTCATTTTGAATTGAAGGAAAGGAATTAGGGATTTCAGTGAGGGGATGATTTAAATTCTCTGGTTGGGAATTTTGAGATGAAGTGCTGGTGAATGCTTGATAAGCATAGATCGAGGTTGGTAATCCAAGTAAACAAGTTCCGATAGCCACTGATTTAATGCGCTGATTTTGATGATTGACGCTTTTTTCTTCCATGACTCTATCTGTCACTATTTCATTTTTGTCAGGAGGATTTGCAAACATGGAAGAAATCGATTTAAACATAATTTTATATTCCTTTTGTAAGGATTGCGTCATTTAATTTATATTTTTTACCCATTGATTGTCCCATGAGACAGCGAATTTCGAGGCCTTGCGCTGTTGCTGCAAGAAGATCCTGATCGAATTGGATAGCGTTTGGAGGGAAAAGAAGGATGAGCGAGGAGGCGCCAAAAGAGAAGCAACCCTTTTCACTGCCCTTTGGATAAAATTGTCCAGGTGTATATGTCTGATGGATGGATCCGACAAATGTAGCGCCGATTTCAAGAAAGAGGATGTCTCCGAAGCCTGTGTTTTGCAGGATACAGAGTGTGCGTTTGTTCTCAGTAAAGATCTCTAAATTTTTTTTAATTGCTGCAGGATTCACAGAATAGAGCCAGCCGTTGATCAATTGTGTATCCGTAGGAATGCAATCGCAAGGAAAATGAAAGCGATGATAATCTGTTGGACATAGTCGGGCGATCACCATAGATCCTTTGGCGTACTTCTTGGCTAGTTCATCATTTTTTAAGAGGCGCAAGAGGTCGAATTTTTTCCCTTTTACGACAAAGCCATCGGCTTTTTCTATATTTTGATAAAACCAATAGCGCCCATCGGCAGGAATTACAGCCATTTGTGGATCACTGTCGATTGGCCTTGCTTCGGGCTTTAGCTTGCGTGTAAAGAAATCATTGAATGAAACATAATCGGCAGGATTTTTAGCAAATTCGCTGACATCTAAGCCAAAAGCTTTAATGAAGGGAACAACTTTTTTTGCACTTGATGCACGGCTTTGCAAATAACCATAGAATGAAGAAAAAAAGGGAATTCGTGCGAGTAGGAATGCTAGCGGAGTGCCAAATAAGCGGCTGCTAAGCGTTGTCCCATATAAGAGCCTAATAAACTTTTTGCCATAAACATGCTCTTCTTCCCGGTGCCCGGTTTTACGGTCAATATAGATGATAGGCTGCATGAGTGATTATCTTCAGGGTTTTGGTATTCCACGTTTTTGGGCGGGCTGGGAAAGCACTGTCAACTCATCGATGAATTCAGGATCGAAGACATGGATTAAATGATTTTCCTTAATAGCTTGTAAGGTGCGATGAGCGCTTTTGACAATACGAAAGAGGAGATCGTTATCATCCGGAGCCTTTACATAGGCATCTTGAAGTTTTTTGTATTCGACAATGCGCTCTCGCAATTTCTTTTGATCTTCCAAGCTCTGTTGGGTCGCTTGAATCAGAGTATCTAATCGAGAGATTTCGTGGGTGATGAAGGCAGCTGGATCTGATGATGAGGGAGCGAGAGGCTGTGCGTAGCAAAGACTGCAGCCGAAAATCCATAGCAGAAAAATTGCTGAAGTCGTTTTGGATAATATTTTCATCTTTAACAATAGCTGGAGGTTTTTATCATGAATTCGAAATCAAAAATTTAACAAGGTATGCATGCATACGCATCAGGCTAACTCGCTTCAGCATAGTAATAATCTTGTTCAAAAGCCGAATAGCCGTTGGGCATTGTCTGCAGTCGCTTTGGCTAACTCTTCAAGAGAAACGCTTTTTATAGCAGCAATTGTAGCTGCTGTTTCGATTAAAAAGGAAGGTTCATTAACAATCCCTCTTCGACTTTGTGGAGCAAGGTAAGGAGTATCTGTTTCTATCAAAAGGCGATCTAAAGGGACCATTTTAGCAATTTGACGCAAGCTATCGCTTTTTTTGAATGTCACAATGCCGCTGAGTGAAAGATACCAGCCGCGCTCAAGGACTTTTTCAGCTTCGCTTTCGCTTCCGGTAAAGCAATGCAGCACGCCAGGTGCATGCCTGCCGTCGACGACATATTCAGCATCCAAGATTTTAAAGAGATCGGAAAAGGCTTCCCGACAATGGATGACCACAGGACGTCGGCAAGAGAGAGCTAGCTGGAGGTAACGACGCAAAAAATGCTGTTGAAGTTCTTTGGGTGAATGGTGATAAAAATAATCCAGTCCGGTTTCTCCAACAGCGACAAGCATCCCTTGCTTGGCATGATGTTCCATAAAAGGAAAGAGGGCTTCGCCCTCCGTTGCCACATCGTGAGGAGTTGTTGCTGCGGCATTGTATATCCAAGGATACTTCTTTGCTAATTCCAAGCCTCGTTTAAGAGTAGTTTCGTCAGTACAAATGTTGACGATGGCTTTTATGCCCGAAGCTTGGGCGCGCTGCAAAATCTGGTCTATTTCCTCAAAGACTTTTTCAGATGTCAAATGAGCATGCGAATCAATAAAGGCTGTCATAATCAAGAGTTAAAGAGTTTCAATTTGTTTGAGTGAGCCGATCACAATTTCAGGAGTCAAAATTTGAGGCAAAATAATAGGCGAAGCTTTTGTATCTACACCATAAAGAACGTACAGAGGGACACTGTTCCTTCCCAACTTTTTCAATTCATCAGCAATGATACTGTCGCGCTTGGTCCAATCGGCCTTCATTCTGACAACTCCAAGGGAATTGAATTTTTCTTCTACCTCATCAGCCGTTAAAACGAGATGATTCGCCTGACAGATAAGGCACCATTTGGCAGTAAAATCGATAAAGACCGGAATGCCTTTTTGTCGTAATTCAGCGACTCTTTCCGGAGAAAATTCTTCCCATGCTCCGGCTGTCATGTTTGCTTCGATCTTGGCCTGCGAGGAAGAACCCCCCAGCTTTTCCACCTGCGAGGATGTTGACATCACGAGCAGATAGCCTCCAAATCCAAAAAATGCCGCTGCAATGAGGATGCTGATGGTTCGCGTGAGTTTTTTATGCAGAGGTGTTGCCCAGCGTCCATAGATCCAACCCGCAATGGCAAACAGGAAAAAGCCAGCGAGCAAGAAAGAGATAGCGAACGTATTTGTTTGAGCACCAAACACCCAGACGAGCCAAATGACGCTTGCCAGCATCAAAAAGCCCATCAATTCTTTGAAGACCAGCATCCAGGGTCCTGGCTTAGGAACAAATCGCAATAGAGAAGGGTATGCCGAGAGGAGGAGATAGGGAAAAGACATACCCACGCCAAGTGCTGTGAAGATCAGCATGGCTTGAATTGCAGGCAGGGTGACGGCAAAACCCACAGCCGATCCAAGGAAAGGTCCTGTGCATGGTGTTGCGACCGCCGTTGCGAGAACGCCACTAAAGAAAGAGCTGAAGAGCTTGCTATGGCCTGATGCTTGCTGGGCTTGTCCTGCCACAGAAATCAAGGAAGTGCCCATTTCGAAAAGGCCAAAGAGGCTTAATGCAAAAGTAAACAATAGGGCGGCTAAAACTGCGACGAAAAGAGGTTCCTGCAGCTGAAAGCCCCAGCCAACGGAACGGCCGTAGGCTTGAAGAGCTAGCAACAAGGCAGCTAATACCCAGAAAGAAAGCAGGACACCCCCAGAAAAAGCTAGACCATGACGGAAAATCAGGCGACGGCTTTCTCCTGCAAGCTTGACAAAGCTTAATATTTTGAACGACATAACAGGCATGACGCAGGGCATTAAATTTAAAATAAGGCCACCGACAAAAGCCAGAATGATTGCCAAAGGAACGCCGCCTTCAAAAACTTGAGGGGAATCGATCGTTGGACTTTGTGTATCGGACTTTAAGAGTCCATTTTCTGCCATCCCGATGATATGTTCTTCAGAAGATGGAGAAATAGAAGCGTCAATACTATAGGATTTGACGCCTTTTGCAGTATGCAAGGCCAAGATGCCTTTAACGTGATTCACGTTTCCGTTTTCCCGCAATACCAGTGCAAACTGATCGGAGCTTTGTTTTTGAAGAAGCGGTTCTGAAGAATAATCAACAGCAGTAGAAAGTTCGGGGAAAAATTCCGCTTTTTGAACGTCTTCATGTTCATTAAAAGTGAGTTCGATGAGGCGATCTTTTCGTTCGACTTTTATCGCTGTCCAGGGTTTAGGCATCAGAGATCGAGCCTGTTGAAAGAAAGCCTTTTGATGAGAATCAGCAAGAGGCTGCTTTTGGCTCACTGGCAGCTGGAGTGAAGCTTCAGATTCTCCCGGCAAGCAGGTGTCTGACGAGCAGACTACCCAGCGTACATCTGCTCCAATGGGTGCCATTTTTTCTGAAAAATTGGCAGGAGGTGTAATCTCTGCCAAGAGGATCGTTTCGCCCTCATATCCAAAGCCAACGGAGGATCCTAATGAAAAACGTTCGGGAGTGGGCCAAAGAAAGGGTCCAACTTGAAAGCCTTCGGGCAGATTCCATGTGACAACGGGCGCCATGCCTGCGTCTCCTGGATTTTTCCAGTAAGCGTGCCAATTTTTATCGATATTTAATCGAAGTCCAAGCCAAAAGGGCTTGCCCGGTTGAATGCTTTCCGGCTCGGCGACAAGATTGATGGAGACAGGGTTTTCTTCAGCAGAAGCCGTTAAAAAAGTTTCTTGGCTTTCATTGCCGTGAGCATGAGGAACGGTAAGGGCAATTCCGAAACACCAAATGAGGCATAAAGCCAAGCGCCATGCATGAAGCATCGACATCCATCCTTTTTTATGTCATTTCGCATTGATCGGTTTTGAATCGATGAGAAATGAGGGGTTGAAAATGGCAATTTCATTCACAATTGTTATGTTTTTTAGTCTTTTATGCAATTGCTTCTCTTGACAAATAGCAGGGAAATGCTTTATTCCTTTGTCAATTCTCTGTTCAATTGCTTTTTTTTGACTTTTTGAAGCAATCGTTTTTTAATTCAGAGATAATTAAATTCAAAACAAATATTATATAGGAATTTTATAATGTTTGTAAACAAAATATTTTTAGCTAGTAATCCTTTTATCGATGCGTATACGCAGTCGGACTTCTTGGGAAAGCTCATTTTTTTAGGGCTTCTTTCCCTCTCCGTATTCACATGGATATTGATCGTCCATAAAGGATGGATCACTTACTTAGCGCACAGACATTCTATTCAATTTTATCGGGCCTTTGAATTACAAAGGATGAATCCATTAAGTCTCGAATGCGAACAGGCGGTAAGGCTTAATCGACCAAATCCTTTTTTAGATCTTTATTTTGTCTTAAAAAAATATACTTTGGAAATATTAAATAAAAATCGACGTTTCGGTCAGCAAGCGGCAAACGTTTCCAATGCCGATGTCTTGACTTCTTATATGTCTCCCACTGATATTGATTTTGTCCAATCACATCTCCTGACGATGGTTGCCAATCAAACGAAATTTCTAGAAAAGAATCTTTTTTTTCTATCGACTATCGTTAGCCTAGCTCCTTTTTTAGGACTTCTTGGAACTGTTTGGGGGATTTTAACTTTTTTTGGAGATCTTCAGAATCATTCGAGTGGTAGCCAACAGATGCTTGGGGGAATTTCTCTGGCTTTAGCAACGACGGTGCTAGGCTTAATCGACGCTATTCCCGCCTTGATTGGATATAACTACTTGAAAAACAGGGTGCGCGATTTCCAGACAGATATGGAGGGATTTTCCAATGAACTTCTCGCTTCTGTCGAAATTTATTATCGTAAAGTGGACGTCCTATGAGCTCGCGTGGTTTTCGTTTTGTGGGAAGCCGGGAAATCGAAGAGCCTGTTGTTAACTTAACTCCTTTAATTGATGTTGTTTTTGTCATTTTGATCACTTTTATTGTCATTGCACCCTTATTGGAACTTGATCGCGTGGAATTGGCGGATGCTAGTACGGCAGTAAAAGAACATACAGCATCAGTTCAAGAAACAAGTCCTATTATTATTCATGTTCAACAAGATAATACCGTCAGATTAAATGGACATGTCGTGCATGATCACGAGTTGATCGCCCGATTGAAGCGGGCAAAACAACAGTTTCCTGACGCCAGACCACAAGTGTTTCACGATAAAAAGGCGCATTTTGGGACATACCAAGGGATCAAAAATGCGGCTGAAGCAGCGGGGTTTCAGCAAATAGATATTATCTTAAAACCCGCCTAAGAAGATAGGCATGCCTCCGACATCTCATTTCTCATTCACCTCTCCCTCTTCTAGAGATCATTCTCTCTGGACCATTGTTATTCTTGTCGTAGTCTTTCACTGTTTAGGAGTAGCTTGGGTGCTTTGGCAAAAGACTTCTTTTTCTCCGAGCATGCCAAAAACAGCCCGCCTTGTCGTTCAAACGATTCCGCTCTCGTCTCCTAAGGACTTAACTCCAATTCCAGCTGCCGAGTCTTTTGAAACGATTCCCGAAGAGGAATCCACTCATCTTGCAGAATCTAAGGAAATCGAGCAAGTTCATCCTCAAGCTATCCAAGAGTCAACTCCTATGTCCGCCATTGAAGATAAACCCAAGAAAGAAGAACCGAAGCCTGCTCCGGCACCAAAACTTGAGCCAATAGTACAGCCGAAGACCGTTACAACTCCGACGCCCTCAACAAAACAGTTAAAGCCCGTAGCGAAGCCTGTCGATCCAAAGAAAGCTGCAAAGACCCAAGAAGCTCCTCCTAAAAAGGTGGAACCTCAATCCGCCGTCAAAAGTCAACCAGCACCTAAAAACCTTGTGAAGCCTTCAAAAACTCAAGAACCTGTCAAAGTGGATGCAACCAAAGCAACCCCAAAAACAGAAAAGGCAATCGCTGATAAGAGCCAAGCTCAAGAGAAAGCACTGCTCGAAGAACAAAAGAAAAAAGAAGCTGAACAGCAGGCCTTGAAGGCTAAGCAACAAAAACTGCTTTCAGAAGCACAGGAAAGGATTGCAAAAATTACGCAAACACGAGATAAATTAACTCCTAGTCAATCTTCACAGACCTTGTCCGTATCTGTTCCGTCCATTGCTTCATTGCAGATCGAAGCAATTTCCGAAATTGAAGCGCCGCAGTTGACGGGGCGGGAAATGAGTTATCGCGATGAGTTGGCTGGACGTCTTAGGCTTCTGTTGCGACTTCCAGAATATGGAGATGTTAAAATAAAGCTCATCGTGGAACGCTCGGGAAAAGTTGCAAAAGTCGAAATTATGGAAGCTGAAAGCCAAATCAATCGCAAATATATTGAAAAAACACTGCCAAGTTTATCCTTTCCTGCGTTTGGAAATAACTTCGGCTCTGCTCAAAGTTATGCGTTTTTAATTACTTTGAGCAATGAATAAGAGGTATCTTGGGTTTCAATGCACCCTCTAAGGAAAAAATCACCATGAGAGATGACCATTTGAGGAAGCTTTTTTTTATTTGCCTAATGATAAACTGTCTTTGGATTTCTTTTTCACATGCAGTCGGCAGTGGGGAGAATGACGCACCTATTATCGTCAGATTGGCTACAGAAACTCAGCGTCTACCCCTTTATCTCAGCCGTTTTATTTGCAATGATGGCAGCTTAGATAGTGCCTATTGTGCTAAACTTGAAAATATTTTGCAGTTCGATCTCGATTTCAATGGAATGACCTATCTCTTAAAACCGACAAATGAAAGAGAAAAACTAGGGGGAGCAGGAAATTTTGACAAATCCCTCAGTGCTGAAGAGTGGAGAGCACTAGGTGCCTATTATGTGGTAAAGGTTCAGATCGAAAATAAAAAGTTGTCTGCCCATCTATATGCTGTCAATGGGGAAATGGCCAAAAGCATCGATGATCTCCCTCTAACAGGGATTTTATCTCGGGATAGACGGCAAATACACCAATTGGCCGATACGATTCATAAGGCGCTTTTTGATAAAGAAGGGATCGCGTCGACGCATATTATCTATACCATCAAGAATCAGTCGGCCTCTGAAGTATGGGAAGCCGATTATGATGGAGAAAACCGTCGTCGGCTTACTCTGGATAGCGGCTATGCAATTACCCCCGCATACGTTCCTCCAAAGCCAAGCCACTCGAGTGGGTCATTTTTGTTCGTCTCCTACAAAACAGGACAGCCAAAGATTTACTATCAATCCTTGAGTGAAGGGGCACAGCCAAATCGCTTGACTTATCTGAAAGGGAATCAGCTGATGCCAGCTATTTCACGTCAGCGCGATAAGCTAGCTTTTATTAGCGATATTACAGGCAATCCAGACTTGTTTATTCAACTGTTTAGTCCGGAAACGGGAGCAATAGGAAAGCCATATCAAATTTTCGCCACCCATTTAGCGACGCAAGGGACACCTACATTTAGTCCAGATGGAAAAAAAATCGCCTTTGTTTCCAATAAAGATGGTGCTCCACGCATCTATATGATGGATGTGCCGGCTCCAGGAACAAGCTTAAAGGATATCAAAGCACGTTTGGTCTCTAAGCGCAATCAAGAAAGCACAGCGCCTGCCTGGTCGCCTGACGGTACTAAAATAGCTTATTGCTCAATCACAAGCGGTGTGAGGCAGATTTGGGTCTATGATTTGACAACGAGAGAGGAGCGGCAGTTGACACAAGGGATGGGCAACAAAGAGAATCCCTCTTGGGCGCCGAATAGCCTTCACTTGGCTTTTAATTCAAGCGATGCAGGAGCTTGCGAGCTTTATTTAGCGAATCTCAATCAAGCGAATACGATTAAAATTAGTTCAGGAGTTGGGGAAAAACGATTTCCCAGCTGGGAGCCACGAAACCAATAGGCAGCGTTACCATTACCTGTTTTTTAAAATAATTATTAAATACGCGAAGCGCTTGGAGTGCGGAAGGCCTCTTCTCTTTTTTCTTTTAACTTTCTTAGCAGATATGCTAGTATGCCGGCTTTACATTATCGATTTGATGCGTGAAAAATATCCACGCGAATTATCTTAAGTACATTGAGAGGCATCTATGCGAAAAGCGAAACAATTTTTTTGGCTCTATATCATATCAATGGCTGTTTTGACTGTTGGTTGCCAACGTTCTTCCAATCAATTTTGGGAAGATAGCAAATCTGCCACCAGGCATATATCGAGGGGATTGAGGACCATGGGCGGCAAGCATGGGGATTCTCGAGCGATACAATATCGCGATGACTTCATGCCTGTTGATGATGGCTATTATATGGATAACAATGCTGCTGCGATGGGAGATTTCATTCCCTTGAGTGATCAACCTGTTGATGATCAATTAGCTATGGCAGATTATGTGAGCCGTCAGCCTTCCATGGCTCCTGGTGATCCAGGGAGCCCCATTCCAGGAATTAGCGCTTTCCAAGACCCAAACGTCAATCCACGCTGGGCTGCCATATTTCGCAACATCAACTTTGATTATAATAGCAATTTGATCAAAGGCCCCAACAATTTGAACACCATCCGCACTATCGCAGATTATATGAAGCGCAACCCAGGTATGTATGTCTTTGTCGAAGGGCATTGTGATGAGAGGGGGCCAGAAGCATTCAACTTAGCGCTAGGTTCGCGACGAAGCAATGCTGTGCGCAACATGCTTATCCAAGAGGGGGTCAATCCTGATAACCTATTCACGATATCATATGGTAAGGAAAGGCCTTTGCTGTATGATCACAATGAGGAATCTTGGGGACAAAACCGTCGGGCAGAATTTAAAATTTATCAACGCTAGAACGTCCAATGGCTTCATTCGTTTCGAAGGGCAAGTATTGCCTGTCCATCCTATCTAGCTTGATTTGGATTTGCGCCTTTTTTTCTGAATCGAATTTATGCGCTGCGGCTTCCCGTCAGCGCAATTTCGAAAGCGAAAATGCCATTGCTATGCGGGCTCTGAGAGATACGGTAGATGTTATCCGTCATGAAATGAATAATCATGAATCCGAGATACGCATGTTCGATGAAAGGCTTCAAAATTTCGAAGTGATGTTGGATAGCATTCGAGATCAATTTGCTGAGTCGAGTAAATCGCATAAGGAGCAATTAAAAGGAAATTCAGCGAACTTTGAAGCCAAGATTAATGCCCTTGAAGCAACATCTAAGGGGTTGATTGCGGATTTGAAGCAATTTAAATCTTATACCAATGAATCTACCTCGGCTTTGACGCAATATAAGCAGAAGCTTGGTGAATTAGAAAAAATTATCGATCAGCAGAGTCAAAATATCGATCACTTGCAGGCAGCTATGCATTCGCTTATGGATGCTTTGCAAGTCAAAAGCGGAGCTGAGAAGTCGTCGCCAGATATTTCGGTTGAGAGCTCTAGTGGAAGATCCTATCGGATCAAAGCAGGGGATAGTCTTGAAAAAATTGCACGTATTCATGAAACCACTGTTCAAGCCTTGAAAGAGAAAAATGGGCTGACATCCGATCGGATTGTTGTTGGCAAGCTTTTGCTGATCCCCGAGAAGCTATGATTTTCGAATTACGGAAAGCGCCTCTAAAAGAAGGTGCTATTGGTGTTTTTGATTCCGGTGTTGGAGGCTTGACTGTTTTACAACATCTTTTGAAAGATCTTCCCAATGAAAGTTTTATCTACTTTGGAGATACGGCACGCTTACCTTATGGGGAAAAGAGTCCTGAAGCCATTTTACGCTATTCCATGGAGGGTGCAAACTTTCTCTATGGGAAAAATATCAAGATGCTTGTTGTGGCTTGCAATACAGCTTCGGCCTATGCTCTTGAAAAACTTCAGGAAAGTTTTGACATTCCTGTCGTTGGAGTGATTGATCCTGGTGCCGAACATGCTGTGCAGGTCTCCTTAACAGGGCATATTGCTGTGCTTGGGACTAAAGCGACGATTAAGTCTCAGGCATATCAAAAGACAATTTTGCAAAAAAATCCTACCGCCCGCGTATTGCCGATCGCTTGTCCGCTCTTAGTGCCTTTAGTGGAAGAAAACTATGCTGAACATCCCGCCGCAGAGTTGATTATTCGCGACTATCTCAAATCATTGAAAGAGCATCAAATCGATACTATCTTGCTTGGATGCACGCACTATCCTTTGCTAAAAAAGCTCATTTGCAAAGAGGCTGGTGAAGAAGTCTCAGTCATTGATTCTGCCGATGCATGTGCCGAAAAAGTTCGCAATATCCTCAATGCCCATAAGCTCAATTCTACGAGTCTGTCCTATGAACATAAATATTATGTTTCCGATGATCCTCAAAAATTCCAGGCATTAGGAAGATCTTTGCTTGGAATACCTATAAGAGACGTTGAGTTGATTTAAAACCCAACTTGTTACCTATGAACGGGTCAGATTCGAATTCTTTTCCTCTAGAAGCTCGCAAAAATAAGAGGGTCATATTAGAAAATATGACCCTCTTATTTTCAGAGCCGAGAGTGCGAGCTTCTAGAGAGAAAATAATTTCGAATCAGACTGCCTTCATAGATAGCAAGTTGGGTTTAAAGCCTGATCACAGATTTTGAACAGGCTCTTAGGAAGAAGCCTTCCATCTTCTAAAAACTTTCACGCAGATGCCAAGAAAGGCGATACACAATAGGCCTCCTCCGATGCTTAGAATTAAGGCTGCGGAATTGGAAGGTTCTTCTACAAGAGTGGCGTTGTCTAGTCTATAAACAGCTTGTGAGTCTTTGTGATCGAAGACGAGAGTCCCCTGGAATGTGACGGGACGTGCAAAACGATTTTCTGGCGCTTTAAAATTTCCAGAAATAGCTATCTGCTTCTCGATGGGGATTTTGTGGAAACAGCAGCTTTTCAGATTGGGTTGAGTCGCTAAAAAAGAATGGCCATCGGGAGAGGTATAAAGAAATCCTCTGATACGAACTTGATCTCGATTGACTTGAAGGCGCTTCTCATTGTTGACAGATAGCTCAGAAAGATGTTGAAATGTGATCATTTCGACAGATTCAGCAAAATTTGCGACAAAGAGAAGCGTTAAAAGAAGATGGATGAACATAGAGATTTGTTTATTCGCGAGTATATAAGTTTTGCCAATAAGTTTGCATCTTAGGAGAAAGGCATTTTAACAAGCGCTCATATTTTATCGGCCATAAATGATGATGTTCTGTATCGATAAAATTAATTTTGCCCGATTTATTGAAAGGAATATTTCCTTTAAAAAGAGAATCAATCAGCCCCACCTCAGTGAGAATGACATATAAGGCGTCCAATTTTTCAGGCGTTATGCGATTTTTGTAATAGGATGTATTGGCGCGATGTCCAAGAATGTGCATATCTTCAACCAATAAAATAAAATTCCTACGTTGGTATTGAGGATCATCAGGAGAGGATGAATCGCTAGGAAGAGGATAGAGCCACTTTTTTGGCACTTTAAAATCCTTTTGATATCCATGGTTTTCAATGCACTGTTGAATCGATTGCGCCCCGTCAATACGTTTCACATAATTGTCCCATTCGCAAACCGTCTGGATGTCCAGAAATGATTTTACAAGATAACCTTTTAAACGCGGATGCTTTCCTACGACAAGATTGGTTGGATTTTTTGGAGGTCTAAGCTTAAAGCCTGCTGCTTCAAAGCTTTCTCTATTCAAGGTCACTCGCTCTGAAGCAAAGATTTTGTCGAGAACTGGCCTGATCGGATGGTCATAAGGCAAGAAATAAGGCTTGAGCTTATCCCACGTTTCGATATCAACATAAGGATTATAGGGATAATCTAAAGCCTTATAAGTCTGTGCTTTTTTATTCCAAACACTATCTTGATCATCTAAAACATAGCTTGCAGCTTCTTGATGCGCTGTGATCGCGATTGAATTTAAAATCATTGCGCAGAGTGAAAAGCATATACTAAATTTCCTTAAACGGTCCATATCACACCTATGTTGTTTCGACTTACCACCGCGTTATGAGTGCAAAAAAATTTTTTAAATTGAATACCTACTACAAACTTTAATTTGTTGCAAATATCAGAAAATTGGCGTATGCTTTCGCTTAAAACTCATATAAAAAACTAAAACCCAACTTCCTTCTTAGGTAGCAAGTTGGGTTTAAAGATGATGACTAAATAAAATGGGAAACTTTCTTTTTACTTCAGAATCCGTTGCCGAAGGACATCCAGATAAAATTGCCGATCAAATTTCCGACGCAGTTCTCGATGCATGCTTAAAAGAGGATCCTAATTCTAAAGTGGCTTGTGAGACTTTGGTCTGCAGTGGTTTGGTCATCATTGCTGGTGAAATCACGACGACCGCTAATCCAAATTACCAAGAAATTGCCCGACAGACGATCTGTGATATTGGCTATAACGACAGCTCGCTTGGATTTGACTATCGCTCTTGCGGCATCTTGATGTCCATTAACAAGCAATCTCCAGATATCGCCCAAGGCGTGAATGAGGGTCAGGGACTTTTCAAAGAACAAGGTGCGGGCGATCAGGGAATTATGTTTGGTTACGCCTGTGATGAAACACCGGAATTGATGCCTATGCCCATTATGTTGGCTCATCGCATGGTGCATGAACTGCGGAGGCTTCGACGTACAGGGGAACTTCCCTATCTTCGCCCTGATGCAAAAACACAAGTTACTGTTGAATACAATCAGCACCATATTCCTCAGCGATTGCATACTGTTGTCATTTCAACTCAACATGCTGAAGAAGTGGACTATGAGACAATTGTCAAGGACATGAAAGCCATGGTTCGCAAAATCATCCCGCCTCATTTCCTCGATGAAAATACACTATTTTATGTCAATCCGACGGGTCGCTTCGTCGTTGGAGGGCCATCAGGGGATTGTGGGCTGACGGGACGAAAAATTATTGTCGATAGCTATGGGGGGATGGGACGACATGGAGGTGGCGCTTTTTCTGGAAAGGATCCATCCAAGGTTGATCGATCGGCAGCCTATGCTGCACGCTATGTGGCAAAAAATATTGTCGCAGCAAAGCTAGCAAAGCGTTGCGAAGTCCAAGTGTCCTATGCCATTGGAGTTCCCTATCCAATATCTGTCAAAGTCGACACGTTTGGAACTGGCGTTGTTAAAGAAGAACTCCTCAATCATGTGGTTCCTTTAGTCTTTAATCTTTCTCCCAAAGGAATCATTCAGATGCTCGATCTGAAACGTCCTATTTATCGCAAAACCTCTTATGGTGGACATTTTGGACGCCTCGAAAAGGAGTTTACATGGGAAAAGACGGATCGTATCCATGCGTTGCTTGAGGCGATCAAACAGGAATCTTTTGTATTGCAACCAAATTAAGCCTTAGAGGCTGACAGGAAATTGAAATGTGCGTGCTTTGCTGCTAATTTTAGTTATAAGCACGGAAAAATTTTTCGGCATATTAATTAAATATGGCTAAAAATTTTTCCGTGCTTATAACTAAAATTAGCACACAAATCATGTGCATTTGAATTTTCTGTCAACCTCTTATTCTTGTGTAGAAGGCGATGTCTACTTCGCAAAATGAACAATTTGATGCGGACGCTTTCCTAAGGAAAGAAAAAGAGCGCATTTCAAAAATCGTTAGGAAGCGTCTTAAAACTGCTTTACGGCATCTTGAAGAGTACCGCCAACAGTTGAATAGATGTCGCGAGTGGCAGACCGTCTATCATCAAGCAGAACTTTTGCAGGCGAATCTTTATAAGATTAAGTCTGGATTGAAAGAGATTGCTGTTGATGATTGGGAGCAGGAAGGGATAATTCTTACAATTTCTCTAGATCAGCATTTAAAGCCTTATGAACAGGTTACAAAGCTTTTTCGGCAAAGCAAGAAGCTGCGATTAGGCCAGCCCCACCTTGAGAAGCAGCTTGAAAAGGTTGAAGAAGAGGCTGCTTTTTGGAGCATGCAACCGGGGGTTTTGGAGCAACTTGTTTCTTGGGAGGATTTGCGAGAGTTTTGCCATAAAAATCGGTTGTTAGAGAGCCATCAGAAAAGATCTGAGGTTGCGCAAAAAACCAAATCCATAAAGCCGTATCGTGTATATACGACAGATGAAAATCTGCAAATTTGGGTTGGTCGCAGTGCAAAAGATAACGAACGGCTTACATTCAACCATGCCAGAGGTGGAGATTGGTGGTTTCATGCGCGGGATTATTCGGGTTCTCATGTTGTCTTGAGGGCTATTAAGGGAAAAGAACCTGATCAAAATTCCATTTTAGATGCCGCTGAACTCGCTTTGCGCTTTAGCAAAGGCGAAAGCAAAAAAGAGGGTGAGGTTTGCTTGACGCAAGTCAAATGGCTGAATCGAATCAAATCAGCGCCCGGCAAGGTGATGTTTTCTAAATGCAAAGTATTGAAAGTGAAGCTGGATGAAGACCGCTGGCAGCGACTTAAGAAGGGCAAAGGCTAATACAAGCACAATTCGGGCATTGCGCTACGTATGGGGCTACATATAAAACAAGATAAACAAGATCGCTAGCGGCAGGATATGCAAGATAACAAAATTCATTATCCTGATCATCTTGCTGCTAGCGACTTTGTCTACTCATCTTCTTCTTTAAAGCGATATCCCACTCCGCGCACCGTCTCTATCCAATGAAAATTGGGCCCAAGTTTTTTGCGCAAGGAAGCGATATGCACGTCGATATTGCGGTCAACGACAAAGGCATCGCTATTTTGAAGATCGTCAAGAAGTTGGTTGCGTGTTAATACCTTCCCTTGACTTTGAACTAAGCGGCGTAGGATGCCGAATTCGGAAAGAGTAAGCGTTATCGACTTATCTTTTTTGCGCAATTGATAGCGATCCACCTCAAGAGTGAATGGTCCAAAAGTTAAGATTTGAGGAGGTTTTTGAGGTTCTTTGCTGCGTCGAAGGACCGCACGAACTCGCGAAAATAGAATTTTTGGAGAAAAAGGCTTGCTGACATAGTCATCAGCACCTAATTCCAATCCCAAGATGACATCGAGCTCTTCGCTTTTGGCGGAGAGGATAATAACGGGGATATTTTTCAATTCGGGATTTGTTTTTATTTTGCGGCAAACATCAAGGCCACTTTGACCTGGGAGCATGATATCTAGAATGACAAGGTCAGGCTTTTCCCGTTCCACAGCGCGAAATCCATTGAGTCCGTCCACTTCAACAATCAGCCGATATCCAGAGATTTCAGCCTGCAGTTTAATTAAAGCGGCAATATCCTCTTCGTCTTCTATTAATAAAATTTTTGGTTTTTGCATAACTTTTCCTGTTGCCTTAGAGGGTGTTCACAAATTAAGGGTTCGTTGATTTTCGGGATTATTTTGGCCGCTTTTCGATTAAAATTTCAGGGGTTATATACTTTTGTCGATATTACCCCTGAAATTTTAAGTCGAAAATCGGCTCAAAAGAACCCGAAAATCGACAGAACCTTAATTTGTGAACACCCTCTTACAGCGGGAGTGGCTCTCTTTTCTTGCGTAAGATGAGTTTGTTATACTCTTTTTCTAATTCCTTGGAAAGTACGACAATGCTTAAAACCCAACTTGCTACCTATGAAGGCAGTCGGATTCGAAATTATTTTCTCTCTAGAAGCTCGCACCCTCGGCTCTGAAAATAAGAGGGCCATATTTTCTAATATGACCCTCTTATTTTTG
>Ga0153954_1000578_pt1 | contig 27730 bp, 26 predicted proteins | sample TSFL038MetaG_FD_102277 | JGI IMG/M metagenome (GOLD analysis project Ga0153954, IMG submission 102277) | Attine ant fungus gardens microbial communities from Florida, USA - TSFL038 MetaG | ecosystem: Host-associated > Fungi > Mycelium > Unclassified | place: USA: Florida, Wekiwa Springs State... | reverse complement strand
CATGAGGCAGCTTTTTTTGTTTCAGAAGCTAATGAGGTTGCCTCAGCTTTTTCTTTTCCTCAATAAATTTCCTCTAAACAGCGCCTCTTAGACCACCTTAAGTGCACTTATGCAACAAGGCCTGATCGACCTTGAAAATATAAACTTGAACTATCCTCATTAGAAGAAAATATTTTTACGAATGTAAGTTTAAAGACCTGCAAACTGAAGAAAGCGAATTTGCCACCATGCGTTTGCAAGACTGCGCACTTGTAGAAGGCATTTCAAATCGTCCGATTGCTCGCATAAAGGAAGATGAGTGGTATTCAACTCAGGATTTTTATTTAAATTATGAAAATGCAGGGGTTAATTATGGTCCAGCATTCCGTAGACTAAATCGTTTCAAAAAAATAAGTCCCCATCAAGCTATTATCGAATTAGTTCCTCCATCAATCGAAGAGGATAGTTTGACGAACTTGCACCCTATTTTCATCGATGTCTGCATACAAACGCTGGGGATCTGCTTAAATACGCTTGAAAAAGCCTATATGCCTTTGACGATAGGTGCTGTAAAAATATATAAGATCCTCAATTGGAATCAGGTGGTATACTGTCACGTTATTCTTAAATCTAATACCGATAATTTATTGGAAGGAGATATTCAAATTTTTGATCACAACGACCATCTTTTAATGGAGTTACTCGATGTCGCATGCATCTCGGCTGCGCCCGCTGAATTGCAACTAAAAAATGCGATTTATACTGTTGGATGGACGCAGAGTGATGCTTCCTTTATACGGCATATTTCATCTTGCAGGAACCACTTTGGATAAACCTATTTCTAAATCTTCACCGGAAGACTTTTATAAGGTTTTAAGTCCAAAATTGTATGCTGCATGGGAGCTGCACCAAGCAACGAAGCATTTACCTAATTTGCATGTTTTTGCTCTTTTGCATCATTTGGCTATAAAAAAGTGGCGTGTTACTGTCCTTTGTAACTTCTTGCAACATGTGTTTTAATTGCTCCGGTAAAATATGATAGGTAGAGAGGTCTGATAGAGGGCACCAAACGAATTCAATAAAAGGTTCAGAAGATTTAGGAGGAGTTCTTAAAGATAGATTCGGTATGTTTACACGATATACCAAATTAATTTCATGATAGAGTTTCCCCTTTTTATTCCAGCTACACTCTAGAGCACCTATGAATTTTAATTCCTCTACCTGTAGATATATTTCTTCTAAAATTTCCCTTTTTAAAGCAGAGATCGCCGATTCGTTGTAATCAACATGCCCACCTGGAAGAAAATACAGATCCTTTCCAAATTCTTTATTATGTTGTGTTGTCGTAGATAGTAGAATGTGATCATTATAGATGATAACTCCGCGGACAATTAAATTAATTCCCTTATCGGCGTGCAATGTAGCAAATGTGGCAAGTTTTTCAATGCTACTCCCATATTTATCTGTTTCAAAAGGTGTTTTAATAAAAGCATCTAAACAAGATTTCGCTTGCTCCAGGGAAGAGTTTTTACATCCAAGACAAAGCACATTAGAATTCAACTTCTTGCGAGCAGCTTGAGCATCTTGCTCAGAAGAGCATAGTGCTGCTCGGATAAAATTGAACTTATTTGCCGCCATGGCAACGGCGTTGCCATTATTACAAATCAATACTCCATAAACATTTGGAGAATCGAGCTTAAGTGCTAATTGCTTCGTAATATCTATAAAATCGAGAGGAGATCCATCTAATATACCAATATCTTCTACAGATATATCTTGTTGATTAGCATATTCTATAAGATTTTCTCTTAACTTAATCCCTTTAAAGTCACTTGCAAAAATAATTTTTTTTATTTTCATGATAAATGGAACTAATACTGTTTTACAAGTGTTTCATTTCCCCTAAGCATATTGAGAGATTTGTCTGTAACATGAAGAGAATTGAATAAAATCAACTTTTTGAGCTTTTTACAACATTTTGACAGCTCTATTAAAGAAGCATCAGTTAAATTCACACAGCCACTTAAATCTGCTGACTGAAATTCTGGACAGTTGTGCGCTATCGTAATCATAGCTTCATCACTAAGATAAGAATGCCATGCAAAATCGACCTGTTCAATGCAAGGGCAACCTTTAGCTAATCTCACAATCCCTGCATTCGTGATATTATCCTGACCATTTACAAAATTTGATCTGTAGCATCCTCGAAGATTGACCTTTCGAACATTTGGACAGTTACTGGCAATTGCCATAAGAACTTGATCTGTTACAGCGTCGCACCTTTTAAAATGAATAGATTGTAGTTTGGGATGGGATTTAATCATCTGAATCATACCCTGACTCGATACTTTCTCGCATCCTCGGATATCGATACTTTCAAGTTCAGGACAAGCGCGCGCTATGGCATTGGCTGTGATATCTGTTATGCTTTTGCACCACTGTAAAGAAATAGAGCGCAATTGAGAGCAATTAGCAATAAGGGCCTCAATAGACCGATCTGTAACATAGCAACTTCTGAAGCCTACTTTCTTCAATTGCCTACAGTTTTTGGCAAGAGCGAAAATAGCCCTTTCGGAGATGTCACACCAACTTAAATCAATTTCTTCTAGATGTTGGCAATTTTCCGCTAGAGCAAAAATTGCTTGATCTGTAATCATTGCGCACGATTTTAGATTAGCTTTCGTAAGCTGGGGGCAGTTCTTAGCAAGGCTAATTATCCCTTCATCGCTGACTTTATTATAAGACTCCAAATTGATCTGAAGATTTGGAAGATCAGCAAACATCTTTCTAAGACTAGAATTTTCTGAAAATAAATCAATCAGATATTGATTGGTAACACTACGGTTTAATAATATTTGCCCATTTCTTTGAGCGATCTCGTTCGCTAGCCAAGCTAGATCAATCTCTTCATCATTTGAATTTTTAAAATGATCAACAAACTCGAGCAAATCCACCTGATCATTAGACAACACATTCTCATAGAAAACACCTTTCATAAGTACCCTCCGAAGAAATTAAGAACTCAATGTTCGTTGATAAAATTTTTTAAGTCAAGCTTATCAAACAACTCTCAGCAGAAGCTAACAAATGTCAGCTGACAAAAAGCGAGGTTAATTTATCAACTGCTCGTTGGTGATTTTCTTTTTTGAATGGCTCAATTAGAAACTGATCTAGGCACTGCTTTGCAACAAAAGTTGAAGTATATCGACTACCTAGGCAAAGAATGTTTGCATCATTTTGACGTCTAGCTAGTCTGGCATCGTCGGGAGTTCTACAAAGAGCCGCTCGAATATGTGGATCGCGGTTGGCTGCCATACAGACTCCCAGTCCGCTCGCACATATGAGAATGCCCCTACTCCCTGGATTTTGATGAATAAACTCAATAGCTTTTAGAGTCACGTCTATATAGTCAAAATGCCTAACAGGGAATTCTTCGGTTGCGAATCCTTTCTCTCTAGAATGAATGATTAGTTCTTTAAGTAAGGGCTCTCCATTATGGTCTGACGAAAAAAAAAGCTTGCAATCCACAATGATCATTCCTTGTTTAGAATCTTACATTTCAATCGAAGCTGATATTTCTCTTAATATTCAAGAGTTTTTGTGAGAATTTCAAATTCCTGCGTATCTTTCATTTTCCCCATAGTGGTTTCACGGGCAGTGAAAATGACTTGATTTAAGAGCATAAGCTGAGTGCGATTCCATCCTTTTAGGATTAGAATTCAATAATTCCTTGGGAAATTTTAAAAGATATACTAGAATTTCTGATTAGCCAAAAGGAGAGGGATGTGCATGAATCCATTTGCTAATCCTCAGTATTACCGTGATTTGATTTTACAAGAGATGAAATTGAATCAGACGAATCGGAATTTTTTAGGAAAGTCTTTTATATGTGTTTCTCTGACAAAATTTTGTCCGGTAGGCTGTAAATTTTGCTTTTTCAGTTCTCCTGCCATACAAAAAGACAAAACAATAGTTGACACATTTGACAGCGGAGGAATAGCGAAATTTATTCAATTTGCAAATGAGGCAAATCTCGGGTATTTGCTTGTTTCCGGAGGGGGAGAGCCTTTTATAGAAAGGGAGCATCTTTTAAAAGTGGTTGAAGAAGTTCAGTCGGATAAGATTGTTTTGGTAACAAGTGGTAATTGGGCAAAATCGAAAGCCGGTTGCAATAACTTCACTCAGAAGATATACGAAGCATTTAAAAGGAGAAAAACCCCCACGGAATTAGTCATACGTCTCAGCGTAGATTTAGAACATCAGGCGGTAGGTTTGAATCCTGCCTATTTTTTGATTTCACTCTTTGAAGAAAACTACCTACATGAACCAGCTTTTAAGCTGCAATTTCATACTCTTTTTGATGATCCTTGTATTGATGAAATTTTGAAAAAATTAGAGTCCAGAATAGTTAGCATCAGCGAAGCTCGGTGCCAATCTGATGCAAATACGATTGTAAAAGTGAATCCAGCGGAAAAGATTATAGAATTCGACTCAGGGCTTAAATTGAAAATTGGTTATGCCAAAATTTTCTATTCTAATGTGAAAGTTGACTTAACTAAGCCAGGGATAATTGAGAGAAATTTGAGTGTTTTTATGAGAGACTTAAACGAGAGCGAGCAAAACAATCCTTCAAAAGTGGTTAACACTGATGGAACGGACGGTTTAGATTTTTGGGTCAATTACAATGGGAATGTAACAACTTGGGGTAACCAAAGTCCAGATAACCTATTTAATCTTTATGAAGACAGTTATCAAGATGTCGTGAATGGAACCTTTGGTGATCCGATTAGCCTTTATTATCTTGAAAAAGGTGATCGCTATAGAGATGCGATTATAAAAGAAGTTAACCCCATTGCAGTTATTCGTGCCAAAGCTACTAATGTACGTGACTATACTGCTTCAATCATGCTGCAAGAAGAAAAAACTAGGCTATATTTGAGTATTAGAGTCTTGCAAGAATTCATTCGAGAAAAACGCTTCGGTGAGATGGAAATACGTCAATGGCCTGAAGAAATACAAGTTCTTGTTAGAAAGAATAAAGAAGATCTTATCGAGCTCTATCAAAATACAGATTATAGTATTGTGGATCAGTACATGAATCAGCCGTTCTTCGATGAAGATGAGTGGCTCGATTTATTTGAAGTGATTAAACTGGGTCATTACGAAGTAACGGATAAAAAGCTTGAAGAGGCTTTCTGTTTCTATAATGCAAACTCTAAAGGAAAATCAATCGATAGCCTGAGTGAAATAGGCCTCCGTCCTCATAGTAGTAGTTATCAAGAAAGAATCATCCAGGTGAAGCAGTCTGTTAAAAATCAGCTGGTAGCTTCTGTTTGATAACAGAGCGACTTGGGTGTTTGCCATCACCTCCTAGCAGCTGAAAAGGAGCTATGCGCTATGAATAAAATGCTCATTCAATGTTTGTTTCAATTACTGATCTTTTTTAGTAGTCTTGGCTGTTTGTTTGCAGAAGCAAACCCTCAATTGCTTTTGCTTAAAGAACTTCATTCAGCCAAAGTCCACTGGTTGGACTTGCCAAAGGACGACTTAGAAAAAATTGGAAATTTAAGCACTCCAGCTCCTTTAATCAATCAACTCATTCAACAATATCACTCAATTAAAAAAACCGACCCTTCGACGATAGCCATGCGAATTTCTTATCTAAAAGAAATTGCAAATTTGCTTTCGAAACATATTGAAACAGAATCAGGTCTTAGAGCTAAAAAGTTTTTAACAAATGTTTGTAAAACTGCTGAAGAAAAGAGGAAATATCTCGAAGCATTAAATGATATTCGCATTAAATTTATCACGGACCCTAATTACATAGAAAATTATGTGCATGATTTAGCAGAAAACAACATAGATAAAGTTCTCTTATTTCTTGCAAATGAGAGAAAGTATGATAGCAAGTTGAGGATTTATTGGGGTGAATATTTTCTGGAAGTTATTGACCCCTGTCATAGGTTTTTGACCTCCTATTATGATTTATGGCTAGAAACAAATCCCTTAAATAAAGACTGTTTTTCCTTTTTTATATGGCTAGAAGGTCAAAATGTAAGCTTTGAACTCACAGCGGTGCGCTATTTTATGAATGCAGAAAAGGCTCAATGTGAGGTTATTGTGCAAGGAGGGAAGCTTGTAAAAAAAATGACCGGCGAAGTCTTGTCATGTTGTCAAGAAGATCAAGAATATTTGTTTATTATTGATTTAGACGAAAGAATCTATATCGTGAAAGGATCGAAAGAGGTTCGCCACACCTCTTTAAGTTACGGGAAGCCTGTTTTAGCGGTAGGTAATATCATCATAAAGGAAGGGATAATTTGCAGGCTGGGCCTTGAAAGTGGGCACTACCAACCCACTATTTCTAATGGACTGCAGTTGTTGAATATACTGCTCGATCATAGTGCTGCTTTTTCTTTAGATGCGGCATTTGATTTCTATCATAACGGAGAAAAAGAGTCTTTATTGTTAGCTGACTTCATGGCAAAGGCTATGCATAAATAGCTTGAAGAACTGGTTATTCAAGTTTAGCCCTGCCAAGGTCTTGCTCAAATGCAGCGCACCTCTTCTTTGTCAAATTCCCAACTCTTCAGATTGTTTGTGTTTATCACTGAAGATTCAAATTTACGAATTTGAAGTTTCCATGGAATTGACATTGCTACCTTCAGTATTTGAAGCATCTTTCTCTCTTTCTTGTTCAGAAATTAATTGCCCAAATTGTTTGCCTAGTGATTTAGCGGCTCCAGTCCATACAAGGATCACTCCAAAAAGGATAATGGCTATGTAAGGTGTGACTACGGAAAGAGGCCCTAAGGTGATAAAAAGGATTTGTTGGAGAAGAGCTCCGCCAGACTTCCCCAACCGTCCGCCAACAACATCGATTGCGGCTTTGCCTTTTACCTTGGATTCTTCATCTAGTGGGATATAAGCCATTTCCTTGGTTGGATCAAATAGTGAGTATTTAGACGATTTACTCAAAATATTTTGTATCATTCCAAAAATAACAGCAAGCATAATGGGAGACAAGCCTAAAAAAGCCGTTAAAGGGGTCAGCACTGATTGGAAAATTACAAAGATAAAAAATGCACTTCCCGTGATTAAAATCATAATAGGTGTACAAAGAGCTGTAAAGTTCCACCCTTTTTTGCGCAGCAGGCTGCTTCCTACGAAAAGCATCATAAAAATTGTAGTAATGCCAGTAATCATTGAAAATAGGCCCATAAATGCAATGTAATCATTTGTGTTGGGGAATTGTGCTTTTAGTTGTTCTTTCCACGTTACTTCAATAATATTAATGGAAACCCCATAGCAAATCACTAAAAGAGCTATAGATCTTAAATAGCTAGATTTAAATAAGTGTTGAAAGCTTTCTTTGAAGCTTAATGTTAATTTATTGTTTTTTAAATTAGAAGAAACCGGATTGGGTAACACTTTTTTCTGCATCCAATAATAAGTCATAAAAAATACAATTCCCCCTAAAATCACACAAGCCATCAAACTATTCAGAGTGTTTCCGCATGTGTCAATGTGAGCTGGAAGGTCTGCTTTCGTTCTTGAAAAATGCATAACTAACGGTCCTGCAAGTAATAGGCCTATGTTGGAGCCGATTCCTAAAAGTGGATAAAATCGTCTGGCTTCATCTATTCTGGTAATGTCATTTGCAAATCCCCATAAAATCAATGAAAACGCTGCAGTTCCCCATAATTCAGCTATGACATAAAAAAGTGCAAAACTCCAATTCTTATATATAGCTATGAGCCCTTTACAGCCAGAGGGTAAATGCATTTCTAACCAGTTCCCACTTTCCCCCGGATGTAAAAAGTCTTTCATTGGATAGATGAAAAAAGAAAATATTCCGAAAAAAACTAAAAATGAAATAACTGATACATAAAACAGTTTTTGTTTAGTGAGAATATTGCTTAATTTTGTGTAAGCGAGCATAAAGAATACAGCAGCAGGTGTGACACACCAAACTTTCAAAAAAGGAATAGCCTCTGCCCCAGATCCGGGGGCGGTAATAATAAGAGCATCTTTCACATTTTTTAAAATAGAATAATTAAAGCTCACGCAAAGAAACATAAGAAGTAAAGGAACGAACTTGCCAAGCTCATCTCTTTGGATGGGACAAAGGATAGATTTTAGTCTGTTGAGGAGCTTCTTTTTAATTAGAGTCATAAAATTTTAATTTCTTGAGTTCTCATGCGCCCGATACTCAATTCCATGTTGATAGGCTCTTCAGCCTTTCAAATGATATGCCACTGAAAATTAGCTCACTGTTCTTCTCTTTTCCATGCAAACCTTTCAGAGATTTTGAATTTGCTAAATCGTAGAAGGAATAAAGATTTTAAACAACCGTCTGGGATAGGAAACAAGGCCTTTTAAAAGTGCTTTGAAGCGCGATTAAACGTTTAATTACAGATTTCACTCTCCAAAAAATCAAAAGAGATAATAGAAAAACTGTCATAATATGAAAGACGCCGCTCATCGTGACTTCTGTGTTTTGAAGCATCCCAATCGTTTGGGCGTTAAATAAACAAGAGCGTACTCTCCGAATGGTATCATTTGAATAGAAAGCCCTGGATTTGTTCCAAAATCTTCAATATAAGGTTCCAAATAGTGAAGAAAAGCAGGGAAGTTATTTTTTATTAGTTCTATACAGCTCTCATCGTTTATTTTTTTTATTTTATTCTCCTAGAGCACTTTGCCAGCCTGACCCCATTCTTGCTGTCGTTTTAAAGCTATGCCCCAGTTAGTCTCAACTTAGCCTTTTGTAAAGCATCCATGACGCTGGAAAGATCTAAATCCCTAGGCCTTCCATCAGATCTTGGATAAAATTCAATTTGCAGATTGCCTTTTTCTTGATTCATCTCAGCCCACTGGTTACTACCAAAGAAAATTTCAGCAACTAGTTTTTCCAGATCTGGGGGACTAGAAATAGTAATATGTAATTCATCACTCATTTTTATTCTTTGAAAAACAAAAAGTTTCCATTAGAGTCATAGACTATTCCTCTCCCATCCGGGGAGGAGATTTCAATAGTTTGCCCAAACCGACCGCGATAACTTGTGCGAAAGGTAGCTCCAGGAGTCGTCAGAATATCATCCACAAGGTTTTGTGATGTAGAATTAATTGTGCTGGGGCTTCACTTTGCTAGTGGGAAAAGTGAATTGCCCGGTCTAGCCCCAGCCCCGTGCTTTGTTAAGGATCTTCCAGATACAGTTAGTCCTGCTCGATCAGCTGCTGAAGCGGCTTTAGATAACTCGTCAAGTGAGAAGTTTTTTGATTGTGCGGATTGTTTAATATTATTAACAGTTAGTTTTGCAGCAACACTTTGTTCAACTTTGGAGGCGAAGGCGGCTCTGGAAGAGCCGAGGGAAAGTGCTGTTTCTGTATCATTTGCCCAAAAACTAGAGAGACCAAGATGCTGGAAAGTTTGATTGGTTAGAGATTCTCTATGTTCGCCGCTATACATTTGTTGAGCCCCTGCAACAAAATTGTCAGTACCATTGAAAAATAGGTAGCCTCCAGCAATACCACCAGCGATTACAGGAGCAATGCCACCTGTCGCAATGCTTCCTGCTACGATGCCAGCCCCAATCATTGCTTCTTTCCATCCATCATGCATCCGAAGTCGGGCTTGGTATGGATTACCAAAAACGTCTAGTGCTGCGGATCCGATGGTATTATAGGCAGGGGAATCAAACCGACCGGTTGGGTCGCGGAAATTGATGGGGTCGCCGCTGGTGTAGGAGTAGAGGTTGAGGGGGATGGGATAGCTGATGGGGTCTGGTGATAGGAAACGGCCTGTAGAGGGGTTGTAGTGACGGGCGCCGAAATGGATGGGGCCGGTCGGGTCTTGCTGCTTTCCTTGCCAGGTAAGAGATTGGGCATAGGTAAGAAGAGAGGAGGTCGTTGGAGGGGCAGTGAGAGGGCCGTATGTCGACCAAAGGGATCATAAGAGGCTTTCCAAGTGGAGTTTGAGTTGGTGACTTTGGTTTCAGTCTGCCCCAAGGGTCCCATTCAAAAGAGGTGTCACCACTTGAGATTGTTTGTCCTAAAGCGTCGTAGGTGGATTTGATTTGTTTAGAGTCGATCAGCTCGGTGATGATTTTCCCAAAGGCATCGATGCCATCGTGAGGGATGGAGGTGTGGTTGGCAGAGTTGCGGATACCAAGTGGGTTAAAAGAGAAGTGCTCTTCGCCTGCCGTTGCTAGGAAGCCTTGAGGAGTGTAAGAGAAGTTTTTGGTGTTATGTGAGGAAAGTTTTCCTGATGGAGACCAATTGAGGGATTCAGTATGGGTATGGTCTTGCAGATGGGTGATAATCGAAGTCGGAAGGGAAGCATTGTAGTGGAGGTCTACAGTGGCAAATGGGGTTGTTTTTTTGATGAGTTCGCCTCGTGCATCATAATCGAAGAGGATGTATGCAAATCCCTCCGTTAAGGCCTGACGTGTGGCCATGATTTGGCCTGCAGCATTGTAGTCGATGAAGAGGATATTCTCGGGATTTGGCCCCTGTTGACTGATGAGTTGGAAGGTTAAGCGGGGCCTTATAAAGTCCTCCTCTATTTCTCAGTAGCTATTTCCGCAAGAATTCCGCAGTGGATGGAAAAAAGTTGGACAGAATCAGGTCAAATGGGGAATATGTGGGTCTCGGTAAGAGGCTGTAAGCGTTTAGCTAGTTCAGTCTGACTGAGGCCGATTGTGCGGAATAATGAAGCGTAATCTTTATCGAATTCCAATTTTAAAGGAAAAGTTATTATGGCACTTGGTCCAACAAATTCACATTTTCTTCCTCCCAGGCTAATCGCAGAGGAAGATTTTTTTCAAAGATTTCAAGGTGCAAATAGTATTGCCACAGATGAAGGAAGTACTGAAGATTCAATTATCTCTTTTGAAGTTGGGGATTGTGTCACTCTTTTCATAAGAGAGAGGGTTAATGGCCTAATTGTGAGGATATTTGGTCATCATTTTGACTCCTTATCAGATCAAGAAGAAATCAGGGAAATGATTAGTGATTTTCTTCAGAACGAAGCTGGAAGTAGCTATCGATTTTGTCTGATAGGTGGGAATGGGAGTGAGCAATCAAATGAATGCGTTCAAAGAATAAGAAATGTTGCAAACGCTTTTTTGCAAGAAGGCTTTAGGATCAAAAGTTTGAATGAGTATCTAAATCTCAATCAAGGCCATCCCTTCGGGTACATCCACGTTAATCTCAGATTGAAGAGTAGGCTTGTCTATTGTCGAAGTAATGGGGGTTAGGGCCATATAAAGCGTAATAGTTTTGCGATTCTCCTAAGTAAGGGCAAGAACTGTTGTGTGACTGTGTGGAAATTTTCGCGAATACCTCAAAGAGGATTTTTGCTTTTTAGGGCGATAGGGGTAGCGTAGGAACATTAGCCTAATGCCATTAGATAGTTTTCCCGCAAAAAATCCGCAGTGGGAGGGAAAAGATTGAGGTGGGGCTTTGGATTGGAAATGCATTTAAGCCTCAAAAATGAAGCTTAAATTCATAATTGGACAATATTGGATACTCCGAGCACTTCGCCGGAGCTATTAAGAGCTTGGACTTGGAAAAAGGGGCCATTGTTTGAAACAGAAATAGGAGTTTCAAAACCTGTCTTTAGGCCACTTGCAACCGGAACTAAATTTGTTGATCGCTTGCCTGCCAAAATTTGCCAACTCACTGTTTCAGTTGAGCCATTCCAAGAGGCGTAGACAACGACTTGTCCATTGCTCCGTTTTACAGCTGCTGATGGAGGATAATAGGGCATGCCGACCCAATTGTTCCGATAGGCACGGTAGTTGAAGTTATTAGTTGGAAAAGAGGCGCTATAGACCAGATTCAAAGCTGGATCTCCCTCTGTATTTCCTGGAGGCAAAAATTCTGAGTAGTATTGAGCTTGTCCCCATCCAATGAATTTGTTGCCATTGGATAAAGTTTGCACATTCCCTTGTGATGCTACATTGACATTCGGGTCGTGGTAGTAGGTAGTCAAGGCTGTAGCTGTCATAGCAACTAAGTCCAATTGCAAAACTAAACCATGGGCATAAGGGGTGCCTGGGGGAATGGTCTCACTTTCGCAACAGTTATCGTCGAAAAGACTGATGACATTGTTTGGTAAAAAGCGAGAATCGTGTTGCCAAGAAAATTCTGCTCCAGGCTCTAGAGTAAAATCACTATGCATTCCACCCAACTGCCAAACAATAGCTCCGGTTGGTTTGTGGATTCTATAAATCGTTGAAGTGTTTCGAGATGAAACAAGGATATCCTCTGGGCTGTCTGTAATTCCAACGGCATTGAGATGGTAGGCGTCCCACACATTGCTGCTTGAAGCGGCTGTTGAAGCTGGTTCAAACGAGTCTGAAAGAGGAATGTGAGCAAGGGCGCTCCAAAAAAACAGAAGTTCGTTTGTGGTTAAATCTATCTCTTGCACCGAAAAATCGTTCACATATCCATTTTGAGGCCCTCCATATGGAGTTAAATCCATTGGGATAGCTTTCGTTCCTAAAAGCAGAGCTGTATTGGTGGGTGTGAGTAAAAATTCATGGATATCTGAGGTGTAACCATTTTGAGCCGATAATGTTTGGATCACCTCATAGGTGTTATCCAAAATGTAATAACAAGAGCCAGTTTCAGAAGAGGCCGCTGGCAAGTTAGTATAGGCGGGAGGAGTTGCCAAAGTACCTTGCCAAAAAGTTAGAACAGGTTTTCCGTTATACTGTTGCATTCTAAAATCTGTGTTCATCAGATTAGGGCTATTGGTAGGACGGAAATAGATGGGATTGCCAAGATTGTCGACGATTAAATTGCCCTGTTGACCAATGGAAGGGGCATCTGAAAAAGCATAAGGCGCTATGAAAATCAGGCCAGGAGAGGTGTTGGCTACGTCATAAGTATTGACCGTTACCTTCATGGGTCGTAGAGCAGGTTCACTAACAAAATTCCAAACTTGTGGAGAATCGATGATGGCATTTGGTGTGACATAGCCAGTATTAGAAGGATAAGGAATTGTGCCACAAAGGCAGGGTGTGCTTAGGCCTACGGTAGATAGTACAGCTTTTTCTTCGCATACAAATTCCTCATAAAAGAGCTGCAAAGAATCTAAGGAAAAAGGGTTTGTGGCTCCAAGCAATGCAAGAGGAAAAAGGGCTGTCACTACACTTTTGAGGCGCTGCATCGATTCAATACTCCTGTACCAATTTTTGTATCCTTGTTATAGACCAGGTGAGATTAATTTCGAGGGTAAAATGAAAATTTACTGCTTACTTGGGCTTTCTTTAGTCGGAACAATTGAGGCATGTTGTGAAGTAGAATCGACACTGCAATTGGGAGGTAACTACACCTATGCTGATATCCAAGTGTCAGGACAACCCTCGTTTCATGGCAATTTAGGAGGAGTTCAGGGGAGTTATGAACTTCAAACCAGTTGTGGTTTTTATGGTGCTCTTAAAGGAGCTTGGAAAACAGGAGAGACAAAAGGTTCATTTGCCAAACGGCAACTAACTTATGTCGATGGCGTGGAGCGATTAGGCTATACCTATATTCCTGATTGCCAACCTTGGAGTTTCACCCTTTTCTCAGGATTTGGTTACCGCTATATAAGCCACAAGCTACAACAAGAAGGACAGCCGGCCATCCGTTTTAACTACAACGAATTTTATGTGCCTGTTGGCTTTTTAGGAGACTATTTTTTCAATGGTTGTTTCTCATTGGGCTTGGATTTTACTTGGATGCCGCAAGTCTATCCAACAGTTGAAATTGTCCCTCTTAGAGGTGCAAGGTGGGTTTTAACAAATACCACAAACAACTTCTTAGTTGAACTTCCTTTCTCATATTTTTTCGATAACTGCTTTTCCCTTATCCTAAAACCATTTTATGAACATTGGAAAGATGGAAGATCAACAGCAGTCACTGCTACAGGCAATGCTCTTGGGCTCCCTTCAAACAACTACAATTTTTACGGCCTAGAGCTCAACGTAGCTTATACTTTTTAGATACGTAATAGGGCAGTTTTTTGCAGGGCGGTTATGAATAATCTGGCACAGTAGAGGGCATCATTTTCGGGATTGTGTTCGGGCAGTTCAGAAGAAAGTCGTGGATAATCTTCTGCTTTCATATTGGTCAATGCCATAGCTGTAGCCAGCTCATGGAACGGAAACGGCCCTTTATATTTTCGTTCTAATAAATCATCCTTAATTACTTGGATAAAAAAATTTGCCTCTACTGGGTAAAAACAGTCTCCTATTACCAAGACATCTATATTTTCGTTTTTGTAGCGATCATAAATACTTCTCCAAATTTGGTAGACCTTTTCACGAAGTTCAGCAGGATCTTTGCAATTTGGAGGAACTTTTGGTAGATGAGGAACAATTTTTTGCACCCACATTCTATCATCTTCAATGTCCTCTGAACTAAAAGCTGTTTTAGGTGGGCAACTCAAGTATCCTTTTTCGACTATTCTCCCTTCTTGATTAGAGAGAACATAACCCGCTGCATATGCAAGGCCATATAGTCCAACAGATTCAAAATCTATACTTAGAATGAGGGCACTAGGAGGTATAGTTGACATTGTTTAAGTGTGCGGGGTGAATAGGCGTAATGAATAAGAAAATATCAGATGTAGCTGTTCAGTTAAAAGAGGTAGGAAGATTCGTTCTCAATCGCGAAAATTGCAGAGCAAACCCTCTTTTTAGAGGGTTTTTGCTCGGGCAAGCACTTCTTCTGTATATTTTTTAATGAGACGATCTTTCAGAGGTTCAGTGCTGTCTCTTAATGTTTTATAGGTTGAGAAATCATCACATAAAGTCAAAGTAAACTCTGTGGTAAATAGCGAAGTTAACATTAACGATAGAATGTTTTTTACTTTCCTTGTCTCGAGTTCTTCTGGAGAGATTTTTTTAATTGAAGGCAGAGATCCGTATTTGCTAGAGAAATCAAAACCAAAATATCTGACTTGATAAGAACTAACATCCGATTCTGTAGTCCTTTTTGTGACAGCAAGATTCAATGAATCTAGTCCAGATGGAATGCCGTATAAACAGATCTTTGCAATATCTGTCAAAAGAGGATCTAAGACGATATCCCAATTCTTTTCATGTAAACGTGCTTCTTTCGTTGGGAATAAAAAATGTTCTCCCTCTTTCCATGTCGAGCTGCCATTATTTTTACTATCTATGATAAACCAGCCTTTTTTTTGACCTAAAGACTCAAAAGTATCTGCCACATAGGCAGGGATTGTTGATACAAAAGAGTTTGGATTAAAAGAAACAGTCACAGGATGTAATTCTTGAGTTAACATTCCAAGGCGAGTCAGGAGGTTGGATACGGCAACCTCTTCTTTCACCATATTTCTCCAGGCTGTAACCAGCATTTCGCCACCACTCATGACAGGTAATAACAAGACGCGGGAGTTTGGAAGTGCCATGGCTCTTTTGCTTCCACCTCTTCCAAGCGATTCTTTAAGTGTTTCGTTTACGCCATTTACCCAAACTTCGAAACTTTTTCCAAAAGCTCTTTCTGTAGATCCAACAGACAGAAAATTCAAACCATCCATTTCAGCTTTCAGAATCTCAAAACCTTTGGACTCCATGGCAAATTTTAGGGCAGATTTTGCATCTTCCCATTGCTCATTTACAGCTCCTGATCCGCAACGATCTGCTGTTAAACTGAAATCTAAAAGGGGCTCTGCCCCGTGATTTAAACGTTGAATTTGATTAGCCATGTATTAATCTTATCATTCAAATTTTATCTTTCTGTTTAGTTGTGTTAATTCTTTGTTAAAAAAGCAACCTCAGCATGCTTTTCACTAAAGATTGAGAATCAAGACTTAGCCTGTTTGACTTTACTTTCTGTCGCAGAGGAATTGTTAATTTCTTGACAAATTAAATTTTTGTGAAAGATAGTGAATCGCGAAGGAATCGACTATGAAAGTTAAGTTTATTATTCCAGTTTTAGTTGTGGCTACAGTCCATCTATTTGGTAATCAATCTCCTTATCGATGCAGGATGTCAGGCAATGAATTAGAAGCCGATATCATTGTCGTGGGTGGTGGTGCAGCCGGTTGTGTATTGATGAGCGAGCTATCAGAAGGTGGCCGTTTTTCAGTATTAGGCTTAGAAGGAGGACTAAATTTAACAACAGATCCAGCGATACAAGCAGTGGGTTTGCCAGCTCTCTTGCTAGCTGGAACAGGAAAACCTAATTATTTTTGGCCAGGATGGAACCAAACTGTGCCTATGCCAGGACTAAACGGAAGAACAAGCGATTGGACGACTGGCATGGTATTGGGGGGTGGTGCCTCTATCAATGGTTTATACTATGGTCGCGGCTCAAACGCAGTCTATTCCCGTTGGGAACAAGTTTCTGGTAGCAGTAACTGGAGCCTTGCCAACATTTTAGAAACCTTCAATGAGCTAGAGAATTATCAAGGGTTAACAATTACGCCAGGAGCACGAGGAGAGGACGGTCCTCTCAATGTCCTGCAAACACCGACAATTTCCCAAGTCACAACAAACGTTTTATTGCCTGCTACTCAAGCTGCATTTCCAGGAATTCCAACCGTAGTAGATTACAACGATCCAAGTGTAGAAAATTGCATAGATCCGCGCGCTCAGTGGTTTATTAATTCTACAGGCACTCAAAGGGTGAGTAGTGCAACAGCCTATTTAGATAGTTCAGTTATGACCCCCGAAGGTCAAGGGGTTAATGGTCACAAGTTGTTTCTGCTTTTCGATGCTGTAGCTGTGAAAATCATCTTTGGTAAAGATGGGCGAGCCGAAAAAGTCAGATATATGCAAAACGGTCGACTCTTTGAAGCACGAGCTCGAAAAGCCGTTGTTTTAGCAGGCGGCATTAACAGCAGTAAGTTGTTGCAACTTTCAGGAATAGGCCCAGCTACGGTGCTAAAGAATGCTGGAATCAAGCCTGTTTTCATCAATGAAAACGTTGGACAACATCTCCAAAACCATCCGCTTGTTTTCATTACGTTGCTTGCAAATCCAGCAGATAATGGTATCCCGTTTGGAGCCCCTTATGCTTTTACTATCCATAATGTCTATTTGCCAGTAGTGGGTGGAAGTGCTAGCGATCCAAGGATGTTACAAATCTTGTTTGAATATGTGCCTGCTACCGGTCAGACGCCTCCATTAGTCGTTATTGGATTTGAGCTTTTGAATCCGATTAGTGAAGGTGATGTCAATATCCAGAGTGATAACTCATTCCAGCTAGCCGCAGCAGACGATGGTTTTTATCAAAATGCTACAGATCTTGAGAATATGATGAGTGCTGTTCAGGTCTATATTCAAAACCTACTAAACCAATTAGCTACTATTGAACCGCCTTACTATCAGCCCATTATAACAGATCCGATTATCGGAGTTATTGCTCAAGGTTATAGTGACGCATCGGTTGAAGCATACGTGAAAAATAACAGCAATCTTTCGTTGGACGTTCATCATTTTACATCGCATTGTAAAATGGCTCCCTTGAATGCAGGAGGGGTAGTAGATGGCAATACACGTGTTTATGGAACACAGAATGTCTACGTGGCCGACAACTCCATCTGTCCAGTGATTCCCGATATCAATACGGCGGCATCAGCTATGATGATCGGGCTGCGAAGCAGTCAAATTTTGAAACGTGTCGTAAAATAATGAGAAGTCGTCGATAGGATCTATCCAATGAAAAAAAATACTCTGCTACTTTTAATGTCACCCCTATTTTTCACATCAGCTGATACACAAGCTGAAGAGTGGTGGTATGTTGACGAGTATTGTGTAGATGAATGTTGCTGTATTCCAGAGGGAAATTTTTACGTTAAGTTTTTAAGCGGCGCTAATTTTTTGCAAAACACAACAGCCAACGGAAACTACGCCTCCTATGACACAGGATATCTTATTGCTGGCTCATTAGGTTATCATTGGTGCTGTGGTCTTCAATTAGAGGCTGAATATGCTTTTAGAAGAAATGACATCTATAAAATTGATTTCTTTTTAGAGGGTTCTTCCAATAATGGGCACTTTCAGACCTCTTCGTATATGGCCAATCTTTTGTGGGATATGCCTTTACGCACATGGGGATGTACATTTTGGAATATCCAACCATTTATTGGAGCCGGCATAGGCTATGACTTGCAACACATGCACTCCTCAAATTCCCGTATTATTTTTGATCAAAAGTGGAAACATTTTTCTTGGCAATTGATGGCTGGGCTTGCCTGTCCAATCTTTTGCAATACTGAAATGACTCTAGAATACAAATTCCATCAGGGAGGATGTCAATTTTACAACCATTCTGTGGCCGTTGGGCTCGTTTATAAGTTTGGTTACATAAGATAGAACTCTTTAATCAAATTAGCTTTTAGTAAGGACAAGGACGATGAGGACACCGAAGACCTTGAAGACATTGAAGACGAGGACAATTAGGTTTTTTTAGATGACCAAAAAGTTTATTCTTGCACATGGTGGTTATCGTAAACTTTTTTCGTACCAAAAAGCAGAAATCATTTATGACGCAACCGTTTATTTTACTAAGCGGTTCTTTCGCTATGGAGATCGTACTGTTGATCAAATGGTTCAAGCAGCACGATCCGGAAAGCAAAATATAGCAGAAGCCAGCATGGCGTCTGGAACATCAAAAGAAACTGAAATTAAGTTAACAAATGTTGCTCGGGCAAGCCTAGAAGAGCTTTTGATCGATTATCAAGATTTTTTGAGAAGTTCTAAGCTGCAAGAATGGGAGCGAACGCATCCTTTTTCTCAGCGACTCGATGAAATTCTTCGGTTAAAAAATCCCACGTACAACACCTTTAAAAAAGGTGTCGAACATGAAAATCCAGAAATTTGTGCCAATGTTGTCATTGGACTCATAAGAGTTACTACCTATCTTCTTCATAAACAAATAAGCCGTCTTGAAGATGATTTTCTCAAGCAAGGAGGTCTGAGAGAGCGTATGACGAAAGCACGTCTTACTGCTAGAGCGACTTCCTGAAGAGATCTTCCCTAAATTGTCCTCGTCCTCAATGTCCTCAATGTCTTCAAGGTCTTCATTGTCCTTATAAAGAAGCAACGACAACCTTCCAAGAGATAATCTCTAAAGCCATACTTTAAATCCCAAAGATGGGTGAATAAGTTATTGATCTAATTTTTTTTGTGAAAGAAAGCCTCCTTACGTAATATCGACAAGTTAAATTGAAAAATTATTCAAAACGGAAGGCTATAAAAATGCAGATCGAATCGTTTGACTCGATAAAAAATGATGATGTACGAGGATATAAAGTCCAAGAAAGTCATAAAAGAACATTGAGAGGATTGCTTTGGGGGAGCCTTGGAACTGCTATGACAGCTGTTATTGGGACGATTAATACATTAGCTGTTCTTTCAATTGGTGCCACTGCTTTATCCGCTTTAGGAATGAGATTGGGATCTGATTTTGGTACTTTCCCAGTACTTGCTACTTTAACTGTTGTAGCTTTAGTTGTGGATTATCTTACGATTTCATTCACTGGTTATTGCTTTAGTAACGCCCTTTACCATTTTGGTCCTAATTTTACTCTTGTGAAGAGATCAAAAGCAGAAATGGCTCTGTTGTTTCCACCGAATTCACTAAAAACTGCTGGATAAGAGAAGAATCTCTAGCGCATTTTTAGCGCTAGAGATTTGTTAAACAAAAGAGGGGAAAATTTCCCCTCAAATCATCGTCAATGATTTTTAACAGCTGAAAGTTTGCCGTACCTCTTTTATTTGCGGATAAATGGCAGGGTCAAATGTAAAGTCAAAATCCCAGCGATAACGTGGTGAAGGATGCCCATCGTCCATCCTAGGACCAACATGCATAGGGGAATGAAATAAACTGACACCTGAGTGATCAAGAAATTCAAAGCCTACATGCGCATTGTCTCCTGAGTGGGTAGAATCTGTCCATGTTACACAAGTAAAATGTGCTTTCCCATCCGCTTGTAAAACAAGAACTCCTTCAATTTGATGGCAATCTCCTTGATAAGGAGGATTGCAACATCCTTTTTTGAATTCAGGAAAAGAAAAGGTAGTCTTTGGGATGAATCCTTCAACTATCATTTGACTTGAGAGCGTTATCGAATGATGATCGTCAATTTGAGCATTGACTACAGCGAATGCCAAGATGGCAAACAAGAATGACAAAGAAAGTTTTCTAGTCATTTCAAGCCTCCTTAGTTAAGAGTTCTCATGAACCTTTATACAAAAAAGCCAATTTGTAACAAAGCTTCATCAAAAGCTGTAGAGAGCTGTTTTTTATTAATCGAGTTCCATAGATAGCATCCTTCATTAACGTTCCTTTCTTCCCAATTCTTTAGTTGCATCGAATAGCCACTAGTGAAATATCTATTGAATCCTATACCTTGTAGCCCATCTTTAGGAGGGAAAGAGATGAGTCTTTTTAATTTTGTTCTTTTGTTATTTCATTACATTGCTATTCCAGTACTGATATGAGCGGACTACCAGATAGTAAAAGCCAAGTTGTTTAGTTGGTGTTGATCCAAAAAATTATCAAAATAAAAATGAACTAATGGGGATTTGGTCTTTAAAAACGCAGAGTCTTGGAGACTCTGGTGATTTAAGAAAAATTTTTCCCTGTTTAGTAGCAGCTTCAAAACCCCATTTTGCAAGCAATACTTGTGGACAAGTTTCTTACAAATTAAAAATTGTCGAATCTAAAAAATAGCCTTTAATTAAAAGACCCCTAGCTTGCTAGGGGCTACCATAAAAGCTTTTTGTCGAAGCCTTTTGTTAACCAAAAACAATCATTAGCCCTTCATCCTCAGTGATTCCAACATATCTCCAAGCATTTACAAGATCGGTAAAAATTTCATTGAGGGCTGGATCAGCAAGATTTTGTGGATGAAGTTGGTATGCACAGCCAAGTGTAAGGTTGGCAAAATCAACCATGTTGTTACAACGCGCACCATTTTTGAGTTTTTCAAAAGTTCTGAACCATACCAATCCTGTTGTTTCCCAAGGAGCAGCTCCAAGATGATAAGGGGAATGGCGTTTAGTGTTTCTCCAGAAACGGTAAAATGCGCTGCTTAAAATGCCAGCATTGGGTATGCCACCTTCACAATCTTTTCCCTTCAATCGCTTGTTGTATAAGCCTACTTGTGGATCTTTACAAGGACCAAATCCTTTATAGTCAGAATGAGAGTCGTAAGCACAACCTGGATTTACAAAAGATCGCAGTGGGGAGCGTCCTCCTACAAGATTGTTTCCTATTACCCACTCTTTTTCTGAAGGATTTTTATTCGATTCATTAAAAAATTTAACTAAAAGAGCCATTACATCAGAAAGGCTTTCTTTAACTTCTTCAGGACAATTAACGCCATCTAAAATCCCATCTGTGAAAGCGTGACACACAAGATCTAAATGATATGGCAAACGTTGAAAAAGATAATCACCGTTTCCTACACGTAATTCAAACTTCTCAGAATCCCAGAAGATTTTAACTTCTTCGAGGCCTTCATGCACTTTAGCTCTCAATAATCCATCTGGTAAGCTACTTTGTAAAGGACCATTAAATACAAGTCTGAAAAATTCAGATACCTTTCGAATATTTTCAGAAACGATGTATGGGACTTGATCAAAGTCTGTAGCTGATACAGATGAAAGAACTTGTTTGCCTATTTGAATTTGGATAGGCACAGGATTCTTCGGATCTCTTTTAGCGCAATGCAAACTGCAAATTCTCTTTCCAATAATCGGCATTTGTTGAGAAACGTTGATAGTAGTAGATGGAAAGCAGGCGGAAGGAGGAAGTATGCAGTTTCTGTTTGAGGAAGAAGTCGAATGAGGGATAGAGGCAGAGAAAGACACGCAAAACACCTGTTATTTTTTAGATTATTTTCAGATTTTAGCCACTCTAGCATCAAAGGTATTTTCTTTGATGATCGATTCTAAAAGTTCAGTGGAGGGAGGCTAATTTTAGTCATCCAAGAAATGGATATAGCCCTTCAAGAAAGCCTACAGTTCTCCAAGCATTTAATAGATAGTAATAAACTTTTCTGAGCTCAGGGTCAGCACGATTTTGAGGGTTAAGATCGTAGACCGATGCTAGGGTAAGATTAGCAAAATCTAACATGCTTTCACACCGTGCTCCATTTTTGATTTTTGCAAAAGCCGTGAACCAGATCCACCCTGTTGTTTCCCAAGGGGCTCCTCCACGGTATGGGGAGAGATGGGAGTTTTTCCAAAAAAGGTAAAAAGCTCGATTTAAAATACCAGAATTGAGATGTATGCCACCCTGATCAAAGTCTGGATTGTGATGACGTGCTTGATATGAACGGGCCTGTAGATCTTCACAAACGACGCTTCTTTGATAGATAAGACGAGGGGGAAATGCTTGGCCTGGCTCTACAAAAGATCTCAACGGAAAATGGCCATCTATAACATTTTTCCCTATCACCCAATCTTCATCTAAAGGAGTGCGGTTATTTTCATCCAAAAATTCTGCTAAAAGTCCCACCACGTCACTCAAATGCTCTTTCACTGCACCTGGTTGTCCATCATCAGGTAATACGTCATCTAATGCACCATCTGTGAGGGCGTGGCCCATGATATCTAGAGAATAAGGTAACCTTTGAAAATAAGAGTCACCATCTCCTACACAGATTTCTTGCCTTTGAGAATCCCAATAGACATTAGCTTCGCAAGTACCTTTATGCACATTAGCGACAAACATTCCATCTGGTCGGGAACTTTTTAAAGGATAACCAAACATCCTCCGGTAAAATTCGGATATTTTGTGAATGTTCTGATAAACAGCACTTGGTATTGGATCATCATCATGCAATGAAACGGAAGGGATAGCCTGATTTTTGATTCGAATTTGGATAGGCACAGGCTCGTTTTGATATGTTGGAGAACAATGTAGACCTCCACCCTTATCTCCAAAATAATGAGTTATCTGTTGCCTTGCTTGTGAAACAACAGGAGGCAGACAACAATTTCTCTGTGGAGCAACTCCTGAAGAGTAAGGTGTGTGTAAAACATAAGGTGAAGGGTAAAAGGACATGGAAATTTTCTATTATTTTATAAAGCTCAATCTTATCTCTTAAGCTTTTAACAATCACTTCTTAAGTTGTTGATATTGAGGCAATTCTTTGATCTTGTCTTTTCATAATCCAAAAAAGAGATTTTTGAGCATTTTGTTCGTTAGATGCCAATCTTTCTAATGCCTTCTCGGTGAATACGGCTTTGTTTACTAGCCTACTCATAGATTCTATTTTGCACCCTAATTTTAAGAGGAAACTAATTGTGTCTATGATGGTATCAATTTCCATGGAATTAGTGGAATGATTGCGCGATTTTATAAATTCAAATAGAAGAGAAAGATTTCCATTCCATTCTTTTAAAATGCCATTTTGAGATGATTTCATTGTAAAAATGAAATGAGCTTTCATTGCTAATACTGCAGCTTTATTCCAAAGAGTCGACACTTTTCGAATACGTGGGAGATCTTGTGGATCAAGGAAAGAAAAGATGTAGGTCAAAATATCTAAATTTTGTCGGACCTCAATAGCTTTTGAAAGAGTTTCTGCCTCTTTTGCTTTTGAGCAAATGTCTTCATAGGTCGAGTTGCGAATACCTGTTGCTTCAAAAAGCTCTTTAGCAAATTGGAAAAGTTTAAAGGCATCAAAATACATGTTGGTTGTCATCCATCTTTGTGCCAGGAAATTAACCAAAGAAACCAGCTCTTCCATGTCCTTTAGAAGAGCTTTTTTCACTTGAATTAACGGCCCATATTGCGAAGAGGAGGAGGGGATTCTTGTAGGCGCCCGATAGGGAGTGATGTATCTTAGAAAAAGACGTATTGTTTTTTCTTTTGCCTGTAAAGCTGCACGGGAGCAGTCATTAGCTAGGGCTGGCTTGTTTGCTTTTGTTAATCTATCTCCTTCAGATCGATACCTTAAGTACTTTTCTTGTTCTTCAAAAGGTGAAAGGCCGGGTTCAGCCCAGCAGGATGAGAAAATAGCTATAGTGCGATCTGGGTTAAAATTCCCTATGACAATAGAATTAGTTATCACACTCGCTATAATTGAAATGTGATGTTCAGAAATTGGATTTGGCACCCCTTTTATGGGCGTTATTTCCCTTTTATAATTGCAAACAAGTTTTCCGTTGGCATTTACAAATAAACGATGTGGCCGATTATTGATATGGCAATTTCCAACAAATGTCATGCGGTAATGTAATAACTAATTCAGTTTTTAAACTAATAATTTATTTGGTGTTGATTTTTTTTGTCGACTAGATTTGCCAAAGAGAGGATTGTTGCCTTTAGTAAAGAGAGGGTTTCATGAAGGCAATCGTTATTGAAGAGTTTGGCGGACCGGATGTTTTAAAACTGCAAGATGTAAAGATTGGTAAGCCTGGTAAAGGGCAGGTGATTGTCCGTTTGGCTGCTATAGGAGTCAATTATGTCGATGTCTATTACCGAACCGGTATTTATTCTCAAAAACCACCGTTTACACCTGGTTTAGAGGGCGCTGGAACGGTTGAGGAACTTGGTGATGGCGTCACCTCTGTCAAAGTGGGAGATAGAGTGACCTTTGTCCATCAGCCTAAAACCTACGCTGAAAAATGTATCGTAGATGTCGACTCTTTGATTTCTTTGCCAGATGATCTCTCTTTTGAAGAAGGGGCAGCTTTCCCTCTTCAAGGGATGACAGCTCATTACTTAATCCATGAATTTCGGAAACCCAAATCTGGAGATGTTGTTCTTATCCATGCCGCAGCAGGAGGGATGGGTCTTTTGTTAGTCCAGTGGGCAAAACATCTTGGTGCAAGGGTCATTGGAACTGTTTCGACAGAAGAAAAAGCTAAAATGGCCCGTAAAGCGGGTGCCGATGAAGTTATTTTGTATTCTAAACAAGATTTTGTAAAAGAGACACTCCGCTTGACAGATGGACATGGAGCTGATTTGATCATCGACGGGGTCGGCAAAACGACTTTTGCTGGAAATTTAGAGGCGGCCACCATCCGTGGAATGATTGTTATTTTTGGTCGCGCCAGCGGACCTGCCGATCCTATTAGCCCCAACGTGTTAATGCCCCGCTCTCTGACGATCGGAGGTGGATCATTATCCAATTTTATTGCCGATCGAAAAGAACTTCTCATGCGAGCAAACGACGTGATGAAAGGGATTAAAGAGGGGTGGCTCAAACTGCAAATTGGAAAAACTCTTCCATTATCTGAAGCCAAACAAGCCCACACCTTATTAGAAGGGCGCCAAACAACGGGTAAAATCCTTTTAATCCCTTAACCAGTTCAATTTCTTTCGATGTAATAAAAAAATGGTCGAGACAAAATTCATAACCCTCATGAGATAAGTATACTTATAAAAAAACTTTAAAGTTCCTTTTTTGAAAAATCAGCCTTTGGTAGAACTGAGCATTTATCTCACAGGGTTAAATATGCTCTATTCTAGACAATGGCTTTCAAAAGTGACCTTAGCCACTCTCATTGCTTCAAAAGCTTTTGGTGCGGCTTATACAGTCAATGTTGGAACTGATGCAGCTGTTTCGACAGGTGGCAGTGGAAGTGGAAATGCGGGTGATTTCCGTTTTGTCCTCAATCAGATCATGAATAACCAAGCGCAAGCTGGAGGACCGACATCGAATATGATCGCTTTTACGGTTCCTCAAGTCACCTTAAGCAACTATCTCTCTTTGATCAATCTTTTCCAGCCAGATACGCTCACAATTGGCAACTCATCTGGAGCTGCTACTGTGATCGATGGTGGTGGTTTTCGTCCTTTTTTCGTCCGCCAAGGTGAAGTGACTCTACAAAATCTGAACATCCAAAATGGTACCGCACAAGGCGGTAGAGGAGGAGGAACAGGTGGAGGAGGAGGTATGGGGGCAGGGGGTGCCCTTTTTATCGATCAAGGCCAAGTCACCCTTTCGAATGTAAACTTCTCAGGTAATAGTGCAGTGGGCGGAGGGGGAAGCGTCGGAATAGGTAGAAGTGGAGGTGGCGGATTAGGCGGTACCGGAGGCCCTTCAGGAGGAGGTGGAGGGGTTGTTGGAACTGGTGGCGCCACAGCAGAAGGTGGCGGAGCTGGGGGCAATGGAGCCGATGGAGGAGGAAGTGCTCTCATAGGAGCGGATGGAGGAACATCTGTTCCAGGCTATGTTTTCGGAGGCGGGGGAGCTGAAGGAAATAACGGCGCTGGTACGGGTGGAGGATCTGCTGGAGCTCCAAGTGGAACGGGTGCTCCTGGAGGCGGCGGAGGCGGTGGTCTTAATGGTAGCAATGGAGCCGATTTCAGTGCTGGAGCTGCTGGGGGCAGTGGTGGTATTGGCGGAGGCGGGGGAGCTGGAGGTGGAGATTCTGCAACAACCGCGGGAGGAGCTGGTGGCCCAGGCGGTGTAGGAGGCGGTGGCGGAGGCGGTAACCCCAGTGCTGTTGCGATGGGTGGAAATGGGGGTGGTGGTGGCTATGCAGGTGGTGGAGGCGGAGGAGGTTCAAGCATGAGTGTCTCCATGGCAGCTATCGGGGGCGATGGCGGTTTTGGAGGAGGCGGCGGTGGAGGTGGCTTCAATAACAATGTCAACGGTATGGCAGGTACAGGTGGAAATGGTGGTTTTGGTGGTGGTGGAGGAGCTGGTGGTGACGGATTAGGAAATGCTAATGGGGGCACAGGTGGGAATGGAGGCTTCGGAGGGGGTGGAGGCGGTGGTGGCACAAGTCAAACTACAGCTGGTCCTGGGGGTATGTCTGGTGTCGGAGCATCTCCCGCAGAATCTCAACTAGGTGGAAGCGGAGCTGCTTTTGGAGGCACTATCTTTGTCAACGATGGTGGTCAATTAATCTATACCGGACAGGGGGAGATCACTGGAGGCGCTGTTTCTGCAGGCCCAGGCGCAGCAGCTGGAAGTGACATCTTTGGTTATAACGGCTCCACAATCACCTTTGCGCCAGCAGCAGGAAAAACAATCACGATACAAGAGGCGATTGCTGATTCAAGCTTAACCTCTATTCCAACGGGTGGAAGTTGGGTTCCTAGTACAACTGCGGCGGGGAATCCTTTGAACATGCAAGGACCTGGTACTTTGAATCTCAATGGAACAAATACTTACATCGGTTTAACGACTGTGAGCGGGGGGAGACTCAATGTAAATGGACAAATTCCAGGGGCAGTGAATGTAACTTCAGGAGCAACTTTAGGGGGGATAGGGACAATCCAAGGAGGCGGGGATATTTTTGGCACACTCTCTCCAGGAAATCCTCTTGGTCAATTGAAATTTGGTGCAAATACAACTCTCCATCCAGGTTCTGTAACCAATATCACTTTGACTCCTACTAATAATTCCTCAATTTTAATGACAGGAGGGACAATGACTCTTGGCGGCACTGTGAACGTGGATCAACAACCAGGTGGTTACCCCTCAACAGGTCAGCGCCTTTTTATCCAAGGATCTTACACAGGTACTTATGAAACACCGGTCACAGGTGGATTGCCAGGATTTATGTTTAGCATCCTCTACAATCCAAATGCAGTTTATCTACTTTGGACTGGTGGATCTCCTACCCCATTGATTCCGACAGCTGGTTTGTCAGGAAATGCCCTCACAATTGCGAATGCTTTAAATGCCAATCCTAATTCAGAAGCTTTTGCACTTATAGCTGCACTTGATCCTGCAGATTTAAGACGAGCACTGGATAGCATTTCTCCAGCAAGAAATGCCTTTGGTCTTTTCATGGCTCAACAAACAGCTTTT
>Ga0153954_1000577_pt1 | contig 27778 bp, 15 predicted proteins | sample TSFL038MetaG_FD_102277 | JGI IMG/M metagenome (GOLD analysis project Ga0153954, IMG submission 102277) | Attine ant fungus gardens microbial communities from Florida, USA - TSFL038 MetaG | ecosystem: Host-associated > Fungi > Mycelium > Unclassified | place: USA: Florida, Wekiwa Springs State... | reverse complement strand
TTTGTAGTGACTAGGGTCGATTCTACGGAAAATCCGCCCGTGGAATATGAATACTCTAAATCCGATGAACTTTTTGAAGAAAAGTTGACAGCCATTCGTTGGCCGGAAAATCGCTATCTTTTAATTGAGTATGACCTTTTCCATTTACCTGAATCTTCTCCTCGGGTCAAAACCTTGTTTGCTCCTGTCGGAAAAGACGCCAAACCAATACCGCTTTATTCATTCGAATATAAAGACTATGTGAGACCCGACTCCACTCTGGTCACAGATGCTTTGGGCCACCAAACGATCTACCGGTATTCCAAAGACAAACATCTCTTAAAAAGTATTGAAAAGTATGAGGGCCGTAAAAATTATTCACTTTACAGCTGCGAAAAGTATCAATGGGGTAAAGGACAAGACAAAGGGAATCTAACTGTTAAATCCCTGGAGGATGCCAAGGGCAAAGTTGTACGATCCCAAAAATACAAGTACGATTTATTTGGAAATGTTCTCCAAGAGGAATTGTGCGGGCATTTAAAAGGTCAAGGCGTAGATACCTATCTAAAAACCATGACCTACGATACAGAAGGAGGGTTCAATAATAAACTTTCGTCTACAGATTTTGCTGTCCGCCATGAATATCAATATGCTCCAGATACGTCCCTTTGCACAGCGCGTTATACAATCGATCAAGCAATCGCGCAGCGCGATTTCTTCTCTTATGATGAGGGGGGAGCTCTTACAGAAGAAATTCACGACGATGGCATAGGAAGGAGTGTAGATGATTGGTCGGGCGTTAGTGAAAGGCGCTATAAAGCTTTCGTGAACTTGTCAAACGGCCTTCCCAAGCAAATTGAAGAGGGGTATTACGATTTAACATCCCATCAAAAAGTTCTTCTAAAAAGAACGATCAATACTTATGATTCACTTTCACGTTGTGTTCAAGAGGATATTTATAACTCCCTCGGAGAATTTACTCACTGTAGAAAATGGGAATACAACAATTTAGGATTGGTAACCAAAGAAACCAATCCTCTTGGTGAAGAGATCATCCGCACGTTTGATGCCAACGGGAATATGCTTTCGGAGTCGAATCCTCGTCAGACCCGCCATTTCAAATATGACTACGCTAATCGCCTCATCCAAACAGAGCAAGGCAATCAAATTGAAAAATATGCGTATGACTATATGGGGCAGAAAATTTCTTCCACAGACATCCATGGAAATAAAACCAGCTACTCTTACGATTCCTTTGGACGGTTAACTCAGAAAATCTATCCCGATCAAGGGATCGAAGAGTATACCTATGATATTTTGGGGAATGTCACATCAAGAAAGACCCCTAAAGGGAGCAAAACCTATTACAAAAATACTATGTGGGGCAAACCTTATGAAAAAATATTACCCAATGGAGAGAGGGAATTTTTTGAATATAATCTCAAAGGAGATCTTGTCAAATTCACCGCTACTGATGGGACCACAACGCTTTACACCTATGATTATGCTTCTAGGCCTTTAACGATTGAGATCGTAGATTCTCAGGGCAAAAGCGTAGCAAAAACAATCAAGAAATACACTGCCTTTCATCTGATCGAAGAAATCGACCCAGCGCAACATATCACACGATATAGTTATGATGGAGCCGGCCGCCTGATCAAAGAGCAATGTGAAGATCAACTCACTGAATACTTCTATGATGCTTTGGGGAGGCGCTCTCAAATACGAAAGTTTGCCTCGCTCACTGATTATGTCGATGAGTTTCTTGAATACGACCTCCTGGATCGCATTACAGGACGCAAAATCATCGATAACCAAGGCCACATCGAGACCGAAGAACGTTTTGAATATGATTTTTATGGAAATAAAACTCTCATCGCCCGCGGTTCAGTTGAAACTCAACTTGCCTATGACCCATACAACCGCTTGGAATCACGCACCGATGGTCTTGGAAATACTACCCAATACATTTACGACGACAACCCTCATACAGTCACTACAATCGATCCTAAAGGAAATCGGATTATCGATTGCTATGATTCAAACGGTCGGATTTTCAAAACAATATGGCTGGATGCGCAAAAGCAACTTGCCGAAAGAATCCAAGTCTTTGATTCAGATGGGAACAAAATTCAGCAAATCGATGATCGCATCGTTACAAATTGGGAATACGACTCTTGCGATCGCATCACTGCCCTAATCGAAGCTGTTGGAACCAAACGAGAAAAGAAAACTTCTTATACTTACGTTGCAGGACGTTTGCATCAAATGACAAAACCCTCTGGAATTGTCCTAACCTATATCTACGATAGTTTGGGAAGACTGCAAGAGTTAGCCTCGTCAGATCAATCCATTCATTACGTCTATAAATATGAGATTGCCTACCGTCCCACGCTGACGGTGTATGATCTCATTCAAGGTACCGAAACGAAGCGGCTATACGACCAAAATAACTGGCTTAGTTCCGAAACCTTAGCCAATCACTTTACTATAACCTATTCCTATGACCAATTTGGGCGCCAAACTAAGCTTACCCTCCCCGATCACTCTTCAATAGAAACCACTTATCAAGGTTCTCACCTAACAGATGTTCACCGCCTGGACGGAAACGGAATGTGCAAATATTCCTATCACTGTCTTGAGTATACTCCTTCCGGCAAGCTTGCTCTAGCACAATTGCCCTGTGGAACATTCCTCAAGCACAATTATGACTCCTGTGATCGCCTCATCGCAAGTATCACTCCAGTTTGGGAGGAAAAAGATATTTCCTACGATCCTTGCGGAAATTTGATCCAAAAAATGAAGACTTCTTTTTCCTATGACGCATTTTCTCAACTGACGTCAGAAAAAGGAAGTAATTTCGAGAATCAATTCAGCAATGATCCTTTTGCCAACCATCTTGTGAAAAATGGAATCGAACAAAACTACAACGCACTCCATCAACCTGTGCAACTGCCCTTTAATCCCAATGGAAATCTCGCTCAACTCAATGACTGCATTTTTGAATATGACGCGCTCGATAGACTCATCCGCATCAACACCCCTTCTCAACAAATTACCTACGTTTACGATCCCTTTAACCGAAGAATAAGTAAGCGCTTCTCCGATGGAACCCACGAAGAGTTTATTTACGCCAAAAAGCATGAGATCGGCTCCCTCAATTCTTCCAACACTCTGCAATTAAAGGTGTTAGCTGATGCTGAAGCTCGCTTTGCCCCATCTTTAGCTCTTGAATTAGATAATACCAAATATATCCCTCTGACTGATGTTCAAGGTAACATCGCAGCTTTGCTCAATTCTCAAGGCCAACTCGTGGAGCAATACATCTTTTCAGCCTTTGGTGAAGAGGAATCGACTTCTCCCCTATCTCCCTGGCGTTTCGCATCCAAACGGCATGACCCTGAAACCAATCTGATCTATTTTGGAGAGCGCTTCTATAGCCCTACCCTCTGCCGTTGGATCACCCCTGATCCCTTAGGCCTAATCGATGGAATCAACCCTTACGCGTATTTGCACAATAACCCCTTCAAGTACCGCGATGCTGACGGTCGTTTCGCATTTGTAGTAGTTCCCTTCGTCGTTTCTTGGGGTGTCGAACTTACAGTGGCAGCTACCCTCCAGTTAGCGCTAGACATCGCGGCCTGCAGTACAGTCCTCTACTTCAAGCTCAACAGCGAATCCCATGAAGCAACTGTACCATCTCCTGTGACAGAAGAAGCCCCTAATAAAAGGGGAGCTAAGGATGTTTTTCCTGGAAATGTCAGTGATGTTGAAAAAAATCCAGATTGGGAAGATGTTACTCATCCACAGCAAAAGGCCACAGGAAAACATCTTCAATACAAAAATAAAAAAAATGGTGATATCATTCGTTACGACAAAGGTGATCCTAATGAGCATGGTCACGAGGCTCACGATCACTATCATTGGACAAATAAAGACTTACCAAAGGGTAAGTATTATGATGCTGAGGGAAATTTAGTAGATAGAGGGTCTCCAAAGAGCCATCTTTATCCTCCCAAAGGCATGAAGTGGGATTTTTAAATTATGAATATATCGAAATATGCAACTTATTTTCATGATGGAACAATTAGTGACGTTTCAAAAAAGAGTGAAGATGCAGTTTTTACTATGCGCAGTGCAACTCTTGAAAAGGATGAAAATAAAGATAACGTACCTTTAGGACGATATGGGGCTATACGGGGAAAATTGTATTTAATAAAAATTTTTGATTTTAAGATCAATAATGAACATGTAAGTCTCAATAAGTTGATTTACAAACAAGGTGAAATACTTCATTTAAAATTTTATAAAAATCAAATATTTTTAGACGTAATCTGGTTCTCAGATGATGGATCCGATATCTATCAAGAACTTTCATTTTCAGTTAAAGATTATTTTTTTGAAAATATACCATCCCTTGTTTTTCCTGGGGATGAAGATTTTGATGGCGAGGGGAGATACATTGGACCTAGAATTGGATTTTAAAAGTGAAAAACCCAGAAATTGACATTAAAAAATATGAAGCTTATTTCCATGATGGAAGCGTCGAAAATTTAGATATCATTAACAACAACATAATAATTATCATAGAAAGTGCTGAATTAGAAGATTGGGAAAACGAAGATAATATTCCACTGCAACCAAAGTTCCATAGTATTCGTGGAAAGTTAAATTTGATAGGATTTTCTAATTTAAAAATCGATGGGGAAGAAGCCATCATTGACGAAATCATCAAAAATCACAAAGGCACTATTTTGGATTTAGAGTTTCATGAAAATGCCGTTCTCTTGAACGTTGAATGGCATGCTAATCGCGCTGTCTTCCAGATAATTGAATGTAATGTTATCCGCTATTTTTTTGAAAATATACCTTCGCTTGTTTTTTCTGGGGATGAAGATTTTGATGACGAGGGTAGGTACATTGGACCTAAAATAGGGGCCTAACCGATAGTTAAATTCTTAAGACACGCATATCCTTTACGAAAGGGACACAAGGGACGCAAGAGACAAAATCCTAGAAATTTTAGAATCACGTTCTGTCCCTCGGCCCGTCCCTTTAGCCCTTAGTTTCTGTCCCTTGCGTCTCTTGCGTCCCTTGTGTCCCTTTGTCCCTCGGGCCGGTCCCTTCGTCCCTTACATCCCTTGGTCTCTCATTTAGAGGGCTTAAGCCATGCGTTCCAATGAGAATTGAGGGAAGCGATTGTTGAGGTGCAGGATGGCGGCTTGATAGCCCTGCTTGGCAGCCCCGACTAATAATACGAGCGCCTCCTTTTCTTCGAGTGATCCCGCCTCCTTATTTGCTAAATAGGTTTTGGCTAAAAGAGTCATTGAGGGCGCATGTCCCCTGTGGGCAGCCAATTTTAAAAGGCGCAAGGCTATTTGAGCATCTGGCTGGAGACCTCCATCTCCCATCAAATAAAACAAAGCGATACGATGTACTGCTGGAACGCACCCTTTGCGTGCCGCTCTACGATAACAAGAGAGTGCTCTTTTTGGATCGGATTCCGTTCCAATCCCCTCTTCAAGGCACTGTCCAAGTTGGTAAAGAGACTTCATACACCAAAGAGAGGCCCCTTTTTTGAACCAGTAAAATCCCCTTTCCGCATTTTGCTCCACCCCTATGCCCTTCAAATAGCAGGAGCCCAAAGCATAATAGGCACCAGGCGCCCCTTTTAGAAATGCTTGTACGTAGCATTGATAGGCCTTTTCAGCAGATTTTGGAACACCTAAGCCTAATTCGTGACATTCACCAATGAGCACGAGGGCATCTGCAAAGCTTGGGATACATTTTTCCAGATTAGAGATTGCAAGACCTGGATCGTTGCTTTTTAAGAGGCTCTGAGCTGTGTTAAAACGAGCTCTTTCTTCTATATACATGTCATGGATGTACGTTGGCCTATCAGCAAGTGCAGTTAAACTCATGTCAATCAATAAATAGAGGGTTCTTTTTGAATAACTTGTTTAAATCAGACAATCGCTCCCCATTTAGGGTGAGGACTGAACGATCGGTTAATGCCATCAACGATTCCGTTTCGGCAGATAGCAAGGGAGCTCGATTCAATAATAAAAGACAATCACACTTTTGTTTGAGTTCATGGAAAAGTTGCCTGAAGCGGGGTGAATCGATCGCTTCTTTCCCAAAGCGGGTAATGCCGCCTGAACTGATCCAGGTGCAGTTTCCTTTTTCCTCTTGATGCAGGGGTTCCCCTTTTAAATAGTCGAGGACTCCCTTAGCATGATCTTTTTCCTCTCCATCAAAAAGGCAAGATAACACCGTCACTTTGCGTCCACCTTTTGTTAACAATTCAGCCAATGGCAGGGCATAATTAACTCCCCGATTCAACTGCAACGAGACGACGTGCACCCCCTCAATTTCACGAGCGATGCGGCGCAACGTCTCTAAATCTTGATCGGAAAGCATTTTGGGGAGATTAGGGGATAGTTTTCCAAGATAGAGCTGATTTTGAAGGAGAAGATTATCTTTGCGGGCCGGAAAACCCATTTGACATTCCCTCAGGACGAAAAAAGCCGAAGTGACACAAAAACCAGCTAACCCCCCAACTACAGCGAGTAAGAGGATCATCGGACTTTCTGGATGAAGGGGTGTAATGGCCGGATCAAGCGGGGCGGACTGTGAAAGGTCCAATTTGGCAGAGATATTTTTGGCCTCAACCGCTTCTGCGATCTTTTCGATCATCTTTTTGCTTGTTTCCAAATGCTGCTCAATCATCTTTTCCGAGGCCCACTTGGAGGGAAGTTTCAACATCTCAGCACGCAGAAGCGCTTGCTGCTCTTCGATCACACTGCGCTCTTGTTCCAAATTGCCCATACGGGTCTTTAAATAGTCTTCAAGTTGCTGTTCAAGCACCCCTATCTTTTGTTGGATCAAATCATATTGGGTCGTTTGCAGTTCCCAAATCTTCTCCTGCAGCAAATTCTTTTTTAGTTGCAGAAGGTCTTTGGTTTGCTCGATATGGGTTTTTAAAATCCCTTTGTGCAGCGCAAGTTCATTTTTTAAACGTTCTTGCTCCCGGGTGCTTCGGTTATCTTGGTCTTGAAGAAGCAAATTGGCATAAGCCGCCTTTTGGATAATTTCATGGCTGACAGGATCTTTGAGAACAGTACTTAAAGACCCCACCTCAAAATTGGGGGTTTGCACTTGCTGAGCTAAGAATTGGTGGTGATTAATTTCTCCTTCAGCCTCGTTTAGCCGCGCACTATATTCCAAAAAAAGTTGATTGGCGGAAGCGAGATCGATCCCTTGATATTCTTGCGTTTTATCCTTCTTGATCATTCCTCGTGGTTGCGGTTGGTTCTCCAACGCGACCGCAATGGCATCAGCTTGTTGGCGCAAAATTCGTATCTCGCCTAAGAATTGGTTGATCACGTTGGAGGATCCCCCTTCCGATCCCAATGTGTCGTAATACACCCGCCCTTGCTCTAGCGCATTCTTTAAGCGGTTTGACTCTAAGTCAATGGCCAGCAATTTTTGCAAATAACTTTGGCTATTTTGAAACAGAAGATCAATCGTAGGCCCCTGAAAGCTCATTGTCTTGGCGTGTTTGACCATCAACCCTTCGATAAAGATACCCGCATCATTTTGCCGGTCATTCAGATAGGCAAGCTGTTCTTTGCAAAGCCGCTCATGTTCTTTCCATTGATGTTCTTGATAAGTACTCAAGAGGCAATTGAGAAAAAGTGCCGCCTCCTTGCGGTCAGGATCCCTGAAAGATAACTTTAGCAAACCTTTATCGCGGTAATCTTGCTCAACAACGAGCTTTTTTTTCACCTTTTTATAGGCGATTTGAAGGGGATTTAATTTGAGCGCAAACTTCTGATTTGCCAATGGCTCATTGCCTTGAGAAATAATTGTCAGTTGGAATTCTTCATGTTGAAGAGGTTTATTCAGTTCGCCAAATGCCTTTTCCTTATTGGGCAATAGCAGGATAAACTGCCGGTCGCTTAAAAAGTGGAGCTTGAGATTTAAGGGTTTTTCAGAAACATACCTTAAACCTTCGACGGCAATTGGCAGATCTTCTTCGGCGAGTATGGGGTAATGTTTGTCGAACAATAGGGCATATTCACTTTGTAAGTTGCGTACAAAGTTGCGCGGCCATGTGAGTTGCAATTGATCTCTTTTTAAAACCGCTTGCTTGCTCTTTTTGATAATTGCTTCCCCTATCAAGGTCCTGGATTTGAAAAGGGAGAGCGCCGTGTTTTCATTATTTTCATTCAAACCCGCCAAAAGGGCTAAATTAATTGCCCCTTTCATATTCTCATTTTGCTTTTTCCCCTTTTCCCTAAACGTAGCATCAGCCTTGTAGAGAGGGGTCCGGGTCAGCGTATAACTCAAAAGCAAAAGAGGGATGCATAATGTCCAAAATTTGAGCATCCCTTTGTGACGCTTAAACACATCCAAGAGATCTTTTGCGGATAGATTAAAAGGGTTTTCTGACATGAAAGTTCCTATTTTCTGATCACATCGTAAATGACCACTCCAGTCTGTAGTCCGTTTAAGCTGGGAAAGAGTTGACTGATAAATTGGTTCCACTCGGTGATCGGCTTAGCAGAGACATAAACGGTGTCCCCCGGCATTAAAAGCAAACTGTCGTTGGGTAAATGGATGATGTGTTTCCACGCTAATACGTAAATTTTGGGACACTGCAAATTGCCCCGAATGACTTGAATCCGATTGCGATCGCCCGTATAAGGGATCCCACGCGCCATGACAAGAGCTTCTCGTAAGGAAATGGAGCCATAGGGTAGAGGAATTGGCTTTGGTTCTCCCACTTCTCCCATTAACATGACGGTGGCATCTGCGGTATTGGCTATAAAAATCTTATCGCCGCCCCGCATTACGATATTTTGGCACATATCGCCTTGATTGAGCAATTGGTGTAAATCAATTGCCAAAGGAACTCCGTCACGGCTCACATAACTCATGAACAAATTGGCGGTTGGAGGAATGCCTGCCCTAGCCAAAACCTCATAGAGGCGGATTTTTCCATCGACAGGCACGGTAGGGATTTTCACAAGGCCCGTAAGTTCAACCTTACGGGTTAACCTTTCCCGATAGGAAATAAATACTTCAACATCGCGGATATGGCGCCGAAATTCTTCCTGAATCGTTTGACGCGCATCTTCCAAAGTCATGCCATAAATTTCCACTGAAGATATATCGGGGATATCAACACGCCCCTGTACAACTTTAAATCCCCCCATCGTTTCGTTGATAAATTGGATCGATTCCATTAAATCTTTGCGGCTGGGATGATAGACAGCGATATTGAGAATATCATCTTCATCAATTTGGTCGATATATTCGTCCATTGCGTCAGGGGGCAAATCCGCAAGGGGGAGACCCTCCATTTCCAAGATAGCCAACTTTCCCTGCCGGATCTTATAAGAGTCGATCACAAATTCATCGGCTCCATAGGTATCATAATCGCAACGGCTGGAACTACAACCGCATAAGAAGGCTAAACAAATGAATAGAATAATGTGCATATTACTAAATTTTATTTCGTGTGTACTCTTCAGAAACCCAATAAAAATCTTGGCTTGATAATATTTTTTTCCACCAATCGGGGGCCGTTGAAGAGTGGCTTCCAATTTGATAGCCGCTCCACTTTGCCAAAAGATGAAATAAGGCGTAAGGGGATTTTGTTTGTTTTAATAATTGGCGCGCATATTCCCTTCCGCGCTTAGAATCGGTCCCTCCCCCCGTCAAGAGGTGTGCATAGCTTTTCCGGCTTAAGCCGATGTCGAAATGGCGCTTGAACTCTTGCCAAAGGGTATAAGCATGCGAATGGCGCACAAGGGCATCGGCGGCATAATGCAGGGTATGCCCTTTGCGCAACAGTTTCGAAACCACCACCGTATCTTCACCAAATAAAACCGGTTCGAACCCTCCCACCTCATCTAAGGCAGCATTGCGGTAAGCTGCACAAGCATTGGAGCAAAAAAAGGTGTAAACCCCTAGCTTTCCCAAATCAGCTAAAGTCCTTTGTTCCACGTGAAGCGGATAGTTAAAAGCGCGGGAAAATGCTTCTAAACACCCGGCTCCATGATGGGGAATTTGACGCGCGTACGAAACCGAAGCTTCTCTTTTCAAAAGAGGGATCACTAGTTTTTCCAAAACGCGATTGTCCTCGGGATAAGCATCAGGGGTCATCATCACAACGATGTCGCTCTTTAAAAAGTGGCGTGCGTATTCACGAGTCGTTCCATGATTGAATTGGTAGCGGGGGATAAGCAAAGTCTCTACACCCATGCTTTGAGCCATTTCTACCGTCCCATCTCCTGAAGATGAATTCACCACCAGTACACGTGGTTTTAAAGGGGAAGAAAGGATGGGAGGCAAGCAAAAGGGGAGATGCTTTTTTCCCCGATGGGTGATGAAAATGACCCCTATCGAGTCAGACATTGCGTCGAAAACCTCTTCTGGTAGAATTCAGCTAACTGATTCCAGCTTTCCGACTCTGACCAATTTAATTGCGTAGGATTCAATACATCGTGATTGATCCGGATTTTGGGTTCAATCAACATCGGCTGCGGTTTTAACACAAAGGGGCAGGCTCTTTTTAAGCGCACCGCCATCTCATGGGAGAACCGTTTGGTAAAATTTTCTTGCGATTCTGCATAAAAGCTAGGGTGGAAATCGCGATAACTTGTGTCATCCATCGTTTCTGCAAAATGGCGATACCCCTTTGCCAATAAACTCACCGGGACATTGTCGCGCACATATTCAGGGGTGTGGATTGCCGGAACTTCATTGTTAAACCAACTTTTCACCAGATAGGTTGTAAAACGTTCCTCTTCAAAGGGCCCAAAGGGATTTGGGATCACAAATTTCCCCAAAGGCATTTGATGAAGAGCGGCATAATATTTGAAAAACTGGCTCGTTAGTCCTTTAGAAAGGCCGTACGGGGAAACCGCTTGAACTCCTCCATGCCCCGAACCCTCATTTGGTTCAAAGACGGATCCTGTTAAAATAATTTTTGCCCCTGCTAATGCCGTTAAAACTGCAGAAAGATTGCGGGTGTTGTTTCCAAGGGCAGTTACCGGATCAAAAAAGACGCTTTTATAATTGGATACCTCCGCGGCGTGATGGCAAAACAGATCAAATTTTACTTCCTTTTGGAGCTGTTCCAAAAAGGGATCACTGCCAAAGGGAAGGTTAAAGTGGGTTCGACAAAGGGGTAGCAATTGGTCGATCCTTTCCTTGCGCAAACCTTGATAAGTGGCATAAGGGGAACGGAAATAAGCATCCACCTCATGCCCTGCCTCCACTAACTCTTGAACAAACCAAAAACCTGTAAACGAACTTGCACCTGTAAATAATATTTTCATCTAATCCTCGAAATCACCCTGTAGACGATCCCTTTCAGAAAGATGCAAGGGAATTCCTGGCCAATCAACCTTAAAGGCAGGATCGTTCCAACGCACTCCCCGTTCGGCTTCTTTAGAATAAGCTTCCGAGACTAGATAAAGCAATTCCGTATGCGCCTCCAACGTAAAAAATCCATGGGCAAACCCTTTGGGCACATACATCATCGCACGGTTATCGCTATTTAAAAAAGCGCCAAAGGATTGTTTGTATGTGGGTGAAGAGGGCCTCAAATCGATAATTACATCATACAAACTCCCCCGAATGCAGCGCACGATTTTCACTTCTTCGTGGGGGGGCAATTGGTAGTGCATTCCTCGGAGCGTTCCGGCATGAACTGAAGCTGAATTATTCACCTGCACAAAGCGGCTTTCCAAGCCCCGTTTTTGAAACTCTTCTGAACAAAATAAGCGCGCAAAAAAACCCCGTTCATCTTCTCTTGGCTCGAGTTCAATCAAATAGGCGCCTTTTAAAGGAGCTTCAATGAATTTCATGTAGTCGATTTCCTAGATAGTCGTGGAGATGGGCAATGGAGACGTGATAGGGATCTTCGCCCCTATGGCAAGCCTCGTACCAGCGCACCGTGTGTTCAACTGCTTCCTCCCAATGGTATTGAGGGCTCCATCCTAAGAGCTGAGCTGCTTTATCCCAGTTAAGGCGCAAAAGGGCCATTTCGCTTTTACGGGTAGACGAAATAGAGCGCCAGAAGCCTTCTCCCCACACGGAAATCGCTTTTTCAACAACTTCACGCACAGAAATGCCTTTCATTTCAAGTGGGCCAAAATTCCAACTTTCCGCAAAACCTTTGCGGCTTTGCAATAAATGCTCGGCCAAACACAAATAACCGCTGAGAACGTCTAAAATATATAGCCATGGACGCACGCTATCGGGATTGCGGATCAAGATCTCTTCTTGTTTGGATAACCCCTTTATAATATCGGGTAAAATGCGATGAGGAGAAAAATCACCTCCCCCAATGACATTGCCCGCCCGCGCAGTGGCTACATTCAGATGAAAAGAGGCTTGGTAGGCTCTCACAGCCATTTCCGCCATCGCTTTGCTGGCGCTGTAGGGATCTTTTCCCCCTAAAACATCATTTTCACGGTAGCCATAAAGCCATTCCCGATTTTCATAGCATTTATCGGTGGTGATGACGAGAGTGCCAAGGACGAAGGGCGCATGGCGCACCGCTTCCAAAAGGTTGACAGTCCCTTGAACATTGATTTCAAACGTTTCTGCAGGAATTTCATAGGAGGGTAGCACCAACGCTTGTGCGGCTAAATGAAATACAAACGCCGGCTTGTAGGTATGGATCACTTCTTCCAAATGCGCAGCATCGCGCACATCCCCTACGATATGGGTGATTTTTTCCCCTAATTTAAGGGCGTTGAAATGGGAGATCGGTTCTGCGCCTAAGCTATAACCCACGACATGGGCGCCCATTTCTTGCAGCCAAAGTGCCAGCCACGATCCTTTAAAACCAGTATGCCCTGTAATTAATACGGTAAGACCTTCCCACGGATTCATAGCGGAACCAAATTACCTTTTTTTAAATGGCTAAGGGATATCAGTGGAATGGGCGCCATCCAAGGCGCTTCACCTGCCTCCCAGAGGGCGGTTAAATGATCGCGATCCCTCTGCGTATCCATACAGGCCCAAAAACCAGAATGTTTAAACATGTGAAGCTGCTGATCGCGCGCCAAGCGGACTAAGGGTTCCCGTTCCAAAACGCACTCTTCATCCTTTTTGAGATAACGGGGAAAAAATTCTCGTTTAAAAAAAAAGAACCCTCCGTTGATCCAGTTTTCAGTAAATTCAGGCTTCTCGGCAAACTCTAGTACCTCATCTCCTTCCAATTTGATCTCTCCAAAACGGGAAGGTGGGTTCACACCCAAAACAGTGCCTAAGCGTCCATGGGAGCAGTGAAATTCAAACTCTTCTTTTAGGTTAGCATCCGACAGGCCATCTCCATAGGTGACAGCGGCGTGTTCGGCATCCCCTAAATATTTTTCCACCGCGATCGCGATCCGCCCCCCCGTCATTGTTTTTTCGCCGGTGTAAGCTACAGTGACTTCCCAATCTTCATCGTGGTCGATCGAATGGATGGTGAGGTTATTGCTTTTAAGATCAACAGTGAAGTCGCTGTTCATATAGGCGTAGTTGAGGAAATAAGACTTGATCACTTCCGACTTGAATCCTGTGCAAAGGATGAAGCGGCGAAATCCATAGCGGCGGTAAAGCTTCATCACGTGCCACAGAATGGGCCGCGGGCCAATGGGCACCATCGGTTTCGGCCTGAACTCTGTCTCTTCCTTAATTCGGGTACCTAATCCTCCGCATAAGATAAAGACAGGTATATCCATTTTACCTCGGCTGGTTTCCTAGCGATTTTATGAATAAAGAGTTTTCGGGGCAAGTGGGAAAACCGTGCCCGCGTGCGTGCCCATGCCCTTGCCCGATCCTAGCTTAATCGGAGCATACCTTGGAAACGTATAAGAGAACGGTTAGCTGCAGTCGGGCACCGGCACGGGCACGCACACGGGCACGTAACTGTTACTACCAAATTACATGCGGCGGTTTATCATCCGCTTCATACCCCACCGGTTTCAGCACAAACACGTAATCTAATTCATCCAATTGACTTGCAGTAGGTTCCGCTTCAAGTTCCCAAAAATAATCTCCCTCTTGCACGGGAAAAACTTTCGTTACTTTACCCACTTGCAGGTGGGGGGGGAATACGCCATCTAAACCCGTGGTCACCAGCAGATCCCCTTCCTTCAACAGCTCGACCCCTTCGGGGATCGCTCGATCGGGAAAATCATAATTAAAACCTGTCCCTTTCAATAAATGGCGCTGTGAACGCCATAAGGGTTGGCTGGAACCGTGTACTTCCCCTTTGGCCAATAAAAGTTTACCCCGTGCGGCCCGTACCGCTGGGGTAAGGCCCGAATCGGTGATAAGGCGCACACGCGATTGCTTTTCGCCCACATAATCCACTACCCCAATGATCGATTTGCCCTCTACGACTGGGCTGTGATAGGCAACCACTTCACGCCCCATCTGGGCATTGGTGGCCTTGCCTACATTGATCCAGAGAGAACTTTCCCAAGCAATTGGAGAACGGAAAATGACTTTTGCAGGCACGACATCGAAATCCATATAAAAAATATAACCAAGATCCTCCCCAAAGTGGTTGCGGAGGGCCTTTAGTTCATTTTTAATGATGTTATTTTCGAGTTGAAGCCTCTGCAACTCCTTCCCATCGGGAAAATGTTCCTCTCCTTTGGCATAAAACTGAATTCCACGGCTGCGTAACGCGCTCGCGAGAGGCTTATAAAAAACTAAACAAGCGCATGCAAAGCTAAGAAAAAAAAGAGCATTGCGAAACGATTTATGGCGCATGAATGACGTTTACAATGGCTTTAATAACAGTGTCAAGGTTTCGGGAATTAAGGCCGGCAACGTTCATTCTTCCATTCTGCAATAGGTAGATGCCCCATTCATCTATTAAGCGCTGCACTTCCTGGGTAGTAAGGCCGCTGTAAGAAAAAACCCCTCTTTGTCTATTTAAGAAGGAAAAATCCCGCGCAGCCCCTTGAGCTGCGAGCCCAAACGCCAATGCTTCACGCATGCATTGGATCCGATCTCGCATTGTGCTGAGCTCCCTTTCCCACTCCTTTTTCAAAACAGAGTCTTTCAATATCGTGGCAACCAGCCTGGCAGGGTGGATCGGAGGATTGGAGTAATTGGAACGGATCAGTTGTTTAACCTGGCTGGCGACTTTGACTTGTTCTTTGTCGCTTAGCACTGCTAGAAAACCGGCGCGCTCTCCATAAAGTCCCATGTTTTTTGAAAAAGAACTAGCCACCAACATGTCGATACCAAGCCCTGCAAACCAACGGACCGCCTTGACATCCTCTTCTAAACCGTTCCCAAAGCCTTGATAAGCACTGTCGAAGAAGGGGATAATCCCGTTTTTCTTTATCTCTTCTCCTAGCTCTTTCCACTGGGAAAAATCAAGATCCATTCCGGTGGGATTATGGCAGCACGCTTGCAACAAAATTGCACTCCCTTTCGGCAATGCGCGAACAGCTTGAACAAGCTTCCCAAAATCAACCCCATGGGTGTGATTGTCGTAATAGGGGTATTCAATCGCATCTAATCCCGCTTGTTTGAAGATGGGGGCATGATTGGGCCAGGAAGGATTGGAGAGGGCTATTAAAGGAACGGCAGCACGCACTAGAAGATCGCCACCCAAGCGCAAGGCACTTGTCCCTCCTATCGTTTGAGCCGCAAAATAGCGTTCTTTGGATAGGGACGCGAAGATCAATTCGATGGTCAGTTGGATGTAATCAGGATCGCCCTCAATTGGCAAATAGTTCTTGAGAAGATGCTCTCCAGCCAACTTTTTTTCCGCATCTTTAATCGCCTCAAGGACATAAGGTCGCCCTTCACCATCTTGATAAGCTCCGACGCTCAAGTTGACCTTGTGGGGATGGGTATCTTTTTGGAAAAGGGCAGGGACTCCCAAGACCGGATCAGGGGGCAGTAATGCAAGCGTTTCAAACATAAGGGGTATTCTCCGGGTCTTATTGTGCAGCATCGGGAATTTTACGACAGCATTTTGTTGCTCCCGTGAACGTGAGAGAATTGCAAAAGTTTTCTTTCACAACATCTTCCATTTTTCAACGCAGAGCCGCAGAGTCGCAAAGACGCAGAGGAAAACCGGTTTATTTTTTGCATTTTCTCTGCGCCTGCGTTTAGTCTTGTTATGATACTGTAGATATATTCTTACTTATTGGATAATAGGATGCGTTTCTGTAACCGAATTCGTCCCCTTAAGCAATATAGGCTAATATGGGAAATAAGAGACCCGGCTACGGTTACGGGAAATTTCGACCTTTTGCATCAATCCGTAGATTAGCAAATGTCTTTTTATGGATAATTTTTTAGTCAAAAAATCGAACAGTAAATAGCCTTTTGTCAATCTACGGATAAGTTTGGAGGGAAAAGCTTATGGGTAAACGGATTTTGCAGTTTTCCGTAACCATAACCGGACTAAAATAACTGGATATCTAAGAATCATGGAGCGTAACGGATTCGAACCGTTGGCCTCTACAATGCCATTGTAGCGCTCTACCAACTGAGCTAACGCCCCATAAAGGATCTATTAATTTATCGTATCCTCACAAAAAAGGCAAGCAACCTTAAATTTTCAAAAAATTTCTAGATTAATCCAAAAAGAGCTATAATATAAGAAAGTTAAAGGTTTTTTAGTTTTTATGGAAATAAATACTATTACAGAATATATAAAATATTATGGAGAACATTGTTCTAATCCTAAAGCCTTAAATGATTTGAATAAAGCAGGGGACTGGCAAAGCTTTTCAGCTCAGGAAGTCGTTCGTCAAATCTTAGGGATTGCAGGCGGACTTAAAAACATGGGATTAAAACCAGGTGCACGAGTTGGGCTAATCGGTCCGCCTTCAGCTGAATGGACCATTGCCGATCTAGGGATTATGGGGGGAGGATTTATTAGTGTTCCCATGTACGCTAATATCTCAGAGGAGAATTTCCGATTTGAAATCACTCAGGCTGAGATAGAAGTCATTTTCGTCGCAAAACCGCTGGCCCATCAGCTAGCGAACAAATATAGAGAGTATTTTCGCCAAATCATTTCGCTAGACTCCCCCCCTTTTTTCAAGCACGAGCTCTCCTTTAAAGACCTAACGTCACAACAGCATCCAGACCCGCTAACTCAAACCCATCCCGACGATCTCGTTTGCATTTTGTATACCAGTGGCACAACAGGCGCTCCCAAAGGAGTGGAGTTGACCCATCGCAATATCACCTATTTTATCCCAGAGTCCCTCCAAAATGTGGGCTGGTCTAAAAAGGATAAAATCATCCTCTTTTTGCCTCTAAGCCATATCTTTGGATTCTTAGCCAATCTCTCTATGCTTTTAGCAGACGGTTCCATTTACTACATGACCGATATTCAGCAATTGATTCCCATGTGCAAAGATGTCCAGCCTACTACGATTATCTTTGTACCCCGTTTACTGGAAAAAATGGTGCAAACCATCGAACAGCGGATCAAGGAAAATTCCCTGCTTAAACGCACCCTTCAACAATGGGCATTTGATCGCGCTTTTAAGGAAAATCTTTCTTGGTGGGATCGGTTTTTACACCCTCTGGCTGACCTCGTGCTCTACACGAAGATTCGGGAAATTTTTGGAGGCAAGCTGAATGCGGCTTTTACTGGCAGCGCAAGGGCTGAGCCACGCCACTTACACTTCTTTAATGCCGTAGGTATTCCCCTCTCTGAAGGGTATGGGCTTACCGAAGCCTGTCCCACTTGCATGAATACGTGGACCCAATATCGGGTCGGTACGGTCGGCAAACCCTTAAATGATATCTCCTTGAAATTGAGCGATACAGGTGAACTTTTAGTCAAAGGCCCCCATGTGATGCAGGGATATTATAAATCCCCTGAACTAACTCAGCAAGTAATCGATAAAGAAGGATGGCTGCACACAGGCGATGTGTTTACCGTCGACGCTGATGGATACTACACTTTTATAGGGCGCCTTAGCGAGTTATGCAAAACATCCTATGGCGAATTTGTGGATCTGACGAAACTTGAAGCCGAATTGCGTACTCTGCCCCTGGTTGATTATGCGATCGCCCTTGCGGAAAATCGCCCTTTTGTAACGGCTTTGCTTTTTCCCGATCTCGCCGCAGTCGATAAAATCAAAGAACAAGTAGGGATGAGCGGTTTATCGGTGAAAGAAGTCTTGCAGCTTGACTTTGTCAAAAAAGAATTAGATAGAGCTTTGGAAAAAATTAATGCGCGTTTGAACAAAGGGGAAAGGATCAAAACTTACCGCTTTGTCACCAACGCAGCAACCGTTGAGGGGGGCGAGTTGTCCCCTTCCTATAAAATGAGACGTAAATTTACACATGACAAATATAAAAGCTTAATTAACGAATTGTATCCTGTTAATTTAATGGCATTTGATTTGTAGGCTGTAATTGTTCCACAAGCAAGGAGTGACTAATCATGGGTCCAACGCCAAAAATTTTAGTTGTGGATGACGAACCTGATCTTCAAACCTTGATCGAAGCTCGGTTTCGAAAAGCGATCAAAAATAATGAGTTCCAGTTCATTTTTGCAAATAATGGGGCGGAAGCTTTAAAGGCCCTCGAAAACGATCAGGATCTCAATATCATTTTGACCGACATCAATATGCCAGTGATGGATGGCCTGACTTTGCTGGCAAATATTCCTAAGCTTAACCGCCAATACAAGGCAATCGTGGTTTCTGCTTATGGAGATATGTCTAATATCCGTTCAGCCATGAATAAAGGCGCATCCGATTTCGTTATTAAACCGATAGACTTCAACGACTTCGAAACTACTTTGCGCAAAATGATCGATGAATATACCAGGATGAGAGATGCTACCCGCGCCCAACTCCTTTTACAAGATATCCAAAAGGAGCTCGATATCGCCCGGGTCATCCAAGAAGCCATGTTACCAAACTCGCTAGCTCCTTTTAGAGAAGAGGGGATAGAAATTGCCGGAAAAATGATGCCCGCCAAAGAAGTTGGGGGGGATTTCTTTGACTATTTTCCGTTGGATGAGAAGAATTTAGCTATTTTTATTGCCGATGTATCAGGCAAGAGTATCTCCGCTTGTCTCTACATGGTTGTGACAAAATCGCTTTTACGCGCACTCTCGCGTCGCAAATTAAAACCCTTAGAAGTAATTTCGCAAATGAATGAGTTATTGAGCGCCGATAATAAATCGAATATGTTTGTAACAGGATTTTATGCAATATTAGATGTAACTACCGGAGAATTAACTTATTGCAATGCAGGGCATAATCCCCCTTATATCGTTTCTAATAACAATGGGATTCAGCAATTAAACTCATCGTCAAGCATCGCCTTAGGTGTGACAGATCCACCAGCGCTTCCTTATGAAGTTAGAATCTTGAATCTTAAAGAGAAAGATAGCCTTTTCCTCTACACAGACGGGGTCACTGAAGCGATGGATGCAAAAGGGGAATTATTCGGCGAGAAAAGATTAGAAAATATTTTAATTAAAAGTGGAAACGCTTCATGTTCAAAAAGAGTAGAGGAAGTCGTTGCCGAGGTTAAAAATTTCGCTAGCGGAACGTCACAAAGCGACGATTTAACGTTGCTAACGATCAGATATAAATAAGCAGCTTATGGCTAGGTGTAAATAATCACATGTTGCCAAGCATCAAAGATTATACAATTCGGGAAATGATTGCGGAAGGGAAGCATACCATGATTTTTCGCGCTTCCCGCAAAACCGACCAGCTTTCGGTCATCATCAAATTGTTAAAAACGGAAAGCATCGTTCCCAAAAACGTAGAGCAGCTCACCCACGAATACGACATGCTCACGAAAATCCGTTCACAACATGTCGTTAAAGCTTTTGAACTCTTGCCGATCCAAAACAGCCTTCTTTTGGTGATGGAGGATATCGAATCTCAGACACTAGCTCTATTAATAGAAGAGGAAGAAGAGGTTGAACTATTAAACGCCCTTGAAATTGCCATCCACATCGCCGATGCCGTTGGAGACATCCATCACCAACATATCATTCACAAAGATCTTAAGCCACAAAACATTTTGGTTAATCAGGCTTCAAATGGGATCAAAGTGATCGACTTTGGGATCGCCACCCAACTTTCGCGGGAAGTTCAGCAAGCCTTGAATCCCGAACAAGTGGAAGGATCGATTGCCTATATTTCTCCTGAGCAAACCGGTCGGATGAGTCGAGCACTTGACTACCGCACCGACATCTACTCTTTAGGGGTTAGCCTTTATCAGCTGTTTACCAAAAAACTCCCCTTCGAAGCGGACACCTCACTTGAATTGATCCACCTACACATTGCGCAGCAACCCATTCCGCCTCATGAGATCAATCCAAAAATCCCCAAAGTGCTTTCCGATATCATTTTAAAATGTATGTCAAAAGAAGCCGAACACCGCTATCACAGCGCATTTGGCTTAAAATATGACTTGGAAAAATGTCGCAATTTTCTTTTAGAAACGAGTGAAATTCCCGATTTCCAAATCGGCGAAAGAGATGTCTTCGATCACTACCATATCCCTGAAAAATTGTTTGGAAGGCAAAAAGAACTCAACAGCATTAATCAAGCCTATAACGACGCCTGGGGAGGGGAAGCTGTCCTATTATCGATCAGCGGTTATTCCGGAGTTGGGAAATCAAGCCTCGTGTTGGAAGCCCAAAAAACGATCGCTTCGAAGAATGGGCGCTTTGTTAATGCCAAATACGATCAATTTAAAAGAAATATCCCCTACAGCGGCCTTATCCAGGCCTTTCAGGTACTGATTCACCAAATTTTGACCGAACCCGATGAAGTTTTGCAAGAGTGGAAAGAGAAGTTACAGGAAGCCTTGGGAATTAATGGACAAGTGATCGCCGATGTGATCCCAGAGATCAAATTGATCATTGGAGAACAACCTCCGGTCGATAAACTTTCACCCTTAGACAATGCGAACCGCTTCAACTATGTGATGTCGAACTTCTTAAAATCGTTTCTCCATCCCGATAAACCGCTCGTGATCTTCATTGATGACTTTCAATGGGCAGACGAACCTTCCTTGAAGCTATTGGAACTCTTTTTTGGAGATCAAACGATTAAAAACATTCTCTTCATCATTGCCTATAGGGACAATGAAGTTGCCCCCTTCCACCCTCTTTCAATTGCTTTGCGCGAAATTGCTGCCCGAGGTGGAAAAATCGTGAATCTTCCGATCAAACCCTTGACGCAAGCAACGATCCATGATCTGATCCAAGATGCTTTTTATGGCCCTCCTAAACAAACTGAAGAACTCGCTCACATCTTATTCCGCAAAACAGAAGGGAACCCTTTCTTTACCCTTCAGCTCTTGAAAGTCTTTTACGAGGATGAGCTCTTTTACTTTGATAAAGACCGCAGTTGCTGGATGGCAAAACTCGAAGCCATTAAAAAGGCAAAAGTCTCTGAAAATGTCGCTGATTTAATGATCACCAAGCTGAAAAGTCTGCCTGGTGACGTTTTGCATCTTTTAATGGTCGGCTCTGCCATGGAAAGCCGTTTTGAGCTTGATTTGTTATCCAAAATCTCTGGGATTCCGAAAGACAAGGTTTTGAATCTCCTAACTACTGCTCAACAAGAAGATCTCATCTTTCAAGAAAAAGTTTCCAAAAGCCATTCCAAAGGGGAAGAGGAAGTTTTCGGCATTTCCTATCGCTTCATGCACGACCGCATCCAGCAAGCTTGCTATAGCTTTTTATCCAACGAAGAAAAGAAAAAGCTCCACTACACCATCGGTAAAGCCATTTTAGACACAACCCCTCCCGATAAAATTCAGGAAAAATGCATTGATATCGTCAACCATCTCAACCAAGGGGATCTCAAAAGCTTATCTTTGCACGAGAAAGAAAGACTCGTGGAGCTCAACCTCATGGCGGGTTTGAAAACAAAAGAGGCCATAGCCTACATCTCCGCCGCACAATATTTTACAAAAGGAGTTGAACTATTACCTGAAAAGAGTTGGGACAACCATTACACATTAGCGATGGAGCTCTATGAAAACTTGGCGCTGTGCTTGTCCATTTCAGGTGGCGCTAAGCAGGCGGAAGGTTTTTTTGACCTATGCTTAGATAAAGCGCGCTCCCCAATAGAGAAAATGCGCATCTATCGCGATTTAATTTTGCTCAATGCGCAGCTTCAAAACTACGAAAAGTGCTTTTCACTCGGCGTCAAAGCCCTAAAGCTATGCAATTTTAACCTTGATGTTAATCCGACCCGTTTATCCTTATTCAAGGATTTGCTCAAACTTAGAATCAAATCGTTTTTCTATAATATTCAAGATCTAGAAAACAAACCTATCGTAAGCGATGAAAAATTCCCCTTGATTTTTGAAATTTTACAAGGCTTGACCTATCCAGCGTTCGTGACAGGGAATACCACTCTCTTCTTGAAAAATGCGCTGACCATCATCGATCTTTCCTTAAAGGAAGGCGTGTCCAAACCCACTGCCGTCGGATTGGCGACCTATGCAATGGTCTTAGGCTCAGAGCTGCTGCATGACTATGATGCTAGCTCAGCTTACGGTAAGGTGGCTTTAAATTTGGCCCAACGTTTCCCCAAGTCGGTTGAGAAGGGGGGAGCTACCTACATGTATTATGCCTTTATCCATCGCTGGAAAAACCCCTTAAGGACCAGTGTTCTACCCCTTCGGCAAAATTTCCGGGTTTTACTGGAATCTGGCGGTGGCGCCATTACTGCAGCCGATGCCGTTTACATCAATTTGATCAGCTTAGTTACAGGCGATAAGCTCGATACTGTCTTAGAAAGCATTATTGAGACATTGCAAGAGATCAAAAAGTTCTCTTCTCCATCGGAAGAATTTTCCTGCATGATCCACCGGGAAGTATGCCTATGTTTAAAAGGGCTTACTCAAGATCCGACCGATCCAAGGCCTAATGAATTGACGGAGGATTTGTTAAATGCCACGAGCACCAATCAAAACCTCCTCTATCTCTTGCGCTATGATGTGTGGCACCTGTTTTTACTCTATCTCTTCGGGCGTTATGAAGAAGCCATCGCCCTTGGAAAGAGGATTTTAACTAAAACAGACAACTATCCCAATTGGATTGAATGGCATATCTACTACCTGTTCTATTCCTTGAGCTTGAGCGCCACCTTGCAGAGCCCTACGGACAAACCAGAGAATTGGAAACAGCTTCTTAAAAACTACAAAAAGCTTCAACGATGGGCTAAAGCTTCGCCGATCAACTACGACCATTACGAAAAAATCGTCCGTGCTGAAATTGCCCGCATCAACAAGGATGAAAAAGCGATTCCGATTTATGAGGAAGCGATCGCCGCAGCAAAAAAAAGCGAATGTACTCAAGATATTGCTATTGCCTATGAGCTTTTAGGGAAATATTACCAAGCTAAGGGCATGCAAGAGATGACCGCCATCTTCTTGCATAAAGCGCTGCAATACTTCACCCAATGGGGCGCGGATGCAAAGTGCCTCGATTTCAAAAATACCTACGCCGAGTACCTGACATTAGAAACCTTGTCCTTATCCCCTTTTTCCATCAAAGATATGTCATTCTTTACTACAACGGCGCAAACCAGAACCACCCTGTCCACAACCACCGGTTCAACAGCCTCACAAAGCGGGACCGGCAGTCTCACGCGTAAAACTGATTCTCGTGTACCTGAAGGGGGTGATTTTGATATTAATGCCCTCATTGATGCATCACAGGTTCTTTCTAAAGAGATCGTACTGGAAAAATTGATGGAATCGCTCATGCATGTCGTGATCGTCAATGCCGGGGCCGACAAAGTGTTTCTAATCCTTTTTGAAAATAAAAAAGCGTTTGTCTACTCCCAAATCTTTTTGAATCAAAAATACTCCCCCTTACTTTCTCCCATACCTATTGAACAAAAGAACGATGAGCTTAGCACTGCCATTGTTAAATACGTCACGCGCACTAATGCAGAGCTTCTCCTCAACAATGCGACCGAAGAGGGGAATTTCCGCTATGATCCTTACGTCCTAAATAAAAAACCAAAATCGATATTGTGCCTCCCCTTGATCCAGAAGGGTTCTTTAGCTGGTGTGCTTTACTTGGAAAATAATGCCATCAAAGGAGCTTTCACACCCAAACGGATGCGCTTATTGAGCCTTCTTTCCTCGCAAATGGCCATTTCCATTGAAAACGCCCAATTTTATGCGAAGTTGGAAACAAAAGTTCAGGAAAGGACGAGAGAATTGCAACAAAGGAACCAAGAATTACAACAAGCCTTGCAGACGATTAAAAATGTGCAACAACAAATGATCCAGCAAGAAAAATTGGCATCGCTTGGTTTATTGACTTCAGGAATTGCACACGAGTTGAAAAATCCACTTAACTTTGTCATTAACTTTGCGCAAATTGCCCATGATCATCTTAAGGAGCTCATGGAAGAATTACACGAAAAAGGTTCTTTGCCAAAGGAAAAATTGGAAACATTTGCCGATATCTTGCAAACCTTAGATAAAGTCGATAACCATGGAAAACGGGCAGATAGCATTATTAAAGGGATGCTGATGCACGCCCATCAAGGGTCTGGGAAAGCAGAAACCGTCGATTTAAATGCACTCATCGATCAGGCTTTAAACTTGACTTATCACACCTACCGCAAAAAAGATGCCCAATTTAACCTCTCGATCAATAAACATTACGATGAAAATATCAAGCACGTTATCGGCTTTCCAGGCGATTTGATTCGAGTCTTTATCAATATCTTCGACAATGCTTGTTACGCCATCTTAGAAAAGACCAAAAGCGCTCCTCCCGGATTCTTACCTGAACTAGCCATCAAAACCGAGAAAGTGGGTGACACTGTGGTCGTGACGATCCGCGACAATGGGCGGGGAATTCCACAAAGCGTTATCGATAAAGTGTTCCAACCCTTCTTCACGACCAAACCCACGGGCTCGGGAACCGGCTTAGGCCTTTCTATCGTTTACGATATCATCACAAAACAACATGGGGGGAACATTCACGTTAAATCTGAAGCCGGTGAATACACCCAATTTGTAATCACTTTTCCTCTTAAAGAAATCGATTCTTCTCTGTGAGACAATGGATTCATGAAACAATTGATTAAAGATTACACGATTACCGAAGTGATCCGGGAAGAGAATAATATTGCTTGGCTTCGTGCAGTAAAAGAGGGTTCCGGCCAAACTTCTCTTAAAATTTTGGAAAAAAGGGGCGCTACGGATGAACAGTTGAACGAAATCTCCCGTGAATTCGAGATCGAACACACCCTTTCGGCCACACACGCCATCCATGCCTACGAACTAGTCTCAACGGAAGAGTTGTTAGGATTTTCTATGGAAAACCTTCCTTCCTTGGATCTTCAGCAATTTTTAAACCACCCCCGAGACATCGAAGAATCGCTTGCCATTGCCACAGATCTTGCCCAAGGCGTAGGAGAGATCCATCATGCCAATGTAGCCCACCGTCAATTGGATTTGAGGAGTATCTTCGTTGACCCTTCCCTTAAAAAAGTAAAAGTTGTCAATTTTGGTCAAGCAACCGCTTTTCCCGATGAAAACGATTACCTTACAGATCTCCTCGCTTTGGGCAAAATCCTCAAAGAGATTTTTCAATCGTTCGAAATCCCTCCGATTCTTTCAAAATTGATTTACAAATGCCTCCAAGGGGATTACCACAGCGCCTTTAGCATCCGTTATGATTTGGATAAGATTTTGCTTAATTATCGTGAAGGGGTCCCCTTTATCGCACCGCAAGGCTCTTCCATTTACGATCATTTCCACTTTCCGGAAAAGCTCTATGGGCGACGCAATGAAATTTACGCTATTCAACAATGGTGTAATGACGTCTGGAATGGAGAGCGCCTTTTTCTCACGCTTACTGGCACTTTAGGTATCGGTAAAAGCGTTCTCGTCGAAGCAGTGAGGCAAAATATCGACTTACGGCAAGGTCGTTTTATCCAGGTCGTTTTCGATCCCATCAAAAAAAATATCCCCTATAAGGGATTTTCAAGAGCTCTCGGAGAGTTTTTTAGTCAAATTGTCGCTAATCCCGACGAAACACTCAGCGCTATCCGCAAGCGATTACATGCTGCCTTGGGAAGCAATTCTCAAGTCATTGCAGATATCGTGCCGGAAATCAGTCTACTCGTTCAGAATGAAACTTGCTTCAATTACTTAACGGCGCAAGAAACTCACAATCGCTTGCGTTTTCTGTTCATTCAACTTTTTAAGGCAATGATTGATCCTGAAAGACCCCTCGTGATCTTTTTGGATAATCTTGAGTACGCGGATGAATCCTCCCTAGGGCTGATTAGAGACCTTTTAAATGAGACCGAAATCCAATATCTTTTCATTATTGCAGCTTTTGACAATCGCCCCACCAGCACGACATTTAAAGAGATCGCTACAAATAAAACATATGCCATTTCCTTGCACCTAGAACCCCTGACGCAAGATTCCCTTTTCGAGATGATTTTAGATATCGTTCCCATGGGTTCATTGGATCAATCCCGAAAATTGGCCGAAGAACTGTATAAGAAGTCGTCTGGAAACCCCTATTATGCCCTCCAATTAGTTAAGTTAGCGTGTGAGGAAAATGTATTGATTTTTGACCCTGAAACGTTGATTTGGAAGGAAAATGAACCGTCTATTCATACTTTTTTTGAACAGGTTAAACTGGATGAGTTGCCTAAAAGAAAAATTTCCAAACTAACTGAAAGCTTACAATACCTTTTGAAAGTTTCCTCGTTGATGGAATCTCCTCCGGAAATAAAACTACTCTGCGAAATGACTCGTCAAACGGAAGATCAGGTTGAAAAAGGACTATTGACGCTAATGCACATGGGTTTAGTTAATAAAAGAAAAACACCTAACCGGCAAACCTACCCTCTTATTTTAGATGAAGAAAAAGATCGGATGCATTTAGAGATTGCCCGCAAGCTCCATCAGCGGGGGAATCTAGGGCTTAGTTTAGAAACGGCTTTTTATTATAAAGATCTACCCAATCATTTTTTCAACCCTGAGGAAGCGCTTTCCATAGCAGCACTGCTCCTGGAAGCGGGGCGGATAGCTAAAAAAAGGGGAGCCTATCCACTCGCAATCCAGTATTTTATGAAGGGCATTTCCCTGATTCCAGAAAACGCGTGGGAACACCATTTTGTCCTAACGAAGCATCTTAAAAAGCAATTAGGTACAACCTTGGTAGCTAATGGTAACTACCGAATTGCCAAAGATATTTTAGAAGAGTGCATTGACTATATCCCAAATCCGGCCGAACGGTGCGCCCTTTATCGTGAAATGATTTTTCTCTATGGCAATTTGAAAGAATACGAAAAATTGTTTGATACCGCCAAACAGGCGCTTGCTGCCTACAATTTCAACCTTAATGTAACCCCCAACGCCCTTTCTGTATTTGGAAGTTTTTTCAAACTCAAAAGAAAAATGTTTTTTAGAAAATGGGATGAGCTTACGACATTACCAGAAGTAAAAGATCAGAATGTCTTAGATGTACTCAGCCTCCTATCCCTTCTCTTCTACCCCATTTTTTTAACCAATAATCGAGCGCTATTTCTGAAAACAGCGATGGATATGGTCAACCTAACGCTCGACCACGGCGCCTCTTATTTTGCGCCAATCCCCTTAACGGCTTATGCGATGATCCTAGGGTCTCCCCCGTTCAACGACTTTAAGAACAGCTCCGCATGTGGTGCAGCCGCGTTAAAACTCTCCCAACGCTATCCTAGGAAGGGTGAAATCAGCGGGGCAGTCTGTTCCTATTATAGCTTCATCCACCGGT
>Ga0153954_1000576_pt1 | contig 27796 bp, 32 predicted proteins | sample TSFL038MetaG_FD_102277 | JGI IMG/M metagenome (GOLD analysis project Ga0153954, IMG submission 102277) | Attine ant fungus gardens microbial communities from Florida, USA - TSFL038 MetaG | ecosystem: Host-associated > Fungi > Mycelium > Unclassified | place: USA: Florida, Wekiwa Springs State... | reverse complement strand
GATATGTCATGTTTGCACATTGTGATATCGCGTATTTTGGCATCAATACCCAATGAGATTGCTCAACTTTCGTTTCACCATATTTTTGTTTGGTTGGGGCACCAAAAAGGCCGTAATCTCTTTTGTGACCACCAAGTTTCGGATTTTGTATGAGCTCTTTTAGGTAGTTTAAAGTCAGGTTCTTTCCATTAACCGTTTCTGGAACCAACACGAGCATGTGCGTGTCTTTTACTTTGATGGTTTCATCTTCGGCAAAAGGGCACGGATGATTGCGTCTTTCTTTCACGTTCTCAGGGATTTCGGGTTCATCTCCTACAGGTCCGAAATATTTTTCCCACTCTTTTTTCCCAAATCGATTGTCATCGTCAAAGCTAATTTTACCTTTGTCTGTCATAGTAATGAAAGTCTTCTGGCGTATTTTATGCTTATTTTTGAGAAGTGGAACTTGATCTGAATGGGTGATTTTTTGATTTTTTACTTTGGCGATTGCTCCCATAATCAGAAAGGCTAGGCCCCCTCCGTATCCCGATGCCATCATGATGATCGCATGAATTTGAGGTAGATTGCGAAGCTCTCCTATATGAAAATAGCCAGCTAACCCAGCTGATCCAACCGTTAATAGTCCAATGGATAGAATGATCGGGATGACAAACGCATATGTTTCCCATTTCGAAGGGGGCTTATGGGCAGCAACAGGAGCCATTTCAGATTTAGGGATACTAGCTGCGAAACAATCCATAAAAGTTATAATTTTTAAAAAAGAATACAAAAATAAACGATTTTAAGAAAATTAAATAATTAAGTATAAAATTTAATGTAATTTAAAATTTAACTCAGGTGCTTCCAATTCTTGTGCCTTAGGCAGTATTTTTGAAATTGGCAGAAATTGAAAAAGAGAGTAAAATGTTCCCACTATGTTTTACTCCATCATCCACTTGTTGACAAAAGCGGACGAGTTATTCTGGGGTTATTTTGCTTTTGTACTGATCACTATTTTTGGCCTTTTTCTATCGTACAAGGCTCGTTTTATTCAAATCCGTGCTCTTCCAAATATCTTTAAAACATTTTTCCATTTTCTTGGTATTAAAGGAGATGGGTCCAGAGGAATCCATCCATTGAAGGCTTTTTTTGCTTCTACTGGGGGGATGATTGGGATTGGAAATGTCGTGGGAATTGTTACGGCTATCCAATTTGGAGGCCCAGGGGCTCTGCTTTGGGTCTGGGTTGCTGGTATCATTGGGGCTATCGTGAAGTATAGCGAGATCTATTTAGGTTTCAAATTTCGGGTGGAAAATAAAGAAGGGGGATACGATGGAGGGCCCATGTATTTCCTTAAGCAGGCTTTTAAGCTTCGCTGGATCCCTTTAGGCGTTGCCTTTTTGCTGTGTATCTATGGAGTTGAAATCTATCAGTTTTCAGTGATTACAGAAAGCATCTCAAGTAATTGGCATATTCCCAGAGCTTTTGTGGTGGGCATATTGTTGATTTCGGTCTTTTATGCAGCTGTTGGTGGTGTGCAGCGCATTGGAAAAATCTGTTCTTGGATTATGCCCATGTTTCTGATTATTTACCTCTTGATTGGTTTATGGATCATGACTCATGAGGCATATCGCATACCTGATCTTCTATCTGATGTTTTTAGATCAGCTTTTAACGGACACGCTGCAGTGGGTGGATTTGCGGGCGCAAGTGTCCTTCTTGCGATTCAGCATGGTATTTCAAGAGCTGCTTATTCATCCGATATTGGCATCGGTTATGATTCGATCATTCAAAGTGAGTCAAGCAGTGTCCACCCGGAAAGGCAATCCCGTCTGGCGATTTTGGGCGTGCTCATCGATAATAGCATTTGCACAGTGAGTATTTTCATCGTTTTAATCTCTGGAGTGTGGAAAGCGCAACCAACTTTTGTAGGCTCTCAGTTAGTACAAGAGGGGTTAAGTTGCTATTTCCCTTATATGCAATATTTTATTCCTCTTTTTTTCGTCGTCACTGGCTATACCACAATTATTGCTTACTTTGCGGTTGGCCTAAAATGCGCGCGCTATCTGGCTCCTTCTTGGGGCAGAAAGCTCTATCTTGTATATGCCTTTTTTGCTTTCATTTTCTTTTCTTATGTATCTCAAAGCTATGCGCTTTTGGTGATGTCAGTTTCAGGGGCGCTTCTTCTGATCACCAATCTTTCAGGAATTTTCCGTCTACGCCATGAGATTCAATTTGCTGAAGTTTCAGAAATTGAGTCGGTTCGTCCTCAAGAAACAATTAATTAATTTTTTATTTACTTTTTAAATAAAATATTACAATAATTAGTTTATTATTTAAGGGTAATTATGACTTGGGAAAGTTGGTTAATAGCAATCAGTGTTGTGATTATAGCTTTGGCTTTTACGGCTCTTATTGTTTTTGTGATCATGACTCTTCTTTCGCTACGTCAGATGGTGAATGATCTCGATGAAAAAGTGCGTACCTTTGATCCCCTCTTTCGCGTGGTGAATAAAGCTGGCCTTGCAATTGAAAAAAAAGCATCGAAGATCAAGCAACTCTCCGAAGATGTAGAAGAGGAAGAACCTGGAGAACTGCAAAGAAATAGACCTGTCAATACCGCAATGGAAGTTGCAGAGTGGGCTATGATTGGAATGGCTCTTTGGCAAAAAATTAGAGAAAAGAAATGGAGATAATATGCGTCATCGTGGTGGAAATAAAAAAAGTTTTGCTGTAGGCGCTCTTTTCGGAGGTTTGGTGGGTGGCGTAACTGCCTTACTTTTTGCCCCCAAATCTGGTGAAAAAATGCGCAAAGATCTCGCGAAGAAATATGAAGATGTTTCTGATAGAACACAGGATCTTTTTGAGGAAGTGTGTGATCAGTCATCTGAGCTTATAGAAAAAGCTAAAGATATTGCATGCATTGCGAAATCGGCTGCCAAAAAAATCTACAGAGATTAGCTGTGATTCATGATTTCACAAGATGACTCCTTAGGAGCCAGGCTTGTTTCGCATGGAACCGGATCTGTTCTATGATCAGATCTGCAGTACCTTGATCTTCTGCATTTTCTGTAAAGCTGATGAGTTTATGACAGCTTTCAACCATGATTTCATGAGATTCCGCTAAATCATGAATCATCTGTTCCTCCGAAAGCCCTGTTTTCCCTTCCTTTAAGCTCGTGAGCTTTAAAAAAGAGGCCAAGGTAGCAGGTGCGCCTCTTCCTAACATTCTGATTCTTTCTGCAATTTCGTCATTTGCATGCGCCATCTGTTCATATTGCGATTCTAACAGTTTATGATACATAAAAAAATTAGGACCTTGCATGTTCCAGTGATAATTCAAGGTCTTAACATACAAAATGAAAGTATCTGCTAAGAAATCAGCAAGCTTAGTACAGATCTGATCGATCGTTTTTTCGCTTAGTGTTTTTTTTGCCATGGTTCCTCCGGTATCGCCATAATATAAAGTTAAATATTAATTCATAGATAAATTTTGAGTTGACGAAATGGAAAATTAAATTAAAATTCTAGGGTATAAATTTTTTAAATACAGGAGGAAAGCATGAGCGCTACGGATATGGGAATACAAAGATCAGTTGATCAAGCTCAAGAATACAAGACGACTAGAGCGAGTGGTAAGCCTCTTATTTTTAATGTATTTGCAGGGTCTGCTTTACTCAACCGCGAATGGATTAAAATTTTCTCAGTGATCACACTCCTTTTTGCCGTAACACTTCTCTCATTTTTGAGTTGCTACACATCAGGGGTTTTTCATCATGAACAATTTATTGGCCCGATAGGATCGAGCGTTTCAATTGGATTAAGCACAGTGCTTGTTTTAGTTTCGGGATTGGTTCTTTATCTCAGCAGTAAAAGAGCGGGTAGTTAGAACCATAAACCAGCACCGATTCCCAAAGTGAGCCCGCTGATGTTGACATCGGAGGGGATCACATTGTTTTCTTTTTGGCTGAAGTGCCTTTTATCGAAATGCTTAAGTGAGTAATCCACGAAAAGATCAACAAAAACATTGCGAATGGGGTGAAAAAGAGCTCCTATTGAAAAAACGCCACCAAGACCACGTGCCCGATCCTTGAAATGGATTTCAGGATCTTTATTATCAACTCGCAACCAAAAATATTTTAGCCCCATGCCGGCATAGATTTGCGCGTCGCAAGGTATTGGGTACAGATACTTGAGCCCAATGGCCGCTGGAATGATACAGATTGAGCAATCATCAATTCTCGCAATTGTATTCCCGGCAGCGTGCAAATAATTGACGCTTGCCCATCCAAAAAAACCTCTCCACCAATCTTTACAGGTACGAGCGAAAGGTGAATAGGAAAGCTCAATTTGGTAATTGGGCCATCCATCCGGAAAGAGGTCTCTAAAAAGATTGTTTGACGGTCGAAAATAGCCTACTTTAACTTCTGCTAAATATTCGTCGGCGCTCAGAGAAGAAAATATTGAAAAGAATAACAACAGAAAGTAGATCTTTTTTCTCATGGACTCCATCTTTTAAAGGCTTCGTTTTATAGAAAAGCTTTCAATTTTGTCTACATTTAGAACTGAAAGTTCATATTTTGTGTGTCCGTTGGGACAGCGGTAATCGGTGTACTGGCAGGCATGGGCAGGAAGGATTGTAAGCAAGGCTCCATCTCTGCGTAAAATATACGCAACGCTATTCGGGCTGTTTGCGAAATTCCAACTCAAATTGGCATAAGTTGCTTTACGAGAGGGGTAACGCACTTCAATTTTTTCTCCTTCAAAAACTGTAGGAGGAAGTAAGTAATCTCCAACTGCGTATAGCATTTGTCCTTCTTGGAGAACAGCAAGGACTACATTTCCAAGTGCGTCCTGTGAAAAATCGAATGCTTGGAGTGGTTTTTGATTAAAATAGAGCGGGGCGATCCATTCATGATTATAGTGAATTGCATGAAGTGTGCCCTCACATAGCCAGAGAAGGTTGCATTTGCCAAGCGTATCATAAGCTATTTTGAGATGGGAAACTTTATGGCATGAAGGTGCCAAATTGTGTACTTGACCCATGAGATGATTTTCAGCATCACATTGAGCCATGTTTAAACCATCCCTATTGACCCAAAGTAGCTCTATGTTTTGAGCATTTCTATCCCATTGAGGTCTTGACGTACCCAGTTCCATTTCGTAGATATAGGACCACTCATTTTGTTTAGCTGAAAAAAGCACATATTGAATTCTCTTTTCCTCTTGATTGGGGGGAATAGCCTCCCAGGCAACAGCAATATTTTCCGAATCATCCATTACGATGTCTGGACAAGTTAAGACAGTATTGACCCAATCGTATCCGAAGGGGATGGGCTCAAACCACTGAAACGCATGCAGATCAAATGTTGCCATTTGTACAAAAGATTGTGTGGCAGACCCCAGCCCTGAAGTAATGATAGCTTGCCATACAATGGCGCCTTTGCCTTTGGAATTGAGAGTGATTTTTGGAGTTTCACATTTAAATCCAATGGGGGAAAGGTCGGTGATCGACGTCCAATTGTGTGATGTTTCCGAATAAAAGACCCCTTGAATCACCTGTTCAAGCCCATTCCAAGAGGTCCAGACAACGGTCAAATTCCCTTCGCTATCGAAGATTGATTGAACATTTCCTACCGGAAAAGGGATCTGTAACGGCAAGGGCTTAGACCATGTGTTTTGGTTCAGATGAGACACATACAGTCTGTTATTTTGAACATCTAACCAGAGCAATCCTCCCTTTTGGTTTTCCATGTAAGAGACTGCTAAAAGCGTAATAGAGGAGGTTGTAGCAGGGATTTTTAAAGTAGCATCCCACTTTTTCATGACACAATCATAATATGCTGTGCAAATCTGTTGATCCAAAGGCTGAAACCATGCTAGTAGGGCTTTGCTGTTTTGATTGACTGCAAGTTGCATGGAGGAGACCGGTGATTCAGCAGGGGTCTTTTGGAAAGATGTCCAGTTTAATTCAGCATGTGCTCTGAATGGCATTAATAAGCAAAAAAAGAAAAAAAAATTGTAATTATTCATGACATCTCTGTGCTCTCTGTGTTCTCTGTGGTGGTGTTTATTTTTATTTCACCACAGAGAACACAGAGGGTGGTGAATAGATGCAAAAATTTAGATATCATTCAGATTGTAGAATTTGGAAAACAGTTTCCACTGTAGTTTGAGTCACCGTGTCGATCTCAATATTAACCTTATCCCCAACCTTTTTTTGTGATAGCGTTGTGCGGGATAAGGTTTCAGGAATCAGGTGTACTGTAAAAATACCTTTAGATTTGTAGACCTCTACGACCGTGAGGCTTATCCCGTCGATGGCTATAAATCCTTTTGCAAAAAAATATTTCATCCATTCCAGCGGACATCGGATATGATAAATATTTTTTTCGATAGCTGAAACTAAAGCCTCTCCATAAATATGCCCTGAGAGCAAATGTCCACCAATTTCGTCTCCCAAACGCGCCGATCTCTCCAGATTGACGGTTTGTCCCTTTTGGAGGGCTTTCAAAGTTGTGCGTTCTAAGGTCTCACTGATCGCCTCGAACCAGACCAAGTCACCATCGATTTGAATGACTGTTTGGCAAATACCCCCAACTGATACGCTGGCTCCAACCTTAAGTCCAGGCAGCATTTCAGAAGGAAATTGGACAGCATATTTTAAAATAGAACCGCTCATTTGCAGGTGGATGATCGTTCCGATAGCCTGAATAATTCCTGTAAACATGGGAAAAATAATAAAAAAATGTGGATTTCTTTTCGACAAGAAGGTAAAATTAACTACCAAATTTTTGGATAACCCAATGAAATGTCCTTTTTGTGGTCATGATGATCTCAAAGTTACCGATTCTCGAAATGCATTGGATGCAAATGCGATCCGACGGCGCCGTGAATGCCTGAAATGTAGCCGCCGCTTCACGACATTTGAGACAATTGAGCTCACGATCCAAGTGCTAAAAAGAGATGGGCGTTACGAAGATTTTATCGAACAAAAATTGCTCAATGGATTGGAAGCTGCCTGTCGCCATACGCGTATCAGTCACGACCAGGTGCGTTTGTTGGCATCGCGGATTACAAGTGAATTGCTTCAACAACAAGTTAGAGAGATTTCTACAAAAGAAATCGGAGAAATAGTAATGAAGTATTTAAAGGAGATGGACACCATTGCCTATGTCCGATTTGCTTGCGTCTATCGCCGGTTTAAGGATATAGGGGAACTTATGGAAGCGATCCACTCTATAGAAACTACACCCGAGCTAGGAGGGTGTTTATAAAAGAAATGTTATTGGAGCAAGAATAAAATGGCACTGACGAAGTCTAAGGTGGAGGAATTTAAAAACCGTCTCCTCCAAATGCGCATTCAGTTGACGCATACACTAGAAGGAACTACAAAAGAAGTAAAAAGGCCAGATGAAGCAACAGGATACTCGCAGCATCAAGCGGATCAAGGAACGGACGATTTTGACCGTACTATTAGCCTAGAAGTCACCACGAAAGAATATCAACTTCTCAGGCAGATCGAAAGAGCTTTAGAAAAAATTGACGAAGAAACCTACGGCATCTGTGATGTGAGCGGAGAAGAAATTCCTTTGGCTCGTTTGGAGGCAGTACCGTATGCAACGATGACTGTCAAAGCTCAAGAAAAATTTGAAAAAGGTCTTCTCACAGAATCATGATACACACATTCGTACGCTTTGCTTGGTTTTTACTTCTGGGAATGGTTTTACTGTTCTTAGATTTTATCACCAAAGCGTATGTCTATCACGTGATGCCTTTTTACGATTCATGTATAGGGGCTTCCTGCGTTGATTATATGATTTTTAAACAGTGGTTTGGGATCGATTTATCGATTACCCTAACCCAAAATACTGGTGCTGCCTGGGGCTTTTTTTCAAATTTCCAAGTCCTTTTAATGGTCGTGCGTGTTGCTTTAATCGGTGGAATGTTTTTTTATCTGTTTTTCATTAACAAACAGTCCTCTCAAATTTTACCTTTAGTTTTAGTCCTTGCAGGTGCTTTAGGCAATGTAGTCGATTTTTTTCTTTACGGGTTTGTGGTCGATTTCCTCCATTTTAATCTTTGGGGCTATGATTTTCCGGTCTTTAATTTTGCTGATACTTATATTACAATAGGTGTCTTTTGGCTTGCCTTCGTGTCTGCCGTGAGAAAACAGAAAAAATATGCTTAATTTACCTTCGCCCCTTCAAGTGTCTAAATGGGTTAAAATCCCCATGTTGTTAGACATGCATGAGATGGAGGACCTGCTCTTCCATCATACGCCCCCATTTAAACTGTACGATGTGCAAAAAGTGGTCGACTCTGACGGTGGTATTTATCAACCTGAACAATTCCTCAAAGAATATGAAAAATATATCGGATCTCTGAAAAATGGAGAGATGCCACTAAAAGAGTCATTCCGTTCTTTTTTTTCCCATGCATGGAGTGTCACAGAAGACGCTTTTTATGCGATAAAAACCCCAGATGGACGAAGGCTTTTTAAGGCAATGACCCCTGTGGTGCAAACTCAGCCGAATCAGATGCGTTATGTGCCAGAAGAAAAAAACTTTCGCACGCAAGTTTTTGGAACCGACACCATTTGTTGGGGGATACAGATTGGTTTCCCTCATCTTTTTTTAAATCCTAACACTTACGAAGCCACTCACACACGGGAGTTTCCCAATATGGTTCTCTTCAATGCGATTCAGAAATGGATACGCTCTTATACCCTCCCAACACCCTTTGTCATAGAGGGTGAGAAAATCAATTCCCCCATCCGCATCGGAAAAGCGTGTTTTTCTTGGATTGCTTCTCATCCACAACTCAAGGCCAATGGCATTATTATACATGGAAAAGATCACAAGCTTACAGAATCCCAAAATTAAGCAGGCTCTCAAGCTTTGGAAAAGGGGTGAAAGGGAAGAAACCGATCAGTTCTTAATAGAGGGTTATCGGGAGATCAGCCGCGCCCTCTATGCGCAAATCCACTTTGAAACCCTTTTTTTCTGCCCTGAGTTATTTTTGGGAACAAATGAAAAGACTCTAATCGAGCAGTTAGCTGCCAAAAATGCTTTTGTAGTTTCCTGCTCTGAAACTGTTTTTAGAAAGCTTTCTTATAGAGATCGTCCTGATGGATTGATTGCAGTGGCCCACCAATTACATTTGAAACTCGAAAATTTAAAAAATGGAGATACACCTCTATATGTTGTTGCGGAAGGGGTTGAAAAACCTGGCAATTTGGGAACGATTTTGCGCTCAGCGGATGCTGCGGGGGTAGATGGAGTTATTGTTTGTGATAGGCAGACTGATATCCACAACCCCAATGTTGTCAGAGCAAGTGTAGGGACTTTGTTTACCCTTCCTGTGGTAGAAGAAGAAGGTGAAAAAGCCTATGCATGGTTGAAAGAACATGGCATTCACATCGTTTCTGCAACACCTGCAGCTCAAGATCTTTTCACTGATGTGGATTTCACAAGGCCTCTTGCCATCGTTGTGGGGACAGAGCAATATGGATTAAGCAAAAAATGGATGGAAGGGGCTGATATTCAAGTCAGAATCCCTATGCTGGGGATTGCTGATTCTTTAAATGTCGCCATGGCAGCCACTTTGCTCCTTTATGAAGCTGTGAGGCAAAGAAATGGCTGATATTCTTTTTGTGGATCAGCATCTGATCGCACTGGCGAAGCCCTCTGGGATCCTTTGTCAGCCTAATGACACAGAAGATCCTTCATTAGAAGCCCAGGCCAAAGCATGGATCAAAAAAAAGTTTGAAAAGCCTGGGAACGTCTTTTTGCATGCCATCCATCGTCTAGACAGGCCAGTTTCTGGTGTCGTTTTGTTTGCTCGTAGAGATAAAGCCCTTTCTAGGCTTAATGCAGCCTCGCGGGAAGGTTTATTCAGCAAAAAATATTTTGCGCTCATCGAAGGTACTTTCCTTGAAGAAGAGGGAATTTTAGAGCATGACTTGGTTAAAGAAGAATTTTTGGCAAGGCCTGCACGTAAGGGAGAAACCCATAGCAAAAAGTGCCTTTTGAAATATAAGACAGTTAAAAAATTTCCTTCTAAGACACTTTTGGAAATCGAACTTTTGACAGGCCGCTATCACCAAATCCGAGCACAGCTTTCAGCTACTGGCCACCCAATTTGGGGTGATCGTAAATATGGGTCATCCGCCCCTACTGAATTCTTTTTTTTACATCACGCCTCGTTAGAGTTTCCCCATCCCATGTCAGGTCAAAAAATTTTAATCGAAGCTCCTTTCCCAACCTACTGGGATGAAATAATCCTCAACGGGCTGCCCCTTTAATAGGGCTATTTTTGTGTCTTCGCGTCTTAGTGTCTTTGTGTTGCATTTTTTTAAACTCATTGCTTTTTAACTTAATTTAAGCTATATTTTGGGGTTATAGTCGATTCAGCCCAAAATTGCAGCGTTTCACCCACGCGAAAGCCCCGCGATATCGAATATAATCATTTTTTCAACGGAGAAAAGTGAGTTTAGAAAACAAAATCTTACAAGCCGTTGATGACGGAATGAGAGCTCTAGAGCAGCTCAGTCGCCCTCCAGCACTCACATTCATAGAAAAAGGTGCGCTTGCCATCGCGACCTGCTTTCAAAGCGGTGGTAAATTAATCATCGCAGGTAACGGAGGAAGTTTATGCGATGCCTCCCATTTTGCCGAAGAATTGACAGGGCTTTTTCGAAAACCACGCAAAGCCTTACCCGCCATTGCTCTTTCAGAGCCAGGTCATCTCACTTGTGTGGGTAACGATTTAGGCTTTGAACATGTTTTTGCCAGGGGTTTAGAAGCCTATGGCAAACCTGGTGATTTATTTGTGGGTTTGACCACCAGCGGCAATTCTCCCAATATGGTTTTGGCTTTTGAAAAAGCCAGCGAGCTCGGTTTATCCACAATAGCTTTTTTGGGAAAAGGTGGGGGAAAACTCAAAGGTCAAGCCGATTTAGAGTTAGTAATCGAGGGTTTTGAAACTTCAGACCGGATTCAAGAGGCTCACATGACAGCCATACATATCATGATCGAGCTAGTTGAAGAGATTCTTTTCAACTGCTCTGAAGAGGAGCTTCTTAAACACTTGATTGCAGCGGTACGGCGATGATGAATCCTTATCTTGCTGGAGTGCGCTTCAGACATTGGCTTTACGATCGAAAAATTTTGCCAAAAAAGTTTGCACCCATACCTGTGGTTAGTATTGGCAACTTAGTAACAGGAGGCGCGGGGAAGACGCAAGCAGCCCTGATGCTTGCAAAAGAATTATCTGAATATATGCCTGTGGCGATTTTATCCCGTGGTTATCGTAGCCATACGGAACATGTTAAAAACCCTGTCCTCATCGATATCCAAAAGCATTCTGTACAGCGTGTAGGTGATGAACCTTGGCTTTTAGCCTCTAGATTGATGTCTGAGAAGGCCTGTGTCATAGTGAACAAACGACGGTTTAAAAGCACATTGCTTGCAAAGCAATGGGGAGCCCATTTAGTCATTTTGGATGATGGGATGCAGCACCGGTCTTTGCATCGCGATTTTGAAATTGTGGTTATCGATGGTCAATCTTCTTGGGGTTCTTTTTTACCACGCGGCAATTTAAGGGAAGATCCTGCGCGTTTGAAAGAAGCGGACCTCATTGTGTTTGTTGGACATCCAGAATCGTCTATTAAAGACGCTGTATCGAAATATACAGATGCAAGCCACGTTATAGCCAATATTGTAACAGAAGGTGTATTCGATCTCCAAGCTTCCGCTTCTATATCACTTCAAGGGGTAAAAGTAGGTGTATTTTGCGGGATCGGCAATCCAGCAAGGTTTGTGAAAACAGTGGAGAGATTAGGTGCAGAAGTTGTTGGAACGCTCTTTTCTTCAGATCACAAGGTTCCAAGGGTTCAAAAATTGCTCTCTTTTGCTTCTTTGGCAAAGAGTAAAGGGGCATCTTTTTTGGTTTGCACAGAAAAAGACCGTGTCAAACTTTGTCAAACTCAATACTCTCTTCCTATTTGCTGGGTGAAAGTGAGTCTTAAAATCACGCAGAATCAAGAAGCTTGGCAACAACTTGTGAATGAAATGAAACTAAGTGTAGGTAAAGCAGCATGAAATTATGGAAAAAAATGATCATAGGAATCGTCCTAGGATTAGGTGCAGGAATCCTTTTAGGGCCAAGCGCAATCTATCTCAAGCCGATTGGGACGGTTTTTTTAGGTCTCTTGAACATGTTAGTGGTTCTTCTAATTTTTTCTTCCATGACAGCTGGTATGAGCTCTATGAAAGACATGAGCAAATTGGGTCGTGTGGGTTTAAAAACCATTATGATGTATCTGGGTACCACAGCTATCGCAATTATATTTGGCCTAATCGCTGCTTATTTAATTAATCCAGGTGCCGGAGTTGGGTTGCATCATAGTGGTGCCATTAAGCTCGATGAACCCCCTCCTTTGATCAATATTCTGCTCGATCTTGTTCCCAAAAACCCGATCAGTTCTTTGGCAAATGGAAATATTTTGCAGGTGATCGTTTTTTCCATTTTTTTAGGCTTAAGTATCAATTTTGCAGGAGAGAAAGGAAAGCCTCTAGCACGGGTCTTTGAGTCCCTTGCAGATGTGATGTATAAAATGGCTGGTATCGTGATGAATCTAGCCCCCTATGGTATTTTTGCCATCATGGCATGGGTCGCAGGTGAGTTTGGTTGGACTATTTTGCTCCAATTACTTCGCTTGGTTTTGGCGCACTATGCAACATGCATCTTTCATCTCATCGTAGTTTATGGGGGAATATTAGTATTCATGGCAAAAGTGCGTGTGGTTCCTTTCTTCAAAGGGATGAGCGATGCGATGGCTGTTGCAGCATCTACAACGAGCAGTTCTGCAAGCTTGCCGGTGGCTATGCATTGTGTAGAAGAAAATCTGGGAGTTTCCAAGACCATTTCTAGCTTTATTCTCCCCTTAGGCTCGACAATCAACATGAATGGGACAGCTATTTTCCAAGCGATCGCTGCGATGTTCATTTCACAAGCCTATGGAATTGATTTGCCTTGGACAAGCTTACTCTTGATTGTTGTCACAGCTACCCTTTCAGCCATCGGTTGTGCAGGAATTCCAGGGGGTGGGTTAATCACCTTGTCCATTGTTTTGGGAGCTGTGGGATTACCTTTGGAAGGGATTGCCATTGTTGCCGCCATCGATCGGATCAGAGACATCATTGGAACGGTTGTCAATGTTTTAGGGGATGCCGTTGTGGCAGTCTATGTATCAAAGACAGAAGGGGAGCTAGACGAGAAATGTTATAATAGCGAAGTTTACGTCAGCTACCAAGAATCATTTTCAAAAAAAGCAGAATCATAAAGGGAAGAAGAGCATGTCGAAGGATATAGTTGAAATTGTGCTGCCCAAATTGGGTGAGAGTATAGTGGGCGCAACCATTGTGCAGTGGCTCAAGCAAGAAGGGGATCAAGTTTCACTTGATGAAGCTCTTGTAGAAGTTTCCACAGACAAAGTCAACTCAGAGATCCCTTCTCCGATCGCTGGCATTTTGAAAGAAATCTGTGTCCAAAAAGATGAAGAAATCGAAGTTGGGGCAATTCTTGCTAAAATTGAAGTATCACAGCAGCAAAACGTGACACCTTCAGCACCCCAGTTAAAGAGTCAAAAAGAGATTGAGGAGGCAGGAAGTGGTAAAGAAGATTTCTTTTCCCCAGCAGTGCTCAGACAAGCTCATCTGGAAGGTATTTCACTAGATGCTTTGAGAAAAATAGATGGAACAGGTGAGGGAGGGCGCATCACAAAAAAAGATGTAGAGTGCTTTGCTAGAGCCCAAAATCCAGACAAAAAACAAGACAAAAGCCAGCCCTGCCCCCTTTCAGTAGGATTGTCCCTCCATCCCGAGCAAGAAGAGCGCGTTGTCATGTCTGGCATGCGCAAAGCGATAGCAGAAAATATGGTACGCTCCTTTTACGAGGCTCCTCATGCCTCCTTGGTCATGGAAGCTGATGTCACTGATGTCATGAAATTAATTGCTCGAGAAAAAGAGCGCTTTGTGGAAACACATGGCGTCAAATTAACGATCACAAGCTTCTTGGTGCAAGCCCTGACAAAGTCGCTTCAGCAATTTCCGATGCTTAATGCCTCTTTAGAAGGGGATACCATTGTCATGAAGCGCTACGTCAATATCGGCATCGCTGTCAATATAGAAAAAGGGCTTGTCGTGCCAGTGATTAAGAACTGCCATGAAAGAAATCTCGTGAGCCTTGCTAAAGCAATCGCCGACTTGTCTGCAAAAGCCCGCACGATGAAACTAACACCAGGTGATGTTACTGAAGGCACAGTGACTCTGACTAATTTTGGTATGACAGGCGCTCTCATAGGTGTTCCGATCATCCGATTTCCCGAAGTGGCCATCATCGGTGCAGGTACAGTTCAAAAGCGAGTTGTTGTCCGTGAAGATGACTCCTTCACCATCCGCCAGATGCTTTACTTAACGCTCACATTTGATCATAGAGTCATCGATGGAATCTATGGCTGCCAATTCCTAGCCGCCTTTAAGCACCACCTGGAATCAGTCTCTATTCACTAGGGTTTTTTTAAGGCTTTTATTAAAGGTTCATATCCATAAACTTCATTCCTTGGTACAAAACCTTCAAGAGTGTGTTCCAATAGATAAACTTCGTGTCCTTTAGCTTTCATCTCTTTAAATTCTTTTGAGAAACGACCGGTGGGGTCGGTTTCGCATACTATAATATGTATCCAAGAAACACCTTCTTGTTTCTCAGGTTCTAAAAGATTGAAATTCAGTCGGTGCCCTGCATAATAAAAAATAAACGCCTTGCCATGGGGCAAATCAGAAGGTATTACCTCCATATTATGGGCGCCAGACGGACTATAGTTTCCAGAAAATTTTATGCCAGTTTGCATAGAAAATCTATCCAAAAATTTGGGATAATAAGCAAATGGATAGTTCGCATTGATTGAACAATAATTTACGGGATTAGCTTTTCCACGATTTATTGCCGGTGCTGCCGCTGTGTACGGATTGGCCATCGTCGAAACGGCAGCGTTTTGATTGATGTTAAAACAGGGTTTAAGCGACGTAGCTCCAAAAATAATGCCACTTGTGATTAATAAACCTAGGGCACCAACAAAACCCAAAGTATTTCCAAAAGCTGCCACGGGACATTGAGGATAATTTAAGCCAATTAAAGCAACAATCCCTATTGCAAATAGGGAAATAGCAATAAAATTACAGCCGATAACCCCTTTATCTGACCAATGAATCGAACAAGATTGTTTAGACTGTAAAGGTTGCATTAAAATAATATATCATGAAAATGTGATTCAATCAAACTAAATAATTTTTATAATAAAAAGATGCTAAATCGGTGTGGTATTCAAGATTTTTGTATCTATACCCACCCTCTGTGCTCTCTGTGTTCTCTGTGGTAAAAATAAAAAAAAACACAGAGAACACGGAGAGCACAGAGCGGGGTGGGTACAGATTGTTTAATGAAAAACGGTGGGAACGATGGAACAATATGAACGATATCATTTTTATCGTCGTTTGTTAAAATCATGCTTATCTTGCTTCATTGAGTGATTCGTCACATCTTTGTATTGTAAAATTAAAGAGGATGGGTTAATGGTTTATGAAAATAAACACGGAGGAAGTGTATGAATTTAGTGAACCATCCCTTAGCCTATCCTGTGATCTCATTGATTTTCGGGATTTTGATTTTAATTTTTCCCCGATTGCTGAATTTTATCGTGGCGATCTATCTGATTATTGTGGGGCTGCTTGGGATCTTAGGTTATCTCAAATAGTTCAGCCTTTTTATTCTCTAGATTTTGGGAATAGTGAATTAAGGCAAGTGCAACCACAGTGAGGGGAGTGGCAAGGGCAAGTCCTGCAGCTCCAATGAGTGTAAGCATCAACACTTGCATCATGATTGTCAAAGCAGGTGGTATAGAGACTGTCCTTTGTTCAATGTATGGTGTGATAAAATATCCCTCGATAATGTGGATCACGATGTATAGCAATGTCACATAAAATGCCTGCAGGGGGCTATTTGCAAATGCGATTAAGATCGCTGGAATTGCTGAGAGAATAGCTCCGACATAAGGAATGAAGGCAAAAAGAGCTGCAATCAAACCTAAAATAAAGGCTAAAGAGACATGCAAAACCGAGAGACCTATGAAGGCTAATAGACCTATCACGGCCATAGAGAGAAATTTTCCCAATAGCCACCAACGTAGCGATTGGCCAATTTTTTCCATAATTTCCCAAACTCTTTTTCGATTGCTTGGCGTAACAATATAAATCAGCCAAAGGACGTAACGTTTCGGGTTAAGGGCGATGTAGAATCCTATAATCAGAAAAAGGAACAGACTGATGATCGACCCAACAGTGAAAGAAAATAATGCGACTAAATTATCGATCACTTTCTGGTTAGTCAGGGACAATTCGTGTTGGATTTTGTCTTTCGAAAGAAATTCCGACCCTAGGTAAGGGGTTAAGGATTTACGTAAGTTGGACATCGCTTCTGGTAGTTGATCTAACAACAACCCAAGCTGTTCGGCAATCAGTGGCGAATAAAGCCAAAATGTCAGTGTCAATAGCCCCACGATGAAGGCAACTGCTAATCCTAATGCCAAGGGATAGGGGAGGTGAGTCATCTTTTTGGTCGCACTTCCGACAGCGTGCAGCAACATGGCAAATAAAATAGCTGCAAAAATCAGCAAAAACACATTGATGGCATATTTCACGATCAGGATAAAAAGGATTAATCCTATTGTAAAAATAATTGTCTTAAAGACCTTGCTTTCTAATGATTTATCCTTGCTGGACATCAGAAAAGCCTGGTTTGCCATTGAAGGTATAAAGATTTTGTGTTTGGATCACATCTAACTTAGCTTCCCCTAAACGTTGGAGTAAGGAAGTGATGGGGGAGTAATTGATGGGAGATTTAGCTTCAAAACGGCATCGCCAATGATCGACACAGAAGGTTTCTGGGATCCCTTGTGGCCAAACTTTAACACCTCTGTTCGTGATCAGCGTTAATTTGAGCTCAGGTGTATTCACAGCCTGTAATTTGCATTGCAAGGTATCAGCGGCATCATGAGAGTAGATGTAAATATCAACTCCAACCAGTTCCCGTCGTGTGGTGGTTAAAGAAGTGCCATGATGAGGCCATTCCTCATGCTCACCCATCTGATAGGATACAGCGGGAAGAGTAGTCGGCTTTTGGCCAAGTCTCTGCACGATTTCGTGGGCAAATTCTTGTGTTCCCACTTTTTTGCGGCTGACATTCTCTTTGTAGATGTCATAGGTATGAATGCCCTCCTCAATTGTTTTGAGGAAAGCATTATGGATCTTTTCAGCTATCTGGGGTTGATGGATGTGGACGAGCATGAGAACAGATGCGAGAAGAAGGCCCGTTGGATTTGCCACATTTTGACCTGCCTTACGGGGCGCGGATCCATGGATGGCTTCAAACATGGCCCCCTTTTCTCCGATATTTGCAGTGCCAACAAGCCCAACAGATCCGGTGATTTGAGCTGTGATATCGGAGACAATGTCTCCATAAAGATTGGGCATGACAATGACGTCAAATTGCTCTGGTGTATCGGCTGCTTTGGCGGCGCCGATGTCGATAATCCAGTGTTCATTTTCGATAGAGGGGTAGTCTTTCGCAATTTCATCAAAAATTTTGTGAAATAGTCCATCACTCAACTTGAGGATGTTATCTTTAGTAAATGCGGTGACTTTCTTTCGCCCATAGCGCACTGCATATTCGAAAGCATAACGGATGATTTTTTCACACCCTGGACGGCTGATGAGCTTAAGAGCCATGCAGACATCTGGGGTTTGTTGGTATTCAATCCCTGTGTAGAGATCTTCCTCGTTTTCCCGAATGATGACCAGGTTCATGTGAGGGTGTTTCGTTTGGATAAAAGGATAGTATGAGACACAAGGGCGCACATTTGCATAAAGTCCAAGTGCACCGCGAACTGTGACATTAAGGCTTCGGTAGCCGCCACCTTGTGGAGTGGTGATGGGCGCCTTTAAAAAAACTTTAGTACGTCTTAGGGATTCCCATGCCTTTTCTTCAATTCCGGTGGGTTTTCCTGCTAAATAGACCTTTTCACCAATGGAGATGTGTTCAATTTCAATTTGGGCGCCAGCTTCCTTCAGAACATGGAGTGTTGCTGCCATGATCTCTGGGCCAATCCCATCCCCCTCAGCTACTGTAATAGACGTTTTCTTGAGCATGGCTGGAGTGTAGAAGATTTTTTCAATGACTTCAAGCGGCTTCCTAACTAAAATAGTGGCCATGTTTAAGTCTCTTTTAGCCAAGCAAAAATTGCATCTGGATTATTATTTTGAGCATTTCGATAGTACAGCGTGCGATATCCTTTTAGAAAAAATCTTAAGCTGTGATGGTGTTCTCTATTTCACAGGCGTCGGCAAAAGTGGATTCATTGCTCAAAAGATTGCCGCAACGATGCAGTCCACTGGGACCAAAGCTTTTTTTCTACATCCTATCGATGCTCTTCATGGCGATCTGGGAATGGTTTCTCAAAAAGATTTGGTTTTTATTTTAAGCAAAAGTGGCGAGACTGAGGAGCTGCTGCAATTGTTGCCAAGCATTCGGAATAAAGGGGCTCAGGTGATTGCCTTGACCTCTCACAAGACAAGTCGATTAGCCAAAGGATCGGATCATTGTGTTTTGCTCCCTTGCGAAAATGAGCTTTGCCCTTTCGATCTGGCCCCCACAATCTCAACTGCTGTCCAACTCCTTTTCGGAGATGTTTTGGCGATGGCTCTGATGGAAAAACGTGGCTTTAGCATCGATCAATTTGCTGCAAACCATCCGGCTGGACGCATTGGGCGCAGGTGTGCCTTAAAAGTGCGCGATTTAATGCTGGATCATGTCAGGACACCTCTTTGTCTTTCGGATCAGCGATTAGAAGAAATTTTGATCGACTTTACGAATAAACGCTGTGGGTGTGTGATTGTGATTGATGGGCAGAAGCACCTCAAGGGGATTTTCACGGACGGCGATTTGCGAAGAGCTTTACAGGAAAAGGGAGAAAAAGTGCTCGACCAGCAAGTAGGTGCTTTGATGACAAGCAAACCTAAAACGATTTCATCCGAGGCATTGGCTTGGGATGCACTTAAGCTGATGGAATCGGATCAAAAACATCCCGTGACGGTTTTACCTGTGGTTGATGACAACCAAGAAGTGATTGGCATCGTCAAACTGCATGATTTGATTCAAGCGGGACTCTAATGCGCTTTCTGTTAATGATCCATGCGAACAAACAGTTCCAGATGAAATAGCAGCCGATGCGAAGCCACGATGGCGGTGTGCTAAAGCCTGCGGTGACCACTTCATCTCCCTTGCCTTCTGCAATTCTTTTCAGACGAGCCACATTAAAAGCAAAAAAACCTTTATCCAGTTGTTCTTGATAAAGAGACGGATCAACTAGTGGAGACTCCTGGGCCCACTCCTGAATTAAATAGCGGTGCCAACCTAATATAAGCTGATCTCTTTTGCTTCTCGAAATTTTTCCATCTTGATTGACGTAATTTTCTAAAACATATTGCTCTTTTGGGAAAATGCCCTCTGAATGTTTTGGGGTAGTTTCAAATAAAAAGCCGCCATAGCCGACAACAATACAGGGAAGAATCCATGCTGAAAGAGCAGCCCCTTCAATGGAAAAAAGAAAAAGAATTGGAATAACCAAAGAAAAAAACAACCAGGCCAAAGCAAATGGGGGTGTTTCTGTCCAGAAGGCCTGACCAAATTGATTCCAGAAAGAAGCAGGTCGATGTTGACCCATCTGACTGTATCCTTCTTGAATGACTCTTTGATCTTCATCGGACAAGCAAGTCAACAATTGTCTCTTGGATAGGACAGATTCATAAAGAGAAATGTGCGACTTGTAAGAAACGATTTCCTTTACATAGGGCAGTATCACGAGCCAACATAAGTAAGTGCACGCTAGACACAGATGAAGGAGAATAAAAGCTTTTTTATAACAAGACATCTTTTCCCATGTGGGAGTATAATGTAACCTCATGCATCTTATTCGAAAACTCTTTTTCACATTAGTTTTGGCAACAGTTGCGGCGTTAGGTTTCTTTGCCTATAACCGCGCGACAGATGGCTTTAGCATGCATCAGATGACTTCCTCTCTTCCCCCTTGCCCTCAATTTGAATTTTCTTTGGATGATGAACAAAAAGAGATCTTACAACGCATGCTCGATCAACCTTTTCATTATATTGGCAAAGGAATTCAAAGTTATGTGTTTGCTAGTGAAGATGATCAAATAGTTATAAAATTTTTCAAACATAAACATTTGAGACCTTTTACCTGGCTGAATGATCTTCCGATGACCCCCAAATTGCGTGCTCTTTGTAATGAGAAGATTGAAAGACGCAAACAGCGTGTAGAGCGATTATTCTCCAGTTGCCAGTTAGCTTACGAAAAAATGAGAGAACAAACGGGGCTTCTATTTATTCATCTCAATCGAACCCCTGCTTTGGAAAAAAAGATTGTCTTGGTCGATAAACTGGGTTTTAAACATCACGTTGAGATAGACAATTATGAATACATTCTTCAAAAGAAAGCAAAAACAGTGTCCGAAGTGTTTAGCCATCTTGAAAAAGGTGAGGTTCTAGGAAAAGTGCAGCTTTTGGTAGATCTAGTTTTGAATCGCTGCCAGAAGGGAATTTGTGACCGAGACCGTTCCTTTGTCCAAAATGTGGCTTTCATGCCCAATGAGGAGGAGGCCATTTTTATTGATTTTGGACAATTTTATGAGGATCCCATCATTCTCCAAGAAGAAGAGCAGGCTAAAGATCTTACGAATAGACTGGCTAGTTTACGCTTTTGGACAGAGCGCCATTTCCCCCACCTCGCCCCCCACATCCCCTAAAAATCAAAAAAAGTCACTGGGTTAAGATTTTAGAAAAATCCAACACAAAGGCTCAAAGGCACAAAGAGTCAACCATTTCTTCATGTCTTAGCGTATTCGTGCTTTTGTGTTTAATTCATTTAGCGTAGCTTTCTAAAACACGTTCAAAAAGTAACCTTTAGCAGCTTGGGTTAGGTTATTTTTTGCGGGGAGGTTTTTTGGCGGCGGGGGGAGATTTTTTGGCCACTTTGGCGGCTTTGGGTTTTAGATTCTCGATATCGTCTAGATCATCATCATCGTCGTCATCCTCTTCGCTAAACGAAGGGATAGAAAATTCACCTTCAAGGCCTAGCTGCATGGAAAGTTTGCGTAAAGAGGCAAATTTCTCTGAAAGAACCTGAAGCTGGCTTTCGTTATCAGATCGATTTGTACCGCGCATGTGGGCCAAAAATTCTTCTTCTGTATCGAATTTTTCTGAAAAGGTTATGGAAGATGCTGAAGTGATATCGGGTAAGTAAAGGAAACGGCGCACCACAGCAGGCACTTGGGTATAGATGTCATTGGTGACTTGAGATTCGATCTCAATTTTAGCGACTTGTTTAGGAGGCCGGCCTCTTTTGGGGCGAGGATTGAGCGCTTCGCTTGAGTAATAGGTTTCAGCTTTTTTTGTTAAGGCTATACGTGCCTGATTCAAATCTTTCGAGACTTTTGGTTCAAAAAGTTGAACTTTCATTTGCTCAATGGTGCTACGTGGAAGGTCAAGATCTTCTTCGAACACGAACTTAAATTGATTGTTGCGAAGCCATTCGATGATGCGTACACGGGAGCGTTCTTGATAGAATTGTTGCCACTTCTCAAGCTCAGTTTCATTATCATATATAAATTCTAAAAACTGCTCACGCGCATCTTTAGAGCCAATGATATCGAGAAGCTTTTCTTTGGTGTCGATATCATAAACCTTCTCATTGACAAAACCTTCCATGATTTTTTTTGTTTCATAGAAAGTCAGTTTAGGGATTAGACAGTATCTATCGGGGTTTGTTTTTAACTCTTCTTCGAGCTTGGCAAGCTCTTCGGCTTCCTTATCCATATCAACAAATACAATGAAGCCTTCTACCTTATCGACGTAAAATTCCCGTTCATCATCCGATTTTGAAAAAGCATCCATCAAACGATGAGCGCGGAGAATAAGAGGGTTTTGAGCTTGGGGATAATTTTTCATGTGGCAGCCATTATAGAGATTTGATCATTAAATACAAACTCCCCTTGTCGAGTGACTGGTCCTTGAAGAATGATTTCTGACAAGTCCAGATTAAAAGACACTGTCAAATTTTGACCGGAATGGGCACGTACCTTGACAGGGGAGGAAATGCCTAATATTTTGTGTGCAATCAATGCTGAAGCAACAATCCCCGTGCCACAGGCTTGGGTTTCAGCTTCCACGCCCCTTTCATAGGTACGGACAGATAAAACGCCATCTGATCCCAGACAAGCAAAATTTATATTAGCGCCATTAGGTGAAAAAAAAGGGGAATAACGGAGTGATTTGCCAATTTCATTCACAGAGATTTGTTCAACGGTTTCTAGCAGGAGCACAGCATGGGGAACCCCTGTGTTGATAAAGTGCAAATCATAGGGAAGATGCAATTTGAGCTCGGAAGGGGGGGATAATTTGATGCACACTTCATCGTTGCATAACCATCCTTCTTGAATTCCAGCCAAGGTTTCGATCTGGACGCGCTTAGACTCTACTCCACATTCTTGCAAATAATGAATCAAACATCTTAAACCATTCCCGCACATGGCAGCTTCACTGCCATCACGGTTAAAAATGCGCATGGCAAAATCTGCTTTTGAAGAATTTTCAAGTAATACGATCCCATCGACGTCTATTTTTGAGCAAACATTGGATACTTGAGAGGTGCAAAACCCCCCCAATCGATGATCCTTTAGCAGAAAAGTATTCCCAGCTCCAGAAAAACGGGTGAAAATCATTTGAGGTCTTTGGGAGACGTCACAATTTTATCTAGTAGACGGAATGCCAAAGCTTCTTCGGCGCTCATCCAAGTGTCTCTGTCTAGGGCCTTTTCAATTTCTTCTTTTGTCCTTCCTGTTAGCTCCATATACAGTTTAACGAGCATGTCCTTTGTTTTGATAATCTCTTTGGCATGGATACTCAAATCAGTTGCTTGACCCGTAACTGGGCCTGAGATCGAGGGTTGGTGAATCATGATTCTGGAGTGGGGCGTTGCAAACCGCTTGCCGGGGCTTGCACATAAACTCAGCACAGAACCCATAGAAGCTGCCAAACCACACACGCACGTGTAGATAGGGGACGAGACCATTTTAACTTGATCCCAGATAGCGAAACCAGCATCCACAGATCCACCGGGGCTGTTGATGATAAATGTAATGGGTTTTCCAGGATTGGAAAGCTCGAGATACCACAATTTGCGGATAGCCTGATAAGCTGTTTGATTATCGACAGCCTCAAAGAAAAAAATCTTTCTCGAATCGAGCAATAAAGAATCAATCTTGTCATTGAGTGATTTTTGATCTAAATTGTTTTCATTTTCATTTTCTTTTTCTTTTTCCACTTTCGCCATTCAAAACCTCTACTTCAATCAATTATTAATTCGGGATACAAAGGATAGGATGCGAGTAAAGCACGGTTTCTTTGACGTGCTGACTCCAGAACTTTTTGATCTGTTTCCCCTTTAGCTTTTCCTGTTTTTCCTGAGTCCAGCATCTTGGGTTTGGTGCTGCGCAAAACAGAAGCGATAATATCTGCTACCTCGTCCATATCATCTTTGCCCATTCCCAGTGTTGTTAAAGCAGGAGTGCCTAATCGGATGCCTGATGTGTACCAAGCTCCATTGGAATCAAATGGGACCATATTCCGATTCACCGTCATCCCAGCTTCTGTTAAAGCACCTTCTGCTATCCTTCCCGTTATACCAAGTTTGGATACATCAGCCAAGACAAGATGATTATCAGTGCCGCCAGTGACGACATCGATCCCTCTTTTGATTAAACCTTCTGCTAAAGCACGCGCATTTTCAATCACTTGATGCGCATAGCTGCGGAAGCTATCCGACGCTGCTTCTTTAAATCCGATTGCTTTAGCTGCCATGACGTGAGGGAGGGGACCTCCCAAAACATAAGGACATCCCTTGTCGACACTCTCTTCAAGTTCTGACGTGCATAAGATAAAACCTCCACGGGGTCCACGAAGTGTTTTGTGGGTTGTTGAGGTGATGATATGAGCATAAGGGACTGGATCTTCTTCACCAATGAAAGCTTTGCCTGCAACAAGACCTGCAAAATGGGCCATGTCGACCATCAAGATGGTTCCCACTTCATCTGCAATTTCGCGCATCCGTGCAAAGTTAATCCTGCGCGGGTAAGCTGAATAACCTGCCAACAAGATCAAAGGCTTTTCCCGCCGAGCCATCTCAGCGATTGCAGCATAATTCAGAAGATGGGTCGTAGGATCAACTTCATAGTTGACCGCTTTCATCATTTTAGCTGAGACATTTTGCCTAAAACCATGCGTTAAATGACCACCAGAGCTAAGTCCCATCCCCATAAATTTTTGATTGCACAATTGCTGGCGCAAAGCTTCATATTCCTCCGCACTCAATTCGTCGGGGTTTTTTTTGCCCATTTTTTCAAGAAACGGATTTTGAATTTTATGAGATAAGATCGCCCAAAAAGCCACTAAGTTGGCATCTGCACCCGAATGAGGCTGCACATAAGCATGCTCTGCGCCAAACAAAGAGCAGGCATTTTTGTCAGCAAGCGCTTCGATGGCGTCAACATTTTCACAGCCAGCATAAAAACGGTGATAGGGATAGCCTTCGCTGTATTTGTCGGTCAAAAGATTACCCATGGCAAGCTGCACAGTAAGGGAACAATAATTTTCTGAAGCGATTAATTTAAGAGTCGACCTTTGTGTCCGGAGCTCTTGTAGAATATATTGAGTTAAAGTGGGATGAGTAGAGCTCAAATGATCTAAAGCGGCCAAGTAAGCCACCACATCAGAGCGTTTTTCGCCACTTTTAACACGTGCGAGGTAATTATCTAATAGGCCATTATTTGACGTCATGGAGGTCAGCTTAGGAAGAAATTCTCTTTTAGTCAATGTATAGTGCGATGATCATTAATTTGGGAATTTTGGGTTGATGCGGACTGAGGCACCTGGATAGAGCGGATGGCTTTCTCCCATTTCATAGGTTTTGTCATTAGCTAGGACTTTGAACTCAGCGGCTGAAAAAGGGGCATCTGTTTCAAAAACCCACTCATCTGGTTTTTCATGCTTCATTTCTATCCCCTTTTCCCAGCTCAAGTCGGAGATACCTTCTCCTCGTAAATAAATTGCACTCGAGAAATTAGGATCGACTTGCACGACAATACGTGTTTTCTGTGGCATGTTTCATATCATAAACATTCAATTTAAATTTTCAATTACATTGATGTGTTCCATCTTTTTTATTGCGTTTGTAGGTGTGAAGAGAGTATGATAGCCCCTTTAATTTTAGGGATTGCTATGCAAGAATCTTTTCATGTTGTTTTGAATATCCAAGAACTTGATATCAATATGATCCGCCTCATGCGTGTCAAAAAAGAAAGGCTCCAAGAGCTGACAGAAATTCAAACGCTCAAAACGGATATTCACAAGCAAGTTGCGGATAAAGAAACCCAGATCACAGAGACGAAAAAAGATATCCGCATGGGTGAAATGCAGATCAAGGAGATTCAAGAAAGAGTCTCTAAATTGGAAGCGCAACAAGCTGCAGTCAAGAAAATGGATGAGTTCAATGCTTTGACGCAGGAGATGACACGTGCTGGGAAAGAGCGCACTGAAGTGGAGCAGCGGTTAAGCGATTACATGGATAAATTGGCTGTAGAAGAAGATTTACTCGTCACTTTAAAAGAAAACCTCAAGTCAACTGACGAAAACAGTCTAGTCATTGAAAAGGAAATTCACGAAAGTATCGAAAAGATCAATGAAGAGGGGAAAGTTCTCCTGGCTCAAAGAGAAGAGCTTAAAAAGCAAGTTGACCCAGAGATGTTCAAAATTTACGAGCGCCTTTTGAAAAATAAAAAAGATCGCGTCGTCGTGCCTATCGAACAAAGAACGTGTAGCGGATGTCATATTGTTTTAACTCCTCAGCACGAGAATATGGTGCGTAAAGGGGATCGTCTTGTCTTTTGTGAACACTGCTCCCGTATCCTCTTTTGGCAAGATGCTCCTTCTGTTGAAGGGGAAGAAGCTACAGCACCTCGCCGCCGCCGCCGAAGAGCCGCTGCGGGCGCTGCATAATTTTTGGGGGACAAGCAATCGCTGCTTCATCATAAACGATGAAGGAGAGGAAAGTCCGGACTTCACAGGAGAGGATACCAGCGAAACGCTGGGGGCCGTAAGGCTACGGAAAGTGCAACAGAAAACACACCGGAAACAGAACAGTTTCAAAGGCTGAAAAAGACTAGTTTAAAGAGCTAAGTCACACTTGAGGCAACTCAAGGTGCTGTAAACCCTATCCGAAGCAAGACAAAATAAGAGATCGTTCTCCGCCAGGAGCTAGAATGCTCCAACTCTTTAAAATGTCGCTTGAGAGCTGTGGCGACACAGCTCCTAGATGAATGATTGCACCGCACTTCGCGGGAACAGAATCCGGCTTACCGTCCCCCACTTTTCTTCAAAAAGAGCTTATAGTCAAGTAAATCTTCTTACAGCAACACAGCCATTTTTGTTTTCATCAAACTCCATATGATTGAGGAAGATACCACGGGGGGGAAGAGACCCAACACAAATGCGGTATTTAAATGGATCACAACAATGTGTAAAATTCCCACTATTGTTAAAGAGGTGCGTTTGAGTCGTAAAAAATGCTGCTAAAATACAAGTGACAACCTCTATTGCCCTAGGAATTTCATAGTCTTTATAATTTTTTATAGATTCATCCATTTGAGCAGGGACATTACTTCTGGTGAATGTTTCCTTTGAAACTAATACCCAATACGATTTAGTAACATTTACATTCAATATTTCGCCAAGTGCTATTTGAACATCTGACCAGTCGTCTACGGATAGTGCGCAAAATTTTGTTTCACGATTAGGGATGCAGTCATTCAAATGATTTAGGCTTAAGGGCTTTCCATTAACAGTTTCAGGAATTAATACAAGAACGTGAGTATCTTTTACTTTGGGAGGTGTATTGAACCAACCCGATAGGCCGCTGGGTTTGTAGAAAGGGCAGGGACTATTTAGAATTTCTTCAATATTTTCTGGAAGCGGTGGTTCTTCACCAATCTTTCCAAGATACGTTTCCCATTCTTTTTTGCCGAAACGGTTGGGATTGGGTTTTGCAATCAGTTCACTTTGTTGCACGCTTTTTGTTTGATGAACAGGAAGAGCATTTGAATCTTCGGTAAGTCGCTCAGAATTACGATTTATTTTTAGAATGGTTGCAATGCCAGCAATGGCGGTAAGAACGATCGTTCCTCCAGCAGTTCCCATTATGATCATCGCATCTATTTGGGAAATGTCTCTTATGATATCTACATAGCCTAAGACTCCAATCGCACCTAATACACAACCTAAGCCAGCAATAATGGCGATAGCAATACCATAGCTTTTAGGATTTTCAAAAAACGATGGAGGGGGTGCAGCTTGGTCTGTTTTTTCCACTAATTTGGTAGACATATTACTCCTTTTTAAGAAAACATTATACAGCATCACTATTAATTTCGTATAAAGAAACTGAGTTCGAAATGGGCGGGCATGGGAAAAGCTGGACCCCTCGGAGATAATCCACTTAAGATGCATGGGAACGAGAAGCCACAGCAGCCTGATTAGACAAATTGAGAGTTTAAAAATAATATTAGGCTATAAG
>Ga0153954_1000575_pt1 | contig 27895 bp, 22 predicted proteins | sample TSFL038MetaG_FD_102277 | JGI IMG/M metagenome (GOLD analysis project Ga0153954, IMG submission 102277) | Attine ant fungus gardens microbial communities from Florida, USA - TSFL038 MetaG | ecosystem: Host-associated > Fungi > Mycelium > Unclassified | place: USA: Florida, Wekiwa Springs State... | reverse complement strand
GATCATCCGGCAAGTCTCCTTCTTGTAGGGTGGGCATCGCCCACCAGGGATTAAACCCTGGTCGAAGCCACGAGATTGGTGGGCAGTGCCCACCCTACGGGAAAGCCACTTGGCGGATGAGCCATTTAGCGAACTTGCAACTCAGGACACTAGAGAAAGGAGCGAGGGGGGGATCGCCGTTCCGATCATCAACGACGCTTGGTCGTGCCCGACGGGGTGGAATTCGAAGCGCCGAAGTCGAGGAGGGTCCGGGTCGAGTGGCCCCGACGGGTGGTGCCAGCGACCGATCTTTTGTTGAGGGGCTGCGTTGCGATCGGCCCGTCGTCGACATACTCGATAAAGCCGATCATCATCTCCTCGAATGTCTGTTCCCCCCAGGAAACGGACTTCGCAGGGTCGGGGTTGGCCGGGTTGCCGGCCGAATTGTCGAAGAGCGCTAGGCAGTCGATCTTCGTCCCCTTGGGCAGCGCAAGCGGCTCAGTCGGATAGTACCAGGCCTGCCAACCGAAGTCGTAGGCCGGCACCGAGAGGAGCCTCTGTTTGTGGCCGTCGGGGAACGTCGCCTCATACTGGAAGCTCTTGCCACGGTAGTGCATGTGCGGCATGAAGCCGAGCACGCGGATGTCGCGAGGGAGAGTGTACGTCGCCTCCACCGGGTAGTTGTCGACTCCAGGAGGAATCTTGAAGTTGCTCTGAAGGATCATTCCGGTATACACCTCTTGCTTCACCGCACCCTTCGCGAAGGTCAGCCCCAACTTCGTTCGGTCGGTGCGGATCTTCCCATTCGGGGTGTAGTGGATCTGAAAAACGAAGTCGGACCCGGCCGGGATCCGCTTAGCGGTGCCGACGGGCAAGCCCGATCGCAGGTCGCCCGGGACATAGCCGCAGAGGAACGCATACGAATCCACCACCCCCGTCCCTCCCGTTCGGGAGTGGTCGTCGATGTAGACGGCGATGTGGTGGACCACCGAACGATCACCGGGTATGGCCTCGGCCGCCTGGACCAACTTGTCCTCGGCGAAGTGGCTCGGCACTCGGAGATTCACATAGTCGACCACCCCTTGGGCGGGGACCACGTAGGGTTCAGGGAGTTCGAACACGGTATCCGGGGTGCCGACTGTCCACTCTTTCGGGAAGCTCTTGGCCTTCGGAATCGCCGCCGCGTCGCCCAGCGGCGTCCCTTGGTCGACCCAGGCCAGGAGCGTCGCCCGTTCTCGAGCCGACAACCGCCGGTCGTTCCGGAAGTGGCCGTAGCGGGGGTCGGCGTGCCAGGGGGGCATGCGGCGATCGGCCACCACTTCCCGGATCATCGCGGCGTGCCGACGCGCATCGTCGTAGCTCAGGAGCGAGAACGGCCCGACCTGCCCCGGACGATGGCACGCCTGGCAGCGGTCGCGAAGGATGACGGCCACATGGGCCGCATACGTGACCGGCCCCACATCCGCCGCGGCCAAGCCGTCCTTCTCCGTCTCATCCCCCGCCCCCGCGATCGTGGCAGAGGCCGGGCGGATCTGCGGGCGCGTCGCCTGCGTCATCGCCTTCGGCTCGAGCCGGTCGAGGAGGCACCCGACCGCCGCTGTCGCCGGGGTCTCGACCGGCTTCCCGGCCAGCACCCGGTCGAGCGCGTCCCGGAGGTAGTTCTTCGAGGCCGCCGCCTTCCGCGACCCCAGCGCGTATTGATCGTCGATCGCCCCCCGATACCGCAGCACTCGCTGGCCGTCGAGCACCAGGACCTCGCAGGTCCGCTCAGCCAGCGTCTGGTCGGCCACCAGATTCGCCGGGTCCTTGAGGACCGGGAACCCCAGACCATACGCCTTGGCGTGCGCGGCGACCTGATCGACGGTCTCGCGGGCGTTGGAATTAATCCCGAGGAAGACGACTCCCTGGTCTCGGTAGGCCTTGCTCAGCTCGGCCAGGCGAGGCGCGTAGAGATTGCTGACCGGACAATCGGTCCCCAGAAACGCCAGCACGATCGCCTTCTTGCCGCGGAAGTCGTTCAGCGAAACCGGCCGCCCCGCGATGTCGTTGAGCGTGAAGTTGGCCACGCTCTGGCCGATCCCCCGGTTCTGCGGGAGGTCGGCCGCACCCATCATAATCGCCAGCCCGACCACAAGGCCCACCGAGGCGACACAAGCGCTCGGCCGGCGTTCAAGAGCCCGCCGCTCTTGGTTGCTGCCAGGTAGTTGCTCCCAAAACACCCTGGTAAATCCGAGCCTTTGAAGGGCCGTCGTCCGAAAGCTTTCCTTGCCTGATGGAGGCATTGTACTTCGTACTCCTTACTCTGTGTTCAACCCGACCACTTGCCGAGTCGTTGTCGACCCCGCCTCGATCGAGGCATGTGGGATCGTCTCGTTGGCCCCAGGACCGGCAGGTCCGACCAGCCACAGTCAGCCGACCGCGTCCGCGTTGCTTGCAGGAATGCTAAGAGGGCTTTGGACGGGTTCTTGTGAAAAATTGCGGCCGTTAGTCGATTTCCAGGGCGTTTCGAAAATGGCCCGGCCGACCCACACCGACCACGATGAGCTTGCCCGCCTGGTAAGTGGACACCAACAGCGAGGCCCCGAGACGAGCCAACAACAGAGCAAAGATATGCGTCTATTCAAATCGGACTTCGCGGTAGACGGGGGCGGAACCGCCCTCCGGCGGTCCGACACTCGGATCGCTTTCCTTCGACATGGGGCGCCTCCCACAAGCGGCCTCGCAAGGCGAAGGCACGCCCGATCTCGCATTGATGTTCGAGGGTTGGGTCAGGACACGGCCATCAAAGCGGTTCGGGCGGGAGAGCTCAAGAATTGATATGGACCAAAACAAAAAGGTGCTCACGGACTGACGTTATCCGCCGTGAGCACCCATAAGCAGACACGGTCTTTCTCGAGAGCCCCATCGGAGCGCTCAAAACCCCTCACTCGGACGCACGGTGAGCGTGAGCTCGTGACCGTCGCGAAGGACGACGACGGGGGCGGCCCGGCCTACGGCGACGCCTGAGGCCGCGGCGTAGGCATCCGCGATGGTGGTGGTCCAGCGACCGTCGATCGTGGTCAGGATGTCGCCCGGCTTCAGACCGGCGAGGGCCGCCGGCGAGTCGGTCAGCACAGAACGGACGGGGATCCCTCGGGCATCGAGGCCTCCCTCCGCTTCGCCCACGCTTAGGCCCCAGAGGCCGCCGGGGGCGAGCACGCGGTGCTTCGCCACGCGAGGACCGGCCAAGCGGTCGGGCAGGTCCTTCATCAGGTTACGAACCTTGGTCTCGACCGGCTCGAAGGTCATCGTCCGCGACTGGTAGTCGATCGTGGTCCGATATCGCGCGAAGAAGGTGTAGCCCATGATGCCGTCGAGCCTGCGCCCAAGCATCTGGCCCATCGCCTTCAGAAGCGGATGGTCGAGCACGATCACCGGCACGTTCTTGGCCGTCAGGCCGCCGACCTTGAGGGTCTCGACCTCGGCTTCCCCTCGCATCGCAAACAAGAACGAGCGCGGGGTACTCGCCTTGACGACCCCAGAGTCCTCCGCCGCCCTGTTGCTCAAGAGGGTGATCGGAGCCCCGACGTCGAAGATCAGGGCAAACGGTCCCTTGTCATTGATCTTGGCCCGAACCACCATGTGGTTCGTGGCCAGCATCTCGAACGAGACGATCGACGCCTCGGGCCGTGCTTCCACTTTCTTGGCCGGCGTGGCGGTGGCCGGAGAGTCAGCCGGCGTCGAGCCGGGGAGCAAAGCAAGGGCTCCGGCCAGCAAGGGCAACATCCCAGCGCGAATGCGACGGCAGACGGTGTTGGCGTTCATGATTAGAAGCCCTCCCCGGTGGTCAGGGTCAAGTCGAGCTTCTCCGCACCTCGGCCGAGCACAAGCGGAACGCGATCACCGGGTTTTACCTCGGCGACGATCTCCCTGGCGCCCTTGAGGCTGGCGAGGTCTCGGTTATGTAGCCGCAGCAGACGATCGCCCGATCGAACACCGGCCTTGGCCGCCGGAGAGTCGGCCAGAACGCGACTGACCCGTATCTCTCCACCCTCTTCACTGAGTTCGAGGCCAAAAAATCCGCGGGGATGAAGCTGTTCCTCGGGCTGTTTGCCCACCACCCGGGCCGCGAACTTGGCGAGCGGCCCCAAGAGGTTCATCGCCCCCATCTCGGCCGGGGGACCGTCCCCCTCGGCGCGATCGGGCACAGGAGGCTCTTTAGGCTCGTAGTCGAGCCGGGTCCAGGTCATCCGGTCCCGCGTCGGGTCAAGCTCGAGCCGGAACCTCGCCAGGATCGTGAACCCGAGGATCCCATCGATCGACGCCCCGGGAAGGCCGAGTGCGTTCATGCCGATCAACTGAAACGGGTCTTCCACCCTCGCCTTGATGTGCTCCAACCGCGCTCCGCCTTCGAATTCGAGGCGGTCGACCGGAGTCCAAAAGCTATTTTTTGCGGGTTCCAGGCCGATTTTCTTCGCCGTGTCGGTCGAGATGTAGAGAGCCGGCGCGCCGGTGTCGACCAGGAAGTTGAACGGCCCCTTGCCATTCACCCGGACCCGGACCAGGAAGTGATTGGTGTCGGTAAGCCGATAGGGGACCTGGTACGACTTGCCGATGGTTGGGTCACGAGCGACCTCGGGCGCCGGTGCCAGGGCTGCCAGGACCAACACCAAACCGAGCCGCCAGAGCCTTCGATTCATGGGAGCGGACGCCTCCGTTGCCTACCTTCTCAATCGCCATTGCCTAAGTCTACGTCGAGAATCGTCGCTCGGAAACGGCACCCGGCTCCCTTTTCTTTGGTTTCGGACCGACCCAGCAAATGAGTAGGAGGTTTGCGAGGCTACGCGTGGCGCGGTAACTTCGTGTCTCACTACAAGCCGTACGAATGTGTGATCGGGTCGCCGGCCAGACGCGCGGGGCTTTTCCAGGACCCGGGCCCCTCCGCTGGCTATTAACATCGTGAGCGAGCGCCTGCCCCATGTCGACCTCCCCGACGACTGCGCTGGACCGCGCCCGAGCCAAGGCCTATCGCCGGCTCCTGCCGCTTTTATTTCTCTGCTACATGATCGCCTACGTCGATCGAACCAATGTCTCGATCGCCTCGCTGACGATGACCAAGGACCTGCCCGGGTTCAGCAACGACGTCTTCGGCTTTGGCGCCGGCATCTTCTTCCTCGGCTATTTCCTGCTGGAGATCCCGGGGACGCTCATCGTCGAAAAATGGAGCGCCCGGAAGTGGATTAGCCGAATCATGATCTCGTGGGGCATCATGGCAGGTTTCACGGCGCTCGTGAAAACCCCGTTCCAGTTCTACAGCGTGCGGTTCCTGCTCGGCCTGGCTGAAGCCGGGTTCTTTCCCGGCGTGATCGTCTACCTGACGCACTGGTTCCCGAGCCGAGACCGAGCGCGGGCCTTGGCCTACTTCTTCGTCGCCACGCCCATCGCCCAGATCGTCAGCCCCAAGCTCTCGAACCTCCTGCTCAAGATCGGCGTCGACGGGAATCCGATGTTGCTCGGCATGAAGGGCTGGCAGTGGGTCTATATCGCCTGGGGCATCCCGGCGATCATCTTGGGCCTTCTCGTCTTGTTCTTCCTGACCGACCGCCCCAGACAGGCCAAGTGGCTTGATCCCGACGAGCGCGAGGCTCTTGAGAACGAACTCGAGCGTGAGAAGACCGCACACAAGGGCGGCAGACACATGGGAGTGCTCGAAGCTCTGCGGCATCCCAAGGTCATCCTGCTTGCGGCCGCCTACTTCTTCATCGTGACGGGCAACTACGGTATCGAGATGTTCCTGCCCAAGATCCTTGAGAGTTGGTACAAGCTTAAGCTTGATACCCTGACCTGGCTGGTGGTCTTGCCCCCCATCGGCTCCCTCATCGGCCAGCTCACCGTCGGCTGGAACTCCGACCGCACCAAGGAGCGTCGACTTCACGCAGTGGGGCCGATTCTTTTCGGCGCCTTGGCCCTCTGCCTGACCCCCTGGAGTCAAGGCCGGCTCTGGCTGACCGTCCTCCTTTTCATCGGCGCAATGACAGGTCTGAAGGCCTATCTACCGGCCTTTTGGTCACTCCCAAGCCTCTTCCTGACCGAGGCCGCCGCCGCCGGCAGCATCGGCCTGATCAACTCCGTAGGCAACCTGGGCGGGTTCCTCGGTCCCTTCATCCTCGGCAAGGTCGAGACCATGACCGGCTCGTTCCAGGGAGGACTCTACATTCTCTCCACCTCCATGGTCGTCTCGGCGACGATCATCCTCCTACTCGGACTCGGCCGCCGCGACTCCAAACCCAAGGCGATTCACGACCCCTTGGCCGAACCCCTCGCCGAAGTGGTCTAAGAGACTATTCAGCAAGTGGACAATATGAGGATACGTTGTGTGGGTGGCCGGGGACGAGTCTTCGAGGCCCCGGGGATCGGCCGAGGCTCGTCCCGGGGCGTCGCTGCGCTCCTCCCCGGCCACCCGCCTTGCCTGTTTTCACATGGCTAATCCGCACCCGGCTAGCCTCTCAGCTGATTCGCTCATCCCGTTGCGCGGGCATGGCATGGTGCACACAACCAGGTGAGCGGATCACTCATCCCCCTCAAGTTCGAGCACCCCTTCCTCGAGCATCCGGGAAGCCTCTCGGGCGAGCTTTTCCCGGGCCGCCGCAAAATCGGGGGTGAGGCTCCCCGCGGGGATCTCGTTGAGGGCGCGGAGAGCCGCCGTGGGCCGCTGGCACTTACGCATCAAGATATAGGCGAGTTTCAGGCTCATCCGCGACGAAGCTTCGGGATAAATCCGGCAATGGTCGCGCATCAAGCGGACCGACTCGACCTCGGCGCCTTGGGCATGCAGGGCCTTGATCAAATCGACGAGTTCGCGCTGGGGCGGCCAGCTCGGCAATGTCTTCGCCGTCTTGCCATAGACCGCAAGTGCCCCGGCAAAGTCTCCCTCCCCAATCATCGCCTGGATCCGTTGTACGGCCGAAGCCCCACGTCCATTTAAATCCACAACATCATCACTTGATGATTTTGCCTTGGCTTTCTTCTTTTTCGATGGTTTCTTCAGTCTCTCTTTCGCGGAGTCAAGCCGCTTTCCGCGCGCCTTCCACTCGCGAGCGAGCTGCCGGCGCTTCGCCCAAACCGAAAAGATGTCCCATCCTTCGCAGTCGACCAATCCCGATTTGAGCAGCACGAGGGAAACGAAGGCCCCCCAAAACGCGCCGGAAAGGTGCCCCAGCTCCGAGACACGCATCTGGCCCAGGCCTCCCCAAAACGCCAGCCCAAGGGCCTGCTCCCCGATGTAGAGCAAGGCGACGGTCGTAAAGTACAAATCCCACTGAAACACCAGAATCCGAAACCCAATGAACAGGATCACTGTGCTGTTGAGCTCGTTCCTCGGGGCCCAGACCATGCACGTCGCGAGCAGGCCATACACAACCGCCGAAGCTCCCGCCACATGACCGTCCAAGCCCGAACGAAGTAAGATCAGTTGCACCAGTAATCCATGCAGCGTACCGATCGCCCCATACATCACCAGATAAGCGAACGCTCCAAGCTTCCCCTCGACCACGATCCCGAAAGCCCACAGGAAGAGCATGTTCCCGGCCAGGTGACCGATTCCGTAGTGCAGGAAGTTGTGCGTCAGCCATTGCACGGGGTGCAGCCGCCCATCACCGACCGCCAGCGCATACCGGTCGAAGTTCGACTTGACGACTTCCACAACCTCATCGTTGTCGTCGAGCCTGGGGATACTCGACTCCGGTGGAACGGCGATGAACACGGCAATGTTGAGCAAGATCAACGCGACCGTGGTATACGGCCAATGGTAAATGGGCGCATCGGTCCCCGTTGGAATTACGATCATCGACCGGGCTCCTCAACCCTCGACAGCAGCGTCTTACGGCCGATTATCCGATCACCCCAACAGGGTGGCAACCTTTTCCCCGCCTCCGTTTTCTCAAATCTTCCTGATTGACAGCTTAATGCACAATCGATACGTTTGACTTCGGATTTAATCAATTTAAAGATTTAATTAAGTTAAATTTAGACTACCAGGTCACTACCTCTCCCGTGCGACCGATCCCGAACGAGTGCATCATTGTCTCATAGCACAGTCAGCCGGTCGGAGTGCAGAGAAACCTAATCCGAAAGCGGGGTTTCCTCTTCCGCTCTCAATCATTCATTTCGCCCTCTCGAGGAGACATCGATCGTGCGTACCCCCCCCATCGTGGTGCGTCCGTCCGTAGCCATCCAGCTCCTTCTCGTGAGCCTGATGGCCATTTCCGGATGTGCCGGCGCCGTACCCGCGCCGACGGCATTCGTGGCCTACTCCGACACGGGCGGCCGATTCTCGTGCGACTACCCCAAGGGCTGGCAAGCTGAGGGAGGCGGCAAGCCCGACTCCCCCAATTCGTGGGCGAAGTTCAGTAGCGGCAACGCCCTGATCCAGGTCACCGCCGATCTCGCCGGCTCACTCTACGGCGACATCGCCAAGTCCTCCGGCGCGATGTTCGGCAACGACAACGAACCCCCGGCCGCCAAGATCCACCACATGGGCGAGCGGCACATGAAAGAGGAGTTCACCAAGTACGAGGAACGGCAGCCCAAGCCCTTCCAGTCGAAAGGCCTCGGCGAAGGCCGGCGCTCCACCTTCATCGCCGCCCAATCTCTCGACGGCAAACTCTACGGCTACCGCGCCACACTCCTGAGCGGCGACCGCCGCATCTCCATCGTCTGCTCCTGCCCCGCCACCAACTGGCAAACCCTCAAGCCCGCCTTCGATCAAGTCGTCGCCAGTCTCCGCAACGCAGGGGGAGGAGTCCAATCGCACGAGGCCAAAAAGACAATCAACCAAATCTATGATCGACTGATGCCCTACCGGCTTCCGGCCGGTAGGGCATCAGTCGGAGAAAAGCTCGACCAAAATCGGGCCGAATCTTGAATCCCCATTCGCCAGCGGTTTCGAATGCTTTTGGCTGAGGTCTCTTACAGCGATGGGCTTACTCGTCGAGGTCAACGCCTACCGGAAAAGGGAAGAGCTTAGACCTCCGGAATAGGCATGACACGAAATGCTCAGAAAGCAAAACGCGCGTCCTGACCATTGACTATTGGTCTCAAATACCTGGCAATCAACTTCTGACAGCACGACCTACCATTCCCGGTCGCCAAGTAGGACCCACTTGATCGACTTAGACCTGTGACCGGAACGACAGAATTCCTGAGCAGCCTCCAGGGCCAATTCTCGACTGACAAAGAAAGCGGTAGGTACAACCCAGGGCTCACCCTCATAGTAATGCGTAACGGTGGTAGAGTAGTCATCAGAACTTTCTGACATGTAATGATCCGTCGAATCTTCTTCCAAACCCATGAGAAGAAATCCGTAAGGCTCCTCCAACATCAGTGAAAGGGAAACAAGTCGGCCATTAATGGTAGTTTCGAGACTCCCCTCACCCGAACCGCCCTGCCAGTATTCTTCGTCTCCATGAAGTATGAGCTTACGCAATTCTTCCAGCGATGGATTATCGATGGATCCTCCGTCGGGATGAGAATAAGTGATCTCCGGCTGGGCTTTTCGCTTCTTCATCACAGCCATCCTTTCGTTTTGAAGGTGAATGCACGAATATGATAAGCGTTCGGATAGTCCACATCAATCAGATACAATTTCTCTATTTTCAAATATTCTGCCAGCAAGCCAAGCTGATTTCGACACGCCTTACATAGCCTCCTATCGGCATAGAGCGTTACCCTTTTAGCTCCTCCACGCTTAACCGCACGAATAAGAGCATGAGCCTCAGCGTGCGCCAGCATCGGCGCATGCCCAACGTTTCTTACTTTCATGTAATAACCACTTCTTTGCAAATCATAAACAACTTTCATTCGCGAAGCAACCGAGGCACGTGAAAGAGAGGAGTTGACGCCATGATACACCCTCCCATCTTCCAACACAGCCCTCGCCACAGTACCGGTCTTCTTATTAGACGCTACGACTGCAGGCAACCCAGCCCTAGCTCGAAACTGAGCGATCCCTGCGGCGTGAGCGCGTACGCTGGAAACGTCACCACCACGTAAGGAACTCGCGGGTACAACTATACCATGTGAACCGGTACGCTTTCCATCAGCTCTTGGAGGAAGGCCGGACTGGTCATGGGTTGGCTTCGATGTGTTTGAGCCTAGCGAGTCGGTTGGCTTCGACGTGTTTGAGCCTAGCGAGTCGGTTGGCTTGCTATTTCTTCTGCGGCGTTTCTTAGCGGCACGTCTTGCACGGCCTCCACACGGTGCAAAGCGACCTCGCGCATCGCGACACGGATTCCATTTCGTCTCGAAGTCATCAAACAGTTCCGCATCCCAACCATATGCGGAGCCAACTAGCCGTGCCCCCCACGATCGACCACCCCAGCCCTCATCCCAAGGCGAAAAACTAGGAGTGGGGCTACGTACGGACTTGTTCCTGCTATCATTAGCATTCCTGCATTTTTCACTATCGATGTTCCTATCTTCTTCCGACTCAACCACGTCATCATTGCTCGAAGGGAGCGACTCATTCTTAGAGTCCTGCCCATTCGAGTTACTCACAACCTCCGAAAGCGGTTTGAGGCTGCCCGGGATCAGTAGCGTGTCGCCCTCGGCGATGGGTTCGTAGCCAAGTTCCAGGCGGACCTCGTTGCGGGTCAGAACGCCGAGATCCACGTATGTCTTGTGAAGTTCTGCTTCTGCCGCTTTGTCTTCTGCGACCACTGGGTCGAACGCCCAGAACAGGCGGTCGTACCCCATGCGGCCTCGACCGTCTAAGGAGTGGGTCCAGCGGGTGAGCGTTGACGCGATCAGGCGGCAGCGAGGTTCGACGGCGTTGCGACCGTGCTGGGCTTGACCGGCTTCGGCGTTGGCTCGGTTGACGTCCTCCGTCTTCAGCATCGAGACTGGGACGTCGAAGCAGTTGGCGATCCGCTCCACGTCGTACGACGACACGTTCAGCGCACCGAGGTCCGTCGGGCTGTACGATATCGGCGTCACGGTTGCCGCGCCGTCGACTACGAACACACCGCCTGCACGGCCGCCGCGGCCGCGACGTTCCATGTCTGCTTCCAAACGCTGACGCTCGGCGGGGCCGAAGGCACCGCGAGGATCCTTGTGGCTGACGATCACCGACGGGCGCGGACCGTTCGATAGCAGGTCATCCTGGAGCGACACGAATGTGTCTTCCAGACGTGCGTACTCGATCGCCGCTTGTTCGGGTCCGTAGCCCTGGCCGTACGGGTTCTTCGCCGAGAGCCGGCGAAAACGAATGAGTTGATCCTTGGGATAGATCTCACCGCCGAAGTTGTACGCATCCGGGACCATCGTCCCCGACGTGAACACCGGGAATACCAGGTGCGGCGGCAGAGCCCAGAGTTCCTCGGGGAGTCCCAGGCGACCCGGCGAAGGCCACCAATAGGCGGTCCCCACGATGTCCAGGGACATCGCCGTGTAGGTGATGAGCTGCGTGTGGTCGAGGTCCTCGTTAACCTTTCGCACCACATCCAGCAGCGGATGCGCTGTCACCTCCTCCACGCGTTCAGCACCGGCTACTGTCTTGGCCGCGTAGTCGAGCCCCTTCAGCCGCTCGTGCGTCTTGCGGCTCACCCCTGACACCGCGCACTTGGGCCGGGCCTGGCCTCCTTTGGTGATCGCGTACAGCCGCAATGGCGTCCGCGCCACCGCATTCGCATTCAGATTCACGCACGCGTAAACGATTGATTTATAGGCGTCGGCGAGCTCCGATGGGCTGGGAGCACGACGGAATTTGAAGGCGTCGCTCCACAAGGAGCCGCCGCCCCAGCCATACGAATAGCTGCCCGCAGGAGGCGCAGACTTAGACCTCAGCGCAGCCCAGGCTGAGCCGATGCGTTCGAGAAGGCGCATGGGATCTCGTGGTCAACCGGATTCTTGAGGAGAGGCGACGGGGATGAACGACGAGGGATCGAGAGGAAGGCGCTCGTCGGGCGGGAGGGGCGAGACCGGCGGACAACCAGGGAAATCAGAGGATCTGATTTCTCTTGATCAAATGCTTCTGTTCAGTGAAATTCGAAGCCAACTCAACCAACCGCCGCGATTGCCTTCATCAAGATGTGCAAAGGCGGCGGAGTTTTGCAGAAGTCAAAGCGCAAGTCGTTACAAGCTCAGAGCTGCAACGTGCGGCTCGAGGTGGTGAGGTGGGATCTCCAAACGGCATCGACAATTGCGGCCGGTTGGACGCACCCAGGTCGAGGGGTAGCCGCCGAGCGATCACAATCTCGCCAAACCGGCGGGTTCCGGACAGGAGTGAAAAGTGATTTGCGTCTACAAACTTGCCGATCGATTCGTAACCCTGATGATCCCCTGCCGCGCATGAAACAGCCCGGCTCGCGCCGGGCTGCTCCACTTTCTGGCTCAACGATCGATGCCTTTTGGAGGGATCAGCCGAGAAGCCGGTCGACCTCGGAAAGGATGCCGGCGAAGTCGAGTTTGTTGTGGCAGGCGGCGCGGGCCGCTTCGAGGTCGGCACCGGACCAGTTGCGATCGGCTTCGGCGAGTTCGGCGTAACGCTCGCGAGCCCAGCCACGGATGCCGTGATCCTCATGGTAGGTGTAGATACGGGCGAGGTCGCCGAGACGGGCCTTCGTGCCTCCGGCCAAGGAGCATCGGCCGTCGCAGTTCGGGCACATCGTCGGGCCGGCGGCCAGCAGGGCGTCGCGGAGTTCGTCCAGCTCGGCCTGCTTGAGCGGCTCGAACCGGCGGGCAGCGTCCGAGTTCTCGTTCGTCTGATCCAGGTTGCGCATCGTCACGCAGGAGCTGGAGAACCGCTCGTCGGTCCAGATCGCGTGCAGCAATCCCTGGGCGGGCGTCAGCTTCCTGGCCTTGAGCGAGGGAACGCGCTCCTCGGTGATCTTCAAAGCCTGACCGCCGATCTGCTTCATCGAGACCAGGCCGATATTCGCCTTGTGGCAGGCGTCGAGCGCCTTGTACAGCGGCTCGTCCTTGCCGATCCAGGGGCTGAACTTGAGCATGATGACGTCGATGAAGCCCCCCTTGGCCGCGTTTTGCAACTGCTCGGCGATCATCGGGTCGTGGGTCGAGAACCCAACGAACTTGACCTTGCCCGTCTTCTTGATCGCCTCGACGGCCTCCTTCATCTCCTTGCTCTTGGGCCAATCGGTCTGAGCCGTGCTGAGCCCGTGGAAGAAGAGCAGGTCGAGGTAATCGGTACCGATCCGCTTCAGTCGGGCGTCAACCTTCTTGAGCATCTCGGCCGGATCACGGTGGACGCCGCTCTTGGTCGCCAGGAAGATCTCCTTGCGGACCTGCGGCTCGGCCTCGAACCACTCTTTGAAGACGACCTCCGCATTCTTATATCCTTCGGCCGTGTCGAAGTAGCGGACGCCCTCGCGATAGGCGTAGCGGAGCAGTCGTTGCAGAGACGCCGGCTCGCCCACGGTCCCCTGGTTGAGGATCGTCACCGGGACGCCGGTCTTGCCCAGCACGCGCGTGGGTAGCACCGGTTTGTTCTGTCCTGGCTTGGCTTCTTGCGCCGTCGCACCGCTGGAGACCAGGCTGGTGGTCGTCGCCGCAGCCGTCACCGCCATACCCGCCTGGATAAACTCCCGGCGATCCATTGGATTCGAATGCGATTCGGACATCTCTCGGTCCCCCTTCGTGCCGGAAACGGAAGACTCAGTGGAGCCACTCCCACAATCCGAAAGCTCACGGCCACGAGTCTACGACGCGTCATGACAACTGTCGAGCAGTATTGAGGGGCTGGTCGACGTGTTTTTCCCACTTTACGGCCCGAATCCCGTGATGCCATCACTCAAGATTTGCTCGTATTTGGAGAAGCGCTCCTCGAGATTATTCAGAGTTACGCGGATAATTGTGCTCACTTGACTCAGTGGTTCATCCGGCAAGTTTTTTTGTAGGGCAGGCCTTGGCCTGCCGAGGCTCTCGCGAACGGCCCTGGCAGGCCAGGGCCTGTCCTACGAGAAGAAATCGTTGGATGGGGGGGGCTCACGCAACGGAAGGGGACTTGCCGGATGCACCACGAAGCCTCCCCGCAATGAATCGTCAACCGATCGTCGAATCTTAGGATTTATCACGGAAGATCTCATCAATCTTTTGATGACCTCGCTGAGTCAGCGTGTGAGCGTCTTCCAGACAAGCCTGGCAACGACCACGTAGGCGTTTTCCCAGTCGCCGCCGCGGAAGAACCGCAGGGGGGCGAGTGCCGAACCGATGAAGGGACGGAGGATCCAGCCCATCTGGATGCCCACGAAGGCATAGAGGAAAAGCCAGATGCGCAGGAGGGCGCGATGCTTGGGGTCGCGCGCAACGAGGGGGCGGTAGGCGCGGGCGAGCACAACTTGGGCCCCGAGGCTCGCGGTGGCGAACATCAGGCCGTTGAAGAGGATCGCGGCCTGGTAGTTGGCCGAGGAGGCGTACCAGAGGGTCGTCAAGGGGGCCAGGGCCACCAGGATGATGGTGAGCGCGGCTTGCGACGAGACGATCGCCCGCAAGGCACGCGCAAACTCGGCGCGGACGCCCAGGAGGGTGTTGAGGATGAAGTAGCTGGGCAGGCTCAAGGTTAACGTGGCGAGCAAGAGCAGCGGAACCTTGGCCGCCGAATACGCCACTTGCCAGGCGCGGCCTGCGAACGACCCCATCACCGCGCCGTAGGCCATGCCGCAGAGCACGACCAGGAGCCAAGGCTGCGAGGCCGCCCGGCCTCGCAGCACGTCGTCGACTCGGCGCAAAAGGCTCTTCATGTGAAGAGGCTCACCAGGGCCGCCCAGAACGCTTCGAAGAAGTTCGAATCCCGCTCTCGGAACCAGGTGAAGGGGCGGGCCGGGTTGCCGATGAAGGGGCGGAGGATCCAGCCCATCTGGGCCCCGACCACGCCGAAAAGAATGACCCAGCAGCGGAAGACCGTCGTGACGTGACGGCCGAGAATCTGGTCGGTCATCGGCTCGAGCGCGCCGGTGGATTTCACCTCGGCGCTATTCTCTTTCTCGTCCCCTACCTCCTCTGAGGCCTCGGTCTCCGGCTCGGGCACGACCAGGCTGAGCCGTTGCAGCGTGCGGAGCAGGAAGAGCAGGCCGAGCAATCCCGAGACGCCGAAGGCCAAAACGTTGATGAGGATCATGAATGCATAAGTTGTCGTGCTGGCCGAGAAGAAGGCGACGATCGGACCGAGCGAGGCGAGTACTGAGACCATCACCGCCAAGGACACGACCAACAGCTTGAGCGCCGAGACCAGCGCCAGCCGCGAACCCACCAGCGCATTGAAAACATAAAGCGACGGAAATGTGACGAGCAAGGTCAGCACGAACAAAGCGGGGACTTTCACCGTGGACGCCACCAACTGCCAAAGCGAAGGCCCCGACTCCTTCAAAATGGCGAAGCTCCCCATGCAGGCGCCGTAGAACATCGCCAAGATCACGAGCACAAACGTGATCCCTCCCGCCGGGATCTCGATCGACCCCCGCCGAAGCGCCGAGAGCCGCGTCGCCTCCCCGCGCAAGATACGGTCGAGGTCGCTCCACCATGTCTTCATCGCGTTGGTCTCCTTCTCAACTCAACAAGTGGTTACCTCGAAGGAAGCCCCTTCGATGGCGCACCTTCATCCTCAGCGGCCGATCGAGGCGCTTTGATCAACGAGGACGTGTGCCCCAGAATCTCCTGAATCGATCCCGCCGTGACGTGACGCGAGACCCATGACAATTGTCGTGGATCCTCATTCCTTCGGCAAGGGGGATCACGCTCGCGAGTCTAGCTTTGCGATCCAAAGCTCTTTGTGTCAAGAAGGAAAACTTTGCGGATTGTCGCAAAAGAGACGTGAGATACCCAGATTTCGCCGACGTCGCAGAATCCGAGCCGTTTGAGGATGGAGGTTAAGGCGCAGGGGAGGTGGTCGCGGAGCCGACTTCCTATTCATGTTGAGGACAGAAAGCCTCAAGCACCGACCGGAAGTTCGTCAGTTCATGGTTGGGTCGTTCGGAACTTCCTTGAGGCGGAGAAGCCGGGAAAGCTGCGAGGCGTTGATGGCTTTGACCACGACATCCCAGAGTTCGTTCTCGCCGCTCCAGAAGACGTGCTCGGGAGACGCGGGCATGAAGAGCCAGGAGTCGTCCTCGAACTCGCTTTCGAGCTGGCCGGGACCCCAACCGGCGTAGTTGGCGACGATCAACGAAGGTTCGGTCCGGCTCTGGATGAGCTGTTGGACCTTGTCGGACTCGACGGTGTTATAGACCCCCGGAAGGATCTCCTGGTCGGACAGATCTTCAAGGGCGTGCAGAACCATCAACGGACCGGGGACTGGTCCGCCCAAGCTTACCGGCTTTTCCCACGCGAGGGGCTCCTCAAAGATCCGCTCGGAGATCTCGGCCACACTCGTGTCGGTCGGCCGATTCAAGATCACCCCCGCCGCCCCCTCCTCGGTGTGGTCCAGCATCAAAAGAACGGTCCGCGCGAAGATCGGAGCGATCAACTGCGGCGACGCTACCAGGAGGTGGCCTTTCAACGATTGCATGATCGATCGTCGGTCTCGCGGGGTCTTGAAACAGGCCACGAACGGTGATCGCGGTCCCTTGAGGGTAATTATAACCGAGCCGAGGCACTCGGCAGTAGGCCAGCGCGAGCACCCGGAATCGGGGAGCATCGTGAAGGAGCCTTGCCCGACCGTGAAAACAGCCCAAATCACGAACAATTAATCATGTCTTTCAATCTGATTAATTACGCATTTTTAGAAATTATGTGTCGATCCGCTACGGCCTGGTGGAGGCGACGACACGTGGGGTAACGCGGTAGAGGACGAACGCGCGGTCGTCGACGCGCGAGGCGTGGGCCCGGAGTTTGGGTCCGCGGAGGACCGTGTCAACCTGGCCGAGGCGGCGGAGCGATGGTACGTCGCGGTCGCGGCCGATGACGGCGAACGGAGCACTGCCGTGAGCGGGGGGTTGTTTCAGAAGGGCGTCGACACCGATCCGCCACGAGGCCGGGCGGTCGAGGTAATAGAGCCGCACCGCCAGGTCGTGGGGCACGGGGCCGAAGGGCGTGTAGTAGGGGTTGCGATCCCAGTCGTCATAGAGCAGGGTAAGCGGCTCGTCGGTGCGCAGGGTTCGGCCGGCGGTCTCGTAGAAGGCCCACTCCACGCCTCGATGGTCAAACCAAGAGCCGAGGAGGCCGAAGCCAAGTCCGCAGCCTACGCCCATGACGCCGAAGCCAGCTAGGGCGACTCGCTGGATTTTCAACGCAGTCCATCCCCATGCGTGTAGCCGGGCTCCGAATCGAGCCAGGCTCAAGGCCGTCCAGATCGACCAGGGGGGAAGGGCGTAGATCGCGTAATGCGCGTTCTTGACCGTGGCAAGGGAGAGCAGGGCGATCGGCCCGACCGCCCAGGCCCAGAGCAGGCGGTCGCCGCCTCGAGGCTGTTCGATGGCCCGGTGCCAGGAACGCCAGGCTCCCGCCAAGGCCAAAGGGGTCCACGGAAGAACCTGCCAGAGCAGGGCGGGGCCATACTGCCACCAAGGACCGCCGGCGAAGTGCTCGGGATGGGCCGAGACCCGGTCTGAGACGTGCAGGGTCCAGAGTTCCAAGGCTTTTGGATACCGTAGCGCCACGAGCGCGGGCCAGGCCAGGGACAGCAAGGCGGCCAGGCCCCAGCCCTTGATCGCCTTCAGGTCGAAGAGGCCCTCACGGTCGCGATCCCAGACCAGGACCAAAGCGACGACGGCCAGGATCAGCACCGCGCCAAAGCCGATCCCCTTGGCCAGAGCTGTCAGCCCCAGGCCTACGAAAAAAGCCCAACGCCAAAGTCGCGGGCTTCCTTCCTCGACTTCATCGCGCATGCGGTCGAAAGCGAGGATCGTGCCGGTCATCAGGCAGGCCAGGAGCATGTCGACCTCGGCCAAGCGGCCTCGGATCATGGTCCAGGCCGTGGTCGCCTGCACGAGGCCGGCGAGCAGTCCGATCGTCGCGCCAAAACGATGCGCAGCCAGGGCCGCCACGCCGAGAACGAGCCCGACCGCCGCAAAAGCCGACGGGAGTCGCGCCTCCCACTCGGTGCTCTCGCCGGTCAGCCGGTCGGTCAAGGCGACCAGCCAGACCGCCATCGGCGGCTTCTCGAGCCAGGGGCGGCCGCCGATCGTCGGCACCAGGACGTCGCCGCTCGCCACCATCTCCCGCGCCGCCTGCGCCACGAACGCCTCGTGGTACGTCAAGCGCCCCGCATGTCCGAGCCCGATCCCCAAGGTCAGGGCCGCCAGCCCCGCGACCATCGCCAAACGCGCCATCCCTAAACGGGTTTCGGGCACGGTCGAATCCTCCCTGATCGCCATCTCTCGCCGCGCTCATCCTGCCGCGGCTAGTACCTCGGGCCCGATCTTAGTCCAAAACCAGGAAAAAGACGATGCGAACCTGGGCTCGGATTGGGACCGGAGCAGCTCGCCGGGTCTCAAGCCTGGAATCACACCTCCACCACCGATTCTCCCGTGAATAGGCTCCTCAATAGGATGCCTGGGACGTTTGGGCTTGTCGCAGGTGAGAGGGCAACGCCGTCCCTGCCGGCGTGATCAGTTCGGCGTAGACCTTGCCGTCGATCGTGTCGCTCAGGAAACGGATCGAGCCGTCGCAAAAGCCGAAGTTGCAACCGCCGGGATGGCCGCTGTTGGCAAACGGGAACGATCCTTCGACAGCCGGGTTGGTATTCTTACGATTGCCCGAAACCAGGGCCCGCGACCAACCCTCGCCGGTTCCACCTTGGGGCGTCGGCCGGAGTTGGCCGCCAAGGCAGTCCGTGGTCGAGCCCGACGTGCGGCAAACCTCGTCGGACGCCAGGAACATGCAGAAATTCGGCAGGGGACAAGCCCAGTTGGTCGGCAGGCCCCCGGAGTAGACTGTCCCCTTCGAATAACCGGTCAAGGTGTTCTCACCGAGCAGGAACGTGTTCGCCGCGCCGTCGATGATGTCGCTCGGGCTCGTCTTGATGTCCCAGGGCTGATCCCTTGACGGCGTGCCGAGAAACATCACGCCGAGCTTGCGGCCGATCGCCTGGTTCTCTTGCCAGGTCCCTCCGGCCCCCGCCCATTGGAGGATCTCACCGGGCTTCGATTGGCCGCTGCGCATGCTTCCCGACCACCTCACCGGAAGTGCGGGCCATGGCGAAAAACCGCCGTTGACGGCGTAGCTGAGGTTGCCTTGACCCGGTTCTGCGGTTGAGTCCGACGGGCAGCGCAGAATGCCTATCGACACAGATGCAACGCGCGCATTTGAAATCAAACCGTAAGATTGTTCACCATTGCACGAATTATCAATTTTGTATTCATGCTTATCGAGATAAGACGTCGATCGATTCCATATTGTGTATAGACATTGTTCGTCAAAATAAGCACTAATTTCCACAGCCCAGGATGCTATCAGTGTATCGGCAATCTCGGCGGCTTTGTTCGGTGCAACAAGTACGCGATAGATGTTCGACCGAGTTGGATCACCTTGGTGAACCTGAGGCTTGTCATCGATCGTCCCGGCATTGGGGTAGAAGCCCTTCGCGTTGGAAAACCCAAGCAAACCCAAGCCAATTTGCCGCATATTGTTTTGACACTGTGTCCTACGGCCCGCTTCACGAGCGGCAACGCCCCTACGGAGGAACAGGCCGCACAGCACACCCACGATTCCCACGACGACTAGTAGATCCCTCAGCTTGAGACCGCCACGAGGATGGCTCATGTGGTTATTCCTGAAAGTCAAACCGAGGGTCAGGCCTTGGCCTGCCTGGGTCGTTCTCGGAGGTTTTTTCACTCGGCAGGCTGAAGCCTGCCCTACAGGGAGATTGGTGATGTTGCGGGACTTGTCAGAGTACTGTACCTAACTCTTTGACGTTTGTCATCGACGCTTGGTTCCCTACGATCCAACTTTTTTCGGAGCGGCGATTTTCAAGATGTTTATCGATGAGATTTCGGTGTGATCTCAGGGAAAGCGATTCGTGAGTTTCAGCGCGGCTCTTGACGATCGCCATGGCCTTTGGCTCTAATTCCCTTTCTCGATAGGTGTTCCCGACCTCAGAGTAGGTGCGGGGGAGAATAGGGAAGACGGTGAGAATCCGTCGCGGGGCCGCCGCTGTAATCGGCCAGGCCTCCGGGCATCATTTGCCACTGCCAAGAACAGGCGGGAAGGCTGTCCGGGGTCCGTCACGAGCCGAAAGCCAGAAGACCTGCCCGTCGAGCTGCTGTTCTGATGCTTCGGCCACAAGCATCCGGGCGGGCCGCTCGCAGACCGTCTGCAACGGACCGTGCGCTTGAGGGCCGACGCCGACCCTCTTGCCCGACCCGGCAGAAAGGTTTGCGCTTATGGTTCGCCGTCAGCTCCTTCGCCCCCGTACGCGCACTTCCGGCTTTACGCTCATCGAACTCCTGGTCGTCATCGCGATCATCGCGGTCTTGCTCGGCCTTCTCCTGCCCGCGGTTCAAGCCGCGCGAGGCGCGGCGAGGCGGATCAACTGCTCATCGAATCTCAAGCAATTGGGCATCGCTCTGGCGATGTACATCGACACGCATGGGCTCTGCCCTCCGGTCAGTCTCTGGAATTACAATTCGAAGCTGACCGGGCCGGCCAATCCCCAGCGCTACTGGTTCGGAGACCTTCTCACCACGAAGGGAAGTAACGGTCTCTTGGACGTCGATCTCACGACCGGAGCCCTGATGCCCTTTATGGAGAAGCAGACCGCAGTCCAGCGCTGTCCCGATTTCGACCCGGGGATGTTCACCCTTCGATTCAGCGGAGCCACCGCGGGTTACGGTTACAATTACAAATATCTGGGGCCCGGCTGGAACCCTTCCGGGACGCCCTTCTGCTCTCCGCTCACGAAATTCCCCGCCACCTCCCGGACCATCGCGTTCGGAGACAGCGCCCGGATCGACTACTTCGACAACCCCGGCTCACCCCCCACGTTGCAGGAAAACTACTATCTCGAACCCCCATCGAGTGCTTACCCCACCTGCCACTTCCGCCACATGGGCCTGGCCAATATGCTCTTCCTCGATGGGCATGTCGAGGCCTTGCGCCCGACACGCAACGTCATACTTCCAAGCCCCAAGGGATGGACCGTTGAAGGCCTGGAGGCGCGGGAGAAATACAACGTTCAAGACATTGGCATCAAGACCGACACCATCACCGACGACAGCCTATTCGACGGCACCAGGCTCGGCAACATCCAATAATGTAAGGTGGGCACCGCCCACCAGCGTTCGGAAAGATTCGGTGGGCGACGTCCCCCCCTCTACACGGAAGGAAGCGACCCTATGGGGAATTCGACATCCCGTATCGAGGCGATAGCCCAACGGGTGAAAATATCCCGTTCACTCTATCGCCTCAACTGGTTGTTCGGGATACTTCTGCTCGTACCGGCTTCGTCGGTCTTCGTGGGCTGCGGAAACGAAAGTCCTGCCGCCGATGGCCGCTTGCCGGTCGCGGGAAAGGTAACCTCCGATGGACGATCGATTGTCGCCGGCTTGATCCAGTTCCATCCCGAGACCATCGAGCAAGTCCAGGGGGCGGCTTCCGTCATCCGGGACGGCCAGTACAGTCTGACAGCGCAACAGGGTTTGACGCCTGGACGGTACCAGGTCGAAATTCAGCCGGCGTCGTCCGATTCCGCGACTCGCGTAACGATCGACGAGATCACCGGCGCGGAGGTTCCCGTCCAGGCGGTCAAAATCAGCCGGTCCAACCCTCTGGCGGCGGCTCACGCTCAAGCCAAGGCCAGGGTCCGCCGCTCGATCACCGTGACCGCAGAGGGGCCGAACACGTTCGACTTCGACCTATCGAAGTGAGCCTTTGCGTCGCTGGAACACGCCGAATTCTTGTAAATCAATGCATGAATCACGAGGACCAAAACTCATGCCTTATAGACGCCGCGCCTTCACGTTGATTGAACTTTTAGTCGTGATTGCGATCATTGCTGTCTTGATTGCACTCTTACTGCCAGCCGTGCAATCGGCTCGCGAGGCGGCCCGACGCGCCCAGTGCACCAATAATCTTAAGCAGATCGCACTGGCCATGCATAATTACGAAAGCGTTCATAGCCGGTTGCCACCGGGCCGCAAGGGGAGTAGCTGGGGAACCTGGTTCGTGTTCATCCTCTCGCAGATGGAACAGCAAAACGTCTACAATGCCTTCAATTTCGTGGGCAATAACACCGTGAAGCAAGGGCCGTTCGACACCAATTTCCGATTCTTTGGCGCAGCCAACGTCACGGTGGCGGCGAGTCGTATCAGCTCCTTCCTCTGCCCGAGCGACGTGATGTCCAACCCGAACGATCGTCCCTTCGTACTGGCCGGGACGACCTTCTATGCCACACAGCACAACTACGTGGCGAATTTCGGCAATTCGATCCTTTTACAGCCAGCGGTGTACCCGCTTGGAGCCCAAGCAACCGATCCCGGGGCCGTCGCCTTCGCCGGTGCACCGTTCACCGATATCGGCAGCCCGTTCGTCGACACCGCCTCAGCGAGCACCCCGCCCCCTTCACAAGGGTTCGCCGACTACGGATTCAACAGTATTCTGGATGGGACCTCCAACACGATGCTCGTGTCCGAGACCGTGATCGGCTTCAACAAAGACTCGCGAGGATTCATCTGGTGGGGTGACGGCGCGACGTTCGAGACCCTTCTGCCCCCCAACAGCTCGTCCCCCGATCGCGTCAATGGCGGTTGCAGCTACCCGTACCAAAACAATCCGCCCTGCACCCACTTGACTGCGGATCAAATCCTCGAGACCACGTTCGCTGCTCGGAGCCGGCACACTGCCGGTGGCGTCAACACCGCAATAGCCGACGGTTCCGTCCGCTTCGTCAAAAATGCGATCAACCTAGCCATCTGGCGCGCCCTGAGTACAACCCAAGGGGGCGAAATCATCAGCACGGATTCCTTCTGAAACCCTCATTGACTCGCAGGGTACCCACCGCCCACCATGCATTCACCCGATTCCAAGGCAAAAGCATTGGTGGGCAGTGCCCACCCACGTGATCCGGAGGCAATCATGAGTCAACTCATCGAATCGAAACCGTCGGAAACGATCCAGGAGCCTGATGGTCGCGCCACCGATCATTTCGACCTGCCGACCGACGAAGCGACTCTGCTTCGCCTATTCAAGCTGCTGTTCGAGAAATATGCCGATCAGATCGTCTTCGGGACGTGTATTCAGGGATCTGTTTTTGAAATCCACATCGATCAACCGGCCGAGTTGACCATGCTCGACGGATACCTCACCGTGGATGTGGGGACCTGGCATTTCCACCTGTGCATTGGGGAACACAAAGGAACGAAGAGGGCGCCCACCTCGCCGGCCTTGGCCCAGCACCGACGGGTGAAGCGGGCGGCGCTTTTTCGAACGGTCGGCCCCTCGTGCACGCCGGCAAGCTGGGGTCTCCGACTCTGGAACGGTCAGGACGAGCAAATGATCACCGTGTTCTTCCCCAACCCCTACATCAACGAGAAGGGGAATCGCCAGGGCCGACCGGACTGGTCTCGCCTGGAGCTCTGGGACCTGGTGCGCCAGGAGTTTTTGGGCATGGGACCCGACCCACGCGATCGGGAGCATGACACGGTATGAGCGGGCGACGGGCGATCCCTAACGCTCTGTGGATCCTGGCCGTCATCGGCCTCGGGATTGGGTCGGGCTGTGGAAGCACCGTCAAGCCGACGGTGCTCGCCACGAAACCAGCACGCATCGCCTCGCTGACCCTGGCCACGGACGAGATCCTTGCGGAGCTTGTGCCGTCCGAACGGGTGGTGAGCGTAACCTACCTGGCCGATGATCCCGGGATCTCGAACGTGGCCGGGCGATATCCGAAAGAGATCCCGCGACTGCGGGACATCCATGTGGAGCGGCTCCTTGCGCTGGCTCCCGACCTGATCTGCGTCGCCCCTTTCAACACGGCCGACTCGCTTCGGTTGCTGGAGCACTCGGGGCGCTCGACCTACCGCAACGAGGTCGCGAACGGCCTCTCCGAAATCGAAGCCAGCGTGCGTCGGTTGGGGGAGCGTTTGGGCGAACCCGAGCGCGCCAACAGAATGGTCGAACAGATGCAAAGCCGGAGGCGACGGATTGCCGATCGGCTTCACGATGTGCCAACTCGCCCTCGTGTCCTATTCTGGTCGGCCGGCTTCACCGCGGGGCGTAAGACGACGATCGACGATATCATCCGGGAAGGGGGTGGGTTGAACGTGGCGACGGACCTGGGACTAGAAGGGTCGGCGGAGATCGCGCCCGAGCGAGTCGTGGCCGCCGACCCCGACGTCATACTCCTCTCCCTCTGGAAGGGGGACGAGCGCCAAGCCCAGGTGACCAGCCACCCGATCCTCCGACAGCTCCGAGCCGTGCGAGAGGGGCGCCTCGTCACGATCGAGGGCCGCTACCTGACGTGCATCTCTCAGTTCGCGGTCGAAGGAGTCGAGCGACTGGCGCGTGCCCTTCATCCCGACCGTTTTGCCGAGGAAGCGCCCCAATGACGCGTCCGCTCGTCATCACGGCCTTGCTGGCCGGAACTTACGTGATCCTCGCGTTTTTGGGAATCGTCCGGGGGACGGTCTCGATCCCCTTGGCGCACGTGGTTCAGGTCCTGGGTTCGGTCGGGTTTGGGGATGACGGCTCGGTACCGGCGACCGACCGTTTCTTGATTTTGTACGTGCGCTTGCCCCAAGTCCTCCTGCTGGGCCTGGTGGGAGCGGCCCTGGCCACTTCCGGGGCCGCTTTGCAAGCGACCTTTGAGAACCCGCTCGCCGATCCGAGCATCCTCGGGGTGAGCGGCGGATCGGCGCTCGGCGCGGTGCTCGCGATCCACACGGGCCTTGCCGAAGCCGTTTTCCTTTCGCTTCCGCTCTGCGCCTTTTGCGGCGGGCTCGGGGCCTCGTTATTGGTCTACGCGCTGACATACCTTGAAGGAAAGCCCACGGGGCATACGCTCCTGTTGACCGGTGTCGCCGTGGGCAGCATGACCGTCGCCGGTGTTTCCTTCGTCATGGTGATCACCGAAGTCCATCGCGTGCAGGAGCTCTTGTTCTGGCTGGTCGGCGGGGTCCGCAACCAGTCGTGGGAACACCTCGGGCTCGCGACTCTGCCGATCGCGCTGGGGATCGCCGGATTATTCAGTCTACACCGCCGGCTCGATGCGCTCTTGCTCGGAGAAGAGCAGGCGATGGCCGTCGGCATACCCGTGGTAGGCACCCGGCTCCTGGTCCTGATCTTCACCGCCTTGGCCACGGGAGCCGCAACGGCCGTCAGCGGCACGATCGGGTTCGTCGGCCTGATGGTCCCGCATCTGATTCGACGACTGACCGGCACACGCACGCGCGACCTTCTGCCGGCCTGCATGGCAGGGGGCGCTGCATTCCTGACCGCCTGCGAACTTCTCTCACGAGGCATCTCGGGAACTTTCGACCTACATCTGGGAATCCTCACCGCCTTGCTGGGAGGGCCAACCTTTCTGCTCGTGCTACGCAAGTCGAAGAAGGGAGAAACTTCATGATCAACCCTTCGACCTTGCACGCCAGGAATGTGAGCATTCGTATCGGCGAACGTCTTCTTCTGAACGACATCACGCTGTCGCTCGCGCCTGGCTCGATGACGGTACTGCTCGGACCCAACGGTGCGGGGAAGACGACCTTGATTCGGGTCTTAGCCGGCATTCTCCCCACAACCAGCGGCGAAGTCTCCTTAGGGCCGACGCCACTCCGAGAACTCGGACGTTCCATGGTGGCTCGGCACTGCGCGTACTTGCCTCAGCATTTAGGCTCGACCTTCGAGATGCGCGTGGAGGACGTGGTCGGTCTCGGGAGATACCCCCATCTCGGCACCTGGGGCCGGCTGTCGTCGCGCGATGTCGAACGAGTGGACTGGGCCTTGGAGCGAGTAGGGATGACGGCCTTCCGACGGAGGACGCTGCCCACGCTCTCCGGCGGCGAGCGTCAACGCGTCTTCCTCGCCCGAGCCCTGGCGCAAGAGGCCCCCATCCTGCTGCTCGACGAGCCGATCTCGGCGCTCGACGTCGGCCGGCAGTTGGAGCTCATGGCCTTGTTGACCGAGCTCCACGAAGACGGACATACCATCCTGGCAGTCCTGCACGACCTCCGTCCAGCACTCGACTTCTTCCCCAGGGCGATCCTCCTGCGCGAAGGGCATCTCACCGCCGAAGGATCGACCCGTTCCGTCATCTTCGGACAACCTCTGCAAGATGCCTTCGGCGTCTGCGTCCACGTCGGCGAAGGGCTACGCTTCGGTCCCATCCTCGAAGAGGGCAGGGGAGCGAGACCAATCAACTGACCGGAAATCCAATTTAAGTAAACACGTTTTTCTGTATTCCTGTAAATAAGGTGCGGCCAATCGTCGATCCCAGGAACCGGCCCACCAGCCCCCCTTCCTCAACCTTTCCTGCAGCGATTGCCAGTTCTCCAGTCGGCCCCACCGCCCCACGGCCTCTTCATCCGACCATGCCCCGGCCACATCGGCATCCAAGCCGACCAGCAGATGCAGGTGGTTATCCATGACCGCGAAGCCGGACACCAAGACGGCGAAGATCGGCGAGAGTTCTTGCACCCGATTCTCGATCCAATGTTTCCCGTCGGCGCACGCTTCTCCAAGCAAGTAGGCCCAACGCACGCAACCCGTGAGGCAGTGCTACCAGCGTCAAAGAGCAGGAGTGACCAAGCGGACTCACACAATCGTCATGGCCGAATCTCCTGGAGAAGATTCATCCAGGATCTGAACGTCAATGATCGACGTCAAGGCTACATTGCATGTCCTCTCCTCTTCCCGATCCTGTTCCCCGATGAACGGGTTCGGATCCTCACGAAAATTTCGAAATCGGCGCGTCCGCTTCGGCCCGGAAACGTCCCTTAACAGTGTATGAGCACGCACCGCGCGGGGGAGCGTCGTCCGGTGGGAGTACCCCACGGCCCGCTCGGATTCTTTCCACGATGTCACGGAGACGCGACCTACCGTGGTTTCGGTCGAAGTCCGATGGCGTATGCGTATTGCATACAAAATCACAATCCATAATATTCATGAATCTTATATATAATTACTTTAAAAATTTATGTCGCACTCGATCCTCGGCGAATCGTGCAGATCGAGGTAAACCGTTCAGGGTTGAGCGGTTCCCAGCGACCCGGGTCGGGTCGCGATCACCATGGAAAGGTTGGTCCGAATGTCGGAACGCAGGGAGGAACGGCGAGCATCGCCCGGGCTGGAAGCCCTTGAGGTCAAGAGTCTACTCTCGACGATGGCGGCAAGCTCGGTGACCGTCTATCCCCCGGGGCAATCCACGGTCATCCATTACGGAGCGAATCCCAACGCGACAAACGCGATCGAGATGAAGGAATTGACCTCGCAGGACGACGGCAAGTCCTTCAAGGTGACCTACACGATCAGCGATGAGAAGCTCAAGGATCCCGACGTTGTCCTCTACTGGTCCAAGGGACCGAACTGGTCGGACCGGCTGAGCGAGGCCGGATGGAAGACTGGGGCGGTGGACGAGCCGAACGGCGACCATTCGGCGACAATCGGCTCGCTCACGACCCCGCCTCCAGGGGCCAAGTACATGCTGGCCATCTTCGCCCCGCCGGGTTCGGGAAAGGATTTCAACCCGAACTCCGTCTCCGAGCTCGTCGAACGCCAGAACACGACGTTGGTCGACATCTACATGGTCGCCGCCAACGACAACAATTCCGACCACGCATCAATCAACCACTTCAATAAATGGAGCTACAATTTCCTCTCGTCACAGATGTCCCAGAACACGGCCACGAGATCCCTGCCTGCAATCGTCGGCAAGTATACTAAGTAGGGTGACGAAAATTCTTGGACTCAAAGTGGCTTCGGCGAAGTGACACGGTTGGCGGAAAGGTTAAGAATCTGCTGGTTTTTCGCTGTCGGTGTTGGAAGCCCATAGCCCACAGGT
>Ga0153954_1000574_pt1 | contig 27896 bp, 23 predicted proteins | sample TSFL038MetaG_FD_102277 | JGI IMG/M metagenome (GOLD analysis project Ga0153954, IMG submission 102277) | Attine ant fungus gardens microbial communities from Florida, USA - TSFL038 MetaG | ecosystem: Host-associated > Fungi > Mycelium > Unclassified | place: USA: Florida, Wekiwa Springs State... | reverse complement strand
GGGCGAAAGTGGACATGGATGCCACCCTGCACCGGCGCGTCGCCAACGATCCATTATGATCAATGGATGTTAGAGAGCCCCGCTCGCCCTCAGGTCGGCGATGCGTTCCGGCGACAGGCCGAGGACGTCGGTGAGAACCTGATCGGTATCCGCGCCCAAACCAGGCGCTGACCCGGCCGCACGGCCGAAGCTCGCGCGCCACGGCAGGCCCGGTAGACCATTCTCCCAGAATCCTCGGGCCGCGAGATGCGCGCTCTTCGCCAAATCGCCGGTCCGCGCGAGCGCGGCCGCCGGGATGCCGGCTTTCAGGAGCGTTTCGGCAGCCGCGGCGGCCAATCGGGACGCAGCCCAGGCGGACAAGGCTTCGTCGCTGACGCCCCCGACGATACGGCCCAGCGCCTGCCGCTCCTCGTCGGTGCGCGCGACGATGCTGATCCAGTCATCTTCGCCGGCACAGCGCCAGACACCGTGCAGGACATGGCGCTCCGACGCATTGCCCATCGGCTTGGGCGGAGTGCCGAATTGGGCCGCGAGCAGCGGTTCCGCCATGGTCCACAGCATCGCCTCGATCATCGAGAAATCGATCCTCGCGACGCCACCTTCATGCCGCCGATGCCAGAGCGCGGCCGCGGCGACGAAGGCCAGCATCAGGCCGCACATGGGATCGAGCCAGGCGAGGCCGACGCGGGGTGCGATCTCAGGATGCCGATTGAGGCCGGCGAAGCCCGCATAGCACTGCAGCAATGTCCCGTAGGCCACCGCCGTCGCCTCCGGTCCCGTTCGGCCCATTCCCGACGCGGAGATGTAGATGAGGTCCGGATTCACGATCTTTAGCGCTTCGGCTCCTAGGCCAAGCCGATCCATGACGCCGGTGGCGTAATTCTCGATCAGGATGTCGGACTTCGCGGCCAGCGCCCGCGCCATCTCGAGGGCTTCCGGCTTCTTCAGGTCGAGAACGACACTCTTCTTCGCCTGCCCCAGCACCGCGTGCAGTTCGGTAGCGCGGCCCGGATCGCCGGACGGTGCTTCGATCTTGATGACCTCAGCGCCCATCGCGGCGAGGTACCGCGTCGTCGTGGGACCGGCGATCACCCAGCTGAAATCGAGCACGCGGACGCCCGATAGCGGCAACGGACCCGTTTTCTTGGACGACTTGCGATCCAACGCGGCGATGCTCAACCCGAACGGCGTACCTGGAAATTGAACGGCTCGCCCCTCGATCTTGCCGGGCCGGTAATAACCGCGATGCCGCATTTGTGGCGTGTCGAGGTGCTCCGAGATCTCGCGCAAGGGAAAGCTCGGCACGTGGGCGCGCTGCGCCGTATCCGCGATCCACTGTTTGTCGTGTTGCCGGCTCCATTGCGACATCAGCGCATGCAGGGCGTCCCAGTTCTTCACGCGATTGGCCTTCGGGACAAAGCGTGGATCTCCGCCCCAGTCGGGCGATCCCATCGCCTTCAACCACGCCGTCCACTGCTTCTCTTCACGCGGGGAGATCGCCACGTAGCCGTCGCTCGCCGGCAGGATCGTGACGGTCGCACCGTTGCCGTCGCCGACCCGTTTGCGATCCCAACTCTTGCCTTTGAGCCCCGCACGCGCGAGCTCGGTCACGGAGAGCGTGGCCAGAGCTTCGTGGATCGAGACATTGATGGACGCGCCGAGTTGGCCGCCCAATGCAGCATTCATGCCCGCGCACGCCGCTGCCAACCCGCCGATGAAAGCCGATTGCTCGCCGACGGGCCGGATGGGCGCCTCGGACAGGTCGTCGACTTGTCCCGTGAGCTGCCGGGCAATGCCGCTGGCAAAGAACAGCGTCAGATCGGTTGCCGCATCGTTAGCCTGCGGACCTGTTTCGCCAAAGGGAGAGATGGAGACGATGGTCGCCGACCGATTGATCTGTCGCAGCTCGGCCAGGTCGGACGGCCGCCCCTCCCGCACGATCAGATGCGCCGCTGCCAGATTTTCGGACCCGGCGATGGCCTTGTCCCGATTAAGATAAGCCAGCAGCGTTGTGCCGGTGCCGGGATCGATGCAGGTCACCTGCGCACCGAGGTCCGCCAGCATCCGACCGCAGACGGCAGCGCCTGCACCGCCGCCGATCTGCACCACCCTGAAGCCGAGCAGCAGGGTCATGCCAAGGCGCGGTCGAGAACCTGTGCCACGTGCAAGGCCTGCCGGTCGGCGCCGTCGGCGATCTGGTGGCGGCAGGAGGTGCCGTCGGCGACGACGAGGGCGTTCCTGGCCTTGCGCACAGCCGGCAGCAGCGAGAGCTCGGCCATGGCGATCGACGTGTCGTAGTGCTCGGCCTCGTAGCCGAAGCTGCCGGCCATGCCGCAGCAACTCGAGTCGATGGGCTTGACCGCGAGGTCGGGTACGAGTGCCAGTATCTCCTGCACGGCGCTCATCGCCCCGAAGGCCTTCTGATGGCAGTGGCCGTGCAGCAGGGCCTCCTTTTGCTCCAGCGGTTTCAGCGAAAGCGAGAGCCGACCGGCCTTCTTCTTGCGCGCCAGGAACTCCTCGAACAGGAAGGCATTCTCTGCCGTCTTCCGTGCCGCCTCCCCCAGACCAAGCCCCAGGAACTCGTCACGCAACGTAAAAAGGCACGACGGCTCCAAGCCGATCACCGGCAGGCCTCGTGCCACGAAGGGTGACAACGCTTCGAGCAGACGCTTGGCTTCCTCCTTCGCCTTGTCGACCTGGCCAGTCGCCAGATAGGTGCGCCCACAGCAGAGCGAACGCGCGCCGAGGTTCGGCCAGGCGACGGCGACCCTGTGGCCCGCCGCCTCGAGTACCCGCCGCGCCGCGTGCAGGACCTCGGGCTCGAAATTGTTGGAGAACGTGTCGGCGAAGATCACGACGGTCGCGTCCTGGGCATCGACGTTCGTCGTGGAGAGAAAGGTATCGCCGCGCCATTTCGGCAACGACCGTTCCTTGGCGAAGCCGATCCAGCGCTGCGTCAGTCCGGCGAGATTGAACAGCCACGGCAGCCGCCGCGCGTAAGGCGCGATCGCCGGAAGGTCGCCGATCAGCCTGTCGCGCAGGCTCAGTCCCTTGCTCTTGCGTCGCGCCGACTTCACCTCGATCTTCATGCGCGCCATGTCGACGCCGGTCGGACAGTCGCGCTTGCAGCCCTTGCACGAGACGCAGAGATCCATCACCGCCGCGACTTCATCCGACAGCAAGGCCTTCGGGCCGAGTTGGCCCGACAAAGCAAGCCGCAAGGTGTTGGCGCGGCCGCGCGTCAGATGAACTTCATCGCGGGTCACGCGGAAGGACGGGCACATCGTACCGGCGTCGAACTTCCGGCAGTGGCCGTTGTTGTTGCACATCTCGACGGCCTTCGCGAAGCCGCCCGTCGAATCGCCACCGGTGCCGGGCGCGGTCAGCGTCTCCGTGCGCGGATCGTTCTGGACGTTCCATGCCGACCAGTCGAGCGCCGGCTTATACGAGAGGGTCTTGTAGTCCGGCTTGAAGCGGAACAGCGAGCGGTCGTCCATCTTCGTCGGCCGCACGATCTTGCCGGGATTGAGCCGGTTCTCCGGATCGAAGACTTCCTTGATCTTCTCGAAGGCCTTGGTGAGGCGTGGCCCGAACTGCCAGGCCACCCACTCCGAACGCACGAGACCGTCGCCGTGCTCGCCCGAATAGGCGCCCTTGTATTCGCGTACCAGCGCCGACGCTTCCTCGGCGATCGCGCGCATCTTGGCTGCACCTTCGCGGCGCATGTCGAGGATCGGCCGCACATGCAAGGTGCCGACGGAGGCATGCGCGTACCAGGTGCCACGCGTGCCGTGCTTCTCGAAGACCTCGGTGAGGCGCTGCGTGTAGTCCGCGAGATGCTCCAGCGGCACCGCGCAATCCTCGATGAAGGAGACAGGCTTGCCGTCACCTTTCATCGACATCATGATGTTGAGGCCGGCCTTGCGTACTTCCCAGAGCGCGGCCTGCGGGCCCGGCTCGGCCATCTCGACGACGCTGCCCGGCAGCCCAAGATCGCCCATCAACTCGACGAGGCGCTTGAGATCGGCGAGCTGCGCGTCGCGCTCTTCGCCCGCGAACTCGACCAGCAGGATCGCCTCCGGCTTGCCGATCAGCGCCGCTTCGATCACCGGCCGGAAGGCGGGATTGGCGCGCGCAAGCTCGATCATGGTGCGATCGACCAGCTCGACGGCGACCGGCTTCAGCTTGACGATGTGCTGGGCCGATTCCATCGCCTTGTAGAAGCTCGGGAAGTTCACGACGCCCAGCGCCTTGTGCCTCGGGAGTTGCGAAAGCTTGAGCGTCAGCCTCTCGGTCACGGCGAGTGTGCCTTCGCTGCCCACCAGCAGGTGCGCAAGGTTCACCGAATTGTCGGTCGTGTACGGCCGCTCCGACTGCGGGAAGAAGACGTCGAGATTGTACCCGCCGACCCGCCGCAGCACCTTGGGGTACATGCGCGCGATCTCTTCCTGCTCGGCGACGGCCAATGCGGCGACCCTGTCGGCGATGGCGCGCACCGCCGGCTGCATGTCCTCCGGCCGCTTGGAATCGAACTTCGCGCGCGTGCCGTCGGCCAGGATGGCATCGATGGCCGCAACGTTGTGCACCATATTGCCGTAGCGGATCGATCGGCTGCCGCAGGAATTGTTGCCCGCCATGCCGCCCAAGGTGCATTGCGCGGAGGTCGAGACATCGACCGGATACCAGAAACCCATCGGCTTCAGGTACGCGTTGAGCTGGTCGAGCACGACGCCCGGCTGCACATGCACTTCGGCGCGATCCTTATCGAGTCCCGCGATCTTGTGCATGTACTTCGAGAAGTCGATGACCAGCGCCTGCCCGACCGTCTGGCCGCACTGCGAGGTGCCGGCGCCGCGCGGCAGGATCGCGGCCTTTGCGTCACGCGCCACGTCCAGCGCCAGGGCGAGATCGATCTCGTCGCGCGGGATCACCACGCCGGTCGGCTCGACCTGGTAGATCGAGGCATCGGTCGAGTAGCGGCCGCGCGAGGCCTTGTCGAACAGCACGTCGCCTTTGATCGTGCGGCGCAGGGTTTCTTCGAGCGAGCTCACGGCGTTTCCATGGTTTCGAGGACAGCCTGAAGCTTGGTGTGCAGATGGGCGACCAGAAGATCGCGCAGTCGGGTGGAGTCGCGGGCTGCCAGTGCATCGATCATGGCGCGGTGCTCGGCGACCGCATGATCCCATTTGGCCGGCACGAGGTTCGAGCGGAAGCGCAAGGCGTGCAGCCGCATGTTCAGGGTCTTGAAGGTCTGGCTCAGGATCGGGTTGCCGGCGATCGCGTTGATACGGTCGTGAATCAGCCGGTTGAGACGATAGTAATTCGGCAGGTCGTGCTGGGCATGGGCGCTTTCCATCTCTGCTTGAAGCGTGCGGAGCCCCGCCACCTCATCGTCGGTCACCTGCTGCGCGGCGAGTTCACCCGAGAGCCCTTCCAGCGAGGCCATGACGGCGAAGGCGTGCCGGACGTCTTCGGCGGACATCGCCACGACCTGGGCACCCTTGTTCGGGAGCTGTACGACCAGTCCGTCGGAGGCCAGCATCCGGAAGGCCTCCCGCAGCGGGGTGCGTGAGACGCCGAGCCGTTCGCTCAGCTCGCGCTCGTTGAGCCGCGCACCCGGCGCCAGCTCGCCCTCGATGATCAGGGTGCGCAGCCGCTCCGCCGCCGCTTCCGGCAGGGTCAGGCGCGCGATCGGAAATTGTGAGCCATCCATCTGGACTCACTTTGGCATGTTGTATACAAAATGCAATACAATCTGAAAGAGGACCACGTCCATGCGCCTGAACTCCCATCCGAGCGGCCGCCATTTTCTGCAAATTCCAGGGCCGACCAACGTGCCAGACCGCATTCTTCGCGCGATGGATTATCCGACGATCGATCATCGCGGGCCCGAGTTCAACGCCTTGGCCAAGAAAGTCCTGCGCAGCGTTCGGCAGGTTTTCCAGACAAAACAACCGGTTATCGTCTATCCCGCATCTGGTACGGGAGCTTGGGAAGCGGCCCTCGTGAACACGCTTTCTCCTGGCGACCTGGTGTTGATGTGGGAGACCGGCCACTTCGCCTCTTTGTGGAAGAAGATGGCTGACAAGCTTGGAATTAAATCGGAATTCATGGGTGGTGACTGGCGTAAGCCGGCCGACGCAGCGGCCATCGAGAAGCGCCTGAAGGAAGACACCGGCCACGCCATCAAGGCCGTCTGTATCGTCCATAACGAGACGTCGACCGGCGTGGTGAGCGACATCGGCGCGGTGCGCCGGGCGATCGACGCCGCGAGGCACCCCGCCCTGTTGCTGGTCGACACGATCTCTTCCCTGGGCTCGATCGACTATCGCCACGACGCCTGGGGCGTCGACGTCACGGTCGCCGGCTCGCAGAAGGGCCTGATGCTGCCCCCCGGCCTCTCCTTCAACGCGGTCAGCGAGAAGGCTGTCGCGGCGTCCAAGAATTCCAGGATGCTGAAGTCGTTCTGGAACTGGGACGAGATGCTGACGGCAAACGCCAACGGCTGGTTCCCCTACACGCCGGCGACCAACCTGATCTATGGCCTCAACGAGGCCTGCGACATGCTGCTGGAGGAAGGGCTCGACGCGGTGTTCGCGCGCCACGCCCGGCACGCCGAGGCGACGCGTACGGCCGTGAATGCGTGGGGCCTCGAGATCCTGTGCAGCGACCCCAGGGCCTATTCCGGCTCGCTGACGGCGATCGTCATGCCCGAAGGCCACAACGCCGATGACTTCCGCAAGGTCGCGCTCGAGAACTTCAACCTGTCGCTGGGCCAGGGCCTGACCAAGGTCGCGGGCAAGGTGTTCCGCATCGGCCATCTCGGCGACTTCAACGACCTGATGCTGATGGGCACGCTGTCGGGCGTGGAGATGGCGCTCGGCCTCGCCAAGGTGCCGCACAAGACGGGCGGCGTGCAGGCTGCCCTCACCTACCTGCGCGACACCGCGCCCGGCGCGCGGCACGCCTGACGAGGAGCATCCAGTCGTGCGTCTCTACGTGACGCCGGCCTCACCCTGGGTGCGGCGAGTCCGGGTGATGATCCTCGAGCTGGGACTCTCCGACCGCTTCGAGTTCGTCCAGACCAAGTGGCCGCATGCCTGGGGCACCAAGACGGTCGCCATGCCCGACGACTTCGTGCAGGCGACGCCGGTCATGCGCATTCCCGCACTGGTCGCCGATGACGTCACGCTGACCGATTCCCACGCCATCTGCGACTATCTGAACGGCAAGTACGGCGACCATCGCCTGCTCGCCCGCGATGGCATCGCCCGCTGGCGCGCCCTGGCGATCAACGCGCTCGCCTGCAGCGTCATCGAAGCACAGATCATGCGCCGCGCCGAGCTGCTGCGCACCAGCGCGGACAAATCGGACGACTTCATCGCCAAGATGTGGGATCGCGAGATGCGTTGCTTCGCGGCTCTGGAAAAGGAGCTGCCGCACTTCGGCGCGACGTTCGACCTTGCCCAGATCACGACCGCCGTCGCCTGCGGCTACGACGACTGGCGCTACGGCCCGGAGTGGCGCACCGCCGCCCCCAAGCTCGCGGCATGGTACGATTCAGTAGCGCAGCGGCCTTCGCTCAAGGCTACCGAACCGGCCGAAACGCCACAGCGCTAGGGAATCGGCTGCGTCTCGCAATGCCTCGCGATTGCGCCGGGTGTCGTGAGCCAGATGTCATTACGGTGATCGGCAATGTGGCGCAGTGCGCGCCGCAGGTGCCGCAGCCGATACGGCTGGCCGACGATATAGGGGTGCAATGCCACGCCCATGACCAGCGACCGGGTTTTCGACAGCTCGCGCATCTCGTCGAACTGGTCGACGATCATGTCGGCGAAGTCGGCCGCATTCTCCTTGCGTGCGACGATGGCGGGAATGTCGTTCAGTTCCTGCGGATAGGGCACCGCCATGATTCGCCTGCCGCCGCGGCAGCGGAACCAGATCGGCTGGTCGTCCATGCACCAGTCGAGCAGGTAGCGATAGCCCGCCTCCGCCAGCAGATCCGGCGTCGCATGGCTGTGCGAGATCCATGGCCCCAGCCAGCCTTCGGGCGCCTTGCCCTCTTCCTTGGCAAGGCGTGACGTCGCGTCCGCGATCAGTGCGCGTTCGTTCTCCTCATCGAGCGTGCCCTGCCGCTCGGCATTGGTCCGGCCATGAGCCACGATCTCGTCGCCCCGTGCACGATGGGCGGCGATGAGCTGAGGCGCGTAGTCGTACATCGAGCTATTGACCAACGCCGCCATCGGCAGGTTCAGCGCATCGAACGCGTCCTGCAGGTACCAGCCGCCGATCCGGTTGCCATAGTCGCGCCAGGCAAAGTTCAGCACGTCCGGTTGAGGACCGCCGGGCGCCAGTTCCGCGCCCAGCCCTTCGCCGAACGAGAAGTGTTCCAGATTGAGGGCGAAATATACGGCCAATCTATGGCCTTCAGGCCAGGTGTAGTCGGCACGGCCACGCAAGGGCACATAGTCGTATCGGTTGTGTATTCTCAATCGCATCGCTTCGACATCCGCTCTATGCTTCGGGCCAGTCACACGGGACGATGAGACTTTAGACCATGCTCAGTCGCTTGCGGTCTGCCGCCCTCGCCAGTCTTCTCCTTTTAATCACTTGCTCCACGGCCTTCGCCTACTATTCGAAAGATTCGTACGAAGCCGACGTCACCTTCACCGGCATGGTCGAGATCGAGGACAACACGCCCGATTTCCTGATCACCCCGTCATACATAAGCGCGCAACTGCTCTATCTTGCCGGCCCTCTGCAAGCCGCCCCCAAGAAATCCGCCGCCAAGAGCAACGAGCAAATCGATGTTCTCGGCAAGTATCGGGACAGCAAGACCGGCAAGCTTTATGCGCGATACCGCTACTCCGGCACGTTCGTTCTCGACAATGACATCCAGGGTGTCGTGAAGATCCGCCTGCCGCTCAGTCCGGATCGCGCCATGGATCATGCGAACGACGAGTGCTTCAGCTACGGCGCCGGACATCGCATGGCCTATTTCTGGAGTCCACTGGACAAGGGCTGCAAGCTGGTCGAAGGCGTCGACTACTTCACCGCGGACGCCGCGATCGTCAAAAAGCACATCAACACCGTCAATACGTCGCCCGCCTACGACCGACTGACCAACAGCAACGGTGAAATCCGCATGGTGTTGGCGTTCGGAGCCGACGATGACAATAAAGGAGCCCGCGCCCCCGCCAAGAACGACGACTACAACGCCGCAAACTACCGGGATGCTCGGAAGTTCTTTCTGGATCACGGCTTCTCGGTACGCACCGTCGCGGTCGATGACCGCGCGCGCGAGTGCGGCACATCGAAGCCCCTCGCTTCCTCGCCAGGCTACGTGGAGGAGTTCACGCGCCAGGATCCCGGGCGGAAGATCATCGCACGGCTGTTCTGGGGCGTCGCGAACCTGGGCGACGAGAGCAACGCCTTCTACTGCATGGTGAAGGAGGCGGCGGAACGCGGCTCGGTGTTCCTCTATTTCGGACACTCGCGTGTCGGCGGCCTCGATATCAAATACATGGGCGACCAGATCGGCTCCCCCATCAAGGTCAATCAGAGTCAGTACCAGATCTACGGCTTCTTCGGCTGCTCGAGCTACAGCTACTACAATCTCTCCTACTTCGAGGCGAAAGCCACGAAGGCCGATCCTGAAGGCACGGCAAATACGGCCATCATTACCAACGGCATCACCGGTTCGTTCTATTCCATGACGGATTTTGCCGTCAAAACCATAGCGCCCATCCTCAATTGGTCGGCGCGCGGCAGCAGAACGAGCTGGCAGCAGATCGTGAATTCCTACTCGAACAGATTTCTGACCGGGATCAACGGAGACGACTAGCTTCGCGCGATGATCGCCACCGGTCCGCCGCCCGGCGGGCCCTGGTGCTCGGCGCCGCCGGAGACGTAGAGCATCGTGTCGCCGATCACGCCGGCCAGCACGCCGCCGACCAGGGCGCGGGCGTGGCGGGTCGAATGGATGTCGCTGTCGTCGAGCATGGTGTGGCGGCGGCCGCGGATCTCGCCCGAGGGTGCCGCCTCGGCCTTGGCCAGCACGGCAACGATCTCACCGCCCAGCCCTTCAAGCACCCGTCGCGCCGCGGCGGCATCGATCGCGTCCTTCATGACGTCATGGCCGATCAGCAGATCCCCTGCCCAGCCTGACGCATTACCCAGCACGACGATCTCGTTGCGCAACAGCTCAACGCCTGCCGAGGTACTCGCGACACCGGAATGGAGCGACCAGTCGCGGCAGACGGCGATCTCGGGAGCTTCCTTGACCTCGCCCAACGCCAAAGCGACGCCGAGCGCTGAAGCGCCGCGCGACAAAGCCATCGAATAGTAGGTGTCTTCGGTCGCGGTCTTCTGGTCACGCCGTGCTGCGTCCTCGATCCGTTCCTTGGTGAGCAACGGGCATTTGATCTGCACGAAATGCACGTCGTCGGACGAGGCAATGCCTGCATCCTTCATGGCCGCGGCCACGGCCTTCGCGGTCTCCTCGATCTGCGCGGCGCGGCCGATCTCCTCCGGTTTGAACGCGCGCGTGAAGGCCGTGCCGATGGCGAGCCTTTTGGCCGAGGCCGGCGTCGCGACCTCCTCGACACAGAACACCAGGAGATGCGGCGACAGCCCGCCTTCGGTACCGCCCGACATGACGATGGCCACCGGCCGATCGCCCAGCAGCAGCTTCAGCGCCAGGGTGGCATAGCCGCGGGTGAAGTCGTTGACGCAGCCATTGCCCTCGGTCTTGCCGACGATGGCCACGATGGTCGCGGGATCGATCTCGGCGCGCGCGATCGCCGCCGCCAACGGCGCGGTGTCCTGCGGACCCGCCGTCGGCAGCCGCAGCACCTTCGCAAGACGGGCCACGATCAGGCCGCTTTGCCGGCGTCGCTGCCGTGGCGCTCGCGGCGACGGCGAACGATGGTGAAGGCGATCAGGGCGATGGCGATCACCAGGAAGGACACGGTGGTCGTCACGGTGCCGAGCGCATAGAGCACCGGCGTGGTGATGTTGGTGGTCATGCCGTAGATCTCGAGCGGCAGCGTGTTGAAGGTGCCGGCAGTGTAGAGGCTGCGCGCGAACTCGTCATAGGAAAGCGTGAAGCCGAACAGCCCGACGCCGATCAGGCTCGGCAGCACGATCGGGATGACGACATGGCGGATGGTCTGCCACGGCGTGGCGCCCAGGTCGCGCGCGGCCTCCTCGTAGCGCCGGTCGAAGCGGTTGAAGACCGCGAGCATGATCAGCAGGCCGAACGGCAGCGTCCAGGTCAGGTGCGCGCCGAAGGCCGAGGTGTACCAGGCCGGATCGAGATCGAGGACGCGGAACAGCAGGCCGATGCCGAGGCTGATCAGGATCGACGGCACGATCAGGCTGGCGATGGCGAGGTAGAAGATCAGCGACGAGCCGCGGAAGCGCGAACGGAAGGCGAGCCCCGCCGAGAAGGAGAAGACCATGGTGACGATCATCACCACCACGCCCAGGATGAGCGAGCGCTTCAATGCGCCCGAGATGTCGCCCACCATCTGGGTCTCGAACAGGTTCCGGAACCAGTGCAGCGAGACGCCGGTCATCGGGAAGGTAAGCTGGCCCTGCGGCCCCTGGAACGACAGGACCAGGATGGTGATGGTGGGGCCGTAGAGGAACAGCACGAAGAGCGCGAAGAACGCCGCGAGGATGTAGAAGGCGGGGCCGCGCTTGCCGTGACGCACGTCACAGCTCCTTGCGGATGTCGACGACGCGCATCATGCCGGCGACGATCATCAGCACGACGAGCAGAAGCACGACCGCATTGGCGGCGGCCGCGGGGTACTGCAGCAGGGACATCGCATTGGCCATCATCAAGGCCACCGAGGAGGACAGGCCGCCGCTCATCATGCGTACGGTCACGAAGTCGCCCATCACGATGGTGACAACGAAGATCGAACCGATGGCGATGCCGGGCTTGCACAGCGGCAGGATGACATTGGTCAGCGTCTGCCAGCCCGAGGCGCCGGCATCGAGCGCGGCCTCCAGCAGCGAGCGGTCGATGCGCATCATCGAGTTGAAGATCGGCACCACCATGAACAGCGTGTAGAGGTGCACATAGACCAGCACGACCGAGAAGTTGGAATAGAGCAGGAATTCCAGCGGCTGGTGGATGATCCCGAGCTTCATCAGCGTCATGTTGGCGAGCCCGTTGCGGCCGAGGAACGGGATCCACGAGATCATGCGGATGACGTTGGAGGTCCAGAACGGGATGGTACAGACCAGGAACAGGACCTGCTGCCACGTCGCCGAGCGGACATGGAAGGCGAGGAAATAGGCGAGCGTGAAGCCGATCAGGAAGGTCAGCACCCACGCCATCAATGCGAACTCGACGGTCTGCAGGTAGGTCTGCCAGGTGACCGACGAGAACAGCAGCTCCTCGTAGTTCTGGCTGAGGAAGGCCGGAATGATCGACGTCGTGTTGTAGTCGAAGAAGCTCACCACCACGATGGTGGCGATGGGAATCACGAGGAAGATCAGGAACACCAGCGCAAGCGGCGTCACCTGAAGGTACGTGGTCCAGCTCGTGGTACGCGTCATGGCAGGACGGGGGCGCCGCTTCCGCGGTGCCCCCTTCCCCTTACGTTTGGAGAATCAGGCGGCGATGAAGGAGTTCCACTTCTGGACCATGTAACGGTCCTCATCCATCACGGCATTCCAGCAGGCAACGTGACCCATGCGCTCGTAGAACGAGCCGCCGTCGCGCACGGCGCCCGCCTTCTCCATGATCGCGCCCTGCGGGCTCTTGATGTCGCCCTTGGCCGGCTTGCCTTCCATCCAGAAGCCCCACTCATCCTCGGTCATGTTCTTCTTGGCCGTCTCGAGCACGGCCGAGTAGTAGCCTTGGCGGTTGAGGTAGGCGCCGGTCCAGCCGGAGAGGTACCAGTTGATGTACTCGTAGGCGGCATCGAGCTGGGGGCCCGACAGGTGCTTGGCGATGGCAAGACCGTCGCCCCACGAGCGGTAGCCTTCCTTGAGCGGCTGGTACTTGCAGGGCACGCCCTTGGAGCGCACAGCCGCCACCGCCGGCGACCACATCGACTGGATCACGACTTCGCCCGAGGTCATGAGGTTCACCGACTCGTCGAAGGTCTTCCAGAAGGCGCGGAACTGGCCGTCCTTCTTGGTCTTGATCAGGAACTCGATCGTCTTGTCGATCTCGGGCTTGGTCATGTTGCCCTTGTCGCCGTACTTCATGATGCCGGCCGACTCGCAGATCATCGCCGCGTCCATGATGCCGATCGACGGGATGTTCAGGATCGAGGTCTTGCCCTTGAACTTCGGATCCAGGATGTCCTTCCACTGCGTGATCTCGCGGCCGACCAGATCTGGGCGGATGCCGAGCGTGTCCGCGTTGTAGATGGTCGGCACCATCGTGAACCACTGCGTCTCCTGCTTGGCGAAGGTGGTCGCGTCCGGCTTCTCGACGAAGCCCACCGTGTGCGGCGCCGTGCCCTGCGCGATCACGCTGTCGGGCTTGAGCTTGCCGTTTTTGAAGAGCGGGACGATCTTGTCGTAGTAGGTCAGCTTCTTGGTGTCGAAGGGCTGGAAGACCTTGGCCGGCCAGATCTTCTTGATCATCCAGTATTCGATGTCGGCGATGTCGTAGGAATTCGGCTGCGTCACCGCGCGCTGCACGCAGGCATCCGAATCGAGCGCCGTCATCTGGATGGTGATGCCGGTGTCGGCCTTGCACTTGTCGGCGATGTCGTTGAGGTTCGACACGCCCGTGCCGAACTGGCGCAGCACGATGTTCTTGTTGTTCTGCGCCCAGATCGTGGGCGCGCCGACGACGCTGCCGAGTGCGGCGATGCCCGCGCCCTTCAGCAACTTGCGGCGTCCGACGGTGAGTTTGCGAGTCATGTGAGCCTCTCCTCTGGTTTTCGATCTATCGCCCGAGGACATGCACGTCCCCCGGCATCCACGACACGGTGACCGGTTGACCCGGCACGACCGGCGCCGCGTCGAAACGCTGTTCGGGAACCACCGCCGACAGGGTCTCGAGCCCCGCGACGTCGATGCCGACCTGTACGGTCGAGCCGAGATATTCGACGGAGCGCGCCACGCCGCTCAGCGACGTCGCATCGACCGGCGCGGATCCCGGCTGCAGGGTGATGCGGTCCGCCCGGATCGCCACGAACTCGCCCTCCCCTTTCGCGCGCGCCACGGCGGCCGGCAGCACGTTGTGGCCGCCGATGAACTTGGCGACGAAGGCCGAGGCCGGCCGGTTGAACACCTCGCGCGCCGTGCCGGCCTGCTCGATCTTGCCGCCGTTCATGACCACGATGAGGTCGGCGAGCGCCATCGCCTCATCCTGGCTGTGCGTCACATGGATGAAGGAGATACCGAGGCGCGTCTGCAGGCTCTTGAGCTCCTCGCGCATCTTGATGCGCAGGAACGGATCGAGCGCCGACAGGGGCTCGTCGAGCAGCAGCACCTGCGGATCGGTGATCAGCGCGCGCGCCAAGGCCACGCGCTGCTGCTGGCCGCCCGAAAGCTGCGCCGGCAGACGCTTGGCATAGGGTTCCATCTGGACGCGCTTCAGGAGCTCGAGCGCACGCGCACGCCGCGTCTCCTTGTCGACGCCGCGCATCTTGAGGCTGAAGGCGACGTTGTCGGTGCAATCCAGGTGCGGGAACAGTGCGTAGCTTTGGAACATCATCGCGGTGCCGCGCGCCGCGGGCGGCAGGTCGGTGATGTTGTCGGCACCCAGGATGATGTCGCCTTCGCTCGCCTCCTCGTGGCCCGCGATCATGCGCAAGGTCGTGGTCTTGCCGCAGCCCGACGGCCCGAGCAGGCAGCAATAGGAACCGGCCGGAATCTTGAGATTGATCGACTCGACCGCGACGGTCTCGCCGTAGCGTTTGGTCAGGGCCACCAGTTCGATGTCGGGCTTTTTCGCCATGGTCGCGGCGAAGCAAGCCCCGTGCCATCACTGTGAAATAGATGGGGATGGACGGAACGCCTGGCCCGTGTCTTGCTGACAGCGGCTCCAAGCGGAAGGGAGAGAGGTTCATGCGGTTGATCGGTGTCGATGTCGGCGGAACATTCACCGACCTGGTCTATGCCGACACCGAGGCTGGCCAGACCGGCGTGAAGATCGGCGTGCACAAGATCTCGACGACGCCCGACGATCCCTCCCGTGGCGTGGTCGACGGCCTGACGGCCCTTTGCGACAAGTACGGCATTCCGCGCGAAACGATCGACGTGGTCTTTCACGGTACGACCATCGCCACCAATGCGATCCTCGAGCATGACGGCGCGGTGACCGGCATGATCACGACCGGCGGCTATCGCGACATCCTGCATATCGGCCGCCATCAGCGCCCGCAGCACTACTCGATCATGCAGGACATCCCCTGGCAGGACCGGCCGCTGGTGAAGCGCCGCCACCGCAAGACGGTGAAGGAGCGGCTAATGCCGCCCAAAGGCGAGGTCCTCGAGCCGCTCGACGAGCAGGGCGTGCGCGACGCCGTGCGCGAGCTCAAGGAGGCGGGCGTGCAGGCGATCGCGATCTGCTTCCTGTTCTCCTATCTCGATCCCGCGCATGAAGCACGGGCGATGGAGATCGTGCGCGAGGAATATCCAGAGTGCTTCGCCACGACCTCCTCGTCGGTGTCGCCGCAGTTCCGCGAGTTCGAGCGCTTCACCACCACGGCGATGAACGCCTTCGTGGGACCGAAGGTGCGCAACTACGTGACACGGCTGGAGCGGGAGATCGAGACGTCAGGCTTCAAGGCCGATCTGCGTATCATGGCTTCCAACGGCGGTGTCGCAACGCCGGCGATGGTCGCCGAACGACCGGTCCTCACTCTCCTCTCCGGCCCGGCGGCCGGTGTGATCGGCGGCGATTGGGCAGGCGGCCTCTCGGGCAAGCGCAATCTCATCACCTTCGATGTCGGCGGCACCTCGGCCGATATCGGCATCGTGACCCAGGGCGGCTTCGGCGAAGCGACGGCGCGCGACACCTGGATCGCGGGCTTCCCGGTGCTGGTGCCGATGATCGACGTGCACACGATCGGGGCGGGCGGCGGTTCGATCGCCTTCGTCGACCAGGCCGGCGCCTTCAAGGTCGGACCGCGCTCCGCTGGCGCCGTACCCGGTCCGGCGGCCTACGGACGCGGCGGGACGCGCGCCACCGTGACCGACGCCAATGTCGTGCTGGGCCGCCTCGATCGCGGCAACTTCCTCGGCGGCTCGATGTCGCTCGACGAAGTGGCGGCCCGGCGCGTGATCGGCGAGCTCGCCCGCACGCTCGGCATGAGCGAGCGCGAGGCGGCCGAAGGCGTGATCACTCTGATCAACGCCAACATGGCCAACGCGATCCGCGGCCGCACCGTCCAGAAAGGCATCGACCCGCGCGACTACGCGCTGGTGGCGTTCGGTGGCGCGGGACCGCTGCACGGCGCGGAAGTCGCCGACATGCTGGGCATTCCCGAGACCATCATCCCGCCCCATCCGGGCATCACCTCGGCGGTCGGCCTGCTGATCTCCGACCTGCGCTACGATGCCATCCGTACCTCGTTCCAGGTATCGGGCGCGGCAGACCTCGCGCGCATCAACGCCGATTTTGCCGCCATGGCGAAAGAGCTGGCCGACCGCTTCACCGCCGACGGCGTCGATCTTTCCAAGGTGACCTTCGAGCGACGCGGCGACCTGCGTTATGTCGGGCAGGGCTACGAGCTGCGCGTGCCCTTCCCCGACGGCACGATCGACGAAGCGGCGCTGGCCAAGGCCTTCGAGGCCTTCCACGACGTGCACCGCCGCGAGTACGGCCATCACTTCGCCGAGTCGGCGATCGAGATCGTGAACCTGCGGCTGGTGGGCGCCGCGAGCGCAGCCAAGATCGCGAGGCCCGCGGCGGGCACGGAGAAGTCGCTCGCCGCCGCCAAGGTGCGCGATGGCACCTGCACCTTCCGTGTCGGCACCAAGCTCTCGGACTATCCGACGGTCTTCTATCGCCGCGATCTTCTGCCGGTCGGCGAGCGCATCGCCGGTCCCGCCATCGTCCTGCAGATGGACTCGACCACCGTCGTGCCGCCGCAGCACAGTTTCGAGGCCGACACCGCCGGCAATCTGATCATTCGCAAGGAGGCCGCCCAATGAGCACCGCCCCACTTCGCCAGCCGTCTCCCAAGCCCGACCGCATCGACCCGATCACCACCAGCGTGATCCAGGGCGCGCTCGAGAACATCGCCGTCGAGATGGGCTACAAGCTGATGCGCATGAGCTACTCCTCGATCATCCGCGAGTCGGAGGATTTCGGGGCGGCTCTGGTCGACGCCGAAGGTCGTGGTCTCGCCGAGTCGGCACAGTCGACGCCGCTGCAGTCGGGACCCATTCCCGGCTATGTGCGCGGCATCCTGCGCATCCTGAAGGAGCGCGGCGACGCCATCCGGCCGGGCGACGTCATCATGCACAATGACGCCTATTCCGGCGCAAGCCATGGGCCGGACGTCGCCTTCATCGTGCCGGTCTTCGTCGGCGGCCGGCTGATCGCCTTTGCGGCAACGACGGCTCATCATCTCGACATCGGTGCGCTGTCGCCGGGCTCCTGCGGTATCGTCGAAGCGATCGACGCTTACGCCGAGGGCCTGCAGTTCAAGGCGATCAAGGTCTACGATCGCGGCGTGCGCAACGACGCCGTATGGCAGATCGTGCGCGACAACATCCGCGCTTCCGATCTCGTCGTCGGCGACATGGATGCCCAGGTCGCCGCCGCGCGCATCGGCGCCGAGCGTCTCGTCGAGCTGGTCGAGCGTTACGGCATCGAGACCTTCGACCTCGCCTGCACGGCGCTCATGGATCATGCCGAGCGGCTGATGCGTCAGGCGATCGCCAGGCTGCCCGACGGCGTCTATCGCGCCGAAACCGCGATCGACGGATATCTGGACAGCGACGACCCTTCCAAGAAGGAACTTCCGATCGTCGTTACCATCACCAAGAAGGACGACAGCCTCACCGTCGATCTCACCGGCACCGCGCCACAGGTGCCCGACCGGCCGATCAACATGCCGCTCGAGGGCACGGCCGACATCGCGATCTGGCTCACCATCCGCTCGGTGCTGCTCGATACGGAGATCCATGGCCACATCCCGGTGAACGCCGGCCTGATCCGGCCGATCACCATCGTCGCGCCCAAGGGATGCCTCGCCAACCCGACCTTCCCCGCGCCGACCATCGCGCGCTTCTGCCCGGGCAACCAGCTCGCTGACACGGTGATGAAGGCGCTGTCCCAAGCGATGCCGAACAATGTCTCGGCCGGCATCGGCAACCTCAAGGTCATCGCCTTCTCCGGTCTCAAGAACGAGACGCACTGGGTGCACATGGAGATCTTCGAGGGCTCCTATGGCGGGCGGCAGGGCAAGGACGGCATGGATGCCGTCGACACGCTCTATGCCAACACCCGCAACAATCCGATCGAGGACATCGAAACCCACCTACCCTTGCGCGTGATGCGCTACGAGCTGCGCGAGGACGTGGCTGGCGCCGGCAAGTGGCGGGGCGGCCTGGGCTCGGTGCGCGAGTTCACTTTCCTCGACGATGGCGGCGCCTCGGTCGAAGGCGAGGGCCACCGCTATCGTCCGTGGGGCTTCCTCGGTGGCCACGAAGGCATGCCGGCCAAACTCGACCTTGTGCAGGATGGTAAGGAGAAGGCGCTGCCCTCCAAGGTGCCGCATATGAACATCGGCAAGGACGGCCGCTTCATTTGCTACGGCCCCGCCGGCGGCGGCTACGGCAATCCACTGGAGCGCGATCCGCAGAAAGTCTCCGACGATGTGCTCGACGGCGTGATCTCGGTCGAGACGGCCCTCAAGGACTATGGCGTCGTGGTCTCGGCCAAGGGCGTGGTCGACGAGGCGGCGACGGCAGCGTGTCGCGCAGCCCGTTAAACTCCGCTTTCACGCCCGGACAGTAGAAAAAACTCTTTCCGTCAGCTTTGCTGACCAATTGGTTCTGTTGTCTGGCGTGACCGGCCCGGCATAGTCGATCCCCCAACCAGGGGAGAGGCCGATGCCGACCAACAGCAAACATCCTGAAACGCTCGTGTTGCATGCGGGCTACCGCAGCGATCCGGCGACCAACGCCGTCGCGGTGCCGATCTACCAGACCACCAGCTACCAGTTTCGCGACACCCAGCACGCGTCGAACCTGTTCGGGCTGGCCGAGCTCGGCAATATCTACACGCGCATCATGAACCCCACCAACGACGTGCTCGAGCAGCGCGTCGCGGCGCTCGAGGGCGGCGTCGCCGCGCTGGCGCTGGGCTCGGGCCAGGCCGCTTCTCTGTTCGCTGTCCAGAACATCTGCCACGCCGGCGACAACTTCGTCGCCTCGACCGACCTTTATGGCGGCACCTGGAACCTGTTCGCCAACACGATGAAGTCGATGGGCATCGAATGCCGCTTCGTCGATCCCGCCGATCCCGAGAACTTCCGTCGCGCCACCGATGCCAAGACGCGCTGCTACTACGCCGAGACCCTGCCCAATCCGAAGCTGGCGGTCTTCCCGATCGCCGAGGTGGCCAGGATCGGCAATGAGCTCGGCGTGCCGTTGATCATGGACAACACCGCGGCACCGATCCTGTGCAAGCCGCTCGAGCATGGCGCCTCGATCGTCATGCACTCGACCACCAAATACATCGGCGGCCATGGCACCTCGATCGGCGGCATCATCGTCGACGGCGGCGCCTTCGACTGGGAGAAGCACAAGGACCGCTTCCCGATGCTGAACACGCCCGACCCGAGCTACCACGGCGCGGTGTGGACGCAGGCCGTGAAGCCGATGGGCCCGATCGCCTACATCATCAAGGCCCGCGTCACCCTCCTACGCGACGTCGGCGCAGCGATGAGCCCGTTCAACGCCTTCATGTTCATCCAGGGCCTGGAGACGCTGCCGCTGCGCATCCGCGTGCATTGCCTCAACGCCGACGCGGTCGCCAAGCATCTCTCCGGCAATCCCAAAATCACCAAGGTGATCCATCCCACGGCGATGACCGGCGAGGCCCGGAAGCGTGCCGACAAGTATTTGTCGGGCGGCATGGGCGCGCTGCTGGGTTTCGAGCTGAAGGGCGGCGTCGACGCCGGTCGCAAGTTCATCGACTCGCTCAAGATGTTCTATCATGTCGCCAACATCGGCGATGCCCGCAGCCTGGCGATCCATCCGGCATCGACCACGCATTCCCAGCTCACGCCCGAGGAGCAGGCGCAGACCGGCGTCACGCCGGGCTATGTGCGTCTGTCGATCGGCCTGGAGCATATCGACGACATCCTCGCCGATCTCGATCAAGCGCTGGCCGCCGTTTGAAATGGTGACGGTTTGGCTCGGGGCGGCGCCCAAAGACCAGGGCGCCGGCCACGACGGCAGACGGCGAGCGGATATCACTGGCTCGGAACTATTGCCGTCGGTGGTGTAAGCTCGCAAGCATGTCCCGTGTCGCAGCATTCCTCGCGGCCCTCGTCCTGTCGGCCATCTCGCAGACGGCAGCCGCCCAAACCCAGCTCGAGCTCAACCAGCAGGCCACCCGCAAGCTGGCGCTGGCCAACAACGACCTGCACGAACTGCAAGACAAGATCGCTGCCCGCCTGACGCCGCCCTCGGCCGCCAGCTTCGCGATGGTGCAACGCGCCTGGGCGACCTATCGCGACGCCCAGTGCACCTTCGAAGGCATGGACACAGTCGGGGGCTCGATCCACGGCATGGTCGTCACCGACTGCAAGACACGGCTGACGCTGCAACGCGTGAAGGACCTCGACGCCCAGACCAAATGTCCCGAGGGCAATCTGGCCTGCATCCACAGGTGACATCAGGCAGTGGCGCCGTTTCGTTCCGAGCAGACCGAGCGCATTCCCGACAACGCGGTCGGCTATCGATCACCCAATCCTGTCCATGTCCGCCGATACATCCTATAGTGGTGAAAACATTGGGGGATGCGGGATGAGATCGACGTTTTATTTCATATTGTGTGTACTTTCGATCAGCCTGTCCGGTTGCGTCAGCAGTGGCAACGAGACCTTGAAATCGCAAGATAGATCCACCGTGGAGATGAATATCGTCGACGGAAAGACGACGCGCGAGGACATCCTGCGGCTCTACGGTAGTCCGACTCAGACGACATTCACCGCAAACAAGAACGAGGTCTGGGTCTACTCGTGGGCCCACAAATCACCACAAGCTCAGAACTTCATTCCTCTCGCCGGTCCATTCGTCGCGGCAGTCGACGTTCAGCAGAAGCGCCTGATCATCCTCTTCGACAGTCAGAACGTCGTGGCCAAGCATTCCTTCACGGAGGCCAAGACAACGGCCCGCCGGGATTTCAGCTCGTCGGGCGGCTCTTCTTCCCAACCGCCTCCGACGTCATCTGTCCCAGGAGGCCTGTCGCAGCCACAGTAGGGACCGAGCGCTCCGAGAGGGTGCAGGGCAGCGGCTTGCACATCGCGCAGATGCAAACGCAGGCGCCTTCTCAATCCTGATTGACGCGCTGCAAGAGTCACTTGCCGAAAGCCTGTCCGTCGCGCTCTAACGCGCCATGGAAATAAAGAAGCAGATGCGGCTCGGCGTGTTCGTGCAGACGCCGGGTCACCATGTGGCCGGTTGGCGGCACCCCGATGCCGTGACCGACGGCTGGCCGAACCTCAAGCTGATGCAGCACATCGCCGCCAGCGCCGAGCGTGGCAAGTTCGACATGTTCTTCCTGGGCGACGGTTTCGCCACCGGATACGGCGAGCATCCCTCGACCATCGGCAAGTTCGAGCCGCTGACCTTGCTCGCCGCCCTCGCCATGACGACGTCGAAGCTCGGGCTCGCGGCCACGGGATCGACGACCTATGCCGAGCCCTATCACATGGCGCGTGTGTTCTCGTCGCTCGACCACATCTCGGGCGGGCGCGCGGCGTGGAACGTGGTGACGACGGCCTATGCCAAGTCGGGCGCGGTATTCGGCCGGCAGCATCCGCCGCATGCCGAGCGCTACGCGATGGCCGAGGAGTTCGTCGAGGCGTGCCGGCTGCTGTGGGATACGTGGGACGACGACGCCTTCACCGCCGACAAGGAAATGGGGCAGTTTGTGAAGCCGGGCAGCCTGCATGTGCCGGACTTCCACGGAAAGTACTTCAATGTCGAAGGCGGCCTGAACGTGCCGCGCGCGCCGCAAGGCCATCCGGTGCTGATCCAGGCGGGCTCCTCCGGTCCCGGCCAGGCGCTCGCCGCGCGCATTGCCGACGTGGTCTTCACCGCGCAGAACGACAAGGACGAGGCACTCGCCTTCTACAAGGGCGTGAAGACGCAGGTCGCGGACTTCGGCCGTAGCGCGGATGAGGTGCTGGTCATGCCGGGCGTCATGCCGGTGATCGGCCGCACCAGGGAAGAGGCGCAGAAGGCTTTCGCCGAGCTCAACAGTCGCGTGGACACCGCGCAGGCCTTCACCGTGCTCTCCGATCGGCTGGGTACCGACATGTCGGTCTACCCGCTCGATGAGCCGGTTCCCGAGCTTCCAGAGACCGAGCATCTCAAGAGCCGCGCCGCGCTGCTGATCGAGATGGCACGGCGCGACAAGCTCACCCTGCGGGAGCTCTACTACCGCGTTGCCGCCGCGCGCGGCCATCTGCTGATCGTGGGCACGGCCCAGGACGTCGCCGACACGCTGGAAGCCTGGTTCAAGGCGGGCGCCGCCGACGGCTTCAACGTCATGCCGCCCTTCTTTCCCGGCCAGCTCGATACGTTCGTGGATAGCGTCGTGCCGTTGCTTCAGCAACGTGGGCTGTTCCGTATCGACTACACAGGCAAGACGCTGCGCGATCATCTAGGATTGCGGCGTCCTCGCAGGATGCGCGACTAGCGCGGCTTCCGATCGAAACGCTTCGACAAAAGGCATATTCCAGTCGGCAGATTCCAGCCGACCAGAATATGCTCTAGGCCAGTTGCTGGCGCATCGAAGCGAAGTCGAAGTTGTTCCAGGCCTCGCTGATCTTTCCATCCTTCAAATGGACAAAGCACATGCCACCGAAGACGGCACGCCTTCCGGTCGCGGTCTGCGTCACATCCACCAGGCACCGAGCGGCTACGCGATCGCCCACTGCGACAACGTCCTCGACGTCGATCTTGATCTTCGAGAACTCTGCCCCGAATTGCTGCCGAAACTGCTTGATCGACTCGATGGTCGTCGGCTTCAGGTCAAATTCGGCCAAGCCGCGCGTGGCGTAGCCCTCCGCCAACATTCCTTCGATCGCGTCGAGGTTTCCCTGGTTCCAGACTTCGTCGAACCACCGGCGCATCAGCTTCTCACCCTCATGCATGATCGCCTCCCTGCTAGATGCTCGTCAGCGTAGAAAAATAGACGGCCTCCCTCAACCCTTATGAAGCGTTGAGCCATGCGACTTTGAAAGGCCGAAGTGCCGTTGACAGAGCCCCGATGGGCGGCACAATCCTCCCCCACTGAATAAACAGTCATTGATGGGAGGAAAGACAATGGCCTGGCTTGTGGGGCGACGCACGTTCACCGTCGGTGCGGCAGCTGGAGCGGCCTCCTTTGCCATGCCCGCCCTCGCACAGAGCGATCCGATCAAGGTCGGCGTCGTCGTGCCGCTGTCGGGCCCGGCCGGCCCCAACGGCCAGGGTGTGTTCCACGCCGTGCAAGTCGCGGCCGACATGGTGAATGCCAAGGGCGGTGTGAACGGCCGCAAGATCACCGTCATCGCCAAGGACGATGAGAGCACGCCGGCGGTCGGTGTCACCCGCGCCAATGAGATGGTCGGCGAAAAGGTGGCGCTTGTGATCGAGGGCTGGAACAGCCCGGTGACGCTCGCGACGCAGCCCGTCTATGCGCGCGCCGACATCATGGACATCACGGCAGTGTCGAAGGCCGACCCGATCGTCGCCGGCACGGTCAATCCCTATGCCGTGCGCATCAACAGCTCGAACGGACAGGACGGCGCCGTGATTGCCGACATCCTCGCCAATCATCTCGGCGCCAAGCGCATCGGCTTCCTCACCGAGAACGACGCCTACGGCAACGGCTGCCAGCAGGTGATCGAGGAGGAGCTGAAGAAGATCGGCAAGCCGTTCGAGACCGTCGTCACCGAGAAGTTCCCCTTCAAGCAGACCGACTTCCGCGTCGCCCTCGCCAATGTGAAGCAGGCCAAGCCTGACGCGGTGGTCGGCATCAACGCAGCGGAGTCCTCGGGCATGCCGGCGCTGATCCAGCAATACCGCCAGGCCGGCATCGACGGCACCTTCGTGGGCGCGGTCGGCACCATCCTGCCGACGGTGTTCAAGATCGCCGGCGAGGCGATGACCGGTGTGGTCTCGGCCGACGTCTATTTCGCAGATTTGCCGCCGTTCACGGAGATCAAGGAAAACCTCGCCTTCGTCGACGCCTTCAAGAAGGCGCACAACCAGGCGCCGGACAAGGGCGACGCACTGGGCGCGCAGGCGCTGTTCGTCTGGGCATCCGCCGCCAACGCCACCAAGAGCCTTGATCGCAAGACCGTGGCCGAAGCGATCCGTGGCAAGACGATCAACGGCACGATCTTCGGCGACATGGGCTTCGAGGCGAACGGCCAGGCCAAGCACAAGCACACGCTGTTCAAGGTCGTCGACGGCAAGACCGCCAAGCTCGAAGTCCTGAAGTAGCTTGCCGCTCCTTCGCGTCGAAGGTCTGACCGTCCGCTATGGAGCGCTGACCGCGCTCAACGACATGTCGTGGCAGGTCGAGGCCGGCGAGATCCTGGGCATCATCGGCCCCAACGGCGCCGGCAAGAGCTCCTGCTTCGCCGCCGTCACCCATGCCGTGCGGCGCAGCGGCAAGGTGTTGTTGGCCGATGAGGAGGTCACTCACCTCCCGACCTTCGAGTTGGCGCGGCGCGGCCTGCGCCGGACGTTCCAGCAGAACGCCTTCTTCGGCGAGCTGACCCTGCTCGAGAACGCGATGGCGGCGATGCTGCACGAGCATTCGACGCCGCTTGGCCAATCGATCGCCCTACCGTGGCGGGAGCGCGCGACGCGCCGCCGGGCCGAGGCCGCGGCGACCGAGCTGCTGACCTCCTTCGGCATCGGTCCCGAGGATCACGGCAAGCACCCCGGCGACATCGCCTACGGCACGCAGCGCCTGCTCTCGGTCGTACTGGCCTACGGCGCCGGCGCGCGTGCCCTGCTGATCGACGAGCCCGCGGCCGGCACCGGCGGCACCGACATGCGCCGTCTCGCCGACTTGCTGGTCGACCTGCGGCGGCGTGGCGTCGCGGTCGTCGTCATCGAGCATCACATGGACCTGATCATGGCCATCGCCGATCGCATCGTGGTGATCGATCAGGGTCGCAAGCTGGCCGAAGGAACCCCGACGGAGGTGCAGCGCAATCCCGCCGTGCTCGAAGCCTATCTCGGGCGCGCGGCATGACGAACGCGCTCGAAGCGTCGGGTATCTCGGTGCGCTATGGCGGCAATCTCGCCGTCGACGGCATCGACGTCGCCGTGCCCACGGGCAGGATGATCGGCATGGTCGGCGCCAACGGTGCGGGCAAGAGCACGCTGATCAATGCGCTCGCCGGATGGTCGCGCGGCACGCCACAGGTCCGCGGCAGCGTGAAACTCGCCGGCGAATCGATGGACAGTCTTCCGCCGCATAGACGCGCGGCTCACGGGTTGGTGCTGGTCCCCGAGGGCAAGGGCATCTTCGCCGACCTCACCGTCACCGAGAATCTCGCGCTGGTGAAGCCGCCCGCCGACGCAACGGGCCGCCACCTCTTTTCGATGGAAGAGATCCATGAACTCTTCCCGCGGCTCGCCGAGCGGCGCGACCACAAGGGCCGCATGCTGTCGGGCGGCGAGCGCCAGATGGTGGCCGTGAGCCGCGCGCTGCGCGCCGCACCACGCGTGCTACTGCTCGACGAGCCGTCGGCGGGCTTGGCGCCGCGGCTGGTTTACGAACTGCTCGACACGATGCGCAAGCTGGTCGATCGCGGCCTGTCGCTTCTGCTGGTCGAGCAGAACGTGCGCGCGACGTTGGAACTGGTCGACGAGCTCTATCTGCTGGAGCGCGGCAAGGTGGTGGCTCGCGGTCCCGCGGCCGCAATGAAGGACGATCCGCGCATCCTCGAGGCCTATCTCGGAAGCCTCACCGCATGAAGCTCGCCGCATGAATATCCTGCAGCAGCTCATCAACGGCCTGGTGCTGGGTTCAGGCTACGCCCTCATCGCGATCGGCTGGACGGTTCTGCTGGGCGCCGCGCGGCTGGTGAACTTCGCGCACGGTCAGCTCTACATGCTGGCAGCCTTCCTCGCCTGGGCGGCCATGAGCCAGCTCGGCGTGAACTACTTCGTCGCCGTGCCGATCGCCGTTCTTGTGCTCGGCCTGATCGGTATCCTCCTGCAGACCACGATGCTGCGGCTGGTGATGCAGCAGAATCTCACCAGCCTGATGATCGTGACCTTGGGCTTCGGTTACGTCTTCCAGGGCGGCGCGGCGCGTTTGTTCGGCGGCGATCCGCAACGCTTCATCAGCCCGCTGCAATCGGCCGAGATCCGCTTCGGCGAGATCTGGTTCACCTGGCAGGACGTGCTGACGCTTGTCTGCACGCTCCTACTGTTCGGCGCGCTGTGGCTGGTGCTGAACCGTACCCGGCTCGGCGCAGTCGTTCGTTCGGTCGCCGAGGATCCCAAGCTTGCACGGCTCTTCGGTATCAACGCTTCGCTCGTCTATATCGGCGTCTTCGTCTTCGAATGCGCCGCCGTGGCGCTGGGCGCGGGGCTGGTGGCACCGCGCAGCCCCATCCTGACCAGCATGGGCTTCGACGAGGTGATCTTGACTTTCGTCGTCGTGGTGCTGGGCGGCATCGGCTCGGTCGGCGGCAGCCTGCTCGCAGGCTTCGGTCTTGGCCTGTTCACGGCGCTGTTTGGCGCGCTCGTATCGCCCGCCTACACCACGGCCGCGGCCTTTGCGGTATTGCTGGCGGTGCTGGTCGCACGGCCCCGTGGATTGGGGGCACGATGAAGGCCCTCGCCACCCCCGCCGCGCTGATCCTGGCGGCCCTCGCCTACTTCGTGCCCTCGCTCGCGGGCGGCACGCCCGTCGTCTATGCCGCCTGCACGGCCATCGCCATCCTGTCGGTGATGGCCTACGGCGCCGACCTGATCCTCTCCTATCTGGGCGAGGTCAGCCTCGGCCATACGATCTTCTGGGCGGCCGGCGGCTACGCGGCCTCATTGCTGGCGGTGAATGCCGGCTGGAATGGCTGGCAGACCGCGGGGGCGGCGATCGTCGTCTCGCTCGTCCTCGCCGCCCTGCTCGGCCTCGCCACTCTGCGCACGCGCGAGTTCGTCTTCTCGCTGGTGACTTACGCCGCCGCCGTGGTCGCCATGGAAGTCGCCTTCAATTGGCCGTTCCTGGGCGGCTCCGACGGCATCGTCGGCGTGCCGCCGCTCACGCTGACGCTCTTCGGCAAGGGCATCAACGGCGCCGGCAACGACGCGCTCTGGCCCGTCGCCTGGGCGCTCCTGATGCTGACGCTCCTCTTCATCCAGCGTTTCCGCCAGTCGCGCCTCGGAACCAGCGCGCTGATGGTCCAGATGAACCCCGACCTCGCGCAGGCGCTGGGCGTCGATGCCCGCGCCGTGCGTTTCCTGGTGTTCGTGGCCTCCGCACCGATCTCGGCGCTGGCCGGCTGGCTCTACGCCTACCAGCGCGCCTACGTCGGCCCCGACATGTTCGACACCTATTTCCTGGTCCTGATGCTGACCGCCATCGTGATCGTCGGCCGCCGTTTGCTGCTCGGACCCCTTATCGGCACCGCCCTGGTCATCGTCCAGCAGACCTTCTTCTCGATCGGCGGCGACGGCGACAAGATCGTCCTCGGCTCCGTCCTCGCCGT
>Ga0153954_1000573_pt1 | contig 27918 bp, 25 predicted proteins | sample TSFL038MetaG_FD_102277 | JGI IMG/M metagenome (GOLD analysis project Ga0153954, IMG submission 102277) | Attine ant fungus gardens microbial communities from Florida, USA - TSFL038 MetaG | ecosystem: Host-associated > Fungi > Mycelium > Unclassified | place: USA: Florida, Wekiwa Springs State... | reverse complement strand
TTTTGGTGAATATACTCAGTGGATTAGCAGCCTACAGTCGTCAACCCAAAAAACCTGCCTTACGTTGGACTCCAGAGGAAAAAGTTATGCTAATTGCTGCGTAATCAACCCAAAACTCAGGTTGCTAGGAATTATGCTTGGATATGGAGAAAGAAATGCTACTCTTTTTCAAGAAAGATTTGATTTATCGCACATAGTCTCGAAGAGAAACAAAGATCATTTACTTCCAGATAGTGAGCTGGCAGCACAATTGAATTTTGTAGAGGCACAGCTTGGGGATTTTAGTGAATTTGAAGAAGCGCCTGCAATTCCCCCTCTGTACTTTTTGGCCGATACCTCACATCCTGAAACCATCGAACTCAAAAAACTCTATGCCAAAGATCGTCAAAAAATTGAAGAAATGCAGAAAAAACCCAATTTTATGGACTGTGTTTTGCAACGATTAGTAGAATAGTTAAAATGGTAACCATCTAAATTGCTGCTTCAAGTAATGACATTTCTTGGATTTTTTGCTTTAATTTTAAGCCAAATTTTTCGCGAACATTTAGCATTTCTTCGTTCGATACATTGCCACTGGGATAAAGAGATAGCATAGTCCATATCATGGCCATTGTTTCAGGATCTACAGCTACCACTTGCTCATGAGAGTGAAAAACTGTTTGTCCAACAGCCGGGTCGTCTTGTGTGTAAACGATGACCTGACATTCAGGATGAGCGTCTTTTAATACTTCTACTAAGGCTTTCCTCATGACGTAAAGTTGCTGTATCTCGCTAGAATTGAGCCCATAGATTGTTTCAGTATGTCTTTTTGGAAGTAACAAAAAGCAAGAACCTGGTTTTGGCACCTTACGCGTGTTGTAAAAAACTAAGACATCTTCGTATTCGTAGATAAGCTGACGGCTAATCACTGTTTGTTCACAAAATGCGCATTTTTCAACTCTTACAGAATTAACAACTTCTGGCAAAGTTAGCGGCATTACAAAGTCCCAAAAACCTGGGTGTTCAATTTTGCCGCCTTTATCTCGGAGCATTTCGATTAGCTGATTGTAAAGTATCCCCTCCGCTTCTAGCTGATGAGATTCTTTGCGCACAGCGGGAAATGCTATTTTTATATCACACTCCCTGATGGGAGGATAATCTTGCATAAACGCGGATTGCCAGAATTGGATTTGGGCTTTCTTATCATGGTCAGGAATTGTATACTCTACAGGAGAGATATTCGCGTTTCTGAAAAGGATGTATCGATTGCAATCCATCTTATCTACGATATTTTTTACCCGCTGAAAACCGGGAAGGTGTGGGATAATTTCAACGACATAACGATCCCGCTGTCCTTGTTGTGGAGTGTCAAATTGTGCAAGAACAAAGCCTTGTATTGAGATTGACTGATAAATTTCTACAATCTTTTTGACCATTTCAAAAAGCTCTGCATTTTCTTCCTCGCTAATATCGGCGATCCCTTTTATTTCTCTGCGATTAAGAGCAATAGTTAAATGATGTGGCACCCTGGGTTTTTCTGGGTAATAGACCGTCATTGTTTTCGTCTTATAGAGTTCAGCATTTAACAGATTACCAACCCCAGGATTACGAAAGGAAATCACCTTCGATGTAGCCAATCTTCCATCATATTGGAAGTTGAGCTTGAAAGAAGCATTGGAGCTTGCAATACGATTTACAACTTCATCTAAGTTCAAAGGTAATAAGGCTTTTTCTAAATCTAACCTGGATTTAAAAAAAATCGGCACCATTTCAGCATGCCCAAGTGAAGTAGCCATAAACACCTCTAAATAAACTAAACATTTAAAAAAAAATTTCATTTTTGAAATCTTTGTCCATGTATTATATTTTTTCTTTCAAGTAGCGTTCCGCTAACCTATGAAGAGTAATGTATTGACTTGCTTTACTTACGCTATGCACACGCTGTAAAGAAAGCCTATAGACAATTTCCTCGATGCTAAAGGGATTTCCTTGATCGATGGCGTCCACAATTGCAAGGGCTGCGAGAAATGTACCCGTGCGCCCTACGCCGGCACTACAATGAATTAAGAGCAAACTATCTGTATCCCTGATCCCTCGTTTGATTTGAAGCACAAGGGCAAGCAATTGCGTCGGATCAACACCTTGATTATCTCGCCAGTGAGACATATCAAAGGCACAGATCGAGTAAACGTCATTGTCGGTTGAAATATTCAATAGCTGCTGACCATCAGCGGATGCACTTAAATGCTCCTCCCAATAGGGATGACATTTCTTAGTTTCTCCCTCGTACGCATCTGTCAGTCTTACAAGATGAGTCACTTGGTATGTGGTTAAAACATCAAAGAATTTTGAAACATCTTTTGACCTAGGTCCTTCACAGGCAATATAATACTCATCATTGATAGACATAGTGCTCGCATTGTAGTAGGGAACAGTATTATTATAAGCAAAGGCTACACACCCAGGCGCTCTTACAAGGTCATTGATAATAAGATGTTGTGCCAACTCATACCCAGACGTTGTCCAGACCGATGATCTAACATTTCGTATATTTTCAAATTCTTTTTCTAAAACTGCATCGGTCTTTTCAAATTCAAAAGGGATAAATATCCTATCCGCTTGAAAAACTTGCCATCGCTCCTTGACGCGATTCTGAACAAGTGCAAAATGCTCTCTAATGTCAGAACGTATCAGCGATGAATTTTTCCAAACGTTTCTGTCAGATTGATATGCATATGATTGATTTGTGATGAGAGATATGCAAAGAATGGCAAGAAAGAACTGGAAAAATTTTGCGTTTTTAAACATATCTGACAGGCTTGTAATAAAAAAGAGCATGCTAATGCATATGGATTATTTTTTAAATAATCTGTGCATTTAAAATTTTTATTAAAAAATCCCGGGTTTTAAGTCACTGTGCGACGATAGCGTGCGAGGAGTTCGAGGAATGCAAACCCTGCCATCATCATGAAAATGGCATAGATATAGTTAGGAAAGCGGATGTTAAATGTTAATCCAATTAAAAAACCAAATTGTGCTACAGTCGTGATTTTCCCCCACCATATAGCCTTGCATTCATAGCCCTTCCATCCTTTCACAATGCCTAGAAAAATGCCAAACATACAGATTGAGACATCGCGTGAAAGTAAGGCTCCTAGTTCGAAACCAGTCAATTTCCTTTCAAGATAGAAAACGCCCCCAGCAAAAAAGACAAAAAATTTATCCATAATGGGATCTAATACAGCGCCAAATGGAGTGGTCATTTTCTGTTTACGTGCAATATAACCATCTAAAAAGTCACTGAGCATGGCCATGAGGATTGCGAGGAGTCGAAAGACAGGGTTTTCCTGTAAGAACGCCAAGGCAAATCCCGCTCGTGAAAGCGATAAGATGTTTGAGAGGTTGAGCAGCATGAATTAATCTACTGTCTTCTGTATTGGAGTTGTTATATTTGCCTTTGAGTTTGCAAACACATTCTTATTTCTTTTATACCAAATAAAGGCGATTAGAGCGACGAGAAATAAAGAAAAAATAACAACATTGACGTATTTCACCAAATAAGAGCAGTTTTTGCCACAAAAATAGGCAAGCGAAAACAAAGCGATATTTGAAGAAAGACAGGCAATACCATCGGCAATTAAAAATTTCCAAAAACGCATTTTTCCAATCCCCGCAGTGACGAACAAACAGTTGCGCACACCGAAAGGAATCAATCTCCCTACTAATAGGGTCACTACGCCGAATCTAGAATAATAAGACTCTATTTGTTGTAACTTTTTAGGGTGGAAAATTCTGGCAAACCAGCGAATCCTCCATAATTTTGCGCCCCAAAGACGTCCGATCCAATAAACGATCCCATCAGAGAGATAGGCTCCTAAAAAAACAGCTAAAAATAATTTCCAGACGTTTTCGGGAACAAGCGTGCTTGCCAATACACCCGAGAAGATAATGAGCAAATCTTCGCTGATCGGAACATTCAGACCTGCAAGCATCAATAGAGAAAAGACAACCCAATGAGCGTAATGCGCATGTTGTTGGATAAAATTAAAAAGAAAATCCATCCTATTAAGTCTTACAAAATAGCAACAAACTATACAATAAAACAAAAATTAAACACAAAGAAGAAAAAAATTTATCGCAACTTTTGTCTAGAAAGAGGATATAAGAAGGTAACTGCACGCATTATGCCAATTCTAAAATTAAATCATATCTTCTACAAAATAAAACACCTCTATCAAAAAATGGATTTGCAATTTGCCTTAAAGGGAGCATTGGCGGCAGGAATAGCTTTAATTTTAGGTAAATATGTAAGTTTTTTATTTAAACAAGGCGAGGTAGGCAGCATAGTGGGTGGACTATGGACAGCCATTGCAGCCATCATTACCTCACAAGTACATTTGGGAAGTTCTTTTAAAGCAGGCGGCGCACGAATTTTAGGAACAGTCGTAGGGGCTGTTATCAGTACTATCTTTATTTATTTTTTTGGCAAATCTCCTTTAATGTTTGGTGTTTGTATTTTTTTTACCATTATTTTCTGCAAGATTTTCAATTTACAAACTAGCATTTCCCTTGCAGGAGCTACGGTTGCAGCTATCATTGTCCTCAACCAAATTCATGAAGAAACCACTTGGAAATTCGCTGCTTTCCGAATTTTAGATACATGTGTCGGTGTTTTTGTAGCTATCTCGATTGCCTATCTTCTGTGGCCCAAGAGAGCTACCACTAAAATGAGCTTCGATATGGCAAACTTGTTTAAATGTCTTTCGACATTGTACAAACAAGTGCATCCTAGGACTCAACAAGACAAGGAGGATCAAGAAATCCTCATTGTTGAAAAAGAAATCGAAGAAAAACTTTTCAAGAATCGACTTTTTCTTGAGGACGTCAAAATCGAACTGTTGATGACCCACCACATGGCCGACACTTGGGAACATTTACATTTCTTTGCCTATAAAATTTATGATTGTTTGATCTCGATTTCGACGATAAAAATGCCTGAAGAGTCTGAAATCGAACAGGTTATTATAAAGACTGGCGAGCGACTTGCCTCTTTTTCAGCACTTTTGAACCATAAAAAAAGTGCTTCTGAGGTCAGAGAGACTCTGCCGGAGCTACACGCACTTACTCAGTCTCTCAAACAATTAAATGAGCGGACTTTAGCAAAAGATTTTGGGCAGCTTTATCTTTGGAGACATCTTCATCTCCTTATTCTTGAGGCTATGGAAGGCAGTGTCCACGCTATAGCAAAGCTTAAAAACCATCGCTAAAAGTATCTATATTAACCAAAGAAAGAATTGATAGTCGATTCAGTTTACAATTGCATCGCGCCCAAACAGTCGCTCTCGAGTCGAGTATTTTGCGTTTAAATAATCCTTGGTATACACTCCTCTCCTTATGAAAGGAATTCATGAATCGATCTTTATGAGCTCGCTACGAGCTTTTTGTGTCACGCTCTGCGGTGCCTTGGGGCTGATTGTTGTTCTGATTGCCCTAAGCATTGCTTATTATAGCGTTTACAAAGCTGTCGAAGATGAGAGTTATCCCTCTAAATTCAAGCTACTACCTGATGCTCACGGTAGTCGAAAAGAACTGAGCTCCAGCGAACCAGTGTTACTGCAGATCACTTTTCATGGTGAGATCGGTGCTAGCAAATTAGCAGCCAAGGATATTGAAGAGATCCTACTCGATTCCAAAGAGGATATCTTTAAAGAACGTCCAGTCAAAGGTATTTTGCTTGTCATCAATTCGCCTGGTGGTAGCGTCAATGACTCAGATATCATCTACCACCTGATTAAAGAATATAAAGAACGCTATCATGTTCCTGTTTTTGCCTATGCGGAAGGCCTTTGTGCATCTGGAGGTTACTACATTGCTTGTGCAGCAGATAAAATCTATGCCAGTGATGTGAGTCTTGTAGGTTCCATTGGCGTGTTATCTTGGCCTCCTTTTGTCAATGTTGTAGATGCATTAGAAAAAATCGGTGTCAATGCACTCACCCTTTCTGCTGGAATTGGAAAGGATGAAATGAATCCTTTCCGCACTTGGAAACCTGATGAACAGAAACAATACCAATCATTACTCGATTTCTATTATCATCGCTTTGTAGAAATTGTCTCCTCAGAACGCCCCGTAGACAAAGAACACATTATCCATACATTAGGCGCAAAAGTGTACCCAGCACCTGAAGCCTTAAATTTAGGACTCATTGATCAATGCTGTTCTACACGTAGCCAAGCTTTGACTGATCTCGCCAAAGCAGCTAAGATTGAAGGAAAATACCAAGTGGTTGGCTATGAAAGTTCCTCTTGGTGGAAAAAATGGTTAAAAGAGGAGCCTGCATCTCCACTGTTAACTGGAAAAATCAAACATGAACTTGCCTTACCCTCCTATAAAGGCAATCCTATGAGTTATATTTTTGTCCCGTGATTGCGCGTAAAAAACTCTATATCCTTGATGTATCGGGCTATATCTTCCGTGCTTACTATGCCCTGCCCTCTATGACGAATGCACGTGGTGAATCAACTAATGCCTTGTTTGGATTCATACGCTCTGTAATTAAGCTAACCAAAGATTTCGGCCCAGAATACTTGGTTGCGGTATTCGATGGACCAGACAACAAAAAGCAACGTTTAGAAATCTATGAAAAATACAAAGCTCACCGAGTGCGCGATATGCATGCGGATTTGCCGGAGCAGATGGAAAGAGCAAAAGAATTTTGCGAACTCATCGGGATCCCTCATGTAGAAGTAGGTGGTGTTGAAGCGGATGACACTATGGGCAGCATTGCGCTATGGGCTGCAAGCAAAGGGGCAGAGGTTTATTTGTGTACAAGTGACAAAGACCTATGTCAGTTAGTCGGTGAGCATATTTTCCTTCTCAATACTTGGAAGGACAATCTCATTGTCGACGCCAAAAAGGTTGAGGAACTCTATGGTGTCAAACCTAATCAAATCGCAGACTACCTCGCCATTGTCGGCGATACCTCAGATAATATCCCAGGCATTCGTGGATTAGGCCCCAAAAGTGCCGCTCCCTTGTTGCAAGAATTTGGCTCACTCGAAAATCTGTTGGCCAATATCGACAAAATCACAGGTAAAAAAAGGGAAATGATCAAGTCTGAAGCTGAGATTGCTACTTTAAGTAAAAGACTAGCTACCATTTATACAGACATTGATTTTCCTAAAGATTCAGGCTTCTTTTCTCTACGCCAACCTGATGTGGCCAACCTCAAAGCTTTTTATCTCGATATGGGCTTTGATTCTCTCGCAAGGGAATTGGAAGAGCTTTTAAGAGAAGAAGAAAAAGAGGTGAATTATCAACTTGTCGATACCCCTAAAACTCTAGAAGCGCTTGTGCACCGTCTGCTCTCTTCAGAGGAAATCTGTTTCGATGTAGAAGCAACTAGCTTGCGCCCACTAGAAGCACTGCCGGTAGGAATAGGTTTTAGTTTACAAGAAGCCGAAGCTTTTTATGTGCCGCTCAATGGACAATTAGGAGCTGAAACGGTCATCCAAACGCTCAAACCTCTATTTGAAAACCCTAGCTTAAAGTTTTTTGCACACAACGCCAAATATGACCTCCATGTACTTGCCAATGTTGGGATTAACGTGGATTGCATCAGTTTTGATACCATTTTAGCCTCCTACATTTTGAACTCGGCAAGCCGTCGTCATTCACTAGATCACCTTTCCCTACAATATTTTGGCAAAGTGAAAATCCCCATTAAAGATTTGATCGGTGGTGGAAAAAAAGAAATTTCTATGGCACAAGTGCCTCTCGATAAGATCTGCACATATGGCTGTGAGGATGCTGATTACACTTTCCGTCTAAAAAAACTCTTTGAAAAACAGCTGGAAAAACGCAAGCTGGAAAGTCTGCTTTTTGATCTGGAGCTTCCCTTGACACGTGTTTTGGTTACTTTGGAGCGCACAGGAATGTATTTAGAAGCTCCCCTACTTATTGATTTTGGAAAAGAAGTCACTCAGCAGCTCAAGATTACGGAACAAGAAATTTATGCCCTTGCTGAAGAAGAATTTAATATCAGCTCCCCTAAACAACTTTCGAGCATTTTGTTTGATAAACTGGGAATTAAACCGCTTAAAAAAACAGCGACAGGCATGTCCACACGTGCAGAAGTGCTCGAATTTTTAGCCGAAGAGCATCCGATTGCCGAAAAAATCTTAGCCTATCGCTCACTAGAAAAACTACGCTCTACTTACATTGATATTTTACCCTCAGAAATCAATCCTAAGGACAATAGGATACATCCAACCTTTAATCAGTTTATTGCAGCAACTGGGCGGCTTGCGTGTCAAGATCCCAACTTGCAAAATATTCCTGTCCGTACCGCACAAGGACGTAGAATAAGAGAAGCTTTTTGTCCCCAAAAGAAAGGATGGAGCTATTTAGCGGCTGACTATTCACAAATAGAATTGCGTCTGCTTGCCCATTTAAGTGAAGACGCTCAGCTAGTGAATGCCTTTAAACTCGGGGAAGATATCCACAGTTTTACTGCCTCATTGGTATTTGGAGTTGCTTTGGCAGAGGTCACAAAGATGCAGCGCTACCAAGCAAAAGCGATCAATTTTGGCATCATTTACGGCCAGCAAGCCTATGGACTTTCTCAGGAGCTGGGCATTGAAGTCAACCAGGCGATGGACTTTATTGAAGCCTATTTCATTCGCTACCCAAAAGTATTGGAATTCATCAATCATTGTGTGCATGTTGCGCGCCATCAGGGCAAAGCAGTCACCATGATCGGCAGAGAACGCGAGATTCCTGAGATTCATAGCAGTAATGCAGTGATTCGTAGTGCTGCAGAAAGGTTAGCGATTAACACCCCACTTCAAGGAAGTGCAGCTGATCTGATCAAAATCGCCATGTTAGAGATTGATACTCTTTTGACCCAAAAAAAAATGGAAGCTCTCATGGTACTTCAAATTCATGACGAATTAATTTTTGAAGCTCCTGACCATGAACTTGAAGAATTAAAAAATCTCGTAAAAACCACGATGGAAGGAGTATTTACCCTCAAGGTTCCTCTGGTCGTGGATGTCAACGTTGGCAAAAATTGGGCGGAAATATAAAATTAAGGAAAATCGCTGTAACAGGCGGGATAGCATCTGGCAAATCAACTGTTTGCCATCTATTTGAGCAGCTTGGCGCCTTTACTGTTAGCGCCGATGCGATCGTTCACCAGCTTCTTGTCCCCTCAACACCTCTTGGTAAAGAGATCATTGCATTGCTAGGCAATGAAATTGTGGTAGGTAAGGCATTAAGCAGAGAGCTGATCGCTCAAAAAGTGTTTAGCTCCCCGCACTTGTTAGAAAAATTAGAAAAACTTATTCACCCTGAAGTTCAGAAAGTTATCGAAGCCAAATACAAAACAGCCTCACAGATAGATGTTCCTCTCTTTATCGCTGAAGTTCCTCTGCTCTTTGAGGCAGGACTTGAAAACTTTTATGATGCCGTGATTGTGGTCATCAGTGATGAAAAAGCGTGCAAGGAACGTTTTAAAAAAGATGAAAATGAGTTTTTACGCAGGTCGCAACGCTTGATGCCTATTGAAGAAAAAATTAAAAAAGCCGACTGGATCATAGAAAATAACGGCACTTTAGACCATTTACGTCAAATTATCCAATTCACTTTTAACTCTTTGAAGGAAAACATATGAACCAAGAAAATTCTTCAACCCTTTCAGAAGAAAAACCCATCGAAAAAAAACGCGCTACACTAAAACCCCCAGAAAGAATGGTTTCTGAGGAGATTCAGCAGCAAGCTGTACCTGCTCCTCAACAAGAACCTGCCATCATCACAAAAATTTCTGATCTACAGCGCATGAATATCGAAGAGTTGAATAATCAAGCGCGTTTCTATGGTATCAAACACGCAGCCTCTTTGACAAAATCCCAAATGGTTTTTGAAATTGTCAAAGCAAAATCCGAAAGGCCAGATGAGCTATTGATTGGTGAAGGTGTTCTTGAAGTCCTTCCAGATGGATTTGGATTTTTACGCTCCCCTACCTATAACTACCTACCTTCTGCAGAAGATATCTATGTTTCCCCAGCGCAAATTCGTCGCTTTGATCTTAAAAAAGGAGATACGATCACAGGTACGATTCGCTCTCCTAAAGAAAAAGAAAAATATTTTGCCTTGCTTAAAGTCGATAAAATCAACGGCACCCTGCCAGACAAAGCAAAAGAGCGTGTGCTCTTTGAAAACCTCACTCCCCTCTATCCGAATGAACGTTTGATGATGGAAACTTCGAAAGACCGCCTTTCAGAGCGCGTTCTTGATCTCACCGCGCCGATTGGAAAAGGTCAGCGGGGCCTGATTGTCGCACCTCCTCGCTCTGGTAAAACAGTCATTTTGCAAAATATTGCCCATTCCATTGCAAAAAATCATCCTGAAGTCACCCTTATCGTACTTTTGATTGACGAACGTCCAGAAGAAGTGACGGATATGATTCGCATGGTCAAGGGTGAGGTAGTTGCCTCGACCTTTGACGAACAGCCGGAGCGACATATCCAAGTAGCTGAGATGGTGATTGAGAAGGCACGCCGCCTCGTCGAACATGGCCATGATGTGGTCATCTTGTTGGACTCCATTACCCGCTTGGCACGAGCTTACAATACCGTGCAACCTCATTCTGGAAAAATTCTTACAGGTGGCGTGGATGCGAGCGCGCTTCACAAGCCTAAACGTTTCTTTGGTGCAGCACGTAATATTGAGCACGGTGGCTCCCTGACGATTTTAGCTACTGCCCTTATCGACACTGGCTCTCGTATGGACGAGGTAATTTTCGAGGAGTTCAAAGGAACAGGTAACATGGAGCTCGTGCTTGACCGTCGTCTCGCAGACCGCCGTGTCTATCCTGCAATCGATCTCATCAAGAGTGGCACACGTAAAGAAGAGTTGCTTTACCATCCTTCTGAGCTGGAAAAAATCTTTGTGCTACGCACTGCAATTGCTGACCTGACACCGCTAGATGCCATGAATTTGCTGCTCGGCCGTCTCAAGAAGACCAACAGCAATACAGAGTTTTTGCTCACGTTGAAAGACTAAAAAAGAGAATATCTCTCTCTCTTTCTGACACAAAAAAAGACTAAACCAAACGGTTTGGTCTTTTTTTTAAAGAGGGATTTATGTAACCCTTCGAATCCCTATGCGCCCTGTGGCAAATAGGATTAGCAAGGTTCTAGGCAATAACAATTCACTGCAAAAGTTTGGTAAAGCAAAAGTTTTCATACAGCCGCACAAAGTGCAGGGCTGCGAGTAGCGCGCCAATACTTTGGCTCCCTCTCTTTCCGACTCACAAAAAAAAAGCTAAACCAAACGGTTTAGCTTTTTTTTTGTGAGTCGGAAAGAGAGGGATTCGAACCCTCGATACCCTTTGGGGGTATGCGTCCTTAGCAGGGACGTGCTTTCGGCCTCTCAGCCATCTTTCCCTATTAGCCGCCAAATCATAAGGGGCATCCCCTTTTTACTCAATGGCTCTTTATTTCTTCCAGCAGCGAACATTTTTGGCAGCATGTGATTTTTTGAAAACTTATTTTTAACAAAAAAAACTCATTTAAAAATTGCATCTTTGATAAAAAAAGTAAAACTATTCCTCAGGCGTAAATGAACATGGGAAATCCGACATTTAAAACAATTGCATATGGTAGCACTGAATATGAAAAAGCTCTTATTTTGCGCTGTGAAATTCTGCAAAAATCAATGGACTGTCAAAAAGAAGAAGAAATCAATCTCATTCATGTAGCAGGCTTTATCGAAAAAGATGTGTGTGCTTCCGCAGCTTTAGTGCCTGAAGTAGATGCTCTAAGAATGCAGAGAGTTGTAGTTAGAAAATCTCTACAGCGCCAAGGAATAGGAACTTCGCTTCTGTTACATTGTGAAAGCTATGCAAAAAACCATTCTTTCAATCTGATCTATTGTTTTTCAAGAATTGAAGTAATCCCCTTCTATTTAAAAAATGGTTACATAATTTGTGGCAGTATTACTTACAAAGATAATAAGCCTTATCAAAAAATGCAAAAACTCATCGATGTAGACTAAGAAATCATGATAAAAAGTCGTGATCCATCTGCCTCTTAGGATATCCTTTTTTTAAACAAGATTTTCCTTCAGTTTACTTTTGGAGGAAAATCGCGTATTTTGCTGGGCTATGAAAGAGAAAATCAGAGCTGCTCCTAATTCTAAAGAATCTGAAATGATGGTTCTCGGCTGTATGCTCACCAGCATCAATAGCCTGAATATCGCTGCAGATGCCCTCGATGAGATAGATTTTTACTACAATGAACATCAAATCCTTTTTCTGGTTTTGAAAAATGCTTATAAGCAAGACAAACCCGCTGATGTGCATCTTGTCTGTGAGGAGTTGAAGCGCCTAGGCAAGCTAGATGCCGTCGGAGGAGCCGCCTATGTGACTACTTTGGCTCAATATGCAGGGACATCCGCCTATATCGAAGAATATGCCGAGATCGTCAAGTCCAAATCAATTCTCAGACGTATGATCCAAGCGGCGCAAGTCGTCGAAAAAAACGCGCTCGAAGATCCTCAAGATGTTCATACCACTCTCGATGAAGCGCAATCGCTGTTTTTTAAAATCAGCCAAAATGCCAATCCGGCTGCGGGAACACTCATCACCGATATCTTGAGCGGTGTCAAAGCAGCGAGTCAGCTCCCTTATTTGAAAGAACTTCAGGAGCGCCAGGAAGAGTTCCGTCTCCGAGGTCCACAAGAGGCCAAAATCACTGGAATCCCGACGCATTATCTCGACCTCGATAAAATGATCAACGGCCTGAACAATTCCAACATGATGATTGTAGCCGGCCGTCCTGCAATGGGAAAAACAGCTTTAGCCATTAATATCGCTGAAAATGTCTGTTTCAAAAATGGCATGCCCGTCGGCATTTTTTCCCTCGAGATGACCGCGGAGCAGCTGCTTCACCGCATCATTTGCTCACAAGCAGAGGTAGAATCTGACAAAATCCGTACAGGTAATCTCAGCGGAGCGGAATTTCAACGCATCGTTGCTGCGATCGGACATATGCAAAAACACAGTATGTTGATCGATGATCAACCAGGGCTCAAAATCACTGACCTGCGTGCACGCGCAAGACGTATGAAAGAAAGCTACGGCATCCGTCTTCTTGTGATTGACTATTTGCAGCTCATTGCTGGCTCGGGTTCAGCGCGTACAATGGAAAATAGACAGAATGAAATTTCTGAAATTTCTCGTATGCTCAAGACGCTCGCCCGTGAGCTTAATATCCCCATCATCTGTGCTTCCCAGCTCTCACGAAAAGTCGAAGATCGCGCTGGCCATCGCCCCATGATGAGTGACTTACGCGAAAGTGGCTGCCTCACCGGAGATGCCCAAATCCAAGATGCTGTTTCAGGTAAAATTTATACAATTAAAGAGCTCGCCGAAAGAAAGGATCAGATACCCATTTTAGTTCATGCTGTTGATCAGCAACTTAAAATTGGCAAACATAAGATGGTCAAAGCTTTTTATTCAGGCAAAAAAACTGTCTATGAGCTTAAAACACGCACCGGCCGTACTATTAAAGCGAGTGCAAATCATCCTTTTCTAAAATTGGAGGGATGGACTCCACTGGAAAAACTGCAAGCTGGAGACAGGATCGGATTACCCAGAGAATTGAATGTAGAGATCATGCAGAAATCTCAATCCGATGTTTATTGGGATGAAATTATATCAATCACCGAGCTTGGAGTGGAAGACGTCTATGACGCAACCGTTGAAGGGGTTCATAACTTCGTCGCCAATGACATTATCGTACATAACAGCATCGAGCAGGATGCGGATATTGTAATCTTTCTTTTACGGCGTGAATACTATGATCCCAATGATAAGCCTGGAATGGCTGAAGTGATTGTCGGTAAAAATCGTCATGGTGGCGTGGGCAGTGTCAATTTGACCTTTGTCAAAGAACTCGTTCAATTTCGCAATTACACACCGCTCCACGTGGAAATGCCCCAAGATTCTTTCGCCACTCTTTAACCACAGAGTTTTTTTGAATTTGTCAGTAGCTCCATAAAAACTCTTGTCTCTTTATTGGAAAAGCTTTATCTTTTTTGTTTTGTTTTCGGAGATTTATGTCGTCTGTTAAAAAGAAAAGAAAATATAAAATCGCTAAGCATAAACGCAAAAAACGCCGCCGTCGCGACCGCCATAAAAACAGATAGTAATTTTTTAAAAACCTGAGTTTTGGATTGTTCTTTCTCGAAGTCAGGATTTTATGACATTAATTCTGGAATTCGGGCAAAGTAAATGGCTGTAAAGCCTTTACCTGAAAAAGTGCGAGAATTCGCAAAACATTCCTTGAATGTGAGAGAAAAAAATCCAAAATTCATGTTCAAAAAGCGTGTAGAACGCGCTTCTCCAATTTTATGTGGCGTTACCCTGTTCAATATGATGTGATCGTCGTCGGGGGTGGACACGCTGGCTGTGAGGCTGCTTTTGCTGCTGCACGTTCTGGCGCATTCACACTTTTGCTGACTATGAACCTCGATACCATTGCTAAAATGAGCTGCAATCCTGCAGTGGGTGGAATCGGCAAGGGGCATATGGTGCGCGAGATCGATGCTTTGGGCGGCGAAATGGGCAAAGTGACGGATCGGACAGGCATTCAATTCCGCATGCTCAATGCCTCTAAAGGGCCAGCTGTCTGGGCACCACGCGCACAAGCTGATAAAGTCGCCTACCAATTTGAAATGAAGCGACGTCTCGAGAAAGAACCTAACCTTCATCTCCACCAAGGAACCAGCGAAGCCATCTATGTAGAAGAAGGGAAAATTGTCGGCGTTTCTACACAAGAAGGCATTTATTATTCCACTAAAGCGCTTGTTCTTTCGGCAGGTACCTTTATGCAAGGCTTGATCCATATCGGCGAAACACAGTTTTCAGGTGGAAGGGCAGGCGACAAGCCTGCTGTCGGATTATCCAAAAGCTTAATCGATCATGGCTTCCAATTAGGCCGCTTGAAAACAGGAACACCTCCACGTATCAACAAACGTTCTATTGATTTTTCGCAAACTGAAGAACAACCCCCTGAAGAAGGCGTCTGCTTTTCCTATGACGATAGCGAAACGTATCAACGGCTCCCTCAGATCTCCTGTTGGATCACTCACACGTCTGTGCAAACCAAAGAAATTATACAAAACAACTTACACCGTTCCCCGCTTTACTCTGGAAAAATCAAAAGCATCGGACCGCGCTATTGTCCCTCCATTGAAGATAAAGTCGTACGCTTTGCTGATAAAGACAGGCATCAGATTTTTTTGGAACCCGAGGGATTGAATACCGATGAAATCTATGTCAATGGCATCTCTTCCTCTCTTCCTTTCGATGTGCAGCTTGCTTTTTTACATTCCATCCCAGGATTGGAAAAAGCAGAGGTGATGCGCCCCGCTTATGCGATCGAATATGATTATGTTTTATGCGGTCAAGTGGGCCCTACACTAGAGACAAAAAGCGTCGAGGGGCTTTTTTTCGCTGGGCAGATCAATGGGACGACTGGTTATGAAGAAGCTGCTGCACAAGGACTCATTGCAGGTGTCAATGCAGCCTTAAAAGTACTTGAGAAGCCACCTTTTATCTTGCAACGCCATGAAGCCTATATCGGGGTCATGATCGATGACCTTATCACCAAGCCGATCGATGAGCCTTATCGCATGTTTACCTCTCGAGCTGAACATCGCCTGCTTTTGCGCCAAGATAATGCAGACTTACGCCTAAGCCACTATGGCCATCAACTGGGTCTTTTGAACGAAAGACGTTATCAAAAAGTGCTCGATAAGCAGAAGACACTTGAGACAGAAACAGAAAGGCTGAAAACGCTCCACAAACAGGTGAGAGGGAAAGGCAGTTCACTCGCCCAGCTCCTCTGCCGCCCTGAAAACACCTACCAAACGCTTTTGGAAAACTATCCTGAAGATGTCCGCGATTTTGGCGCAGAGATGAATTTTCAAATCGAGCTCAACCTCAAATATGCCGGCTACATTGAGCGGCAAAAAACTGAGGTGGAAAAACTTTCGTATATTGAAAAAATTCGCATTCCTGCAGGATTTGATTTTAACACTGTCGTCGGGCTAAGAACGGAAGCCAAGCAAAAACTTCCTCGTTTTCAGCCGCTGACTCTTGGTCAGGCATCCCGTGTCAGTGGAATCTCCCCTTCAGATATCCAAGTTTTAATGATTGCCCTACAAAAATATGTTCCGCCTGCTTCATCTGAATAATGTCCCTATACTAGAGCAGCTACGCATTGAAGAAGCGCTTTTGCGTGCAAGCGAAGACAATTGGTGCCTGCTAAATACAGGTTCGCCGCCAGCGATTGTCATGGGCATTTCAGGCAAGCCAGAGAAGTTGCTCGACTTAACCAGAGTGTCTCAAGAAAACGTTCCGGTGATCAAACGTTTTAGTGGGGGGGGGACAGTCTATATCGATACGCACACAGTATTTGTTACGCTCATCTGCAACAGCTCCACCTTTGATATTCCCCTGCAACCGAAACCTATTCTTAAGTGGTCCGAAAGCTTTTATCAACCTCTTTTTAAAGGCTTCAGCTTACGAGAAAATGACTATGTGTTCGGTGACAAAAAATTTGGCGGCAATGCCCAGTACATTCAAAAATCGCGCTGGCTGTTGCATACGTCTTTTTTGTGGGATTATACTCCAGAGAACATGCGTTGCCTACTACTCCCGGAAAAACGTCCTACTTATCGTGGCGAACGTTCTCATGAGGATTTCTTGTGCACTTTGCGCTCCTATTATCCAACAAAAAATGCTCTTCTAGAAGCCTTTTCCAAGCACTTCCAAAATCATCTTTCAGTACAAACAGTCACTTTAGAAGAAGCCCATAGCATCCTACAACGCCCTCACAGAACAGCGACAGCATTGATTAATGGGAAGTGATCAATTGACAAAGCCGTTTGGGAAATCTTTGTTTAATAAGCAATTCTCGATATTCCGCATAGCTCAAAGCGATATGCTGGTGTCCTCGGTCGACGAAATCTTGAAGACGCTCACCCTGGTACGCTACACAACCTTTGAAATGGTCATTCTTCATAATGCGCTCTGAACTGATGTTATCTTCTGCCAACCGGACAACCAGCACACTCCCATTCGGATGATCTTCGAATCGAAAATTTTTGATTTGACCATCATGAGGATGAAAATAGGTATCAGCACCGGTACATACAGAGGTAACAAAACAAATTTTTGTAAATTTTGAAGGACCGTGAACTTTTTGAATCGCTTCTTGACATGCTGTTGCTAGACTCTTATGCAGCTGATCCACGACAAGCAGATCGGGACTCAGCCTCAACCTTTGAGGTTTTGAATGAGATTGACGGCACATGAGGGCAACGGTAATCACTCCAGCCAAGCCTGCCGTACCCGATAGAGCTCCTATGGCGGGCATTCCCCAATGGAAATGAGCTGCTAAACCAGCCAATATTCCTGCTGCCACCATCATGATCACCACGCTTGTCGCAAGGATACTTGTTGGCCGCATGCTCAAGGGAAAAAAATTATCTGAAAGGCTATGAATACACATTTTATTTACCTTTAATTATTTGACGAATATGTTTGGGAAATTGTTTGTTTGAGTAAAACACTTCGCGTTCTTTCCAAGTCAGCGCCACATAGTGATGTCCACGATCAGCAAAATCTCTGAGACGTCCTTCTTGAGCCGCGACAAGGCGCTTGAACCTGTCAGGGCAGGTAATTGTGTCTGCCTTTTGCTGATCTCCTGGTAAATGGATAATAAGAACAGAACCGTTTGGAAAACTTTCAAAATTAAAATCTTGCAAATAACCATCTCCATACTGAAACAAGGTATCGGCATACTGTCCCTTATTTTCAACAATGCAAATTTTCTGAATTTTCATTGGCCCGCGGATTTTTTGAATTGCCTCTTGGCACGTGCTTTCAAGTCGTCCACCACTGCAGCCCCAACCAAACACCAACGTATCCTTTTTATTCACATCATCAGCCTGAGATAGCGTGACGTCGCGAGATTTTTTACGACCACACACAGTGACAAGAGCCACTAAGGCAGCTAACCCTGTCGTGCCTACGAGAGCACCTATGGCGGGCATTCCCCAATGAAAATAAGCTGCTAAACCAGCGAGTACTCCTGCTGCCACCATCACAATTACCGTACTTGTCGCAAGAATACTTATTGGCCGCATGCTCAAGGGGAAAAAACTATCCGAAATTTTATGAATACACATCTAATGTTTACTCTTTGATCATTTGACAAATACGTTTGGGAAATTTTTTGTTTGAATACAACTCGTTGCGTTCTTTCCAGGTGAGAGCAATGTATTCATGTCCACATTCAATAAAATTTTTGAGTTTAGACTGAGCTCCAGTAAGTAATTGTAAACGGCCAGGACGCGTAATAATGTTTGCTTTGTACTCATCTCCTGGTAAATGGATAAGAAGAACAGAACCCTTAGGATAGTTTTCGAATTGAAAATTTTGTAAATAACCATCTCCAAAATCAAAATAAATATCAGCAGCCTCCCCTTTAGTTTCAACAATGCAAATTTTCTGAGATTTTAGGGGGCCACTAACATTTAGAATTGCTGCTTGACACGTTGATTTAAGCCGTTCGCTCATGCCATTGCCAAATTCAAACATGTTTTTTTTATTCACATTCTCAGCAAGAGATGGCGTGGTGCGACACGCTTTTTTTCGGCAACATACAAGGGCAACAGCCACCAAGGCAGCTAACCCTGCCGTACCTGCGAGAGCACCTATGGCAGGTACTCCCCAATGAAAATAGGCTGCTAAACCAGCTAAAACACCGGCTGCCACCATCACTGTCAGTGCGGTAGTTGCAAGAATGCTGGTTGGTCGCATATCAAGCGGAAAAATATTATTTGAAATCTTTTCAATGCACACTTTATCCAACTATTTTAATTCTTAATAAACATTATAAAACTTTTTTATAAAGATATCATAAAGTCATGACTTTATAGGAGGGAAAGTTAATATTTTTCTAATTCCGGGGCAGACTTTCCTGAATAGTGGATACAGGCGAAAATGAGAGCATATTTCACGGGTTTACCATCCACAGAAAAAAGTGGATAAACACCGCGAAAATCCACCTTTTCAAAATAAGGGCTGAGACGATACTGATAGTGCGTTTCATACCAATTTAAGGAGCTTGTATCTGTGTTTTCTACCACCACAAAATATCCATTTTTACCAATCTCTTTTTGCTCCATCTGGGGCCAGTAGGAAAATTGGTTTTTTCTCGTTTCACTAATATTAAAATAGTAAGCCCTTTTCTGGTGGGGGCCGTAGAAACTCAGGAGGCTGGCCACTTGATATTTATCTGCAAAAAGGAAGTCTTTATCAGGTCGATATCCCGCCTCTACAAGTGCAGATGTCAAGCACTCCCCTCCCATTGATTGCCTGAAAGGACTTAAGCGATAAGATAGAGGCAATCGACCCGATTCTTGCATCTGAGGAAGTGCGAATAAAAAGGCTACAGAGAGAATCGACAGCCAAATGCCAAGATGTAACCACAGCTTGCCCCGCTTGAGCTGATCGCAACCTAGCCATGCGACAAGAGGAAGCCCAACAGGATAGAGATAAGCTGCCCAATTGGGTTGCATTTTTTTGAACAGGGCTGTGAAGATAAAGAGAAAGGCAACTAAAGGAAAGCCTGCAGCAAAGAGAAGCGCCTTTTTAGGGCTCTTTTTTAAATAAAAATAGCTCAAAAAAAGTAGGACAAAAAAAATGGGAGATAGCAGCCCGATCTGAGCGGCTAAAAAATCGAAAAAATTTCCACTTTTAGCAACCCCTACAGTGGCTCCCACATGGCGAAATGTAGCCCAATCGTGACGCATATTCCAATACAAGGAGGGAAGCAGAGCGATTAAGGAGAGCGCAACACCCGCAAGAAATTTCCAGGAACGCAGGGATTTGAAGAAAAGCATGTAGATCAAGACAATGGGCCAAAACACATAGGCGGTCCATTTAAAAAGAGCAGCTGCGAGAATACATAAGCCTGTAAGTAGATAATTGGGCTGAGTTTCTTGTTGAAGGCCTTTCATAATGACCATAGCTGCCAGTGCGAAGAACAGGATCATGCCTCCATCTGTGGTTGCCGCAAAAGAAAGGTAGATTCCTAGAGGACAAAAAGCAGCCACAACGCCTGCCCAAAAAGCTGTACGTATGCTTAAAGAAGCAGCTCGAGCTATGTCATAAACGACAAGACTGATTAAGAATCCAATAACAAGAGCACCAAAACGTACTCCTAAAACATCATTACCGAAAAATAAAGTCGAAAGGGCAATCTGCCAGGCGATACCTGGTGGTTTTGAATAGTAACCCCAATCAAGTTCTTGACTCCATGTCCAATACTGCGCTTCATCAGGTGCTAGGCCAATTTTCCCAAATGTGATGATGAGCACCAACACGAGTGCTTTGACCACCAATAGGATGAGCAATTTTTTCATGAAAGATATTCTAGTCGCTAATCTCTCTCTTGAAAACTAAATAAATCTTTCAGCGCTTGCAAGGTCACATCACGGCCGATTGCAGCGATGCTATCTGTGAGCGGAATCTGTTTGGGACAGACTTCGACGCAATTTTGTGCATGGCCGCAGTCGCTGATGCCGCCCTTTTCCATCAGAGGGCGCAAGCGCAAATGACGCTGCATTTTGCCTGTAGGATGCGCATTAAACAAACGCGCCTGGGAAACTGCAGCAGGCCCAATAAATTTTGAATGGGCATTCACTTGGGGGCAGGCTTCCAAACAGCAGCCACAAGTCATGCAGGTGGATAGAGAGTACATCACCTCTTGCTTTGCTTGGGGGATCAAAGGGCCAAATCCTGTTTCATGAGAACCCTCTGTATCGATCCAAGCATGCACTTTTTTTAAATTTTCAAACATGCGTGAACGATCTACAATCAAATCTCTGATTAAAGGAAATTTTGTAAAAGGAGCAAGGGTAATCACCCGTTTTCCAGTCTCACGTATATAATTTTCAATTAAAGCAGTACAGGCTTGCCTAGGATAGCCATTCACCAATAAAGAACAGGAGCCGCAGACCTCTTCCAAGCAGCCTTGTTCCCAAACAACCGGCGTGACCTTCTCGCCTTTTTTATTTACCGGATTTTTTTGGATCTCCATCAAGCCGCTAATCACATTTTCGCCCGTTCGTAAAGGAAGTTCAAATTCTTCCCAATATTGCTTTCCGGGCGAACCTCTCAAGATTTTTAATGTATAACTTGGATAGCTCATAAGGGCAGCTCCACGCGTTCAGGAATATTTTTCAATGTTGGCTTCATTTTTTTAGCCACAGTATAATCTCTTTTTTCAGGATCCAGATGACGAATATCTACTGGCTCATAACTGATTTGCGGTTCGTCTGGGGCGTAGGTTGCTAGTGTAGTTTTGAGCCAATGTTTATCATCTCGTTCAGGGAATTCAGGCTTAAAATGCGATCCCCTAAATTCATTGCGTAACAGGGCTCCTTTTGTGATGACAAGCGCAAGTTCTAGCATCGAGCCGAATTGATGAGCAAATTGCAATGTCTGGTTGGCAAACATCCCTTTGTCATCAAGAGAAATGTTTTGATAGCGGTCACGCAGCTCTTTGATTGTGTCTATTGTTTTGGCAAGATCTTGATTATTACGCTTTACTGTCACATTACGTACCATCACATCGGATAATTCTTCATGCAGTTTGTATACGTTTTCAGGTCCGGAACGAGTTAAAAGAGAATTTTTAAATTCCTCCTCTACTTGAAGCGCTTCATCAAACAGAGAGCTTGGCAAGCTCATGCCATAACTGCTTAACCCATCTAAATAACGTGGAGCCTCCTCACCCACCACTAAACCTGAAAAAATACAGGATAATAAAGAATTTGCTCCCAGCCTATTGGCACCGTGATATTGATAATCGGATTCTCCGCAATTAAAACAGCCTGGTAAATTGGTCATTTGACGGAAACGTTGATGACGATCAGATGAGTCGCTCGCAGGCCAATCTACCCAAGCACCTCCCATAGAATAGTGGACAGCTGGGAAGATCTTCATGGGCACTTTACGAGGATTATCTCCCGTAAATTTCTCGTAGATGTCGAGTACTGCCTCGAGCTTATGCTTCTGTTCTTCTGAAAGCTGTGTAGCATCGAGGTAAACCATCATCTGACCCTCGACACCGAGGCCGAGTTCGCAGACACGTAAAATTTCGCGAGCACCCACATCGCGACTTACTAGATTTCCATAACCTGGATACATTTCTTCTAAGAAGTACCATGGCTTGCCTGTCTCTCCACAAGGAATGGTTTGCCCATTGGGTGCTAGGATGCTTTTTGAGGCATTACCCATCACCCAAATGCGCCCACCTTCTCCACGCACAGATTCAGAAATTAAACGTAATTTATCTTGCCCAGGAATCGCTGAAGGGTGGATTTGAATAAATTCCCCATTCGCATAACGCATCCCCTGCATATAAAGGCGTGCATTAGCAGCTCCTGTACAAAAAGTAGAGTTTGTCGATTTCTTGAAAATCAGGCCCGGGCCACCTGTTGCCACAACAACGGCATCTCCTCTGAGGATTTCGAGTTTGTGATTGAACAAGTTCATCATGATAATGCCACGTGCTCTTCCGTCACCATCTAAGATCAAGCGCAAAAATTCATGATTTTCAAATTTCTCTACATGGCCCTTGACTTCATGTCGACGGACTTGTTCATCCAATGTGTAAAGAAGCTGCTGACCTGTAGAAGCACCACAAAAGACAGTGCGATGATAAAGAGTGCCTCCAAATCGACGCACATCTAAATGTCCTGATGGTGTGCGATTAAAGGGGCAACCGAAACGATCCATCATTTGAATGATGCCAGGTGCTGACATGCACATTTCCAAAATAGGAGGCTGGTTAGCAAGAAAATCGCCACCCTTAATGGTATCATAAGCATGAATGAAAGGGGAATCCTGTTCACCCATGAGATTCAATGCAGCATTGATTCCACCTTGGGCACAGACGGAATGAGAACGTTTCACTTTGGTCACCGAGACGATCTTCACTTTACATCCATTCTCGGCTAGGCGCATAGCTGCTGAAAGACCTGCCAGTCCACCTCCCACTACGATGACTTCTTTCCGCTGTTTGGCCATGTTTAACCCTGAAATTGAATTGTCCAATAGGTTCCCCAAGCCGCCCACAGACCGAGCAACATGACGGTTCCCATCAAAATATTAGTGAGTGTGCGCATTCTTTTTTGTGAGCGTCGTGTCAGCGTAATTCCCCAACGGATCATGAAGGTCCATAACCCTTGGAAAGCGTGGTAGGAAGCTGCGAGCACAAAAAGTGAGTAAAGAATGACCATAAGAGGATTTTTAAAGGTGTCGCGCACAAGCAAATAAAAAGCTGCCCCAGGGCTAGGAGAAAAGCCTAAGACTTCGTTAGCTTTTAGCGTTTTTCTTTTAGCTGCTTCAAGCCATTTTTTTTCGTCTTGTATCTGATCGAGAAAATGGATATAAGCCTCATTAGAGGGATCTTCTACCACGTTTTTCAGCTGATTTTCTTGTTTTTTAAGCAGTTCTTCTTTTTGTTGAATTTCCTGGAATGTAAAAAGCTGTACCTTCAACTTATCTGCAACACTTGGCAGCCCGAGATCATAGGAAACTCTGACCATATAATGACGCTCATCACTCTTTTCCACTGAGGTGGGATAGGCCCAGAAACGCATATGTACAACATGTGCAATAATGCCAAAAATGAGAAGCCAAGCAGTGATTCTTTCCCAAGTGTACGCACGATTTCTTTTGTATTGAGGCAACTGCGGCGAAGCACCCACCGAATGAAACGAATTGGGTTTGGCAGTCCATGCATAATAAATACCCCAAACTCCATGGAGAAGGAAGGGAAGGCCTAAAAACACCAATTCGATCACTTTCAAGTACGGAAGCGCTTCCAATTTGTTGACAGCTGATATAAATCCGTAACCATTGTCTCGAAAAAATAAGGCTGCCTGAGAATTGATGAGTAGATGCTCAAAAAGATAAATAGCCAGCCAAAGGCCCAACAAGGAATGCAGTCTTCTCCAGACAAATGCTTGAGGGATCTTCAGCTTTTCATCGCTTTCAAATTGACGTTCTCGAATCGGTGTAGCCATCTATCCGCAGACATTACCATCCCTTGCTGCTCAATGACAATAAAAAAATATACTTGCATTTACCTTTGTGGGGCAAAGATCTTTTATGCTCATAGACACCCAACTTTTTCTTTTATTGATATTTAACAAGTATTGCATGATAATTTGATTTGATAAATTAATTTTAAAACAAAAAATATGTCTGCTTCTAATTTTTCTATAGCCTTAAACGATTTTACAAAACAATTTGAGGGTTTGAATGAGTTTATCCGAGCATATCATCTTGAAGATTTCAAATGGAAACCTCTAACAACTCAGTACGCATCAGAAACAACTTATGAGGCACATGTCGCCGAACACATTGCGAAAATGATAGCGAGGACTTTGGGGCTAAAATTTGGCAATCAGGAGATTGGGACGCACACAAGTAGAAGTGGAGGCGATCGGGTCATCATATGGAATATCCCCCGTTTCGAGCAGGCATTAAACTCATATCAAAACAAAATACATCCATCTTTTGAACACATGAAAACTTCAGCCATAGATCTTGCAAATAAAACCAAAGAATTCAAAGAAGCTGAAAAACTTTTAAACCTACTTTGTGAACGCAACTGGGACGAGAACTTTTGTCGTGCCGGTAAAATTTTAGAACAAAAGTTTCCTTTAAGTGCATGGTGTGAAGTTCAAATACAGCCAGTCGCAAAAGAAGAAAGCTATTTGTTAAGTGTTATTCCTTCCTATCAAACGCAAAAAAAAGAAATGAGAATTACGCATGAAGATATTAAATATATTTTAAAAATTCTGAAAGAACATGATATCTTTATTCTTCCTGCAGAAATCATAAAAGCAGAAGAACTTTTTAATAAGCGATTGAGTGGTGGTGGTCTTCACATAGATTCTTTGACAGCAAGTCAGATTTTACACGAAAAATTTGGAATAGATCAGGATTATGTGATTCAAATCAAACCTTCGGAAAAAGATGGAAATTATCGATTAATAGCGCATGCTCGGCCCCAAGGATGGCCTAATAAAGAAATATCTTTGACACATGCAGACATTCTCTTTATCTCACAAACGATCAGAAACTGCCTTAAAACATAAACACGGCTGTTCGTTTGTCCAAAGACTGGCCATTACAAGCTCGCAAACACATACTAAGAGCCTACCTTAAAATTCCATTTCGGTACTTTGATGAATCTTTTTTGCTCTTTTTACTTCCCGTGGCTATCCTTTCTAATATTGCCTTCGGTAAGAAACTTAAAAAATCTCCAAATCCTCTGAAAGCAGGTGTTAAGATAAGCTCTAAATGATTTGTGGATGCATCTGAGGCCTTTTAACAAATTTGAAAAAATTCTTTGAAAAAAGGCTGGATCAGACTAATTATTAACGATATCTTTATATTAAATTAACAATATTTGAGTAAAATAGTTTTATAATAATATATATAGGTTTTATGCATTGCTCAAATTTGAATACTTTTGTTTCTAGAGTTGAATACAAACATATAATACCTTCAGCAGCTTGTGGGATTGCTCTTTGCGTGGCGGGGATTTTTTTGACTTTGGTGGCGTATCAGGTGATTCCTATCGGGGTCAATACGATCAATGCAGTATGGGGTCAGGCAATTGGTTTTAGTGTTTTAGCTGTAGGGTGTGCGATCGTTTTAGCCACAATAACGTTGCAAGTAGCTAAAAAATGTTTAGTCCCGCCTCTAAAAACCGCATCCGAAACTCCATCAAAACCTTCTGATTCCGCAGAAACCAAAAAAAATGATGAAGTCCCTTCTTTAGAAGCCAAAAAAAGTGCCTTAGCAGCCGCAGAAAATAAAAGTGAAGAGATCTATTCTGTTGAGACTGTCATTGGACGTATTAAAGAGGCTAGCGAAAATGGTCTTAAAACTGCACTCTTTCTAGGCAGAAGGAATAATCAAGAGATGCCAGAAGAGAAAGAGTGGGCATGGTTTAGCTTAGACGAAGTGATATTCCCTGGAAACCAGCACCATCATTTGCAAATAAATTTTAACGACAGGCAAATGGGCGCACTGAATAACCTGTTTGATAAAGTAGTTGTAGACACCTCAGTCATTAAATCTATTCATGTTAGTCCATGGAGAATGCTTCAACGGCTTTTAAAAAAATTGCCTTCTTCTGAATTAATTGTTGAAAGTGATATTGGTGGTTATGGAACAGCGAATAGGTTCTCAATTGATGCAGAAGCCGGGTCTTGCCGTGTTCCACCTGATACTACCTTAGCGGACTATGAAGAGCATTACCAGCCAAAATTATGGGATGCCATTCAAAAACTTTTAGAGACTTTGTTCTACCAAGTCGAACGCAAAAAAAACGCTTATCCTTATCGCAACGAGGATACGCAGGTAAACTATTGGCGACTCACGTACCCTCGTGCAAAAAAAAATTAAGCCTTTAGGATATCGCCAACACTTACTCGGACAAAAGAGTCAGAGATTGTAGCTTAGCCACAATCAAGGGATTTTTCATTTCTCGAGACTAGTCTTTTTTTGCTCAGTCGAACGACCTAACTGCTAGAACAATATTTATATTAATTTAATAAAAATGAGATATAATTATTTATCCTTAATAGATTAAATTTTATGCATTGCTCTAACATTCATTTCTGTACGACAAAAAACGGATATACACGAGATATTCTTTTGGTTACTTGCGGCGTGACCCTCTGCGTGATGGGGATTTTTCTCATTTTGGCTGCTTATCAGATTTTTCCTCTTGGAATCAACGCACTAAGTACACTATGTGGTAAGGCCATGGGATTTAGTATTTTAACAGTTGGTGTAGCCGTAACATCCGTTGTCTCAATGCTGAGATTAGCCAGAAACTGTTTAAATCGATCTGTTACAACACAACCCACTCAACCAAAATCTGCTCAGCCACTAGTGATAAAGAACGAAAGTGAGAATGAGGCTGATTATTCTTGTGAAGCTGTCATTACACGCATTCAAGAAGCTTCTGACAAAGGTTTAAAGACAGCTCTTTTCCTAGGGAGAGTGAATTATCAACCTATGCCAAATGAACAGGGATGGATCTGGTTTAGCTTAGATATACAAATGACTCCTGGGAATCAAAAATATCATTTACAAATGGATATTAATTCTGATGCGATGCAACAATTGTATTTGAAGTTTGATAAAGTTGTTGTCGATGTCTCAACATTAAAATGTTTTACGATACAACTACCCTTTAAACGCCTTCGGTATCTTCTAAAAAATTCACCTACTTCTGAATTAATTGTAGAAAGTTACACTGGAGTTCTGCAAATAGGACCTCCTTTCATCAATCCCTTTAAAGGTGCAATACGGCTTCCTCGTGGCCAAAAATTTGAAGATATCAAAGATCAATATTTTTCAGAGGTGGAGAATTACTTGAAAAACCTATTTGAAAATGTAGAATGCAAAGAAGGTGCTTATCCCTATCACGCTGAAGAAAAAATCAAAACCTTTTATTGGGTCGTTTCAAATCCAAAAACTTATATAGCAGAATAGGTTGAAAAATTGACATTTTGACCTGCCAAAGCTTCCGGACTTGATTGATTGTAACCCTACCTCGGTTGACTTAAGTCAACTCTCGGACAACCCATCAAAAACCCGCCACCGGCGGCTTTTTGAGGAACGTTGTCATATTTCTAATGACCTGAATTTTGGGTTGATGTCTTTGTAGGTCAATCAGATGATAAAATTTTGATGAAAAAAGACCTCAGCTTGATGTAAAAGCATTTGTTGCCAAACAAAATGCAATCAAGCGGAGGTCACAA
>Ga0153954_1000572_pt1 | contig 27918 bp, 25 predicted proteins | sample TSFL038MetaG_FD_102277 | JGI IMG/M metagenome (GOLD analysis project Ga0153954, IMG submission 102277) | Attine ant fungus gardens microbial communities from Florida, USA - TSFL038 MetaG | ecosystem: Host-associated > Fungi > Mycelium > Unclassified | place: USA: Florida, Wekiwa Springs State... | reverse complement strand
GCGAAAGGTCGAGGCGCTGGGTCGGCGCGGCGCGCAACGAGAAGGTCAGCGGACTCAAGGCAGGAGATCCTTGAGATGATAGTGGTGCCGGCCCAGCTTGCCGCCGTAATTGCCGGCGCCGACACGCAGCGCGCCGCGCTCGGCGCCAATCTCCACAATTGCAGCGAGCCCCGCCCGCATCGCTTCGGCGACCGCTTCGCTGGTGAGGCCGTCGATGACGATCTCAAGGACCGAGCCGATGTCGGCAGAGAGATCGCTCTCGACGGCGCCTTTCAGGGTCGGGCAATAGCGGTCGTTCGTCGAGGCGCTCGCGCCCTTGTATTTCGAGCCCACCTTCGACCCCGACCGCGCGATGCCGCCGGGAAACGGCATGATGACGTCGGCCACCTTGCGCATCGCCTCGACCGCCGCCTCTGTCGCGTGAAGCGTTTTCGCCGGGCTCTCCCCCATGACGATGAGGTTGCCCCCGCCGACCGCCTTCTTCGTAAGATAGGTTGTCGATTCGCAGACGAACTCTCCGTCCATCACCGGAACGCGCCAGTATCGGCACTCGCCCAGCCGTTTCGCGATCTGCCAGCCGTCGCCGAAGAAACGAATCGCCGCGCCGAGCTTGAGCTTGTCGTCGCCCTCGTCGATCCCAGCGTAGCAGGCCGAGCCGGGGCTCGTGAGCACGCATTGCCCGACCCGGTTTTGCAGTTGCCTCTGCAGTTCCGCAGTCGAGACCGCAAACAAGAGCACCCGCACTCCGGGACGCCCGTCGGGCGTCTGTTGAGGCGAGCGAATGCTCTCGACGCTGGCCTCGCAGCCGCACCCGATGACCGATGTCGCGAAGCCGGTCATCGTCTGGGCCGCCTGGGCCGCCCACCGATCGGTGTCGGCCGTGATGACGAGGGCGGTCGCGCGCATGTCGAACGCTTCCGCGAACGTATCGTCGATGGCGACGCCATTGATCGTCAGCTGGCGCATGCGACGGTCCCGAAGGGATGGGGGCGACCAACGGCGCCTTCGGCCACGCGCATGAAATCGGACTGGAGCCCATAGCGCTCGTCGTAATATTCTCTCATGCGCCGCTGCATAGAAGCCTCGACGACCGGCGTCACATGCAAGGCGCGGCCATATCGATCGTGCGTCACCTTACCGTCGCGCACCACGAGCTCGCCGTCCTTGAAGACCGCAGCCGCTTCGCGGAACATCTGCGAGACATCCTTGCCGGGGCGGTAGAGCGCGACATCGGCGCGCGCGCCCACGCCCAGGTGGCCGCGATCGGATAGGCCGAGCAATTTGGCCGGGGCCGCGCGCGTCATGGTCGCGATGTCGTTGAAAGTGTATTCGCGGGTGAGCGACGAAAGCGTCGTCACCGCGAGCGCTTCCTTCGGTAGGCGGGAGATCCATTCGGCGCGCAGATCCTTGTCCATCAGCAACGCGAAGAGATCGGGATAGGTCGTGAAAGGCGCTCCGTTTGGGTGATCGGTTGTGAAAAACACGCGCCACGGGTCGTTGATCAGCAGGAACAGCTCCAACCCGACAGCGAATTGCACGGCGTTGTGGAAACTGCCGCCCCGATATTCGAATGGCACGATGCCGCCGCCGTTGGAATCCCCGTCGATGATGGCGTATTTCTTAGGCCGCGCCTGACCCCGGGCGCCGAATTGCCGCAAGACGTCGGACGAGATCGTCACCGTCTGTCCGAACATCACCTGCCCCACATCGACAGTGACGGTCTTGGCGGCGTTGACCGCTTCGGCGAGCTGAGGCGCGGCGGAGGAAAAGCCCTGTGGACCCTCCTTCCCGTAGCCGTAGAACTGGAGATGCGCCAAATGCAGCGGCAAGTCCTCCGCCGCGGCGATGGTCGCGAGCGCGGTTTCGAAATTTCCAGGCAAGCCAAGATTGTTGCAATGAACATGCAAGGGATGCGGCGCGCCGGCTTCGTGGACAGCCCGTTGCAGCGCCTTGACGATCGCGCGGCTTGTTACGCCATAGTAAGGCACGACATCGTCAAACGAGAAGCTGCGAATGTTGTCCTTGAACGCCGCGACGCCGCCCGGGTTCACGACCTTGACGCCGAGCGCGCGCGTCGTCTCCAATGTCCAGGCGACGTGATCGCAGATGGCGCTTGCGCCCTCTCCTGAGCGCATGAGGCCGAGCACGAAATCGTCGTTGCCGAGAAGCGTCAGGATCGCCTTGTCGATGATCGGCGTGTCAGCGAGCTCGAGATGAGCGTGCAAGGCGTTATGCGGCGAGACCGCCGGTTCGACCACCGTGGTGAAACCCATCTCGGCGTAGAGTCGTCCCGTCTCGAACGTCGTCCATCCGACTTGCGAGAGCGGCGTCTCCGCCGGGCGGCGAACGTGAGCGCGATGATATTCGGGCAAGAGCAGGCGCGCCGTGTTCACATTCGCGCCGGCGATATGCGAATGGATATCGATGCCGCCCGCCATGGCGATCAGCCCGCTCGCATCGAGCGTTTCGCCGGGATGAGCGCCATTCTGAGGAGTCGCCACGATCCTATCGTCGCGGATCCAGAGATCGCCGGTTTCGTCGCGCCCATTGGCCGGATCGAGGATCCGCGCGCCTTTGATATGGGTCAGCATGACGGAGCGTCAGCCTCTGCGAGGCAGGCGTCGATGCGCTCGAGCGCCTGCGCAACGCTCGGCGCGCCGCTGCGCCTCGAAGCGGTCGCGGCGACGAGGGTCCCAACATCGGCCGAGTGCATGACTGCGTCGTGATCGACGCCCGGACGCCCGACGGCGATACGCACATGCGGCGGCTCGGCGAATTGAGCTGTCGGCTCGCATAAGGCGATGACGTCGAGCGCAGTCGGCCAAATCGGCGACGCCGCGCCGAAAGCGGAAATCCACAACACGCAATCCGTTTCCCCGGACGCGACAAGTCGCTCGGCGTCGAACCGCCAGGGATCGTGCAGCGGCCCTCCGCCGCCGAATCCCGTTCGCATCGGCAAGCCCGTCGTCCACCCGCAAGCCGCGAGCACACCCGCGCTGTTGTCCGGCGCGACGAGCGGCAGTGTCGAGAATCGCGTCGTATCGTTCAAGTCGCGTACGAGGCCGTTGAGCATCTCGATTTCAAGAGCCCCGAGCTGTGACGCCGTCCAAACCGCCACGCCGAAGCGCGCGCCCTTCACCACCGCGGCCAGCGCATCGAGCGCCGCTTGTGGAATCCCAGTCCGCGCGACGGGACGTCCTTTCACGTTCGCCCTCAACGCGGCCAAATTGGCGGCGAGGGTTGCGCCGACCCCAGCGGCGACAATCTCGATGTCGCGGTCGAATCCAGGAAGTCTCGCGTCAGCCTGCGGGGCCAACCAAACGATACGTCGCTCAACGTCAACGCCTTCCGGTCGCGCCGGCGGCCGCAGTAGGCGTTCACTCAAATCGGGCCACGCCTCTATCAGGCCGTCGCCCACGAGGAGCACGACGTCGGCGCGCACGCGCGCTTCGCCCAGCGTGGTCAGCATGGCGCCAGTTTCGCGCATGGAGTCGAGATCGCGCAACACAGCCGCCGAGTGCATATGGTCGATGACCCCGCCGACCCGTTGGGCAAGCGCGATGGCCGCCCGCGCCCCGTCGATATCAGCGCCGAGCCCAGCGATGAGCGGTTGACGATTTCGCGCCAACAGGCGGCCCGCCTCGGCGGCCGCATCGTCAAGGGATACGGGCGCGCCAGCGATCGATGCTGCGGCTTCGGCGCCGATTGGATCCTCCTTCAACACGAGCTCCCGTCTGATTGGTCCCGCGTCGTCGAAAGATCAACACTCGCAATGAAAGACACGTCGGGAACGTCAGACTGGACAAATCGAGGGTCAGCGGGTTCAATCGGGTCGCCCTCGATCGCGGCCTTCCGGCAAACAATATCGCACGCAGAGGAAATGCCTAGCCCTTGACGCCAAGTTCTTTGCGCGCGGTCTTGATGATTGTCACGTTCGCCACGTGGCTTCCGGTTCGATCCCGGCCGAACCTCGCCATCGGATGACCGACCGCCCGACGATCATTGTCGTGGGCTATTCCGCGCGCGCGCTCGCTTCCTCAGCCAAGCGAGCCGGGTTTGCTCCGCTATCCGTTGATGTCTTCGGCGACGAAGACATGCGTGAGATGAGCCTCGCATCCGTGAAGCTCGACGGCGGATTGTCGGACGGACTGACGATCGACAAGGTCGACGCCGCCGTCGCCCTGTTGACAAGCGCGCATGACCCGATCGGTTTGGTCTATGCTGGAGGCTTCGAACACCAGCCGGAAACCGTCGCGGCGATCGCGCGCAGGACACGAATCTTCGGCAACGGCGCCGAGACGCTGAAGCGCGCCAAGGATCCGCTCGGGTTCGCGCGGATGTGCGCGGCGCGTGGGGTTCAACACCCTGAGGTTCAGTTGGTGCCGCCCGACGAACCTGAACTCTGGCTCAGGAAAACCCGAGGCGGAGCCGGTGGCGGCCATATCGTCCCGGCCGATGACGCCGGTCCCGCGGCGCCTCAGTCTTATTTTCAACGACGTGTTGCCGGAAGGAGCGTCTCCGCGTTATTCCTCGCATGCCCAAGAAAAATTGAAATCATTGGCCTCAGCATGCAATGGACCGCGCCAACGCCGACCTCGCCATTCCTTTATGGCGGCGCGGCCGGGCCGATCGACATCGAGCCTACGCAAGCCGGAGAAATCACTCGCTCTATAACCGCAATCGCTTCCGATCTCGACCTCGTTGGCCTCAACAGCGCGGATTTTCTGGTTTCGGACGATATCGTGTGGCTTCTGGAGATCAACCCGCGCCCCGGAGCGACGCTGGACGTGTTCGAATCGAACGAGAGCCCACTATTGATGCGGCACGTGGCCGCGTGCGAAGGCCGCTTGACGCCGACGCCGGCGCCCGCCGCGTTCAGGGCCGCCGAAATCGTCTACGCCTCGCACGACCTCATCGTGCGCGTGGACTGCGCTTGGCCAGACTGGGCGGTCGATCGATCGGCGCCCGGAACGCCGATCGACGCCGGAGACCCGCTGTGTACGGCGCTCGCCTCCAGCGCGACTGTCGATATGGCGCGAATGCGCGCAAGCGAGCGGGCGAAACAGATCGTCGCTCTCGTTCAGGAGCCGGACGCTTGAGCGCCGCCGAGACCATCAGCGTCAATCGACGCGCCGCCGAACTGACGGCCGCGCTGCGGCGCGACGCGATAGCGTTCAATCTTGGCGTTGCGCGGGGGCCGCTCGGGGAAACCCTGATCGACGCCGGCGCGAAACAGCGCGGCGGGATAGACGCCGGGTTGCGCATCGCCGAAGTCTGCATGGGCGGGCTGGGGCGAGCGCGGCTCATTCCCGACAACGCAATCCCGCGCTGGCCATGGACGATTGCGGTTGCGTCGACGCAGCCGGTCATCGCATGCCTCGGCAGCCAGTACGCGGGTTGGAGCCTGTCGCACGGGACCGGAAAGGACGCCTTCTTCGCTCTCGGCTCCGGCCCTGCGCGAGCGCTCGCGCAGAAGGAAGCCGTGTTCAAGGACATCAACTATCGGGACGAGGCCGATGTCGCGACCCTCGTGATAGAAAGCGGGCGCGCGCCGCCGCCGGAGATCATCGAGAAGGTCACGCGCGACTGCGGAGTGCCGTCTTCGGCCTTGACGGTGATTTACGCCCCGACGCAGAGCCTGGCCGGCGCGACGCAAGTGGTCGCGCGTGTGTTGGAAGTCGCCCTGCACAAGGCGCACGAACTGAAGTTCCCACTCGAGCGCGTCGTCGACGGCATGGCCGCGGCGCCCCTCAGTCCGCCGCATCCCGATTTCGTCACCGCCATGGGCCGCACCAATGATGCGATCATCTACGGCGGACGGGCGCAGCTCTACGTCACCGGCCCGGCCGCGGACGCAAAAGCTCTCGCCGAAGCGCTTCCGAGCCGGGAATCACGGGATTTCGGCGCTCCGTTCTCCGAGATTTTCAAGCGCTTCAAGGGCGATTTCTACGCCGTCGATCCCATGCTGTTCTCGCCAGCCGAGGTGATCGTCACCGCGATCGACAGCGGGCAGAGCTTTCGCGGCGGGGCTTTGCATCACGAATTGCTCGATGCTTCATTCGCCTGACAAGGCGGATGACCGCGCCGACCGGCCGGTCGTTCTTGTCGTCAGCGATCAGCGCGATTGGCACGCGCGCCGCATGGAGGCGGCGTTCGCCGCCGCCGGCGCGTCCGTCGAACGCATCGATCTTGCCGCATGTGGGTTCGATACGCAAAACGCAAGCGGGCTTTCGTTGCCTGTTCTCGGATCGCGCCTGCCCGACGCGGTGCACGTGCGCACGATGTCGGCTGGCTCTTTCGAGGCGGTGACCAAACGTCTGGGCCTCCTGCACGCGCTGTCGAAACTTGGGGTCGCTGTCTGGAACGACGCGGGCGCCATCGAGCGTTGCGTCGACAAGTCGATGACGAGCTTTCTCCTCGCTCAGGCGGGCGTGCCGACGCCCCCGACCTGGACGGTGGAATCGCTGACAGCCGCGCGCGCCCTTGTCGAACGCGAAGCGCCCGGCGGGCTGCTCGTGCTGAAACCCTTGTTTGGCGCGCAGGGAAAGGGCCTGCGCCTGATTCGAGGGCCGGAGGACCTGCCGGGTCCCGGAGAGGTCGCGGGGGTCTACTACCTGCAGCGGTTTCAGTCGAACGGCTCGCAGGACTTCACGGATTTTCGGCTTTTTGTCGTGCGCGGTCGCGTGATCGGCGCGATGATGCGCCGCGCTTCGACATGGATCACCAACGTCAAGCAGGGCGGCGAACCGGTCGCCATCGCGCCCGATCCGAAGATGGAGCATCTCGCCGTTGCGGCGGCGCACGCGGTCGGCGCAGCGATCGCCGGCGTCGACGTGCTCGTGACCGCCAGTGGGACGCCGACGGTCCTCGAGGTCAACAGCATGCCGGCATGGAGCGGCTTACAAAAGGTGACCACGCTCAACATCGCTGAGGCGATCGCATCGGCCCTGATGGATGAGCTTGCGCAGCGCCCGGCGCGACTGCGCGCTCTATGAGCGCTGACACGGGTCCAGTGGCGGCGGCCTATATCGAGGCGTGCCTGGCGGAGCTCGACGCGCCGAAGCCCGGCAACGTGCATCGATTCGCGCCCGGGCACCGCATGGAGGCTCAGGACTTCATTCTGAGCGCCGAGGTCAGCGCGGCCCCGATCGCCGCGAGGGGCGCGAGGGTCGGGGCCCGCGTCCGCGCCGCCGTCGATGCAACCCTTAAAGCCGTCGGTCAGAACACCAATCTCGGCATTGTCCTTTTGTGCGCCCCCCTCGCGGCGGCCATCGAGATCCCGGACGCCTCGCTGCATGAGGCTCTGGCCCGGACGCTTGACGGTCTCGACCGCGCGGACGCCGCCGACGTCTTCGCCGCCATCGCCGCCGCCAATCCTGGCGGCCTGGGACAGGCGGCGCGCCACGATGTGCGCGCCCCCGCCGTCACGACCCTGCGCGAGGCCATGGCGGAGGCGGCGGGGCGGGATCGAATCGCGCGGCAGTATGTCACGGCCTACGAGGACGTTTTCTCGCTCGGCTTGCCGGCTCTGGCGGCGGCTCGGCGGCGCCACGCCGATCCACGCTGGTCGACCCTTGCCGTCTATCTGACCTTTCTGGCCGCGTTTCCCGATACGCATATCGCGCGAAAATTTGACACGGCCACGGCGGAAGCGGTCCGCCGCGAGGCCGCCGTGGAGCGCGACGCGCTCGCGGCGGCTCACGATCCAGAGGGCATGGGCGAGGGTCTCTTGCGGTGGGACGGCGCCCTCAAGTCGCGCGGGATCAATCCAGGAACGAGCGCCGATCTGACCGTGGCGACGCTCTTTGCGGCGAATCTCTCCGCCATCCGGCCCGACAATTGCGCAGACCCCATCTTGCCCTGAGGCGCTAACGATGATTGAGTTGGCTCACGGGGCGCGGGGCGCCCCGGACTATCCGGCCAACCGATCCCGCCGGCGGCGGGGTGCTGACAACAAGGATAGCCAGTCCGCCTGGTCTTAATGGCTGGGGACTCGTGTGGTTTGGCTTTATCCCAGGGAGGAGTTTGCATGGCCAAGATTAACAAGCTGATGGTTGGCGAATCGCTCGTCGGCGACGGCAATGAAGTTGCGCATATCGATCTCATCATCGGCCCGCGGGGCAGCGCGGCGGAGAGCGCCTTCGCCAATGCGCTCGTCAACAACAAGGACGGATTTACAGCTCTTCTCGCGGTTGTCGCTCCCAACCTGGCGGTCAAGCCCTCCACCGTCATGTTCAACAAGGTGACGATCAAGGGCGCGAAGCAGGCGGTGCAGATGTTCGGGCCCGCGCAGCACGCGGTCGCCAAGGCGGTCGCCGACAGCGTCGCCGACGGCACGATCCCCGCCGCCGAGGCCGACGACGTCTTCATCTGCGTTGGCGTCTTCATTCATTGGGAAGCGGCTGACGACAAGAAGATTCACGACTTCAACTATCGCGCCACCAAGGAATCGATCGAGCGAGCCGTCAACGGCAAGCCGACGCCTTCGGAAGTGGTCTCTCAACGCGATTCGGCCAAGCACCCGTTCAGCCCGTAACCCGCTGGCCGTTCAGCCGATCGCGCGCGGGAGAGGCCTTTCGCGCGCGTTTTGGTTTTGTTTGAGAGGCTTTGCCCCGCCGCCTTTTCCAGGCTGCCGATCGAGCGGGATCAGCCGCGCGTGTCGATGGCGATGCGCATCAGGTCCATGGACGAGCGCGCGCCCAGCTTTTGTTTGAGCTGGGTGCAATTATTGGCGATCGTCTTGTAGGACACGTTGAGCAGGTCGGCGATCTGGGCCATCGTGCGGCCTCCCGCCAGAAGACGAAGGATTTCGAGTTCGCGGGCGCTCAAATTCGACACCGCGTCCGGGCTCGGGTCGGCGCGCAGAAAAGCGATCCGCCGCGCCATTTCAGGGTGCAGATACCGCCCGCCTTTCCCCACCGTCTTGATTGCGCCTACAAACAGCGTCGGGTCGTCGTTCTTCGCGATATAGCCCATGGCCCCCGCCTCGATCGCGCGGGCGGCGACGGTCGGATCGTCGTTCATGCTGAAAATAACGAGCCGCGCCTCGGGCTCGCGCTCGAGGATGCGGCGCAAGAGCTCGAGCCCAGAATAACCGGGGAGATTGATGTCAATCACCCCGACGTCGGGCTTGGCGTTGAAAAAGGCGGCGAAGCCGGCGGCGCCGTCCTGAGCCTCAAGGACCTCGATATCCGTCTCGGCCTCGAGGAGGGCTCGGCACCCCGAAACGATGATCGGATGGTCGTCGACGATGAGAACCCGCACCGGTTGCAATCTCCTTGGATCGAATCGCCAATTCCCTAAGCAAGCCCGCCGCGCCATGTCGCGCCGGGGGCGGCGCTTCTTCCTCAGCATTGACACCGACGCGCGCAAAATCAACGGTGAAGCGCAAAAAAAGGCGTCAAACGCATGTGGCGTTCCATTTCCCTGCCCAACCGGGTCAACCTCATCTTCGCCGCGCTGTTCGCGGTTTGGCTCGTCGCCGACGCGGTCCATGACGTTTTGCGAGCGAGCGGGCGAGCGCGCGCCGAGACCCAAAGCGCGATGCGGGTGACCAAGGATTTCGTGGCGACGACGCTTGCTCTCTCGCCCGAGGCGCCGGAGCCGGAGGTGGTCAAAAACCTTGTCGCGAGCCTGCAGCACTTACGCCACGTGAGGGCCGGGTTTGGCGATCCGTCGTTGTCTTCCTCACTCCTCAGCGAGGCGAACAAACAGTCCGAGGCGCCGCGCTGGTTTCGCGCGCTTGTCGGCGCATCCACCGACACGGCCGTCGTTCCGGTCGAGATGAAGGGGGGCCGGGTCGAGTCGATAATCTTGGTCGCCGACCCAGCCGATGAGATCGATGAAATCTGGGATGAAGCGCGCGAGAACGCGCTCGAGGGCGGGCTGATGGCGGTTGTAGCGATCGCGGTGACCCGTCTTCTGGTGGGCCGTGCGATGCGGCCGCTCGGCGTCGCCGGAGCGACGCTGGCGAAGCTCGAAGCCGGCGACTATTCCGCGCGCGCGGAGGGCGAAGGGCCTCCGGAGATCCGCAACCTCAACACTAAGGTCAACAGCCTCGCAGCGACGCTCGACAGCCTTCATCGCGCCAACGACCAATTGATGGAGCGCGTTCTCGACGCCCAGGATGAAGAGCGACAGCTCATCGCGCACGAGCTGCATGACGAGTTTGGCCCTCACCTTTTCGCTTTGCGCGCAAGCGCCGCTGTGCTGGCCAAGACGCTCGGCGACCAGCCCGCGGCGCGCGCGGCCGCGAGCGCGATCGACGCGCAGCTCGGAGAGCTGCAGCAGCAGAACCGGCGCATCCTGGCCGATCTGCGGCCGGCCGCCCTCGAGGAGCTCGGTCTCGTCGCGGCGCTCGAGGCGCTCGTCGCGCATTGGCGGCGCGCCGCGCCAGAGATAACCGTGACGCTCGACGTCGACCCGCGTGTTGAAACCCTAGGCGAGCGCGCGGGCCTGATGGCTTATCGGTTCGTGCAGGAAGCGATGACCAATGCATTTCGCCACGCCGGCGCCACGCGGATCGAGGCTAAGCTCAAGTTCGAAACTCCGATCGAGGCACCAAATCTGCGCGACCCGGCGCTCGCAGGGCTTGTCATGCGCGTGGCGGACGACGGGCGCGGCCTCCAAGGCGAGGCCGAAGCGGGGATGGGTCTCGCCGGCATGCGCGATCGGGCGCGGCTCATGGGCGGATCGGTCAGCATCGACTCGTCACGCAGCGGGGGCGCGGTGGTCGAAGCCCGTTTCGCGACCGCGTCGCCGGCTCAGGGTCAGGAAAAAATCCCGGCCTCAGCGAGAATTTTTCTCCGATCATCCTCCAATCATTGAAATTACTTTCAGGAGCTTCAACCGCTATCCTAGCCCCTCGCAAGCGCTCAAACGACGTTCAGCGTCTAAAACCTCCCGGGGGGCCGCGCTTGCGGCTCGTTAAAAGCCTCGGGGAAACGTGGCGTGAACAGGGGGCGAAGGGATGGGGATCAAACGCGCTGGAAGTCTTGCGACCGCAGGCATCGCGCTCGCATTGACTACGATCGGCTCTCGGGCGGACACGATCGAACTTCCCACCTTCGACGTGGTCGCCACGACGCCCCTCGGCGGCGGCGAGATCGATGTCGCGAAGTCTCCGTTCTCCGTCTGGCAGACCAGCGCGCAAGACATTCAAACCTTCAACGATTCCACGCTCCCGGACACGTTGGCTCGTCAGGCCCCAGGCGTCACGGTCAGCAACATATCGGGCAACGAGTTCCAACCTGACGTCAGCTATCGCGGCTTCGACGCCACCGCCGTCAGCGGAACCCCGATTGGCCTCGCCGTCTATCAGAACGGAACCCGCATCAACGAGGTCTTCGGCGATACGGTCAACTGGGACCTCATTCCTGAAAATGCGATCGACAGGACGGCGATTGTCGCTGGAAATCCGATCTTCGGCCTCAACGCGCTCGGCGGCGCCGTCACCGTGACGATGAAGAACGGCTTCACCTGGCAAGGGTTCGAAACCGATATTCGCGCCGGCTCCTTCGGCCGGGCGCAGGAGGAGCTTCAGTTCGGAAAGCAGATCGGCAACTACTCCGTCTATATGGCCGCCACACAGATCAACGACGGCGGCTGGCGCGTCGACGGAGCCTCGCAGCTCAGCAACTTCTACGGCGACGTCGGCTATAAGGCGAACGGATTCGAGTCGCATCTGCAACTGACTGCGGGGAGCACCCAATTCGGCGCGTCCGCTTTCACGCCGCTCCAGTTGCTGCAGAACAATTGGGGCAGCGTCTATACCGTGCCCCAGACGACCTACAATAAGATGGCGATGATCCAATGGAACGGCAGCTACGCCTATTCGCCAACGCTGAGCTTCCAGGCCAACGCCTATTTCCGCGCCTTTAACCAAGCGCATGTCGACGGCAACCCGACTGACGTCGAGTCGTGCCCGCCGTTCTCGTGCCTGGACGGCAACCCCGTGCATGACACGACGGGCAATATCATTCCCGACTTGTCGAACGGCGGAACCACCGATCTCGGCGAAATCGACCGAAGCTGGACGCAGTCACGCTCTCTCGGCGCCAGCGTCCAGGCCGTCGACACCGATAAGCTTGCAGGGCACGACAATACGCTGACGGTCGGCGCATCGCTCGACTACGGCTGGACGCGCTACAACGGCAACAGCCAGTTGGGGACGATCTTCAACGACAACAATACATCGTTCCCCGTGATCGGCTTCCCGTTCACGCTCGACGAGCCCGACAGCTTCCTCAATCCGATCATGGTCCATACGGACAACACCTATACAGGCGTCTACGCGCTCGACACCTACAGCGTGAACGACCGTCTGACGGTGACCGCCGGCGGACGCTTCAACTACGCGGGGATCAGCATCAACGGCGAGAACGGCGCGCTTTTGAACGGCTTCTCGAACTTCTTCCACGTCAATCCGAGTCTCGGTTTCACTTACAAGCTGACGCCCGACATCAATTTCTATGCGGGATATGCGATGACCAATCGCACGCCCACCCCGCTCGAGCTTGGCTGCGCCGACCCCAACAATCCCTGCATCATCGACAATTTCCTGGTTTCGGACCCGAAACTGAAGCAAGTGGTCGGACAAACCTTCGAGCTCGGCTTCCGCGGGCAGAACGCCCTTGCCCCATTCGGCCCGCAATGGGGCAAGCTGCAGTGGTCAGCGGGGCTTTACCGCACGACGCTCAACAACGACATCCTGCCGCAACAGAGCGCGGTGACCGGCTTCGGCTTCTTCTCGAATGTCGGCACGACCTTGCGCCAGGGGGCCGAGGCCAGCCTGCAATGGACGGGCGATAAGTGGTCGGCTTACGCCAACTACACCTATATCGACGCGATTTATCTGACGACCTTTCAGGAATCGTCGCCGTTCAATCCGTTGGCCGACGCGGGCGGCTTCATTCCGATCACCAATGGCACGCCGATCGCAGGCATTCCGAAGAACACGCTAAAGGTCGGCGTCGACTATGCCGTGACCGACAAATGGCATGTCGGCGCCGACATGGTGGCCGCCTCAGGCCAGGTCATGATCGGCAATGAGAACGGCGCGCTTCCGCAAGTTCCTGGCTACGCGGTCTTCGGCCTGCACACGTCCTACCAGGTCGGCAAGCAGCTGCAGTTTTATGGCCTGGTCCAGAATCTATTCGATCAGCGCTACTACACCGCGGGAGGTCTGTTCGACGTCACGAACCTGCCCAACGCGGCGCCTAACCTGACCAACCCGACGAGCCTCGGGCCGGCGAGGCCCTTCGCCATCTACGGAGGGATGCGGATCACGCTGTGACCGCTCGTGATCGGGAAAAAATCTCGGACTATTCGAGCATTTTTCTTCGATAATCGCGGATTCATTGACATTACTTCCTACGGCTCGGAGCGCTATCGTTCATGGCCGACCCGTCCATCGCCCGTCCGCAATCGTTTGGACCTGCGAAGCCGATCCTGCTTCTTGGCTCTGGGAGCGCAGGCTTGAAACACGGCGCCTGACGCGCCATAGAGCCGGCGCGGGGAGTGAAACGAGGCGTTGCATGCAGAGTTTGGACCTATCGCCCCTTGGCCTCTTTCTCCAGGCGGGTCCGGTCGCCAAGGCTGTCATGGCCGTGCTTCTGCTCGCCTCGCTCTGGTGCTGGGTGCTGATCATCGAGGGCGCGGTTTCGGTCATGCGCCTCGGCCGCGCCGTCCGCCAGGCTCGCGCCGGCGGCCCGCTCCCACAATCGCTCGCGGGCGTCGTGGCCGCAGGCGAAGAGGAGGCACGCCGCCGCCTTCCGGGTGAAACGGTCGGCGAACTGAGGGCGCGCATTTCGGACTCGATGGCGCGCGTCGCGCGCGAGCTCCTGACCCGCTCCGAGGGCGGGCTGCCCAATCTCGCGGTCATTTCGTCGGTCGCGCCTTTTGTCGGCCTGTTCGGCACGGTGTGGGGCATCATGTCGAGCTTCGCCGCCATTGGCCAGGCGCAGGACACTTCGCTCGCGACGGTCGCGCCGGGCATCGCCGAGTCGCTTGCGGCGACCGCCTATGGCCTCGCGGCCGCGATCCCCGCCTCGATCGGCTATAACCGCATCGGCGCGGCGTTCGGCAGGCTCGGGCAGGCCATGGCCTCGTTCGTCGAAGAGCGAGCGCTGGCGCTGGTCGCGCGTCCGTCCGAGGTCGCGCGCGAAGAGGCGCCGCCGCGGCGGCGCGCAGAGACGCCCTGATGGCGATGGGTCCGCGCAAGATCGGAGAGGGCCTCTATCAGCCGCTCGCCGACATCAATGTCACGCCGCTCGTCGACGTGATGCTGGTTCTTCTCATCGTCTTCATGGTGACAGCGCCCATGCTGGCGACGGGAATCAAGGTCAACCTGCCGAGCGCCAGCACATCGAAGCCGCTCGAAAACAAAGAGCCGGTGGTCGTCATTGTCGCCAAGGACGGTTCGGTCTCGGTCGGCAAGGATTCCGTGTCGCGCGACGACCTCGCGGCGATGGTCAAGACCAAGCTCGGCGACTCGAACGGCGTGGTGCAATTGCGCGGCGACCGCGACGCCTCTTACGGCGACGTCGTCTCGGTCATGGACAATCTCGCCGCCAACGGCGTGACGCGCATCGCCATCGTCTCGAGCGGGCGGGGCGTGCGCGCGGCGCCGGATTCCACCCCCAAGCCATGACCGCGGCGACCGTCGACGGGCGCATCCTCGATCCGCCGCCCGTCAGGCCTCCCTGGCTCCGGCCGGTCGCCGTCGCGATCGTGCTCGCGCTCCATGCCGCGGCGCTGGCGATCGTCTCGCTCGCCCCCCGACCGACGCTCGACTCGGGTGGGGAGATCGTCATCGACGTTCAGGCCGAGCCGCCCGCCGCCGAGGGCGCGCCCGCGGATCAGCCGCCCGCGCCCGATCAAACGGCCGCCCCCGCTCCTGAGCAAGCCGAGCCCACGCCGACCCCGGCGCCTCCGACCGCCGATCAGGCGGCGCCCACGCCCGACCAGCCCCCGCCTGTCGCGCAGGAGCAGCCGCCGGTCGCCGAGCAGCCTCCCCCGCCCGACACGGTCGAGCCCACGCCCGCGACGCCCCCGGTCGTTACGCCTCCCCCCGTCGTCGTCATCCAGCCGCCGCCGCCCACCACGGAGCCGCCGCAAACGCCTCCGTCCGCGGCGGCGCCCACGCCTGAAACCCCGCCGGTCGCCGAGCAGCCCCAGCCGCCGGACGAGGACCAGCGTCCGCCGCCCCCGCCCTCCGAACCGCCGCCTCCAGCTCCGGTCGAACTCGCGCCGCCGCCGCCGCCCCAACCCCCGGTCGCCATTCAGCCGCCTCCGCCGCGTCCCGCGCCGGTCGAACCGGCGAGGCCCCAGGAGAAGCCACAGCCCCAAGCGAGGCCGCGCGAGAAGCCTCCGGAAAAGACCGAGACGCGCCGGCCGCCGCCCGGCCACGCGGCGCCGGAGGCCCAGTCCCGATCGGGCGCTCCCGCCCAGGCGGGTCGGGCCGGCGCCTCGCCGACCGGGTCTTCCAGCGCGGCTGCGAGCGCCGAATCGAGCAGGGCTTATGGCGGCGAGGTGAGCGCCATCCTACATAGCCGCTTGTTCTATCCGGATAGCGCGCGTGCGCGCGGCGCGAAGGGAGTCGTCGGGGTGTCCTTCAACATCGGCCCGTCCGGCTCGGTGACTTCGCTTACGATCACCCGCTCATCCGGCGACCATGAACTGGACGCCGCGGCGCGCTCCCTGGTGCAGGGCGCTCACTTTCCCCCGCCGCCTGGCGGCTCTCAGCGGATCTCGACGAGCTTCAACTATGTCCCCCGATAAACCCCGATTGAGGACGCTCGTGCTGGGCTCGGGCGCGGGCGGAGGCGTGCCGCAATGGAATTGCAGCTGCCGCGTCTGCCGCCTCGCCTGGAGCGGGGACAGCCGCGTGAAGCCCCGCACGCAAGTCGGCGTCGCGCTCAGCGTCGACGGCGAAAGCTGGGTTCTGCTCAACGCCTCGATCGATCTGCGCCAGCAGATCCTGGCGACGCCGGCGCTGCATCCCAGGGGCGCCGGGCGCCATTCGCCGATCGTCGCCGTCGTCCTGACCAACGCTGAGGTCGATTCCTCGGCCGGCCTTCTAGCGTTGCGCGAGCGCCAGCCCGTGACCGTCTTCGGGACGCAGGCGACGCTCGAGGCGATCGGCGCGAACCGCATGTTCGACGTCGTCGACCCGGCCGTCGCGCCTCGCCGCGCCATTCGGCTCGACGAGCCCTTCGAGCCCTTGCCCGGAATCAGGCTCGAATTGTTCGCTGTCCCCGGCAAGGTTCCGCTGTGGCTCGAGGAGGGCGACGTCAGCACCGACGACATTGGCGAGGCGACGGTCTGCGTCGCGGTGGAAGCGGCCGGCGCGCGCCTCGTCTATGCGCCGGCTTGCGCCCATGTTACGGAGGAGTTGCACGCTCGCATCGCCGATGCGGACGTGTTGTTTTTTGACGGCACCCTCTATGCCGACGACGAGATGATCGCCAATGGGCTGGGCGACAAAACGGGGAGGCGCATGGGCCATAGCCCCGTGTCGGGACCAGGAGGCGCGCTCGAGACGCTTGCCCGCCATACGAATGTGCGGCGCATTTTGATCCACATCAACAATTCAAACCCGATTCTGGTCCAAGGATCCGAGGAGGAGGCGAAGGTGAAAGCAGCCGGCTGGGAAATCGCCTTCGATGGAATGGAGGTTCGCCCATGAACATTCACGCGCCCGCGGAGCCCATGTCGCCGGAAGGGCTCGAGGCGGCGCTGAGGGCGATCGGGCCAAAGCGCTATCATGACCTGCATCCGTTCCACGGCCTTCTGCACGACGGCAAGCTCAACAAGGGGCAGGTTCAGGCGTGGGCGCTCAACCGTTTCGTCTACCAGGCGGCGATCCCGCGCAAGGACGCTTCGCTCATCGGGCGCTGCGAGAACCGCGAACTGCGCCGCGAATGGCTGCACCGGATCACCGATCATGACGGAATCGGCGAGGAGCAGGGCGGCATCGACCGCTGGCTCATCCTCACCGACGGCCTGGGACTCGACCGCGATTACGTGATCTCGCAGGAAGGCGCGCTGCCGGCGACCAAGTTCGCCGTCGAGGCTTATGTGCGCTTCGTGCGCGAGAAGCCGCTGATCGAGGCGGTGGCATCGAGCCTGACCGAACTTTTCGCCCCCTCGATCCATAAGCGCCGCATCGCCGGCATGCTCGCCAATTACGACTTCATCGACGAGAAGGTGATCGCCTATTTCCGCCGCCGGCTCGATCAGGCGCCGCGCGACGCCGACTTTGCTCTCCAATACGTGAAAAGCCACGCCCGCACCGTCGAAGAGCAACGGGGCGCCCTTGCCGCCTTGACCTTCAAGACCGATGTATTGTGGGCGCAGCTCGACGCGCTTCATCACGCCTATGTCGACGGCGCGATCCCTCCAGGGGCCTTCCGGCCCAGCGAATGACAGGACCGATGGAAAGCAGGCGCCGCCGCCCCCACCACCGTCCTTCGGACGGTCCCCCTCCCGCGCAGGCGGGGGAGGATAGGCAGCGGCGTTGTCGCGAATCCTCCCCTGCGAAGCGGGGGAGGGGGGGCGCGCGCAAGCGCGGTGGAGCGGGGGCGCCTCGGCGCCGACCGAAGCTTGGGAATCGCCATGGAGCTTAGCGCTCAGTCGCGGCCCCATCTGCCCAGAGGCGTGAGGCTCAAGCGGGACGAAGCGCGCGGGCGGTGGACCTTGCTTGCGCCCGAACGGATCTTCGAGATCGACGATACGGCGGCCGCCATCCTCGGTCTATGCGACGGCGAGCGCGATCTTTCCGGGATCGTGGCCGAACTGGCGGCGCGCTATACGGCGCCGCCCGCCGTGATCGAGAAGGATGTCGTCGCCATGCTCGCCGACCTCAAGGCAAAAAAAGTGCTCGAGACATGACCGCCCACACCCCGCCCCCGCCCGCCCCGCCTGTCGGGCTTCTGGCCGAACTCACCCACCGCTGCCCGCTCGGCTGTCTCTATTGCTCGAACCCGGTCGCGCTCGAACGCCCCGGCAATGAGCTTGACGGGGAAACCTGGAAGCGCGTGTTCAGCGAGGCCGCCGCGCTCGGCGCCTTGCATGTGCATCTGACGGGCGGCGAGCCCACCGCGCGGCGCGACATCGCCGAGCTCACGGGCCATGCGTCAAAGAGCGGGCTCTACACCAACCTCATCACCTCAGGGATAGGAGTCAGCGAGAAGCTGACGGGCGAACTCGTCGACGCCGGCCTCGACCATGCGCAGCTCTCGTTTCAGGGCGCGGACAAGGAGACCAACGACCGCCTCGGCCATTACAAGGGCGCCTGGGAGAAGAAGCGCGCCTTCGCGGCTCTTGTCGTCAAGGCAGGCCTGCCGCTGACGATCAACGCGGTCATCCACCGTTCCAACATCCACAAGGTCGCCGCCTTCATCGACATGGCGGTCGAACTTGGCGCGCGCCGCCTTGAGGTGGCGCATACGCAATATTACGGCTGGGCGCTCTTGAACCGGGCGGCGCTGATGCCGTCGAAAGCCCAGGTCGACGAATCGATCGCCATCGTCCAGGCGGCGCGCGAGCGCCTCAAGGGCGAACTCGTGATCGACCTCGTGGTGCCCGACTATTATGCGCGCTATCCGAAGCCCTGCGCCGGCGGCTGGGGGCGGGTCGCGATCAATGTCGCGCCGACCGGCAAGGCGCTGCCGTGTCATGCGGCCGAGTCGATTCCGGGCCTCGAATTCTGGAACGTGCGCGATCATTCCTTGAGCGAGATCTGGAACGCGAACCCCGCCTTCAAGGCCTTCCGCGGCACGGACTGGATGCCGGAGCCGTGCAAATCCTGCGACCGGCGCGAGATCGACTGGGGCGGGTGCCGCTGTCAGGCGCTCGCGCTCACAGGCGACGCGCGCAACACCGACCCCGCCTGCCACAAGTCGCCTTTCCATGAGCGCATCGCCGCGACCGCGACGGCCGAGGCCGCATCCGGCGACGGCGTGCTTCGCTGGCGATCCTACAAGGCGGACAAGGTCGAGGCGTGACTCCCTTCTCCCCCGGGGAGAAGGTGGCGGGCGAAGCCCGCCGGATGAGGGCCTCCCCGCCGCGCGCCGGTGGTCCGTTGATATGGTCGTCTGAACGTAATTATGGAAAGCAGAATAATATTGCAATTTTCCGAAAATAGCCTATGATCGTCGACGTCGAAACCGAGCCGGGAGAATGTTGGCGAGATTTCTATGGCCAGAAGCGTGCTCGACAGCGGATCCGGCGAAACGAAATCGGGTGTAAGCTATATCGGCGACTCCGACCCGCCAGTGGCGGGGCTTCTGGATAGCCGCGCTTCGCTCGCGATGACGCCTGCCCACGTTGGGAGTTACAAAAGTTGCACAAGAGCGCACTTAAGGACCTGAAATGATTGAGTCGCGTAACTTTGTGTGCGTCCCCTATGGGCGCCCCGAGAGCCACTACTGGCAGAGCGCCCGTGCGTTCGCCGTCCAGGCCCCGAAGCCGCTCGCGACCATGTTGCGGATGACCGAGCAGACGTAGGTCTTCTCCGCCGCCGGATTGCCGGGCCCCGCATTGTAGCGGGCGACCGCCAGGGTCCACGAGCCCTCCTGGGCTTTCAGCGCTTTCAGAAAGTTCGCGGCGTATTCGACATTGCGGGCGGGATCGAACATCTCGCTCAGCGAGCGAAAGTCGGCCCCATGAAAATGGTGATTGATCTGCATGCAGCCGATGTCTATGAATCTCGCGCCGCGACCCTTCGCCGCGGCGAAGCGCGCCATCGCCTCGGACAGGCTCGCGGAATGCACCGCCTGGCCGTCGACGTTCATGTCATAGGGGCTGAGCCCGCCCCGGCTGCCCGTCTCAGTCAGGCCGACCGAATAGAGCACATTGAGCGGCACGCCGTGCAGGGCCGCGGCGCGCGTCATCTCGCGCTCGCAGGCGAGCGACCCCTCGGCATGCGCGTGGGGGCTGTTAAAAACCGCGATCGCGGCCAGCGCCGCGCCGAGCCGACGCATCGTTCGAACCCCCGCCCTGCCCCGATTGCGATCCCCGCCCGCCCGGCCCTTCGTCGCCGGAAGCCGCGTTTCCATTTGTGTTCGCATCCGTGTTGACGCCTGTCTGCCTGACGATGAGCGAATCGAGCGGCTGGCCGATCGCCGCAAGGCGATCGGCGATCACGTCGCGCGCCCCTTCGATCGAATTCGCGGTGTGCGAGCTCGCGGCGCGAATGACCACCGAGAGCTTGTCGCCGGCGAGGCGCATCGTCATCGAGACGTCCTCGAGGCCTCCCGGCGAAAGATCGACGTCGATCTCCCTGACCGGCGAAGCCGGCGAGGCTGCGCTGGCGGCGGGCGCGCTCGCGCGGGGCGCGCGCTCGGCGGCGTTCGCCGACGGTACGTCGGGCGCCAAGAAAGCGCCCGCAGAGAAGGGAGCAGGCGGAAACGCGGCCGATGGCTTCGCTTGCGCCATCGCCGGGGCCGAGGACGAGATCGGGTCGGATGGGCGCGCCTCGGCTCGCTTGCCGTCTCTCCTCGATCCCCCCGTCGCATGCGCGGCGGAAGACGTCGGGACCCGCGCGGCCGGGTTAGGCGGCGAACCCTCAGACTTTTCTCCGCTTGGCGCAGCTTCATGAGCGGCCGCTCGCACGGACCCCGAGCGATGCGCCGTGGGGTCGCCTGCCCGTCGGGCCATCGACGCCGCAGCTCGGGCGCTGTCGCTCGGAGGAACGGCACCCGCAAGGGCCTCAGGCGGCATGGCCGGCGCCTGCGGTGAACCAAATCTGGGGGCGCTATCGCGGATCGCGTCAAGGCGGGGCGCGCTGTCGGCAGCTGAGGGCGGGACCAGCGCGAAGGGGGCGTCGGCCGCGAAGGCGCGGCTGGCAAGCGCGCCGTTCGGATTGGACACGCCGCCGTGGAAGGTGCGTTCGCCGACCAGCCGGCCGATCGTTGCGGTCTTGGCGCTCAGAGCGGTGGATGCGCCTGCGTCCTTAGGCCCCTGCGCCCTCGCCGCCGCAACCGGCTCCGATGGAGCTTGATCTGCGGCTAGCGCCGGTTCGCCCGGCATCGAAGCGGCCCGCACGGCGAACGGCAGGGCCGCGAGGAGCGCGCCATCCGTCGGAAACGACGGGCTGGCTGGCTGCGCCTCCCGCGAATCCTGCCCGCGCGACTCGCTCGAAAGACGCGCGTGTCGGTTGCCGGCGGACGCACCCTCTTTGCCGGGCGCGTCGGGGATCGAGTCGAGCACATCGGCGAAAGCGAAGCGGTCCGCGGCCGGCTGTGGAGCGGCGCGCGACGCAGGCGGGACGATCGGCGCCTGAGCAGGCGCGGCGGCCGGCGCGGTCATGGCGAGGCGGCTCCGTTTTGTGCGCGCACGAGGGCCTCCGTACGCGCCAGCGCCTCCTGCGCTTGCGCGATCGTCAGCTCTGGCCCGCTCGGCTTTTCCTTCTCGGCGTCGGGCAACGCCGTTGCGTTCTGCGTATTGAAGACGCCGACGTCGGGAGCGATCCTGAGCTCCGCCGCCGCCCGTCGAGCGGCGGCCAGCAAGCTCGCGTCAGCCCGGTCGAGCTGCGCCGCGGACAGAGCGCGCAAGTCCGCAATCGCCGCGTCGTAGGCCTCCGAGAAGAGGCGGCTGGCCGCGAGATAAAGGCGGGCGCGCATGGCGTCCGGACTGTCGGTCTTCGAGCTTTCGAGGGCCTCGGTCGCAGCCGCCGCGGCGCCGGAAAATTTCGCGCTGACGACGCCCGATTTGGCGAGGTTGAGCAGGAACTGGCGCCGGTCATCGGGGGGCAGCGCCGCCACGGCGTTCGAGATGAGCTTGTAACTGGCAGGATCGTCGGCGAGACCGAGGCGCGCGACGGCTCCCGCGAGATCGCGCAAGAAGTCCGCCGCGTAGAGCGAAGCGGGGAAACGGGTCACATATTGCCGGGTCAGCATCGCCAAACGAGCGACGTCCTTCGCCTCGGCCAGGAGGGCGATTTCGCGCCGGAGCGCGGCCTCTTCGACGAGTCCGCCCGGCGCGAGCAGGCGCGACCAATCGAGCAGGGCGATCGCCGCTTTCGCTTCCCGCTTCGTCTCGAGGACCGAGCGAGCGAAAGCGGCCTCGCCCGCAAGGCGCATGTCCAGCGCGGTCAGATCCACTTTTTGGAGCAGCGAGAGAGCGTCCGACTCATGGTTGGTGACATAGGCAAGCGCGCCGCGCGCCAGCGGCCGTTCGGATTCGATGAGCGCGTCGCCTCTCAATAGCGGCGCGACATCGGCGAGAGGCCCGCCGCTCAGGATATAGATGACGAGCGAGTCCGCCTCCCGTTTGTCTTTCCAGGTTTCCGGGCTCGCCGCCGCAACCGCCGCCCCGATCGCCTTCAATTGATTGAGCTGAGCGGGATAGGCGGTCTTGTCGCCTTGGGCGATCTTGAGCTGGATCTCTTGCAACTCGTTGACCAGATCCGAGATTTTCGTCGAATCGGCGGACGCCGCCAGAGGCGCGAGGGTCGCGAAGGCCGCCAAAACGAAGCGAAGCCAAGGGACGGTCACGACTTCGCCTCGCGCACCAGGATCTCGATGCGCCGGTTCTCGGCCGCGAGCGGATGGGACGGGTCCTTCAAGCGATGATCGGCGTAGCCTTCAACCCGCTCAAAGCGCTTCTCCGTCAGGCCGCCGCGAACAAGCATGTAATAGGCCATTTGCGCCCGCGCCGAGGAGAGACGCCAATTGTCGTAGGTCGCGGACTTATACGGGCGAGCGTCGGTGTGTCCGCGCACGACGATCGCCCCTTGAAGACTTTGCAGGCTCGCGGCGATCGCATCCATCATGTGCAGGACGCGAGGCTGCGGCTCGGCTGAGCCGATGGCGAACATGGAAAAGTTCTGCCGGTCGGTCAGGCTGATGAGGATTCCGTCGTCAGCCGCTTGCACGTCGAGCTGCGGGCCCTGCATGGATTTGGCCTCGCCCGCGAGCCGCTTCTTCAAATCGGCGAGAAGGTTCGCCGCCGCCGTCCGGCGCGCTTCCGCGGGGTCGGGCGCCGGCGGGGACACCGTCGATGAAGCTGGCGATCCGGCGCCTTGAGCTTGAGCATGGCCGGGGATCTCGGCGGCCACCGGAGCGGGCGGCGTTGGCGATCCCTCATTCGGCGCTTCCGCCGAGCCCGTCGCCGACCCGGACGCCGGCGCGATCGACGTCGACATCGAGACCGGCTCATCGCTGGGAGCGGCCGCCGCCGGGGGCGCGCCGGGGTCGTGGGCGACCACATTGACCGCCTGATCGCTGCCAAGCGGGCGGAACGGATCGCGCAATCCCTCGTCGACGCTTGGGCCCACTTGCCCGTAGCCCTTGAGCGCTGCGGAAGGGTCGATCCGAGGCCCGGGCGGCGGCGCGCCAGCGATTTTATCGAGGCTCGCGCGAGGATCGCTGAATAGTTCCTGTTCCGACATCGTCGGGTACGGCTTCGCCGGATCGGGCGGCGGCACGGGCGAGGGGGTTGGCGGACGCTCGTTTTTCTTGTCCGAATTCGCGGAATTCTCGTTCACCTTCGCCGCGCCGTCTTCGCTCGACTGGGAAGTCGGCTTCGCCGCCGTCGGCGTGGACGATTCCTCGCCCGGCGCGTAGATGGCGTCTTTTTCGGGAACGCCGTGGATGCCCTTTTGGGCCTTCGCCGGCTCCTCGACTTTCACTGGATTGAAGTAGCGCGCAATCAGCGTCTTGGTGTTCTTGTCGGTGGCGCTGATGATCCACAGCACCAGAAAGAACGCCATCATGGCGGTCATGAAATCGGCGAAGGCGATCTTCCAGGCGCCGCCGTGATGCTCATCCTCGTGGGCGCCGTGCCGCTTGACGATAATGATTTCTGGATGGGGCGCGGACATCGGCGCGACTTAAACCCCGTACGAGGCCAAAAGCTCGGCCCAAGGGCGCAGCTCGGCGACAATTTGCGTCGGGCCGGACTCGACGACTGCGTCAATGCCCTCGCTTTCGATGCACTCAACCTCGACGGCGAGGTCGGCGATTCGCTCGCGCAGGGGCGCAAGGATGCGCGCCGGTCCACGAATCTTGATGAGACCAGGCGAACCGCCTGCGCTGAGCCTCGCTATGGATGCGCCCAACTCTTCCACGGCGCGCTTGACGACCTGATCGGACAGAAACGGCGCAAGGATCCGGGTGACCGCCGCGCCGACGGATTGCTCGACCTGACGCAAGCCGGACCGGATCGCCCCTTCGAACTCCATATATTCACTAATATGGAACTCCTGGCGCTGTGTTTCCGCCTGCTCTCGCGCGGCGGCAAGTTCGGCTGCGCACCGCTCGGAAACCTCGGCGCGGCCCAGCGCCAGGCCTTCCTTGAGGCCGCGCGCATAGGCCTCGGCGAGCTCGGTCGAAATATCCCGCGGCTGCGCCGGCTGGTTCTCCGGCGATTGCGGCGCGGAGGCTGGGAGGGGAGACGGCTTCGGCGCCCATGGCGAGCGCCGAGGCGCCTGGTCCCCGTTGGTCTCGCCAACGCCTGCCTTGGGCGTGCGTTCGAAGACCGGCCTCAACACGGGAGCGACTGGCTGCGCGGCCGAGCGAGGCAGGTTTCGCGGCCGAAACGGCGGCGTCTCGCTCGAGGGCGCCTCTTCGCCGGCCGGACGCCCAACATGGCCGAGATATTCGGCGATCGAAAGCGGCTTCATCCGTTCGCTCCTTGGCGGATCCATTGTTTGAGGATCGAAGCGGCGTGGTTCTCATCGAACTCGACCAGCTTCTGCAGCTTGCGCTCCGGCCCGTTGTCCCGCCGCTCGAGCAGCGCCTGCATGAATTCGTCATGGCCCCCGTCGGTCTCGATGAGGATGCTGTCGCCGGGCTGACCGCCGCCGTCCGGCGCGCCCAACGCCGGCGTTTGCCCGCTCGGGTCCGCGGCTGCGGCCAGGCGAGGCGGTGCGAACGCCATCCTTGCGACGGGGCGCACGCCAAACCACAGCATCATCGCAGCGACCGCCACGATGGCGCCGGCGTTGAGGATCGACCCCGTCTGTCGCGCGACAATCTCGACCAGCGAGGGACCGGCCGCCGGTTCGAGGTCTCTGCTCGAATCGACGAAATCGACGACCGAGATCTTGACCGCATCGCCCCGCTGCTTGTTGAGGCCGGCGGCGGACGCGACAAGCTGCTCGATCTCGCGGACTTGCCCGGCGATCGCGTCGGCCGTCGGCTTGCCGCCGAGCGAAGCGGCGAGCGCGGTGCGGTTGATCAGCACGGCGATGGAGAGATTCTGGACCACGAAGCCCGTGCTCGTCGTCTGGATCGACTTCGATGAGATTTCGTAGTTGGTGAGCTCCTCGCGCTTCTGCGTCTGGTCGTTCGATTGCTTCGATTCGCCGCCTGACGTTTTGGGCTTTGGCAGATTGGCCTCGACGCCCGCCGGCTGCTCGCCAGCGGCGTTCTGCGAAGACTGCTGCTCCTTGGTGACCCGCACGGACCGTTCGACGCGGTTGTCGGGATTGTAGATGGTCTCATTGGTCTGCGTCTTGTCGGTGTTGAGCCGGGCGGCGACCGAGATCTGAAAGTTTTGCGCGCTGAGGTACGGCGTCAGCGTGCGGCTGACGCTTTCGCGGATCTGCTGCGACACTTCTCTTTCGAGAGCCAGCAGATTGTCCGGCGACTTCTCGACCGAATCGGCACCATAGGCCAGAAGGCTGCCGTCGACATTCAAGACGGTCACGTCCTCGAGCTTCATGCCGGGAACCGCCGCTGCGACAAGGTGGCGAATCGCCTGCCCGGTGGCGCGATCATCGCCGCCGTCAGTCCGGATGACCACGGAGGCCGATGAAGGCTGACGCTCGCGGCGGAAAGAGCCTTCGTCGGCAAGGACGATATGCACGCGCGCGGCCTTGACGGTCCGCATCATCTGGATCGTGCGCGCGAGCTCGCCCTCGAGCGCCCGCAAGCGCGTGACATCCTGCATGAACGAGGTGAGCCCGAGCGAGCCGAGCTTGTCATAGAGCTCGTTGCCGACCGCGCCGCCTCGCGGCAGGCCCTTTTCCGCGAGAATCATGCGCGCGGCGGCCGCCTGACCAGCCGGCGTCAGGACGACAGTGCTCTCGGCGTTGATATCGAACGGGACCCCGGCCTCGCGCAACGTCGCGCCGATGGCCGAGATGTCGTCCCGATCGAGCCCGGAATAGAGCGTCTCCATCGTCGGACGGCTCAAATAGTAGCCGGCGAACCCCGTCGTTGCGAAGACGGCGAGGCCGATCAGCGCCAACGCGGACAGGCGCCGGGCGCCCAGCTCGCGCAGGTTCGCCCACAGCCGCTCGATTTGCGCCAACAGATTCGCCGCCACATCCGGGCCTAGGTGAGACTTCGTGGACCGCCATCGTGAGGAGCGGAGCTTGCGCCGGCATTGCGCGGGCGGCCTCGGGCGCGGCCTCGATCGTCGCACGACGCGGAATTTTTGCGCGCGTTAACTGGCTATTAGCGGGCGCTCTCGTACTTTGGCCGGGCCAGGGCGACAAACGAGCGCGATGAGCGCGCATCGCCCGGCTTCACACGACGGTTAGGGCTCCTTGACGCGAGCCTTAGGCATGCGGCCGGTCCGTCGTCTCGGTGCGAGTCCGAAATGTCGCCCCCTCAGCGTGAACATTTTCGACAGGAGCACTGTAATGAATTCAATCTTGAACAACCCGAACGCCCTCAGCGCGCTGCAGTCCTTGACAATGACGCAGCAGGCTCTGTCGACGGTCCAGAATCAGGTTTCGACCGGGCTCAAGGTCGCCACCGCGGCCGACAATTCGTCCTATTGGTCGATCGCGGCCCAGCTGACCGCCGACAGCGGCGTCGTCTCCGCTTCCAACGATGCGCTGTCGCAGGGGCAGTCGCTGCTCGCGACTGCAAGCTCGGCGATCAATTCGGTCATCACGACCATCAATTCGATTCAGACCGCACTTACACAGGCGACCGAGCCTGGCGCGAATCTCACGAATATCAACACGTCGCTCGCTTCGCTCGGCAAGCAGCTGACCGACGCGGTCAACGCCGCCTCGTTCAACGGCCTGAACGTTTTGAACGGCAGCGTGACGTCGCTCAACTTCGTTTCCGGCTACAACGCCGGCGCAACGGGCGGGACCATCAACACGATCTCCTTCACCACACAGGCGCTCTATGGCCTGTCCACCGGCAGCACGTCGACGTCATCGACAAGCCAGTCGAGCGTGACCGACGCGGCGACGATGGCTCAGTTGCAGACCCAGTTTGCGGCCGACACGGCGGACACGACCGCCGTCAGCTACACCGCCCCGACGGCGACATACGGCAAGGACGCGGTTTACGAGGACACCGCCAACCAGGCCCTCACGGTCCAGTCAATGGCTTTGAACGGCACGGTGACGACCACGACTTACACCGCTCTCGACGCCAACGGCAATTCGATCGCACAGGGCGGAAGTCCCACATTTGCCGGCGCCTCTTCCTTTGCTGTGACGACGACCGTGACGACTCCGAACTCGCAAAACCTGCTTGTGCAGAGCGGCGTCGACCTCACCCAACTGAACGTCTCGAGCGCCGCGAATGCGCAAACGTCTCTGAGCGCTGCCGACCAGGCGTTGGCGCAGGTCACCAACTACGCCGCCCAGATCGGCGCGACGCAGAACCGGATGACGACCGCCGCCACATTCAACACCGCCTTGATGACCAACTACTCCGACGGTATTTCGGGCATGGTCGGCGCGGATATGAATACGGCGTCGACTAAGTTGCAGGCGCTCCAAACGCAGGAGCAGCTTGGCATCCAGTCGCTGTCGATCGCCAACCAGAACGCCCAGCTCATTCTGAAGTTGTTCCAGTAACAAAGCGCGCCGCGCGGCCCTTATCTGGCCGCGTCGGCGTCGCCCTCAGGATCGCGAGCTCGCCTCCATTCCCCACGCGCCGCTTGCCCGCCCCGGCAAGACCCGTTCCTCCTCCTTCACGGTGGCGCGTGGGGATCCTG
>Ga0153954_1000571_pt1 | contig 27922 bp, 25 predicted proteins | sample TSFL038MetaG_FD_102277 | JGI IMG/M metagenome (GOLD analysis project Ga0153954, IMG submission 102277) | Attine ant fungus gardens microbial communities from Florida, USA - TSFL038 MetaG | ecosystem: Host-associated > Fungi > Mycelium > Unclassified | place: USA: Florida, Wekiwa Springs State... | reverse complement strand
GTCCCCAGCCACCCAAACAGCGCATTTTCACATCCGTGTTCACTTCCCGGACGGTCTCTGAGAGGCATTACAACCGTTCGTGAACGGACTCACGAACCGGCTGCCGACATCACGAAGGTATTCGGTGACCGAAGCCTCTTCCCCGTGCCCAAAACATGGGGTAAGCTTATCTCTTCCAGGCCACGCGTGCGACTCCCGCCCTGGCCGACGGCGAAGGCTCTTGACGGTGGACGATCAGGGGAGACGGCGGAGCGATGGGCCGGATCATCCGCGACCGGATCAAGCGTCAACTCGATGAGGCCGAAGGCTACTTGATGCTGAATCTCCCGCAGCGCGCGCTGGAGATTCTGGCACGGCGTGCCGATTGGGCGACCATGCAGTTCGAGGCGAGCTTCTTGATGGGAGAAGCTCTCCGCTCGCTCGAGCGTTATCGGGAAGCCTTGAAGCCCTTGGAAGTCGCGGCGGCCCTTCGCCCCAGTGACATCGGCGTGGCAATCGCCTTGGGCTGGTGCTACAAGCGAACCCACCGACTGGCACAGGCCATCGATGCCTTGGAACGCGCGGGGCGAATCCATTCGGATGAGCCCTTGTTGCACTATAATTTGGCCTGCTACTGGAGCCTAGCCGGCAACACTTCGAAGGCCCTCGACGCGCTGACCCTGGCACTCGACCTCGATCCCAATCTTCGCCCTCTCATCCCAGACGAGTCGGACTTCGAGCAACTCCGCGGCAACCCTGAGTTCGAACGGCTCACCGTGGGCCCCGCCCCTCTCGCCTAGTGCTTTGTCAACCATATAAAAACGGGTACAGACGGCCTGCCGTAGGGTGGGCATTGCCCACCGATCTTCGCTAATCGCTTACCCGTCAATCGAACGTTGACAAAGTACTCGGCCGATTTCGTGTGTCTTGCACACGCGAACACGGGAAAGTGCTGATTGCGCGGAGGGATGGAACAGACAAGCGAGTGCGCCTGCCCGTCTCACCCCCAAGACTTCTCGTCGTCAGCCTTGGCCCGGGGCTCACCGCTTTCTCTTCTCCGCTCCGGCGGGAGGATTTGGAATCGCTGTTACAATCTGGGGCGTGAATGGTCGACCGAGCATTTCTTTCCAAAGCTCGCGCTGGGGCTCGGAGAGGATAGCCATCACCTTGCGTGAATACGCAGTCACCTCGCTTGGCTTAGGGGTGGCGGCGTGTCGCTCACGGTCCCACTCTTGGGTGAGGCGCTTCAAGACTTCGCGTTGTTCCGTCGTCAATCCCAGCATCTCAGCGACGCCGGCTCGGTTCACGGAAGAGGCCCCTTCCCATTGCAGGTCGATCTGCACGAGGCGTTTCTTCTGGTCGTCGGTCAGGCGCGTGGTCAGCCACTTTAGCTGTTCCTGGTCGATGGCTTTGCGAGCCTCGAGTGTGGCTTGATCGGTTTTTCCGAGCAGACTCTTCGCCTTGTGGTAAAGCCTCAGGCTCACCTGATTCAATTCACTGATTTGCGCAGCGTTCAGACCCACATCCCCCTGGACGTCGGGTCGTCCCAGGAGAAGCATGGGAACCGTGCGTGTGCCGAGCCGGCTATTGGGAACGATTGGCGCCTGGCCTCGGGTGTCGTTCGCGACCCCCACGAGCAGGCAGAAGGTGATCCCGAGGAAGAGTTTTCCGGCACGGGCAGGCATATTACGACCCCTCCTTGGATCGGTAAAACGCTTGACTTTCGCGAGGGCGTTTATACTGGAACCCGGAATGCGGAGGAAGACCAAGCTCCCGGGAGAAACCGGGAACCTGGTCTTCGCGGAGAAAGTCGCGAATCGAGGAGACGCGAGCGCTGTTAAGCTTCAGGCCGCGCCCGAGCTCTTGCGCGTTTTCGAAGTCGCCTTCTTCTTGGAAGTCGTGGTCGATTCGGATTTGGACTTGGCAGCGCCCTTGGCGTTTCCTTTGGCGGTGTCCGACTTGGCGTTCGCCCTCTGCCCGTTATAACCCGGCTCGAGCTTATCCAAGTCGAAAGGCTCGCCTTGCATCTTGTTGAATGCCAGCTTCTGCTTTTTGGTCAAGACCTTGGAAATAAGGGTGATGGTTCGCTGCTGGAGTTGTTCACTTTGATCGCGCATCTTGGCGAACTGGGCTTTGGCCTCGGGAGAGTCGCGATCGAATCCGCCAGGACCGCGGCGTCCCTGCCCGTCACCGTTTTGTCCCCCCTGCCCCTTCGCCTGAGCCTGTCCACCGCCAGGATTCTCGTCATCATCATCCTGGGCTTTGGGTTGTTGCTTCGCCTGGGCTTTGGGTTGTTGCTTCGTTTGTTGTCGGCCACCGCCACCACCGCCTTCGCCATCATCCCCACCATTGCGGCCTCGGTTACCTCGACCTCGACCACCGAAGTTGCTACGGAAAAGCTCCATCTGGCTTTGTCGCGACTCTTGAATAATCGCCTGGACTTGTTCGAGCTGCTCGGGGCTCATGTTGAGCTTTTCCGCAATCTCGGGCCGAGCGACGGCGAGCGGGCCTTGTTGCTGAAGGCTGATCTGATTCAAACGAAGGCGTTGTTTTGGCGTCAGGATCTTGGCGATAGCGTTATTGGTCTCCTGCTGCAACGCTTCCATGTTCTCCCGCATCGCTTCCATGTTGGCTCGGAAGGTTTCCGGATCGGGTCGCCCCCCCCCTTGACCTCCCTGAAAGCCGCCTTGCCCTCCCTGAAAGCCGCCCTGTCCTCCTGGAATACCGCCTCCCTGATCACCTCCCCCCCCCTGGCCACGTCGGCCGCCCCGCTGATTCTGCGGGAACAGCTCGCGGCGTCGTTCATCCAGGGCATCGTTCAAGCTGGCGAGTCGCTTTTTCTGGGCGTCGGTAATCTTCAGTTCTTCCTGAACGGCGGCCTGGTTCAAGAGCCAGGTGGTGCTGCTGTTCCGGCCTCCCGGTCCGCCAAACATACCGCCGCCGAAGCGGCCGCCTCCGCCACCTCCTCCTCCGGGAGCCTGAGCTTGAATCTCGGAGTAGGACACTAATGCGAGTACGACGAGACACATACTCAACAGGAGTGCGGGAATGCGAGCCATCTTGACCTCCTGGTGCTTGCGACTGGCGGCCTCGCGCAGTGCGCAGGGGGAACGAGAGTGATGGAAAGATTCCATCTCAGAGAAAGCTTAGCGACATTGCACAGCGTTCGTCCCAATAATCTTGCGGCCCGCCTCGGAAGACAACACGAAGAAATTCGTTAATACGTGGGATGCTGGCACGTCGATCGAAAGCGATCGATGCGGCGCTGGCCTTGATTTTGGACGAGATGGCTGGGCGTCCGTCAACCTCGCTGTTGTTGCAGCCAAACCGCGAGTGCGACCGCCGTGCCAAGGGCCGTGAGGCGAACGAGAGTTTTGTAGGCGAGGAATCGGCGAATGACGGACTGTGCTGCCTCGACTTCGTCTTCCACTTGTTCAACACCTGCCAGTGCTCGCCGCTCGATCGACCGCAGCGAGCTCATACAAACGGAGTGAACCAGCCAAAGGAACAAGAAGCCGACGCCGTGCTCCATCCAGGTCCGCCAAGGAATGGGAGGCAATCCCGGAGCCCACTTCGACGGAGTGCTCAAGGGATGCTCAGACTCATAGACGAGCAGGTGAGCGGATTTCGCCGCGCGATCACTTCCGTCGCTGACCCGGAGGACCAGGCTGACGGCCTCGGCCGTCCCCCTTCGCGGAGTCCCGTGTAGCTGGCCCTTGTCGGGATCAAAAGCGATTCCTTCCGGAAGCTTTCCATCGACGGACCAACGAAAGAGCCCCTGTCCCCCGGTGGCCGCCAGTGCAACCGTGTAGGGCCGCCCCGCGATGGCTTCGGGCAAGCTCTCGGGGGTGGCGATCGCCAGCGGCACCGAGTCGGCTTTCTCGGCCTTCGAACCCGAGGCCGGCAGGTCGATGGCCTTGGGTAGCAAGGCCATGATCACCATGGTCAGAAGGAGGATAAATAACAGCGCTCCGGTCAGTTTCGTGACCACCACGGCCACGAACGAGTCCTCGCCGGAGCCACCGAATTCGTGGGCCGCATGCCCGTTGCGCCGCGATCGTCGCATGCGTCACTCTCCCGTTCAGGCAACCCGAATCGTATCGTTGCCATGGGCGGTGGCCCGTTCGTCGAACATCTTCTTGACGATGTTCCGGTAAAGAGCGTTGGCCTGCTCCATACTGACGTTGAGCAGGTCGAGCGCGTCCTTGAGACTGGTCAGTGTGCGGGCGAGCTGTTCTTGCGTGGTTCGACTCGAACGCTCATAGGCACTGGTCCACGAGCTGGAGAGCGATTCGATCGCAACGCAGGTGCGGTCGATTCCCCGCTTGATTTCGTCGAGATGTTCGGCCGGAACGGCCTGCTGGTTCAGTACCGCTTCAATCCGGAAGAGCGCCGAGGTCCCTCGTTGGATAGACTCCTGGGCAGTCCCCAGGGCTTCGAGATCGCCACCGATGGCGGCAATCGCTTCGGCTCCTCGTTGGAATGCGGCGAGCGACATCGGCAGCCGATCGACGGACTTCGAGAACTGCTCGATCGGAGCTCCGAGCGCCTGGCTCCATCGTTCGGTTTGTGCCTCGAAGGCTTTCGCCGCCGGCTCGATCAGAGCCGCCAGGTCCGAGCGCAAGCGATCGAAGTGAGGGGCCAGCGCCAAGGCCAGGTCCGAAGCCATGGAATCGTCGCGCCCCACTTTGGGCAATACATACTCGACGACCCAACGGTCAACCCGGGCCAGCAAGTCTTCCGACCGTCGAAAGACAAGCGTTTGTACAAGCATGAGCGCCGCGCTCAAGAAGAGCGCGAGGAGGGTGCTGTCGAAGGCGATCTGAAGCGCCGAGGTGACCCCCGTGAGGTTATTCATGAAGCCATCGAGGTCCTTGACCATGGGCAGGACCTTGCTGATGTTCATCAGGGCTTTCGAGATCCCTTCCACCGTGCCGATGAAGCCGATGACGGGCAGCAGGTACAGGATGTACTTCGTCAGGGTGAAGCGGCCGGCGGCATGCTCCTGATCCAGCCCGGAACCCTCGCGATTCAGCTCCATGAGCTGTGCGACCGAGGGGGATCGGGTTTCCGCGACATAAGACCAGAGCTGGCGAAGTCTCCCGGGCAGAATTCGATGATCGTCGGCGGCCGCCTTGGGTGGGTTGCCTTTTGGGTCTGCGCCCGTCGTTCTCGCGGCGGAGAAGGTTTTGAGCAGTGCCGGAGCCTCTTCGAAGGCACGCTCATTCTTCCAGAGCCAGGACAGTTCGCGGGCAAGCGTCAGCACCGCCCAGAAATAGATGGCCGTCCCCACGTATTGTTCCCACCCGCGCTCGAACATGAGGGTGGGATTGAACACCATGAGGGCGATCGGGAAGGCCAGGGCCAAGCCCAGCATCGCGAGAGTGACTGGGTAGGCCAGCCGAGAGGTGCCGTGAGCTCCGCTCGCCATGCAAGTGCCCCTTCCTTTGGGCCGATCGAATTGATTGAGTTGGCCGCACCCCTCCCAAAAGAGGGCGAGCCACAACAACCCTTACAATCTCGATAATCGAAAAAAAGTCCAGAGAACTTGAGCCGAGGTGAGATGCGGGCGGGCGAAGCAGGAGGTGGGATCCTGTCGTTCTATGCGGGCTTTTCGTCGGTTTTCTTGGCGACCGCTCGAAAACGAAAGTCGCAGTGCGAGGCCCCTTCCATAAGCGTCTGGGTACGCGTGAGCTCGATTTCGGGATTAAAGCCTTCGACCAGCGAGAAGTCGCGTTGGCAGGAGAGACTCGCACCGAGGTCGGCCAGGCCGAGGGCTCGATACATCTCGGCATAGCGACAACGGGTCACATTAAAAGCGAGGGCTTCCGGCGAACGTTCGAGCAATTCGATCTCCAACGCCCCCCCTTCGCTCCATTTGCCGAGTCCCCCCGCGAAGGCTTCAAGCGTCGCTTCCCCCAGACGACGTGCCATGTCCGCGCCGCTTTGCCGCGCCAGGTCCTCGATCACCCCACGAACTAGCTCGAGCGTTCGCTCTGCACCCAGTTCCGCGGCGAACGAGCGTACGAGGGGCCCGACGATCCTCGCTTCGATCTCGCGTTGCTGCAAGAGGGTCAGGTTGGTTCGATCGGTCGACATCGATTCCATTCCCCGCTCCGGAGCTGGACTACTGGACTGAATTTGACAAGGTTCTCAACCTTGATTCTATAACAGCCACTCGATCACAAAGAACCCCCCGCCCTTGGGTCAATGACTCATGGCCCGAAGGCGATCGAGTAGCGTGGGCATATCGACCGGCTTCGTGACAAAGTCAACGGCTCCCGCCTCCCTTGCTCTCAGCTCCATTTGTTCCGACGCATCGGCCGTGATCGCGAGAACGGGGAGATCAGCAGTCCTGGGATCGGAACGAAGCCGCTGGATCAACTCCACGCCATCCATAACAGGCATCATCAAATCGGTGACAACCAACTGTGGCTGAAAGTCATGCACGCACTCCAGAGCTTCCTGGCCATCGTTCACCTCCCGCACGACAAATCCGTGAAGTCGCAGTAGTCTTCCGAATGCGTAGCGCAGGAACGGGGCATCTTCTACCAAGAGGACTCGCAGATTTTCAGGAATTCCTTCCCACATAGATCTGTTCCTCTCTAATATCATCAGATCTCATAGGATTGATGTTCTTGATCGTCTTGTATTCATCGGAGGGTGCTGAGGAGTCCGGTTCACACCCCGGACGCCCCAGAGAGAAGAGCACCAGAGGACCAGACTGCAAACGGCGGACCAAACTCCCTAAACCGATGGTGAGACCTTGATGAGGACCGTCCCTGCGTTCAAAATGAGTGATTCATCCGTTGTAATCGTCAGAACCGCGAATATTGTGTCCGTTCGTTGAGAGATTGCTGCTTGTCCTATGCGGCTCCCCCCCCATACGATCAATCGACCCCTCGATAGCAAACATGTGTCAGACAGCGAACGGAGGAGGGATCGAATGCCTGGTAGGAGGAGTGGAGGGATCCGGCGGATCATTCGCTCGGGACCGTTGGTTATCCGGATCTTCGCTTGGTTCGGTCTTTGGGTCGCGACGGGATTGCTGGTCCGCGGGGAGGTTCGGCGTCCGGAACCTCCCCACGGGGTCGAGGTTTACCGGGACCTCGTTTATCGCGTGTCCGGGAACCGAAAGATCCGACTGGACCTCTATGGGCCGCAAGGAACCGCGCCGGCGGGAGGGCGTCCGGTCATCGTTGCCATCCACGGCGGTGGATGGCGAGGTGGTAGCAAGCTCGACATGCAAGGGATGGCCGTTCGGTTCGCACAGCGAGGCTATGTCATCGCGGCCGTCGACTATCGACTCTCTCGTCCGTCGTATTCAAGCTGGCCGGACAACCTTTCGGATGTTCGGGAAGCCGTTCGTTGGCTCAGGCGACATGCGAAGGACTACGGCATCGATCCAGACCGAGTGGTGGCCCTCGGTTCCTCCGCGGGCGGACATCTCGCCGCACTCCTGGGGACAACGACCGAGTCCCCCGTAAACCATGAAACCTACTCAGGAACGAAGGCTGAGACCAAGGTCTCCTCTCGAGTCCAGGCGGTGGTGGATCTCTACGGTCCGTCCGATTTAGAAATGCTCTATCGGCACAGTCCCCTGGGTTCCATTCCCGTCGTCTTGATGATGGGAGCAACTCCCGATACGGCCCCAAGACGATATCGGTCCGCGTCTCCGGTGAGTCACGTGACGAGCGAGGCTCCTCCCATGCTGCTGATCCATGGGCGACAAGATACGCTCGTCCCTCCGGAGCAGTCCGAGTCTCTGGCCCAGAAGTTACAGGCCAGCGGCGTGGCACACCGTTTGCTGGTCATCGACGGAGCGCGTCACGGCTTTCCGTTGGATTTAGCGGACCGAGACCTTTTGCCGGAAATCGTGAGTTTTTTAAACACGGTCTGGACCGGCCGACCCGATCCTAAGAAAATACGGCGGTCTTCGCATTAACGCTTGCAGAGGACGCAGTTCCATCCGGGAGGTGCGGATTTGATCCAACTCGTGGCCAGCGATTCAGTTCGAGAATGTCTTGCATTTCGGACGAAGACCTGAAACGATACTCTTAATCCTTTCTGAGCACGCGCATGGGTACGAGCCGGAGGCTCGCCGTGGGCAAATACGTCGCTCGAAAAATGGAGGCGATCGCGTGGCATCCGGTTCCCAACTGGGCGGGACGGGGTCTCTCTATACCGAGTCGTTCGACGTCTCTCAGAACTTCGATCGTGTCACACACACGGCCGGAGACCGTCCCAATACCGACACCCTTCCCGCCTTGCCCGACCCGACGGCCGACCACGCCGAGGGTGAGCTCGCGCGTCGGCGCGAAGACATCGACGAAAAGCAGCGTCGGATCTGCACCTTTCTCGACACGACGGGCAACGACGCGGTTGTCTTGGGGCGAGCCGATTCGATTGCCTGGTTTACGTCCGGGGGAGACCTGGGGCAAGACCTGAGTTCCGAAGTGGGGTCGGTCCTGCTCTACGTCAACCGCGGCAGTCGGGCCGTGATCACGGACAATGTGCAAAGCGCTCGCGTCTTCGAGGAGGAGCTTGCGGGACTCGGTTTTCAGCTCAAGGAGCGTTCCTGGTTCGAGGAACCCGAGCGGATCATCGCCGAGCTCAGCCACAACAAGCGCACGGTGACCGACCTGGCGGGGGGAGTCTCCCCTTGGCCAAGGCATGGCGATATGCTTCGGGCCCTGCGGTTGCCGCTGACGAAATTGGAACGGCAACGATATCGTGAGCTCGGTCGCACGCTCGCGCTGGCGGTCGAGGCGACCTGCCTCAACTTCAAACGAGGCGAGAAAGAAGCGGATGTCGCGGGACACCTGGCGCATCGCCTGATCCGCGAGGGGGTCGTGCCGGTCGATTTGAGGATCGCGTGCGACGATCGACTCGCTCGATACCGACAACCGACGTTCAAGGCTGCCCCCATCGACCGGCAGGTCACGATTACCGCCACCGGCCGTCGCCACGGTCTGTGCGCCTCGCTTTCGCGCACGGTTTCGTTCGGCCCGGCCGACCCCGAGTTGAAAAAGTGCCATGGCTTGGCAGCCATGGTCGACGCCACCTGCATCTACTTCTCGCGCCACCAGGAAATTGTTTCGGAGGTGATCCGCCGGGTACGCCGGATCTACGAAAAATTCGAACGACCCCATGAATGGACGCTGGACTATCTCGGGTTTTTGACCGGTTACGCACCACGCGAGGCGTCGCTCCTGCCGGACAGCCCCTTGATGCTCACCCACGGCATGCCACTCTGCTGGAGCCCGAGCGTGGGCGCCGCCCGATCGTGCGACACGTTGGTCGTCGACTCGCGAGGCTTCGAGATCGTCACGGCCGCGCAGAACTGGCCGCAAATCGACGTGGCCGTCAAGGGATTCGTCATCACACGCCCGGGCATTTTTGAACGAGAGTGAGGGTCGTTTCCCTTCGCCTCCTACAAAGCGAATCGCGTTTGCCCGACGGGGCTTGGTCGCATCAGGTCGCTCAGCCCCGCTCGTTTCGAATGAGCGGGAATTGTCCTCTTGCGCCCTTTATCGCTGAACATTCCCACCACAACGTGCGAAGTACTAAAAGATCGAGGGGTTTGCCCCTCGAGGAAAGGATGAATATCTCTGATGCGCACGTCGTGGAAATTGGGGCAAGTTGCAGGAATCGACTGTTACGTCCATCCCTTGCTCCTGCTTGTCTTGGGTCTCGTCGCCATGAACGGCGGAGGTCTCTTGAGCCTCCTGCTGGTTGTCGCCGCCTTCGGTTGCGTGCTGTTGCACGAGCTCGGGCACGCCTTGATGGCGCGGAGGTTCGGGATCGAGACGGAAGATATTACGCTTTATCCGATCGGCGGTGTGGCTCGCCTTCGCCGGATGCCGAGAGCGCCCGGAGTCGAGATCGCGATTGCGCTCGCGGGTCCCGCGGTCAACCTGGCCATCGCCGGGGGATTGGTGTTGTTCCTGCTTGCATCCCCCCTCGTGGAAGGGTTTGGGGCCTTGCAGGCCTTGGCTTTCAATCTCTTGATCGTGAACGCGTTTCTGGCCGGCTTTAACCTGATCCCCGCCTTCCCCATGGATGGAGGCCGCGTGTTCCGCGCCCTCTTGAGCGGCTGGTTGGGGCGGGTGCGAGCGACCTCGATCGCGGCTACCGTGGGTCGCGCTCTGGCGCTGATCTATGGGGGTTATAGCCTCGGTTTGGCGCTGACGATGTCTGATCCATCGCGCTGGATTCAGGTCTTTCTCGCGGCGTTCATCTACTTTGCCGCGGGGGCCGAGCTTCGAGCCGTTCAGGCTGAGGAGCGTCGTCGCAACGCAGCCGAAGGGATCTGGACTGCGCCGGCCGGCTTTCATTGGGTGAAACGAGGCAACGGCCTCTGGCAGCTCGCCCCAATCACTGTCCAGGCGGGATCCCGTCCCGGGTCGCCATGGCGCTGAATCCGATCATGGAGCTGGGGGTCTCGGAAGCCTACCGACTCTTGACCGTGACATTCGGAATGCTCGACCTCCCTCCACTCGACGCCATCGAGAACGAGGATTGGGGTCGAGACTTCCTTCTCAGCCGCTTTCAAGAGATCCCCGCCGAGGCCTTGGCTGAGGCGGGACTCTGTTGGGAGGACCAGGAGCCTCCCCTTGATTCGACAGGCCGACTTATTGAGGAGGAAGCTCCTTGATCTTGAGGTCGCGCCACTCAAACCGACCGTTCTCCCCCTGAAGACCGAGAAACCCGTCTCCAAGCGAGATCGCTTCGGTCACCGTCACCGGCTTTCCATTCAGAGCCACTTCCGCACGTTTGCCGGCAACCTTCAAAACCAGGCGCTGCCACTCCCCCGGTCCTTTCATGACTTCCTTGAGCACCTCGGCCTTGCGGTCAAAGGTGGGGGGAGGAGTGCCATGGCCGAAGATCATGAGGTTGTTGTCGCCGTCGCTCACTTGAAGCTGATAACCGCGCGCCGGCCAAAACGGTTCCTGTGCGGCACCTTCCTGGCTAGAGCGAAAGAAGACTCCGCTGTCCGCACCCTTCTGAAGGGCGCGGTATTCGGCGACGAATTCGAAGTTTTTATACGGTCTACCGAATCGGAGCCAGCCGACGCCACCGTCCCCCAGGATGACGCCGTCTCGCGCCAGGAAGTGGTCGGTATGCTCGGGAACCCAACCGCTTAATGTCTTGCCATCGAAAAGACTCGTGAACATCGCGTCCCCGCCCGCGTCGGCTCCCATGACGATGAGCGCCACGACGGCAGTGAGTCCCCCGATCCGACGTGTCATCGATCGATCCCCTCGACATACAGAGAGACGATAAAAATACTTATCTGGGCGAAGTTTTACCCAAATGGCGTGAACCGACACTAAGAGCTTAGCGATCCTCTCGCCGGCTCGCCACCGCCTTTTTGAGAGGTGACGACCGTGAGAGTGGCGGCGTGACGAGAGCGAAGGAGTGGCGGTCGGCGAGGCAGACTAAGCGAGGTCCCGTTTCGTTCCTGACTCGAGGAGCGCGGCGGCGTAATGAACGAGATTACCATGCTCTTGGGCGATGCGCGCCAACCGATCGGGTTGCCCCGCGCGGTGACAAAGAGCGGCCGGTCCGGGACAAATCAACGCCGATTCCGGGACATCGGCCAGATACTGAGCCGCGATTTCGATCGCCTCGTCGAGCCGGTTGAGCCGAGCGAGGAGACCAACGAGAACCTGAGCGGCTAGCAACGCCCCGCGGTCCTCTTGGCCCGGCGCGGGGAGCTTGGCCCGGAAATGAGCGATGCCCCGATCGACCTCCTGGCCGAGCAAGGTGCGGAGGTAAAACCCGTGGTCCTCGTACGTATTCTCGAAGGGAGGTTCACCCTCATAGCGGAACCGCTCGGAGAGTCTTGCACCGTAGTCGGTCAGGTCCGCGGCCAGGGCGATCGATTGGGAATCGGTCAGGAGGGGAGCAACGCGTACGGTCGCGGCCAGGTGGGAGACGTCGATGTGGTACGCCTCATCGTGAAAGAGCCAGTCTCGCCCGCGAATCAGATCGGCGATCGACTCGGGCTTCGCCGGTAACGGCTGCCCTCTCTGGGCGATTTCTGCGCGGAGGTTCCCGAGAAGGTGATTGTGAAGTTGGCGCACCAAGCTGTCGGCGCAAGCCCCTCGCGTGGCATCATCCGCCGGCAGATGTTCAAACGCCGAGATGGCTGAACAGGTGCCGTAATGCTCGAGGATCAGCTCAAATCCTTTGCGGGCATTCGCCCCCTGGTTGAAGGCAACTTCGACAATTTGGTTGAGTTGCTCGTCGCCTTCCGTGGGCACATACGCATCGATGGCTTTCGCCACGGGTTCGGGCTCGCCGATCGCTCGAAGGTAGGGCCAGGCGCCGGGAATATCACCGGCGGCGAGGAGACGACCTCCCACGGTCCGGATCGCATCGACGTACCGTTCCTCGTATTTGGATCTCAGGGGTTCCGGTAGATCATTGAGTGAGCCCGGATGAATCAAGGGCAGCCCCAGTTCATGCCGAGCCCTGAGGAGCAGCGCATCCAGGAGTGCGCGTGACTCCCCGCGCTCCGAGAGGAGCGTGATCAATTGATCGAGCGCAAACTCAGGTCCTTCGTTACGAATCGCCTGATGCAAAGCCTGAAATGCCTCGGCGTCCTTGGTGGGCTCGGCTGGGGCGTCGGGCATCTCGTGAACTCCTGAGAGCGGGGGGTTGATGGCGGGAGAGTCTTGATCGATCTTGCGGTTGGTTACTGCGCATCCGCCTTGGAGGGATCGGTCGCGGTCGCCGGTGCACCCGGTGGGTCGGCGTCCAGCTTGGCGCCTTCCGACTTCTTCCAGGTGGTCCAGCATCGTGTATTGTAACAATCCACGATCACGTCGCGAGCCTCGTCAACCGAATCCGTGACCACGAGCAGATTCAGGTCCTCGGGAGAAATCACCTGTTGGTCCAAGAGGGTCTCTTCGATCCAGGTCAACAGGCCATTCCAGTACGAGGATCCGTAAAGCACGATCGGGAAGCGGTTGATCTTTTGCGTCTGGACCAAGGTCAGGGCCTCGAACAGTTCGTCCAAGGTACCGAACCCACCGGGAAAGATCACGAATCCATTGGCGTATTTTACGAACATCGTCTTCCGCACGAAGAAATAGCGGAAGTTAATCGAAAGGTTCGCATATGGATTCGGCAATTGTTCGAACGGCAACTCGATGTTGAGGCCGATCGAAAGTCCCCCCGCTTCGCGTGCGCCGAGGTTCGCGGCTTCCATCAGGCCAGGGCCGCCACCGGTGATGACGGCGAATCCCGCCTCAGCCAACTTGCCTCCGAGAGCGCGAGCCTGGGCGTAATATGGGTGGTCGGACTTGATCCGCGCCGAGCCAAACACGGCGACCCCTGCCCCCACCTCCGCCAGCGCGTTGATGCCGTGAACAAATTCCCCCTGGATCCGCAGGACCCGCCAGGGCTCGCTATGGGTAAACGCACCCATTTCGGAGTCACGCGCCTTAGGCAACGTGGGCACCGGACGATTCAAGAGTTCTTCATCTTCGGTTCGGCGAGTGATGACACGGGAATGAAGTGGTGGGGTGGTGAGAATTCCGCGTCGAGCCGCTTCCGAATTGCCATTCGTCAACGTTTTGGTGGAAGCCTCGTGGCCTCCTCCTTCGTCATATCGGTCCATCAGTTCGTACTCATCCCATGGATGGAGCGCGCCGTAAACCCGTTGGATCGCGTCATTCCTCGACGCAACGAGCGACGGCCATGTCTGTTATGAAGTCCGTAGGGTGATACCAATCGAGGAAAAACCAAACCTGCATTGCTCTGTGGGATTGTGGGTTCGTAGCACGTTCGCAAGGCTGGTCCTCGACCTCACCCATCATCGACGAACCCTCTTCATTGTACGCTCAGAAGTTGCTGGGACTACCCGAGCTCAGACACGAGGGAAAAAGCCCACGTTTCCTTCTCCGGCGTGGCTGTCGTATGATGGGCGTCAGTGATGGGTAAGTCGAATTATTCGAGATCGCATTCCTCATGCCAACCGTTCTACCCCCTGCCCTGTCCGATGCGCTTCGCGATTCGATCTTTTTGAAGGCGTGCCGGGGTGAGCCGACCACGGTCACGCCGGTCTGGCTCATGAGGCAAGCCGGGCGGTACATGCCCGAGTATCGCGAGCTTCGGTCCAAGGTGTCCTTCCTCGAACTCTGCAAGGATCCGGGATTGGCCACGGAGGTGACCGTCACCGCCGCCGAACGCCTGGGCGTTGACGCGGCGATCCTCTTCGCCGACATCCTGCTCATTCTCGAGCCGATGGGACTGCAACTCGAGTTTGCGAAGGGGGAAGGTCCCCTGATCCACAACCCGGTTCGTGAGGCCTCCGACGTCGACCGCATCCGCCGGCTCGATGCGATGGAACCGCTCAATTTCGTAGCTCAAGCCGTTCGATCGATTCGGTCGGCTTTACGTCCGGCGACTCCGCTGATCGGCTTCGCGGGTGCTCCGTTCACGCTCGCCTGTTACGCCATCGAAGGGGGAGGTTCCCGACACTACGAACAGGCAAAAGCCTTCATGTATCGAGATCCAGGAGCGTGGAATGCGCTCATGGAAAAGCTAGTGGATGCCACCGCTGTGTATCTCAACGCGCAGGCCGAGGCTGGAGCTCAAGCCCTTCAGCTCTTTGACAGTTGGGTCGGCAACCTCAGCCCTCACGACTACGCGCGCTTCGTTCTGCCGCACATGCGACGGCTCATCGGTCTCCTCGCCGAAGGGATCCCCGTCATCCACTTTGGAACCGGTACCGGCTCGCTCCTCGAACTTCAGCGCGACGCGGGAGGCCACGTCATCGGTCTCGATTGGCGGGTCGAGCTCGATGCGGCCTGGGAACGACTCGGCCCAAAGGTTAGCGTTCAAGGAAATCTCGATCCCGTCGTCTTGTTCGCCGCGATTCCCGAGATCGAGCAACAAACACGACGAATCCTCGACCAGGCGGCCGGGCGCCCGGGACATATCTTCAACCTTGGCCATGGGATTCTCCCCCACACGCCTGTCGACCACGTCCTGGCCTTGATCGACATCGTCCACGGCTACAAGCCGTCGTCGTGAACCTTCAGGCGGAACCTTCTCCCCGTGAGTTCGCCCCATGTGGCCTGACGCGGATGAGACGCAGGTACTCTTGAAGCAGGTCGAGGCCGAAGGAGCCACGGCCGGCGCCGCAGAACGGCTTTGGGAGCGACATCGCGAGCCCTTGCGCCGATTGATCGGCGCACGCCTTGATCCAGTCCTGGCGCGCAGGCTCGACGCGAGTGACGTGGTTCAGGAGGTCCTACTCAAGGCGAATCTGCGGCTCTCGGACTATCTCCGCAAACCGACGATCCCGTTTCAGCTCTGGCTCCGCCAGATCGCGCGCGACCACATCATCGACGAGCACCGTCGTCATCGCCTCGCGGCGCGACGGACCTTGGATCGCGAGCGTCCCCTGGCGCTCGCCGGCTTAGCGGATCGTTCCTCGATCGAACTCGCTGCGCAACTACGTGATCCCAACCTCACCCCGGCAGCCTCGGCACTTCGCCTCGAGCTCGAGCGGCGCTTCCGGGAAGCACTCGCCCAACTCGACGAGACCGACCGCGAGGTTCTGCTCATGCGTCACTTCGAGCAACTCTCCAACAGCGAGGTCGCCCGCATCCTGGGCGTGAGTGAGGCCGCGGCCGGGATGCGTCATCTGCGAGCACTGCGTCGACTCCGCCTGATTCTCGGCGAGAGTCCCTCGGGAGTGCTCGCGCCATGATAGGCGAGGGGAACAAGACCGAACCGCCAGGGAGCCGTCCAGAACAGACGGCGGACGAAATTCGGTTGTCGGAGATCCTCCAGGAATTGACCGAGGCGCTTCGGGCCGGCGGAACCCCCGACGTCGAGCAAGCCATCCAACGTTTCCCCACCCTCGGAGACGAAATCCGAGATCTCTGGGCCGCGACGCTGATCGCCGAAGAGGTTGCTCGGCCCTGGCTGGTGGGTAAGACGCTCGAGTGGACGAATCCGGCGAGTCCTGCATCGAATGGCTGGGAGATGCCGGAGGCCGACGGACTCCCCTTTGCCGACCACATTCTCCTGGAGGAGTTGGGCCGGGGCGGTATGGGGGTCGTCTATCGTGCTCGGCATGAGCAAAACGGCCGGATCGTGGCACTCAAACGTCTGCTTCGCGGTGAATTTTCGTCGCCTCACGACGTGGCCCGCTTTCGCGCCGAGGCCGAAGCCGCCTCGAGGTTATCACACCCGCACATCGTCCCCATGCACTACCTGGGCGAGCATGAGGGGCAGCCCTATTTCGTCATGTCTTACATCGAGGGGACAACGCTGGCGAAGCAGCTCGCCGAGGGGCCGATGAGTCCTGGGGATGCTGCGAAGCTGCTGACCCAGGTGTGTCGCGCGATCGACCATGCCCATCGCCAGGGGGTCGTCCACCGCGACCTGAAGCCATCGAACATCCTGATCGACCGCCAGGGGCAGCCGTACGTCTCGGACTTCGGCTTGGCGAAGCTCATCAATGCAGCCGTCAGCCTGACCGAAACGGGGGCGATCCTGGGTACCCCCAGTTACCTCGCACCCGAGCAAGCCACGATCGGCCGAGGTGTGGTGGGACCCGCCAGCGACGTCTACAGCCTCGGGGCAATCCTCTACCAGATGCTCACGGGCCGTCCGCCCTTCCTGGCCGCGACTCCACTCGACACGGTACTCCTGGTCTTGGAGCAAGACCCGGTTCCGCCTCGATTGCTCAACCCGAAGGTACCGATCGACCTGGAGATGATCGCGCTCAAATGTCTCCAGAAATCCCCCGAGCAGCGCTACGATTCCACTGCAGCCCTCGGTTCCGACCTCGAGGCCTTCCTCACGGGCGAGCGCGTCTCGGCGCGATCGACCAGCCTGCGAGCCCTGGCCTTGAGGCTCCTGGGAGAAACGCATCATGCGCCGATCCTCGAGAACTGGGGCCTCCTCTGGATCTGCCACAGCGTGGCCTTGCTCGTCTTCTTCGGCCTGACAAACGTTCTCTTCCTCCGAGGCGTGTCAAGCCGTTGGCCTTATGTGCTCATTTTCAGCGTCGGCCTGGGAGCCTGGGCGGCCCTCTTCTGGGCAATGCGGCGCCGACTGGGACCAATCTCATTTGTCGAGCGCCAACTCGCCCATGTTTGGGGAGCCGGCGTCGTCGGCCTCAATCTGGTTTTCCTGGTCGAATGGTTGCTCGGTCTGCCAGTGCTGTCCCTCTCGCCTATGATCGCCGTCACGAACGGCATGCTCTTCATGATCAAGGGTGGGATCTTGTCCGGGGCTTACTATGCGCAGGCTCTGGCCGCGTTCCTGGCCGTAATCCCCATGGCACTTTTCCCTCGGTTCGCCCCAGCTATTTTCGGAGTGGTCGCGGCGCTCTGCTTCTTCAGCACGGGGATCAAGTACCACCTTCGGCATCTTCGAACACGAAACCTCGCGCTTCGCACCGTCCACCAGGTCTGATCGAACGTTCGTGGTGGTGCCCAACCTTCGAAACGCCATGACCGCAACGATGGCCGTTGCGATCATGAATCACGACAAGCGAATTGCGGCTATTCGATGCGGTGTCCTCCCCAGGGATATCCGTCCCGATGGAGAGATGATTCGGCAGACTTTTCAGATCCTCACGCGATTGAGTGAGCTTATCAACGTTCGGCCGGTTTGGGCGGCTGACCGAATTTCTCGAACCGTTCTTGAGCGCTCATCAACTTGAGGGGCGTCTCGATCACAATATCGCCGCTCTTGATTCCCTCTTTCACCTCGCTGAGTTCCTCGTTCGCGAGCCCCAAGGTGACTTGTCGCCACTCAAAGCCACCTTCGGGCTTCTTGATTGCCACCTGGTCCTTGCCGTCGAAATGGAGAACAGCGGAGGTGGGAACGGTAAGCAGCTTGTCGAACTCCTTAACCAGGAATTCGGCCTGGGCCGTCATCCCCGGGCGTAATCCCGATGTAACCTTGTCGAGCGTGATCAGGGTGGTGAAGACCTTCGGTTCGGCGGGGGCTTGACCAGCGGAGCGTGGGTCGGGAAGCGGAGCCACGGTGTCGACCACCCCAGTGAGAACCAAATCGGCGAAGGCGTCTACGGTGACCCGAACCTTTTGCCCGGGAGCCACGCGATCGACGTTCGATTCCTTGACTTTGGCTTTAATCTGCATCGGTGCGCGGTCGTCAACGATCGAGAAGATGAGTTGCCGTTCGCGAACAGTTGCCCCCGCCTCAATGGACTCAAGAGTTCTGCCGAAACGATCCGTCCCGTTGCCGTAAATCACAACGCCATCGATTGGGGACGTCATCCAACAATTCATGACTTGTAAATTCCACCTTCGTTCCAGGGATTGCTCGATCTCCCAGGCGTTCTTTTTCGCGAGTTCACTTCTCTTACGCATTTCGACCTCGACCCTCAGCTCTTTGAGGGTTTTCGTATGCTCAAAGTTTTCGAAAACTTTCTTTTTGACTTGAGCAAGTTCGAGCGCGGCTTGTTCGCGGGCCAGAGTCATTTCGGCGTTTTCGACGCGATCTTCGATGTCAAGCTCGCCGATAATATCCGTTGATTCCAGATCTTTTTTTCTGCCAGACATCAGTTCACGAAGACGTTTTTGAGCACTTTGACTTCGCTTCAGACGCGCCTCAGCCCTCGCCCGTCCGATTTCGGCGTTTTTGATTTCTCCGGCGATGGCGAGGCGTTTTTGTGGAGAGATTCCCTGTTCATATTCGCTGACGGCGAGTTCTGCAATTTCGCGTGCCTGCTTGGCATCGAGGTATTCAGCCTCGGCCACTTTCGTTTTGATCTTTTGAGCATCGAGCCGTTCCCGACTCACACGGGGATCGAGTTCCGCAACGAGTCTCCCCTTGGTAACTCGCGACCCCTCCGGCAAGATCGAGATGATCGTTGACGTGCCCTCGACCTGGTCGAAGGCCTGGGCCGACTTTGTCGACTCCACAGTGCCACGGTCGACTACCGAGACCGAGAAGGGCCCTGGTTTGACCGTAGTCGCAGGCAACTCCTCAACACGGGCAGCCGGGGATGTTTCCTTGGCTCGAGAGTCACCATTCGAGGAGCCCTTCTGAGCCCATAACGTGACTCCGGATGCCGCCGTTCCGAGGACCAACACGGCGGATGCGAGTTTGAACCAGCGAACCAGTGACATGGATCGGTGCACTCCCTGGGCTAAGGTGGTGGCCGCACACCGAACAATCGACCGCCTCGACGCGGATTGAACGATCATTCGGATCGTCGCATCGGTAACAGCCGTGGAAATCAAGGAGTCGGCTGGAGACGGCCTCAACAGAGCAGCGAGTAGGCCGGCTTCCGGGGTGCAACCGCGACGGCTGAGTCGCTCACGTAGGGAATCCCTCCCCCGGGATATCCGGCTTTTCACCGTTCCGATCGGCCATCCAAGATACCGCGCGGCCTGTTCATGAGTGCGCCCCTCCAGGTCGCAGAGGATCAACGGGGCTCGATACCGCTCGGGAAGTCGCGCAATCTCTTCGTGAAGCACACGCCCCATCTCATCGAAGGGTTCGGCATGCGGACGTTCGGCAGACTCGTCCCGTGACGTCGCGAACTGCTTTTCGAGGCGACCTCGACGAGCGGCCGTGGCTCGAGCGCAAAGCGCCGTGCGGTAAGCCACCTGATGGAGCCAAGGCCCCAACGAGTCACGAACCCAGAGCGACCGCGCCCTCTTGACCAGCACCAAGAACGTGGCTTGGAACGCGTCCTGGGCATCGTGTGTATCCGGGAGAATCCCCCGACAGACGCGCACGACCATCGGTCCGTGCCTTTCCAGAAGCACGGCGAACGCCAGCTCGGCCGTCTCACCCTGTTCCAACGCAAATCGTTCCAGGAGTTGACCGTCCGTCAAATCCCCGAGTACACCTACGTGGAAGAGTGTATCCAGCCTCTTGAGTAAGACCCCAGGCTTGCCGAGTGCCAACGGTTGATCTCCACTGCCCTGCTCGATTCGACGATGTAAGTAATGTGGCGACTGATGTCCACGGTTCCGGCCTCTTCGAAAAACTCGGGTGGAATTCCCGGTCCTCGGCCGGAACGCCACCCGATCCTATGTCGTGAGGCACGTTGATCCCGATGCCCAGGGTCCCGGAGCAATCCTCGTTCTCCAGGACGCGAGCGTACAGGTAGGGCAGGCCGGTTTGGTAGGGTGCCCAAGCTTCTCGCGCCGCTCTTCATCGCTCATCAATCCGAGGGCCGAAGGGATCACTGCTTCCGAGCTTCTACTTTGGACTTCTCGAGTTCCCAGGCTCTCTTCTTCGCAAGTTCAATCGCGCATCGCTTTTCGACATCGACTTTGAGTTCTTTGAGCACCACCTCGGGAAGTCTTGCGGGATCGAAGCTACGGTCACCCTCCGAGAATTCCTGCCTTCTTTTCTTTCGCACCTGTTCAAGTTCTAGTATTGCGTGCGCCAGAGCAATTTCGGTCGTTTCGACGCGGTCCTCGATCTCTCGCCTGTTTCGGATATCTGTCGAGGTGATCTCGTCCGTTTTTGCGGCCAAGAGTTCACGAAGTTTCTCTTGGGCGATTCTACTCCGGTTCCACTGACGCTCCGCTGTTGCGCGCCTCGATTCGGCGTTCCTGAGTTCCACGAAGATCGGCATGTTTGCTAGATGGCCGAATCCCTTCTCATACTCGCTGACGGCGGTCTCAGCGACTTCGCGCGCGAGCTTGGCATTGAGGTACTCTCCCCTGGCCATCGCCTCTTGGTCCTTCTGGTGCTCGGATGGTTCCTGGCTCAAACCAGGATCAACCATCCTGCCGTTCAGAGGGCCCGGTTTGACCGTGCCCCCAGAAGCCACCGTCCCGAGGACCAACACGACCGAGCCGAATTTGGACCAGCACGCGAGTGACATGGATCCGAGTACTCCCGGGCTAAGATATTGGCCATGCACCGAACAAGCGACCGCGTCGTGTCCGAGTGAACGACCACTCCTATCGTCGCATCGACGAGGGTAGTGAACATCACGGGGCTGGATGCGGGGGCTTCAACGGAGTAGCCAGCAAGCCGAGGTCCAGGGTGCGACCACAACGACACAGTTGCTCGCGGAGGCCCCCTACCCTGCGGGATATCCTGTCTTTCACCCTTCCGATCGGGCAACGCAGATGCTACGCCGCCTCTTCGTGCAAACGACTCTCCAGGTTGCACAGAACCAAAGGCACTCGGTATCGATCGGCAAGGTACGCGAGCTCGAAGTGGAGCGCACGCCCCTGCTCAACAAACGATCCGGTGGCAAGTAATCTGGCCTCTGCTTCTCGAGACGCCGTCACACGCTTTATTCCGGTGTCGCGAAGAGAGTCGAATCGAACTCCCTGCATCCTACGGAAATCCCTGTTCTTAATGAGCGTCACAAAAGAAATGCATGCGCAGCAATTCTCTCGTAGGGCAGTCCTTGATCTGCCGAGGCCCCGCAAACGGCCTCGGCAGATCAAGGACTGCCCTACGCAGAAGCCTTCTTAGATTTGTTGGGTAATCATTGCCCACCAGGGTGTTGCCCTGGTCGAAGGAGGAAGATTTGTGGGCTGTGCCCACCCTGCGGAAATCCAGCGAAACGAATCTCTGCCGAAAGGACTTCAGATCGCGCGACGAGTCTGGAAAAAATCATTTCCTAATTTTCAGACTTGTGGAACATCCGGCAAATCCCCTTCCGTTGCGTGAGCACCTCCATCCAAAGACATGTTGTCGTAAGGTAGGCCTTGGCCTGCCGAGACTTTTCGCGAGAGCCTCGGCAGGCCAAGGCCTACCCTACAAAAAACTTGCCGGATGCACCACTTGCCGTCTCTTGCCTTATGTTTTACGTGAAACATTTTCACGCAAATGCTGCGGCAATCCGTGAATTTGGCGACCGGCCGGAGATCGTATCAAGGTGTGCTTGGGATCCCTCGCGACCCCTCGATCCGACCGAGGAGGCGCAAGCGATCGTCGCGGATTGTCAGGGAATGAGAAGGACAGCCGGGGACGTAAAGGTCAACGGGGACAATCGAGTCGGCTCCATGATGAACCTCGGGATGATCAGTCCTGGGATCGGGCACGGCCACGCAGACTTTGCGCATGCAGCCCAAAGCCAAACCATCCCCGATGGTTCCGTCGAGTTCCTACTCTCGACAAGTGGCGTGAGCACCGTCAGGCTCCGCCTTGAACGCGAGCTTGACGCCACCCCCGAATCGCCTCGGCATCGACGGCGCTATCGTGTTGCATCTGGGCGAGAAGCTCGCGGCGCTGATCGTCGGATGCGACCCTCAGCATTGCTTGCGTCGTGAGTGGCCGCAGAACGCCCTCGCGTCCCGCATCGATCACTTCGGCCAGGTAAACGGTTCGGTCCCCCGTGTCGAGTTGAGTCTCAACGCGACATTCGAGCCAGGCGGGAACTCCGGCGAGCAACGGGCAGCCGCTTAGCCCATTCCGAAAGGGAAGCCCCTCCAACTTGTCGACATCACGACCGGACTGAAGCCCGAATCGCCAGACCCACTCGATCTGCTCCTCGCTCAGCAGATGAAGGCCGAAAGCATGACTTTCCTCGATCAGACTCCAGGTATGGTGCTGCTTGGCGACTCCCACGGATACCCGAGGGAGATCGGTCGGAAGTGACGCCTGACTGACAAACGTCGCGATCAACCCACCGCGCCGCGTTGAGGTTTGGGCCGTGATCAGCCAGAGTTCGCGATCAATTCCACGAAAGATTTCGGAAGCGTTGATAAGCGCCATGGCGTTCCTTCGAGAGCGACGATCTTGACTCAATTCTTACGGCCGTCGATGGCATTATTGGTAACGTGCGGCCCTTGGGCCGACAGGTAAAATTTTGCCGGCTGCGCGACGGCGCCTCGAGGCGATTTGGGGGATCCCGAGGCGTCGAACCATAACCGAGGAGTGCGCATCGCGTCGACGTGCTGAGAATATTTGAGCGCGAGCGTGTGGAAGATTCGAAGCGCCCGCGGTGCGGCTCTTGTGATGCAAGGTTGCTGCTGATATCTTCGGATTCCCTCCTGTCTTCGGATTCTCCAGCCCGTTCGCGAGTTGGGTCCTATCCGGTTAGTCCAGGCCGAGGCTCTTATTCCGATGGCTAGAATCTGCCTGATCAACCCCAAGTTTCCGACCTCCTTCTGGGGGCTCAATCATGGACTTCCCCTCTTGGGCAAGAAGTCCAACATGCCCGTACTCGCCCTGCCCGTACTGGCCGGACTGACCCCCTCGGAACACGAGATCGTGCTGATCGACGAGAACGTGCAGGAGATCGACTTCGAGGCGCTCCGTTCCTTCGACATTGTTGGCCTGACGGGCATGACGGTCCAGCGCGATCGGATGCGGGATATCCTGCTGGAACTCCAGGCCCGCGATATCTTCGTCGTGATCGGAGGACCCTGGATCACCGTTGCCGAGAACTGGTACGACGGACTGGTCGACGTGATCTTCGTGGGGGAGGCCGAGGAGACCTGGCCCCAGTTCCTGGAAGACTGGAAACGGGGGGAATGGAAACATCGCTACGAGCAGGCCGAAAAGACGGATATGACCAAGATTCCCCTGCCCCGCTACGACCTGGTCCCCTTCCGTGAATATGCGATGGGTTGTATTCAGACCTCGCGCGGTTGCCCGTTTCAGTGCGAGTTCTGCGACATCATCGTCATCTTCGGCCGACGCCCCCGGCTCAAGACAGCGGCCCAAGTCATTGAGGAGATCGACGCCCAACATAAGCTGGGTGCCCACGTGATCTTTCTCGTGGATGACAACTTCATCGGCAACAAAAAGGCCGCCAAGGTCATTCTACGTGAGATCGTCGCCTGGCAGCGAGCACACGGCTACCCTCTGGCCTTCTTCACCGAAGCCTCCCTCGACCTCGCTGAGGACGAGGAACTGATGCAACTGATGGCCGACGCCGGCATGGTGGCCGTCTTCATCGGCATCGAGAGCCCAGACGAGGAAGCCCTCCGCGAGACCAAGAAGTATCAAAACGTACGAGGAAGTTTGGTCGATCGCGTGCTCCGCGTTCAAGAGGCGGGGCTCGAGGTCTACGCGGGGATGATCGTCGGCTTCGACAAAGACGACGAGACGATCTTCGACCGGCAGTTCGAGTTCCTCTCGCGCACCCGCATCATCGGGGCGATGGCGGGTATGCTGTCGGCGATCCCCAAGACCCCTTTATATGAACGCCTCGAGGCCGAGGGACGACTCGACAACGCGGCTGCGGACGACCCGAACATCGCGACCAACATCATTCCGCTCGGAATGAGCCGCGAGGCCATGCGCGACGGATGGCTCGACCTGATGGATCGCCTTTATGACGCCGAGAATTACTTCGAGCGTTTCGATGAACTGTTCGTCAAGGGCAGGCTCGCACTCGGCACGGCGAAGATGAACTGGCTCCGCCGCAACAAGCCACTCCATTACCTCAAGAGTCAGGCGCTCACGATCCTCGCGGGAGTCTATATGCTGGCCCGTGTCTGGACTGACCCTCGCACCAAACCTTTCCGCCCCGTGTACGCCAAGTATCTTCGCAAGCTCCTTGCCGCTCGCCGCCCTCCTCGCTACCTCTTCCAGTTCGCCTGGAAGTGCATCCTCCATACCCACTTCGCAACCATGACCCAAAAGATGGTCCGTGGCGAATCGCGTCTCGTGAACACTTAATTCGCGTGGTGAGGACTCAACGTTCCTCCCCCCGAGGGGACGAGTCGACGGGGTTTTTGGACAGGGAGTGCCTGCCCATGAGCCCCGCGATTCAGGGACTGGTCGAGGCGTCGTCGAGCACCACGTCCCCCAGGTCGAGGGTCTGGCCGGGAAGGATGGCTGTCTCCGCGATGGTCGTTTCGCCGGTAATAACGCGTGCCCCCGGGCCGAGCTTCGGCTCGGCCCGGGTCGGTATGGCGATGAGGTGGAAGGTGGTGCCGGGGATGATGTCCTCGATCCGGAACCGGCCCTGGATGTCGGAAACCTGCGCCATGCTGAAGCTTCTCTTGTCGCTGAAGCCATTAACAAGCTCGTAGCGCTTCGTTTCCGCCTCGGTGAGGATCCGGTGGCCCTGTGGGAACATGATGCGCGGGATGCCCTCGGCATCCTCGAAGACGAGGCGGAAGCGGACCGCGGTCATCGGCTCGCCTTTGGAGTCGACGAGGCGACCGGTGACCCCTCCGGTAGGGCTGAGTCGCGCCTCGATCGGCGCCGGCCCGTCGGCACGCACGTCAAGGTGGCCGCCAAGCTTGCGTCCCTCGTGGAAGAAGAAGACGCGCCGGGGGACGCCAGCCTCGAGGTTCCTCGCGGCGAATTCACGGTTCGCGAGCAGGCCCCAGGAATCGAAGGCCAGGTCCCTCAGCCCGTAGACATTGACGCTCTCCAGCGGCTTGCCGTCGGGGTCGAGGATCGGCCCGCCGCGCGTCGTGCCGGGATCGATCGCGAAATCGCAGTCGAACGTCTCGACGCCCTCTTCGGGGAGGTCGACGACCCGGTAGGCATTGATCCTCGCCAGATCGGTGGGCCTGGGCACGGTGTCCAGGAGCGCGTGCTCGCCGGGATAAGCAAGGCCCCGCGCCCGGTCGGTGTCCGACACCCGGCGCACCGGAGGATACCAGACGTTTTCGCCGGTCCCTGCCTGGACCACCACCACGCCGGGTCCCGGGGGGACGGCGAACGCGAAGCGGCCCTCCGGATCCGTGAAGCCCCCCACCTCGCGCCGGTTCGAGCGTGGCTGGGTCCGCAACATGTCGATATGACGGTTCCCCTTGAGGGGGAGGTACGTGGAGAAGCCCCGGATCGGCCTGCCGGATTTCTCGTCGGTCAGCCGGCCCCGGAGCAGGATACCTTTCGTCAGCTCGACGTCGGCGGTCAATGGCTTCAGGTCTGCCCCCTTCGCCTCGACGGTGACTTCCCTGGAGAAGTAAGGTAGCCCTTCGGGCGGGTAGACATGGAAGGTGATCTTATCTTCGTAGGGCAGACCTTCGAGTCGGAACCGGCCCGGCGCGTCGGTCGCCTCGCAGAAGTTAATCAAGGCGCCCGGGATCGGCCGGCCGGAGTCGCGCTCGCGGACGACACCGACCAGCGTCCGGCCCGGCGCGGCGACGTACTCGAACCGCGCACCGAAGCGGATCCGCTTCGGCGGCATCCTCCCCTGACGCATCGGGCCGTGGCCGTCGAGGGTCCGCATCGGACCCGGCCGGGTCTCGATCTCCAACGACCGAGACGTGATGTTCGGCCCCGAGACGACGACCTCGACCATGCGGTCGCGACCGATGCCCTTGAGCGTGAATCGGCCGTCCGCATCGGAAACGACCTCGGGGATGAGGTTCTGGACGCCCGGGTTTCCTCCCCTCATGCCGGGCGCCGACTCTTTGCTGTCCCAGGGGATGTGCACGAGCTCGCGAGTCTGCCGGTAGTGGAGCAAGATCGGCTGGACCTTGGCCCCGGCCACAGGCCGCCCTTCCGTGCTCAGAATCCGGCCCTCGATCGCGACGTCGTCCTTGGCAAGTCGGAGCGTCAGGCGGTCGGCGGGCGGCGACCCGAGGAGCGGCGGAGTGGACGCGTTCACCCACACGGGCCCGAAGCCGTCGGCGGTGGCCACCACGGCGGCTAACGACCAGGGGTTGTCCTGCCGCGATAGGTCGAACGCCGCCCGAGCGACCTCGAAGCGGAACCGCCCGTCGGGTCCGCTTGTGCTGCCGCGCAGGAACGTGTCTTGATCGGCCGTCAGGTAGCTTACGAAAAGCTTCGCGCCCGCCAGGGGCCTTCCTGCGTCGTCGAGTACGACGCCGGCGTAGACCAGCGGATCGGCGCCGCTGTCAGGCGGCGCGACAGGCGCGGGCTTCGGCCCAGGAACGGCGGCCCCGCCCTGCTGGGCCCTAACGAGCCCCAGGGCGATCCAAGTGATGAGGCCGGTCGTCAGCGCGACCGTGGCGGCGGCCCTGAGCTTAGCCATGAGCAGGCTCCTGAGAACATGCCTGGTGAGCGAAACCGCGGCGGTCGAGGTCGCCGCTCGTCCCAGGGCGAGAGCGGACGCGGCCCGAGTTGTGGCCGACGCCAGTTCGGACGGGACGGCCGCGATGACATCACCGGCGAGGTCTACGGCGAGGGGGACCGCTGACGGGGCGATCCCCCGGCGTACCAGCCGCGTGCGCAGCCGCTCCCGTGCCCCCGCCAGCCGACGGCGCAGGGTCGCACCGCTCCAGCGGAGCTCGGCCGCGGCTTCCCCCTGCGTCTTCCCCTCCAGGTAGCAGAGGACGACGGGCCGGCGGAACTTCTCCGGCAGGCGCGCCAGCTCCTCGTGCAGGGCCGGCCCGAAGTCGTCCGGGGCACCGCCGTCGTCGCGATACGATGCCGACATGACCGCGGCCCTCATTTCGCGCTCGCGACGGCGGACGGCATCGCGGTTCGCCTCGACCGCAACCCGATGAGCGACCCGATACAGCCACGCACCTAGCGACCCCTCCGCGCGGACCGATCGCGCCTTGCGGGCCAGGACCAGGAACGTTGCCTGGAAAGCGTCTTCGAAGTCATTGGAATTGGAAAGGACGCGCCGACAGATTGCCATGACCATCGGCCCGTGTGCCGCCACCAACGCGGCGAACGCCGCTTCGTCGCGGCTGGCGACAAAACGCCCTAGTAGTTGGGCATCGGTCAACCCCGCGACTGTCCCCTCGCCGAACAGCCTTTGGAGATCCCGGAGCGCCGTCTCGGATCGTTCGTTCGCCATGTCCCCGCTGCTCCCGGCCACGTGCACCCATTCTACTTATGGGCTCCCATTCTATTGAGAGGGGGCCGCGTCCCGGGCGCGCTCAAGAAACTGCAATCTATACGCTCAATTTCAACACGATCGGCTGAGCAGCACCACGACCGCGTTTGGCTCCCATTGACAGGGTTCATGCCGACTTCCGACGACCTCAGGTGGAAGCAGGATCTCGATCGTCTTTCGAGGTGAATTCCGCCACGCCGATGCATCCCACGCCCAACTCGTCGGGCTTGAGACCGG
>Ga0153954_1000570_pt1 | contig 27933 bp, 22 predicted proteins | sample TSFL038MetaG_FD_102277 | JGI IMG/M metagenome (GOLD analysis project Ga0153954, IMG submission 102277) | Attine ant fungus gardens microbial communities from Florida, USA - TSFL038 MetaG | ecosystem: Host-associated > Fungi > Mycelium > Unclassified | place: USA: Florida, Wekiwa Springs State... | reverse complement strand
GTCACTTCTGAACGTGACGAAAGATTGAACCCTCGTACGGGCGCTAAACCGTGAGCGTCGAACCACCGTCAATGCGAACGGTGGCGACGCTCATGAAATCGTAGAAAATTTCATGTGATTACAAGCGAGAGGTCAAACCCGAACGCAGTGCCGTGCTGAGGTTCCTGGGGCCAAGGTAGACATCCCAGATCGCCTGCGCGAAGTCGAGATTGGCGATCACCAGGCCGGGGTGGTTGCTGACCTGGCAACCCAGACCCGCCCCCGGGACATAGGTCAGCCAGACGTGATCCCCCTGCCTGACGGGATGAGCCACGAAATAGCGCTCCAACTTCGCCAACTCGTTCGCGAAGGCGGGCTCGGGATGGTTCATGCCGATGGATTCTCGGAACGATTTCGCCATCGATTTACCGTCGACTGCTCGCTCGAACACCAGGTGGAGTCGTTTGACGGCGTTGACGCGAGCCAAGCTTTCGGCATCGCGGATTTTGACCCCCTCCTGCACGTAGCTAGCGATCGAGTACACGCTGAGGAAGTACTTGGTCCGCAAAGCGGCCCCGGTAAGAATACACCGTACCGGCTTGCCACCAATCATGCCTTCGACCGTCGTGGCGAATCGGGTGTTACTGCCGTCGACCTTCACCAACTCGGCTGCGTTCGTCGCCGGGATCCCGAGTCCCATCAAGATCGCGAACAAAATTCGACGCGTGCACATGAGATCCATCCCCTTTGCCAGGCCGACGGTGATGGAGTGTCCCCTCCGTTCGAGGCGAGCGCCTCAGCCGGTCGGCGGTTCCGGTCGAAACTCCTCGCCCCGAGCATCGATTCGACGACGCAGGCTCGTGTGCTGAGCGGTCAATACGTTGGATTTTCGAATAGCAACGTTGATGTCCGGATAAGTTGCCGATCCGGCTTGCGAAACGACAAGAGGATGTGGGAATCTCTTGGCCCATTGTGACCTCCTGTCGCATGTGAGCTCTGTTCCGCATTACGGGTCGGAAAAGACTTCGTCCACCCGCGGTCAAGCGGCCGGTAGCACCCAGAAAGCCGATTTACCCCAATTGGGGCTTCTTTACCCGGATAGTGGATTCTCCAGGTTACCCCTTCCGTTTAGTTTGCGAACTCGCCACCCATGCCACAAGATTTTGGAAAGCCATGTAGAAATATCGGCATTCGCAGGGGGCGTTGATCACCCAAAACGCAAGACGTCGAACGGGACCCTCCGACTGGGGTGAGCGGAAGCTGGCGTCAGTAAGCGTGAGAGGCGTTCCGGCTGAGAGCCTGTTGTTCTGGCTCCTCCACGCGTCGTGCCGCGCCGAGCACCCCGATGGCCAGCGGGATGGTGGCCAAGGCTCCAACCAGCGTAAGCGTCCAGCCGACGGCCTTTCGCTGTTCCGCCGTCAGACGATCCGCCAGCAACAGTCCGATGCCAGCGCCAAGCATCCCGCGCGTGCCTGCGATCAGGCCGAGTTCCGGTAAGGTGACTCGTGTTTCCTTCATGGCAAGTATCCTCGCGAATCGGAGCCCGACGGGTTCATCAATCCTCGCTGATTTCGACGCCCTGCTTCTTGGCCGCTTCCTTGATCCGTCCCTTGATGGTTTGCACCTCCTCTTTGCTGTACTTTACTGCATTGTCCGCGTGGTTGATGTAGCTCCACGCTGCACGGACATGATCGGGGGTATCGATCGGGTACTTGTTGTTCACGGGGTCGGCGAATGTCACATCACCGTACTCGCGCTCACCCCGTTCGGGATTCACGTCCTCTCGTCGCTTGATACGTTCGCTCATTGATCTGTTCCTTTCCGTCTTGGGGCGTCCAGATCTACGCTGGATAAGTCCTCACGGCTTTGCCTCAACGGAGGCCTGTGAAAGAAGGCTGTACACTTCTCCGTCGGTCGTCTGGGAGAAGTCCTCGTACCAGATCCCGACGGCATAGAACGGCTCGGGCGCATGGGCGCACACGACCTCGTCGACCTCGCCCCGAAACTCCTCGCACGTCGAAGCGGACGCGACAGGGACGGCGACCACCAGCCGGCCGGGATCCTGGTGCCGCAAGGCCGCGACGGCACTCCGCATGGTCGAGCCGGTGGCGAGACCGTCGTCGATCAGAATGACAACCCGGCCACGGACGTCGGGTTCGGGGCGCTCGCCGCGGTAGTCGTGCTCGCGTCGTTGGAGCTCGCGGCCCTCACGGGCGGTGACGGCATCGATGACCTCGGAAGGAATCCGCAGCTTATTCACCACGTCCGTGTTGAGGGTGCGCACCCCACCGCTGGCGATGGCCCCCATGGCCAATTCCTCGTGGCCCGGCACGCCGAGCTTTCGGACCAGGAATACATCCAGAGGGGCACCCAGGGCGCGGGCCACCTCGAAGGCGACCGGAACGCCGCCACGCGGGAGCGCCAGCACCAGTACGTCCGATCGGTCCGCATAATCGGTAAGCATTCCGGCGAGGAAACGCCCCGCATCGGCCCGGTCACGGAATGGCTTGGCCATCTCTCCCCCTCCGATTACCCGCATCCAACCTGAAGACAAATGAGCGAACTTTTCGCTCCGCTGACGAACTCCAGGTCGGAAGAGTGACAACGACACGAACTCAAATTCCGAGGCTTTCCGGGAGGCACCGGCGGCTTGCCCAGGAGCGAGCTAAGGCTTGCACCACGGACGGGCAAACAGTCGAAATCTTGTATGTTGTTATTTGGCAAATCGTCGCTTAAGCATTCATAAACATTGGTCTGGTTCCGCGAAGAGCAGGCCAAGGCCGTCCGTATGAGAAAGAGACTCGACTCATGCTCTGGTAAAGAGATCTCCCGAGGTTGAGTGGAATTCTGCGGGCAACCCGGCTGCCGATCGCTCTAGCTTCCGGCGACCTGTCCGCGTCGGGGCTCGGAGGGTTCGGAGACGGCCTGAAGGGTCTCCCCGGCCTGTTTCTTTTTGACTTCTGTGGCTAGATCTCCGAGCGAAACGATGCCGACAAGGCGCTCGTCGTGGTTCATAATGAGCAGTCGGCGGATCTGACGTTCCTGCATCAGGGAGGCAGCATCGTCGGAATCCTGATCGTCGTAGCACCAGACCACCTCCTGAGACATGGCTTCCTCGACCTTGGTGGTCTTCGGATCCTTGCCCTCCGCCGCCGCGCGGATAGTGATGTGGCGGTCGGTGAGCATGCCGACGATCTTGTTGTTATCGCCACAGACGGGCATCGGCCCCACGTCGAGATCCTTCATTCTGCGGGCCGCCTCCTGGAGCGTATCACCGGGGCGGACGCACTCAACGTCCTTCGTCATGATGTCCTGGAGTTTCATGATGGGTTCCTCTGGTGGTGGTTCACCAACCCTTTCTTCTGTGGACTTGTGAGCAGGACGGACAGCAGGACCATCCCCAATTGATTCTTGTTGCAAACCTTGCGCCGATCGCATCGACGAAAACCAACGCCTTGCTCGCCGGTTGACGCAGGCCAGAGGGACCGGCACAATCGGGGCCACCATCAACCCAAACATCAAGCAACATGGGGACCGGAGCATTCGTCTATGTCCAGATTTTCGTTAGGGATCCCGATCATGGCCCTCGTTCTCGGCACCAGCCTGGGAACGACCGGGCACGCTGAGGAGCAGGGCTGGATCTCTCTGTTCGACGGCAAGTCGCTCGACGGGTGGATGGTCAACGGCGGGACCGCCACGTACAAGGTCGAAGATGGAACGATCGTCGGCACGACCGTGGACGGCAGTCCCAACACGTTCCTCTGCAAGGGGGACTACAAAGACTTCGAACTCGAGGTGGAGGTCAAGTGCGACCCCCAACTCAACTCGGGCGTCCAGGTCCGCAGCCATGTCTACATGAAGGACGACCCTGACGCCGAGAACCGGGGAAGGGCGGGCGTCGTCTACGGCCCGCAGTGCGAGATCGCCCGCAAGGATACGGGCACGGCCGGGCGGTTCTACGATGAAGGAAGGCGCGGCAAGTGGCTCGCCGAGATCAAGCCCGAGGCGAAAGACGTCTTCCAGGACAACGGCTGGAACCGTTACCGGTTCGTCGTCCAAGGCAACCGCTACCGCTCATGGGTCAACGGCGTCGCTGCCAGCGACTTCACCGACGACATGGACAAGAGTGGTTTCATCGGTCTCCAGGTCCACGGCATCGCCAAAGGGCAGGGACCTTATGAGGTCCGCTGGCGGAATGTGCGCATTCGCGAGTTGAAGCCCGGCGAAGAGGTCACAGCCTCTGCGCCGCCCGAGGGCTTCCAGATGGTCTTCAACGGACATGATCTCTCCGGATGGGAAGGCAACCCAAAATACTGGTCAGCCGAGGACGGCTGTCTCGTTGGCAAGGCCGACGGCACACTCACGTACAACCGCTTCATCACCTGGCGGGGCGGCAAACTCAAGAACTTCGAACTGCGAGTTAAAGTCAACGTCTCCCCCACCGGCAACAGCGGTCTGCAATACCGAGGCACCGAGCGTCCTGACCTGGGTGAGACCGTCGTCACCGGCTATCAATGCGACGTCGTCGCCAACCGCCCCGACTACAACGGCATGCTCTACGAAGAACGCGGCCGCCGCATCCTCTCCCACACCGGCGAAAAGGTCATCATCGACCCCCAAGGCCAGCCCTGGGCCGTAGGCCGATTCCCGCTCAAAGATTTCAAGCCCGCTGAGTGGCACGATTACCGTATCCTCGTCGAAGGTAACCATCACCGCCACTGGATCGATGGCCACCCCACCGTCGACCTGATCGACCTCGACGAAAAAGGCCGCAAGCTTGAAGGCGTCCTCGCCGTCCAGGTCCACGTCGGCCCTCCCATGACCATCCGCTACAAGGATTTCTTCCTCAAACCATTGCCCGACGACCTCCCTCTCATCCAACCTAACCAGGCCCCCATTCCATCCGGCTCGCCCAAGGTTGCAGAGCAGGGACAGGATAAGCCCAGGAAACCGGACGCAGAGTGAGCCGAGCACCGATTGGAGGCGGGTAAGAAGTTCGCCTTGCCCGCCACCTGACCAAACTGGGTGGCGGGACTCTGTCGTTTGGCCCGTGGTCGTGTACATCTCTCCCAAATACTTTAGCAGCCCCCGAGAATCCGGCCGCAAATTTGTTATCGTAGTTGCATACGGGAATGGTGTTGACCCTTTACGATCACTCGGATTCGAAGAAGTTTATCTTTTCCCTTCCCGTTTTATCGAAAGAAAAGGGAGTGAGCGTTTCATCGACTCTGCTCTTCTCTTGTTCTCCTTTCGAAGTCGGCTCACTTCTCCTCAGACTCAGGACCTCAGGCTCATGTCCGTTCGGCGACTATGTGCCAGGGACAAGTTACCGCTGCCTCGACGGGTCACGTCCATCTCAATAACCGAAGACGAGTCGTCATCGACGAGGTGACAGAGGCCCTGCGGAGTGGCCAGGGATGCGAGGGAACAGGGGCGGGTCTATTCTCTCGACCGGAGCCAGGCCGGAACGATGTCTGCGTTCTTGTCGGGCGGGAAGACCGGATACCAGACCTTCCGGATAGCGCCGCCCTCGATGTACCAGGACATCCTTTTGAGCAGCGTGTTCGGCCCCCCGCCACCAACGACGGCGACGTCGAATTCGAAGGTCGACAGGCGCATGGTTCGCACGAGCACCAGGTCGGCGTCGGAGAGGATGGGGAAAGGGAAGTGGATACGTTCGACGAACTCTTGCTGGTACTCGGTCGTCTGCGTGCTCAGGCCGATCACCTGGGCACCCATCGCGTCGAACTCGGCGCGCATGTCGCGGAATGCCTCAGGATAAGGCCGAATGGATCACAAGCTTCTCGTCCTGTCGACGCCACCTCCATGCCCTTGTCATCGTGATTGTTCGCACGCTCAAGATCGGACGCTATCACTGCCCACACAAACCGCACCTTCGACTCGCCCCGAACCGTGGAGTGGCCGGGACTCAGGCGTCGAAGCATGCTAATGCAAGCACAATTCGACAAATGTCCTGTCGGAAACTCACGCAACTTGCTCACAAGGGGCATGCCGATCGGTACGAAATGGATCCCTAAATCGGGACAGCTTGGGACGTTATACTAATCGAAGATCGCTGTTGCATCCCAGCGTGCATAATAACTGGTACACGCAAGCAGGATTCGGCCTGTTTCAAAACAATGCGCGTCGCGATGACTCCGGAGGTGCGTCAAATTCGAAGACATTTTAAATTAGAGAGTGCGTGCAAATTGTCGAACTGGGAACGGGTCTAACGGCTTTTTTCTAGCTCGATGTTGAGGATCGTCTTTGTCAGCCGCTGGGTGCTTGGGTCTCGGAAAACGGCGATTGAGCCGGAGTCCGAGGCAACCCAATTGAGGGGTAGACGATCCCGATTACAGGTCGCGAGGCCTGTCCAGTATTGGTGCCCTCTATACAATTCGTTGTGCCTATTGCCCTCGGTTCGGTGAAGGCACACAACGATCCAAGTATCCTATTCCACTTGAGTGAGGATCGATGATGCCAGGGACAATGCAACCTTGGAAAACGATCGGGCTGCTGACGGTGGCCGGTTTGTTTTTATCCGGCGGCTCGCCGAAAGCGTCCGAGCCGCCCTCTTTGCCCGAACAACTCAACAAGCTCGGCCAACAGGCCCTTGCCCAGGGTGAGACCGAACAGGCTGCCCGATTCTTTCGCAAGGCATTGGTTCTCGATCCTAGTAACGCCGATGCGCATCGTGCCCTGACGAATCAGGTCAAGGTTCGGAATCTCAAGAAGGCCTCGCAAACAAGGAGTGGCGAGTTCATTGCGGAGCCCCCGTCTAATGACAGAGTCGCCGATGCGCCGTCAGACGTCTCGACGACGACTCCTGCGGTTCCCGTGCCTCCTCCGCCCGAGGATCGCTCGTCGCCAGCGCAACGTCCTCAGGCCACGATTGAGGAAGCTCAGCGCAATGAAGAGGTGATGCGACAGCAACTGACGGCCGATGTCCGTCAGCGCCTCCAGGCGGCGCGTGACCTGGTCACAGCCGGTCAGCCTGAGGCGGCCCTCAACACCCTCCGCCTCGCCCAGACGGTCGTTCGCTCCTCCACCGACGTCGACGAATCGGCTCGCAATGCCCTCGATCGTGAGATCCAGGCCCAAATCCTCTCGACCGTGAGAGCCGAGGAGAAGATCGTCCAGGATCGCGCTGAGAAGCTTCGTCTGGAAACGGCCAGCGAACAACAGGTTCGCGCCCTGGACATGCTGACCCGTAATCATGATACGGTCAGCACGATCATGGTCCAGTTCGACAGCCTCATGGCTCAAGGCCAGTACAACGTCCTCTTCAACGGGGGTACCGGCGATATCGTCGCCACCACCGCCCCCTTCTACGAGGCTCGCTTGATTTCTCAGAAGGCGCGTGCCCTCGCCCCGAACGATCCTGCTCCGCATGCCGGTGTGTTCGTCTCTTCCGCCACGGGCTTCCTCGCCCAGGAGATGGCGTACGAACAACTCAAAGAATTCCGCTTCATGCTCTCGATGCAAGACGCCGAGCGTGGCGCGGTTCCCTTCCCCGACACGATCACGATCGAATACCCCGATGCCGATGAGTGGCGCACGATCTCCGAGAAGCGAATCAAGAGATACGGAAAAGCCGTCGACCTTCTCGACCGCGATCCCAAGACCAAGGTCATCCTCGACAAGCTCAATGAGCCGATCACGATGGCCTTCCCCAACGAGACTCCCTTCGAGGAAGTCTTGAAATACATCAAGACCGCGACGACCGGGGCCAATGACTCGGGGATCCCGATCTATGTCGACCCCGTCGGCTTGCAGGAAGCCGAGAAGACGATGGCCTCTCCGGTCAGCCTGGATCTCGAAGGCGTCCCCTTGAAGACGACCCTTCGGTTGGTCCTCAAGCAACTCACCCTCACCTACACGGTGAAGGATGGCCTCTTGTCCATTACCTCGGAAAACTCCGAAGATACCCCGACGGACATCCGCGTCTACCCGGTCGCCGACCTCGCCATCATCCCGATCTCGCTGATCTCGGGAGGAAGCGGTGGCATGGGCGGCATGGGTGGCGGTATGGGCATGGGCGGTGGCATGGGTGGTGGCATGGGCGGCATGGGAGGCATGGGCGGCGGCATGGGAGGCATGGGCGGCGGCATGGGTGGTATGGGCGGCATGGGGATGATGTCGATACCACCGCAATCCGCTCGACCCAGCAAGTAGCGATCCCCCAGCGATTTCTCATCAATGCAGAAATCGCTGCGTGGAAATCTCGTCGCCCCCCCTTTCTACTTTCGGGGGGCGACTCTACTTTCGGGGGGCGACTCGGAACTTTGCTTCGAGCGCCTTGCGACGTCTGACCTCAGCGACCGCGTATGAGGTGAGTTACCCATTCGCTGAAGCATGCCGAGCGCTGAGTTCGAGTGCCCGCGGTCGCTGGCAATCGGAGTGGCGCAGTCGCAAGAAGTGGCGGCGGCCGCGAGGGGAAAGCTCCGTGCTCTGCCTCCGCTCGACCCGATATTTGCTTAACTGATGGGTAAAAACACGTCGGTAATCGCCTCGTTCTCCGAGACATCCGGAAAGAACTTCACACGCTGGAAGTAGACGGGAAAATCGCGAGGTTCCTCTCCGCTTTGCGGAAGCCACTCCCGATAGAGGTAACGGACGGTCTCAGCAAGTGTATCGTCAGAGCCGATGTGCCGCAGCACTGCGCATCGGCCACCAGGGATCGTCTTGCTCACGACTCCCCATGGATTGTCGGCCACTGGACGATCCGTCGCTGCGCAGAGGTCGATTCGGTAATCCTCGGGTGCGACTTCCGCCGAGTTGTTATAGGCAATGTTGAAGGTCGCGCTGACTCGCGGCGGCAGATGATTCTGCTTGCGCCATTCGATGAAACTACGCACGGAGTTCCCAATCAGCCGAGGGTCGCCGCGATGCTCGAAGACGGCGATTTTTGTGTCGTTAAAAGTGATGATCTTAACATGATCATAATGCTTTGCTGTCTTCATGTAATCGGTCCTCAGTTCGCTCAGGGGTTGATAGGTTGCGTACCAAGGGAGCCACAGTGGTTCTTTTCGGAATTCGGACGGCGATTGCCCGGTGCTCTTCTTGAAGGCGCGCGCGAACGACTCAGGGCTTTCGAAACCATTGGCCAGCGCGATCTCGATGATTTGGCGTTGGCGACGAAACGCGAGTTGATAGGATGCCCGCTTCAAGCGACGTAGTTGTACGTATCTGTACACGCCGATTCCGAAGAGTTCGGAGAACTGCCTATGGAAATGATACTTCGAGAATGACGCAACCCCACTGAGTCTTTCCACGGTGAGGTCATCGTCCAGATTGGCATCGATATACTCGAGTACTTTGTGGAATCTGGCACGATAGCTCTCCAAGGTTGTTGCTTTCACCAAAGTATCCCCTCGGCGACCGAGAGATTATCACCGGGAAGTCAGTGAAGCCTGACCGAAGTTGCTGAATTCGCCTGAAAAGAGGTCGAATAGGGGATCGATCCTTGGTAGGTTTTTAATCGGATGTTCGGGTTGAGCGGAACCAGGATCATGATACTGGTGACTCATCGACTGACGGGACTTCTCCAACGTCTTGACACGCTCTGCGATTTCGACAGGCTATAGTCAAGCCAGAACATGCCGCGTTCGATTCAGACGGTTTCGGACGGACCGCATGACATCCTCGGCGAACCCCTGTGACCAAAATTAGAATCAAGAAGGACGACTTCTGATGGGGAAGCTGGTCCTGTTATTGGCCTTGATTGTCGCGTCATCCTCGATCGCCGCCGAGTATCCCGCCCCCGCCTCGGCGGATTATGTTCTCCACGACTTCCGCTTCGCCACGGGTGAGACCCTTCCGGAACTGCGAATCCACTACCGGGTCCTGGGCACTCCGCGGCGCGGAGACGATGGGAAAGTCAACAATGCTGTGCTCATCCTCCACGGGACGACCGGGAGTGGGGCCAACTTCATCCGGCCCGAGTTCGCCGGCGAGCTCTTCGGCGCGGGGCAGCCACTCGACGCCGAGCGATATTTCCTCATTCTCCCCGACGGCATCGGCCACGGCGGTTCGAGCAAGCCCAGCGATGGGCTCCACGCCCACTTCCCTCGCTATGGCTACCGCGACATGATCGAAGCGCAGTATCGCTTGTTGACCGAGGGGCTCAAGGTCGATCACCTGCGGCTGGTCATCGGCACGTCGATGGGCGGAATGCATACCTGGCTCTGGGGTGAGTCACATCCGGATTTCATGGATGGTTTGCTGCCTTTGGCCTCGCTGCCCGCGCCGATTTCGGGACGAAATCGCGCCTGGCGACGAACGATCATCGATGCCATTCGCGATGACAAATCATGGGAGAACGGTGAGTATCGCAATCAGCCCCCGAGCTTGAAGACGGCGGCCGAGATACTCTTTCTCATGGCGAACAACCCCGTCGAACGGCAGAAGGAAGCTCCGACCCGAGCGGCGGCGGACCGCCTGATCGACGACTACGTGGCGCGGAGCACACGGACGATGGACGCAAACGACGTGCTCTATGCGCTCGAGAGTTCGTCTGATTACGATCCCGTTCCAGGACTGGAGCGGATCAAGGCTCCTCTTCTTGCGATCAACTTCGAGGACGACCTGATCAATCCGCCTGAGTTGGGTCTCCTGGAACGGGAGATTCACCGCGTGAAGCGGGGTAAGGCGATGGTCATCCCTCGAAGCGAACGGACCAGGGGACATGGCACCCACACACTCGCCGCCGTGTGGAAAGACCATCTGATCAGACTGATCAGCAAGTCGAGCCGACCTATCGCGGACTGACGCCTGATCGGCTTTAGCCCCAGTCCGGATCGGACGGCGATCGCGATTCGTGCCGTCCTCGCGATTACTGTATGATCATTTTTAAGAAACTAGGACTTATGCCTTTAAGGCATACGGCTCCCGAACGTCCTTAGGCCCTGGAGAGAGTGATGCGAATACGATTGAGGTTTGTCCTGTCCTTATCAGCGTTGATCAGCCTGGCTGTCCCCGCCTCGCAGGCTGAAGACCAGCCCGCGCACCCTCCGGCGCTTTCGGAGAGACTTGGCGAACTTCACCTGCTCCAAGGGCCATGGGACGGCGGGACCATTCATGGCGAAAGCGTACTCTTTTTGAAAGGGATGGAGGGGATCCCGTCAGCCAAGTTGCTCTTTGACGCGGAGCGTGTGCTCCGCGTACGGAGCGCCGACGGGATGCAAGCGTACGAGGAGGGGCGAGACTACCAGGTCGCTCCGGACGGCTCGGGCCTCACCCTCCCTCCCGGCTCACGAATCAGATCGCTCGCTGAGTCCGACCTGTTCCTCCCCAAAGGATCGGCGAAGAGCATAGGCCACAGGGCAGGACATCCCGAGACGAGCGTGCTCTTCGACAACGGGCACTTCTTCCACGACCAGCAGGTCGAGGTGACCTACGTCCCCCGAGCAGCGAAGTGGGACGCCTACCGCCCGGCATTCACGCCCCAGGGCCTCGGGCATACCCTCGAAAAGCTCAAGCAAAAGCAACCCGTGACGATCGCGGTCTCTGGCGACAGCATCTCCGAGGGTTACAATGCCTCCGCGTTCACGAAGACGCCCCCATTCCTTCCACCTTATCCGACGCTGATCGCCGCCCAGTTAGAGGCGACCTACGGAAGCAAGATCACCCTGCACAATCTCGCCGTCGGGGGTTGGTCGTCGCGACAAGGAGCCGACGACCTGGACAGGGTTTTGAAGTGCAAGCCCGATCTGGTCGTCATCGCCTACGGGATGAACGATGTCGGCGCACGCGACCCGAAGGGCTTCCGATCGAACATCGAGTCCATGATCCGGCGAATCCGGGAGGCGGATGCTAAGACCGAAGTCATTCTCATCGCCACGATGACGGGGAATCCCGACTGGGTCGCGACCCCGGCTGAGATGTTCCCCGTGTACCGAGAGACTCTGGCGTCCCTCGCGGGTCCGGGAGTCGTCCTCGCTGACTTGACCTCCGTCTGGCGCCAGTTGTTGGTGCGCAAGCGCCACGTCGACATCACGGGCAACGGGGTCAATCACCCTAATGACTACGGGCACCGTGTCTATGCCCAGACGATCCTCGCGTTACTCGTCGATCCTGCACTGGTGGATCGCACGAAATCCTCGTCGGGTCGGTGATGTAACCGGGCCGCGTCAATTTCTCCGCCTGCCGGCCGTTCAGAGGTCGGCGAGCACTCGATGCGCGCAGGTGACGGCCAGGGCCCCGTCGCCGACGGCAAAGGCGACCCGTTTGGTCGTGTTGCTTCGGACGTCGCCTGCGGCAAAGACTCCCGGGCATGTGGTCTCGACGGTGCAAGGTTCGCGGTCCTTCAAGGGCCAGCGGTCGGACTGCGCGGCATCGGCCCCGGTGAGTATGAATCCCTTGAAATCGACGGCAATGCTCGGCGGCAACCAGCCTGTACGAGGCTGCGCGCCAATGAAGACGAATACCGCCGGGCATTCGAGGTGGCGGGAATTGCCGTCCCGGACGTCGCGGAGTCTGAGCCCCGTGAGGGTGCGATCCCCCTCGACGGCCTGCACTTCGACGTGGTGGATAACCTCGATCTTGTCGTGGCGCTCGATCCGGCGGGCGAGGTAATCCGACATGCTCTTGCGGAGATCGCCCCCGCGCAGGAGGAGCGTGGCTCCCGCCGAGTGATCGGCAAGGAACATCACCGCCTGCCCCGCCGAGTTGCCGCCACCGACGACGGCGGCTCGACCGTCCCGGCAGGAGCGAGCGTGCACCGAGGTGCAGGAATAGAAGACTCCCACCCCATCCCAACGCTCACATTCCGGGATGGGAAGGCGCTGGTAGGTGGCACCTGTCGCGATCAGAACCGTACGGCCGCTGACGATCTGCCCGTCGTCGAGAACGAGTCGGTGCAGGCGGTCCTCAGAGGTCATCGAGCGAACGTCGACGGGAGCCACGAGCTCGGCCCCGAATTTCAGAGCCTGAAGGTAACCCCGATTGGCCAGATCCGCCCCGGTCAGTCCGGCAGGGAATCCCATGTAATTCTCGATTTTCGAACTGGTCCCGGCCTGCCCCCCCGGGCCGAAACGGTCGAGAACGATCGTCGATAGCCCCTCGGAGGCACCGTACACCGCCGCTGCCAAACCCGCGGGTCCGGCCCCCACGATCACCAGGTCGTAGGGCTCGGTGCGGATCTGACGCTTGAGCCCGAGACATTCGGCCAGACGCGTGACCGTAGGGCGCGGCGAGCGCGTACCCCGGTTGCAAGCCACGAATGGCAACTGATCCGGACTGACCTCGAGCGATTCCATCGCGGCTTTACCCGCCGGCTCGTCAACATCAATCCAGGTATGCGGGACCTTGTTCTTGTCGAAGAACTCGCGGATGACCGTCACGTCCGAATCGCCGAGGTGCCCGAGGACACGCACGCCCACGAACCCCGAACGCTCCAGGAGCACACGTCGCGTCTGGAACGCCTCGAGTAGCTTGTCGCTGAGGTCGGGGAGTTCCTGGAGCACCCGACGCAGAACGCATTGGTTGACGCGGAAGGCCTGCACCGCCCCTTTCGCGTAGGCCGAGATCAGGGCGGGGCGGTCGGTCAGCAGTGAGACATCCCCCGAGAACTCCCGCGGGCCATGGACGACAATCGACTTCGGCTCAGCCTGCGATTCATCCACGATCTCGATCCCACCCGACTCGACGACGTACAATGGCAGACCGCGTTGTCCGGCCGAAAAGATCGTCTCGCCGTCTTCAAACGAGCACTTCTCCGCCAGGCTGGCCAACCACTCAATCTCAGTCTCACTGAGCTTCGGGAACGCGAGGTGATGTTCGAATTCAACGTCAGCCATTGCCTCGACCTCTCAGGAATCGATCCAGCCACCCAGCCGTCATGGGGTGTGGGCAACCTGTGATCCTCGCTTGATTCCGAACCAGCCGTCAAGTCCGGCGTCGCTTTCTCTCTCACCTCAGCGTTCATCCGTTGAATTCGCGTTATAGTGAACATTAGTTCGCGTGGCCGCTTCTCACATCCCGAGTACCTGGCACGGAGAGACTGTCCTGAAGGTAAATACTGAAGTGGAGATACGTTGTTTGAGTGGCCAGGGACGAGAAATGTTATGAAAATGAGCGTATTTGTATTTGATACGTTTGTTTCCCGTTGCGAGAACACCCATTCCTTCGAATCCCGACCGCTCGGCCCTTGCCGCTCGAAACGGGATCCTCCGGGATAGTTCCTCTGCATACGTCTCGAACACCCCTCGGATTCGTAACGAAGCGGCGCTACGGCCTGTCGTATCAACGGCTATCGGATTTCGGTAATTCGTCGATCAATCGGTCGCGGCGCAGGTTGTAGGTGTGGTTTGGGTCGCCAAACGGCCCCGTCGGATCTTCCCGTAGCGACCTCCATATTTCCTTACCCTTGTATTGCACGAAGAGACTCGAGATCGAGAAGCGGACGGCCCGATAGCGCCACGACTTCTTTCCCTTGTCGTTCACCGCCTCCAGCATCAGGATGATTTCGGGATCGGTTCCCGCGTCGCTGATGAAAGCGAAGATTGTGCCCTCGACCGACTCGCCTTCGGTCGCCCGATAGTGATACAACGGACGGGACAATAGCCGAAGCTGCCAGCGACTCCCCTGATCGTCGATCGTGTGAGCGGTAAATTTGCGGGCCAATTCGCGGGTCTGGTTCTCGCGCTGCCTGGGTGTAGCTTCTGGTTCAAGTGGCGGCGCGTCCGGGAGCGGGTACAAGGGAACGGCGGCCCCGGGAAACCATTCGTGATCGGAGTCCTTCAGGCGTGCAAAGATCCGAACCGGCCCGAGCGCGTGAAGCTCGTGCATGATGATCCGACGCCCGCCCTCAGGATTCGAGAAGACGCCGCCCATGGCGACGGGTCGACCCTCGAACGTCCAGACGAACATCGCTCCGGTTTGGCCGTTGCCGCGTGAGGCGTTGGTCCATCGAAAAACCGGCTCCGAGACGAACTCGGCCTTTTTCGTCAGGGCCTCGTCGACGAAGATCTCCCATCGCATCGCGTCGTCCCGGTGAAGCGCCAGCAGTTTGGCCTCGATCTTCTCGACCGCCGGTTCGTCCGCGGCGCGAACACCCCAGGTCCACGCCAGCAGTCCCATCAACACCAGCCATTTGCCATTCATCGTCGCTATCTCCGCTTGCCGCCACTACCGATGTTCCGTTTCGCTCCGCATTCTCTGGAGCTAACCCGATGAGCCGCATGATCGTCGATGTCGATTATGCCCGCCTCACCAAAACAATTCGATTGGGTGTCTGACCCAAACATAATCACAACCGAATGCACTGATTGCTCCGAAGGCGACGGAAACGATCACGACCAGGGCGCCGGCCGCCTGTAGCAGCCTATGAGCTCTCCAAGCCTGCGAGTCGAATAGGTAGGGTAGCGGGGCGAGGAGGAGCGGAACGATGGGGAGGATCAGTCGCGCGGAATAGCAGGTTCCCCCCCACCATTGCCCCCAGGACGCCATCAGCCCACCATAGAGCAAGACCGCCAAGGCCATGAGTATCGCGTCGCGACGGTGGCTAAGAAGCCACCCTGGAAAGGCGAGAACGGATAGGGCCAAAACCGGGGAGGACAGGACGATCCCATGCTGCCAGGAGAAGGCCAGCCCGAATAAGCCTTCCAGCGGTGAACCGGGTTCCCATTCTTGTGGACTCCTGAGCCAATCGCCATACATTTGGCGGTTCCAATACATGACCAGGCATCCGGCAAGTATGACAGGAACAGCAATCCCCAGGGCCTGTCGCACGTCGCGCCTGCGCAGGGCGTCCCCGACTAGAGGGAGTGCGATCAAGCCGAACGGTGTTTTGACCAGCACCCCCGCACCGATGAACAACCCGGCGATGAAAAAGTTCTCCCCTCGGAGGGCTGCCGCAAAGGCGGCGACGCAGAAGAATGCCAAGAACGATTCTGAATAGAGATTTTGGCCGTAATGCCAAAGTGGACTTCCCAGATAGGCCACCGCGGCGGCGGCAAAAAGGCACGCGGGGGATTTCGTATAAGGTTTGACGAGCCAGCACCAGGCCCAGCAACCGCCGACCGTAGCCAAACCGCTGCAAAAGATCGCAGCCGGTTCGACGAGCGACGTGTTGCGAAAGACGACCAGGAACGGGGCCAGGAGGAACGCAAGCCCGACCGGATGTTGCGAGTATTCCTTCTCGCCCGCCGGTTGATACTCCGTGTCTAATCGCAACGTCGGCTCAGGATGCCCTTCGCTGTCTCGATACCACTTCTCCGGTTCTAACTCGTAAACCTGCCACCATTTCACGAGTCGACCGTTCTCGTACCAGTTGACGTGATGGTCAAGCGGTTGTCCGGAAAAGATCTGACCCGCCTGGGGGCCTCCAAGGTGAACGCCTCGATAATTGTTCGCGAGATCAAAATCCCCATCACTGATCAGGCTGTTAATGATGACCAGATAATGAGGCTCGTCTCCTGACAGTACCCTGGGCAGCCCGAACGAGAACGGCTTCTTCACCGACCGGGACACACAGAGCGGGGCCAGTAACAGCAATGACAGCGCCACGATCGCATAGGGGAAATTCGACTCGGTAATCCGCCAGCCAAAGATTCGTGGAAGCTTCACATCCCCTCCTTCCGGGGCCTCGTGCCTTCGAGCCACTGATGACCGACGGCGATCTTTGAATTACCGCCAAACCGGAATCGACCCTCGAATAATTCGGCGGCGGTTATAGTAAGCGTGGCCCTACTCATTAATTTGTCTCAAACTAAAATTGAAATTAATTGATAAAAACATCTTATACTTGACACCCGCTCAATCTGGTTATTCGATTTCTTCGAACCGCCTCCTTGACGACGAATGACTCCTCGACGAAAATTGTAGTCGAGTGATGCTATCTGTAGACTCGCCGCGAGCTGCTGTCAAGGGTTTTGGGGATTCGTTGATTGGAAATATGCTGAGATTTAGAATCACCCAGAGCGGGAGACTCTTTTCGTGGTTCCATGTTTCGAAAAAAGCATTGAAAATTCATCGGTACCAGCGATAACCCATCTCCGCTAGCCGCCTCATCGCTAACGACCCCGATCCTTTAGCTGAGGGCACACGCTCTTGAACCCGAACATTCGTGAGGAAACTCCGGCGTCGTCTGCGCCTTGGACGTGGCGGACGACGGTGTTGGCGCTCGTCTGGTCCGCGGGCCTGTATGCCATCTACCTGGCCAACGGTCGTGAGATTTGGTCGGGCGACACGGTGCCGGCGAAATACCTCACCTGCTCGCTGGTTCGAGGAGACGGGTTTTACCTGGACCGTTACCGGAGTGACGTTCTGAAATGGTGGCCGCTTCCAAGTACGCCGTACTACGTGAGTGAGGTTGATGGGCATTACGTCTCACGTTATCCGATCGGCCCGGCACTGGTCGCGCTTCCGTTCACGATGCCGCAAATGCTCGTGCTCGACTGGACTCATCCGGGTTGGGAGACGAGCGACCCGCAGTGGTTCAACACGATTGCCAAGCGTTCGGCTGCGGCGATCACAACCCTGGCGACGCTCGTGCTATTGGTTGTGCTCAGGAAGTTGGGTCTCGGACGCGAGGCATGGCTGGTGGCTTTGGCCGCGGCGCTGGGTTCGAACTTATGGAGCACCGCGAGCCAGAGCCTCTGGCAGCATGGGCCCGCCGCGCTGATGCTAACGTTGCTGATCCTCCTCCTGTGGCCCGAGTCACCCTCGCGCTGGCGGTTCTTTACGGCCGGGTTGACCGCGGCGATGCTGGTCTGCTCGCGTCCGGTGGATCTCGCGTTCGCCGTCACGACTGCACTTTGGGTCACCATCCGGCATCCGCGTGGCCTGATCTGGTTCCTCCCCCCGGCCGCGTTGATTGGGGCGGCATTGATCGGCTACAACCGCGCGTATCTCGGCGCCGCCGGAGGCTACTATTCGAACTTCGATAGCACGACGTTTGGGTCCTCCTGGTACGAAGGACTGCTGGGGACATTGCTGAGTCCCAGCCACGGTCTATGCGTCTTTTCTCCGTGGACATTGATCGCATTCGCCTTTTTCCCGTTCGCCTTATTCCGGCTTCGCCCGGCGATGTTGCTTCCCTGGCTGCTCGCGACCTTGGGGGCGCATGCCCTCTTGATTTCGACCTTCTCGTGCTGGTGGGCCGGGCTCTGTTTCGGTCCACGATACTGGACCGAGGTCATCCCGCTGCTGGCAATCCTTCTGGGCCTGGCGCTACGTTGGGCGAAGGTCTGCTGCCAGCCGATATTTGCGGTGTCCGTGATTGTGATCGCGATCTCGATCGGGGTTCAAATCCTGGGCGCCACCGTTTATCCGAGCAGTTGGGAGAGCATTCCCCCGGACAGCGACGGTACGACGCGACGACTCTGGGACTGGTCGGATAACGAACTGTCGCGTTGCATCGTCGAGAGCAAAGGCTACCGAGCCCTCTTCGGGCCGGCGAAAGCCAAGGCTGCCCCCACCCCGGCCGTCTCACCGTAAAATGCAACCGAAGCTCCGCCGTCCCGATAATCTTCTCACCCGAGGGATGTAGGCAGCGAACACGGCCATCCGGATTTGTCGAGGATCCGATCGGTCTAGCGTGAGGCCCGAGCAGGGCGGTAGGCTACCGAGCAGAACCCCGAACCAGGAACGGAGGAGCCGATGAACGACCGGACCGTGTCGATTGAAGGTGTACGCGTCCCTCGCTTCCTCTACGGGACCGCCTGGAAAGAGCAGGAGACGGCGCGTCTGACCGGCCTTGCGCTACAGGCGGGCTTCCGCGGCATCGACACCGCCAACCAGCGCCGTCACTACCACGAGGAAGGGGTAGGGCGGGCCATCGCGTCCGCGATGGCGGAGGGCCTGGTGGCGCGGGGCGACCTGTTCTTGCAGACGAAATTCACCTTCCGGCCGGGTCAAGACCACCGCCTGCCTTACGACCCCGATGCTCCGATCGGAACCCAGGTCGAGCAGTCGTTTGCGAGCTCGCTCGAACACCTGGGCACAGACATCGTCGATTCCTACCTCCTCCACGGGCCGAGCCAGAGATTTGGACTCTCCGCAGCCGACTGGGAGGCCTGGCGTGCGATGGAGGCGATCCACGCGAGCGGCCGCGCCCGCCTACTTGGCGTCAGCAACGTCACGGTCGAGCAACTCGACGGCTTGTGCCAACAGGGGCGCGTCCGGCCTCGATTTGTCCAGAACCGTTGCTACGCGGTCCGGGGTTGGGACCGTGACGTTCGGGCGTACTGCGCCGCTCATGGGATCGTTTATCAGGGCTTCTCGCTTCTGACCGCAAATCGCGAGGCACTGGCGCGTCCGGAAGTAGGCAGGATCGCCGCACGCCACGGCCGGACGACTGCCCAACTCGTTTTCCGATTCGCCCTCGACGTCGGCATGGTTCCGCTGACCGGTACGACTGACCCGGCCCACATGCGGTCCGACCTCGAGGTTTTCGATTTCCGCCTGGATCAGGAAGACGTGGAGCGGATCGAGCGGCTGGCTCTGGTCTGACGGCTCGCCCCGGCCCGCGGACCGACGGGAGCCGCCCCCAAATGCGCAGCTTGAAACCAGCGGCGAATGGTTTGGGCACAGGGCCAGATGAGCTGCGGTTGGGCCTCGGCCAGGGTGGCGCGGATCAAGTCAGAGCCCCAATCGGGATGTTGACGGCGTAAGTCGAGGACAGCCTTGCGGATGGTCTCAGGATAGGCCTGAGGCGACACAGGTGGCGGCCGATAGCTGGGCATCAGGCCCGAAACGCCTTGGTCACGGAACCGTTTCAGGAGATGGCGAATGGTGCGTGGCGACAAGCCGAACGCCAGGGCCAGAGAAGAGACACTCTCGCCCTGGGAGGCGCGTTCCCAGAGCTTTTGCCGCACGGGGACGGGCACCGGTTTGGGCATCGAAGCGCCCTCCGAGGGGAACCAAAGAAATTGAGCATGTCTGTTCATTAAAGCAAATTGTGCGTCGTACGGCAAATCCTCCCGCTCTACGACACGATACCGACAAGCACAAACTCTCTACCAATTCACTCGGTGAACACCGGCTTGGACAAGACTTGTTCCTTGAGCCACCGGCCGGGCAAGCACCAGTCGCTGAAGGTCATCACGATCCCAAGCCGGTCCATCATCGCCCGGCTGACACAATCAGTGAAGCTCCAGCCCTTGAGAAAATCCACCAAGCGTCGTCTACGTCGCGTGGGGTGACCCATTCAAGATCGCAAATCTCACCTCGGAGGGTCTGCGGCGCGATTTCAAGGACTCGTCGGAACTCGCCGCGCATCCTGAGAAGCGTCAACAACTCGTCAACCAAGTAATAGCCTACAGGATAGCACACCCGACGCAGTTTGCCGAAAATGCTGGATGTTGGCAAGCGCGTATTCGCATATGGATTGAGTCGATATCAACGCATTGTTCTGCATGGCAATGGGCTGGGGGTGTAGCGACCAAGGTCGAAGCGCTTCCCTGAATGCCCTTTTCTTCGATCCTTGGGCATCGTTGAGGCCGGGGGATCGGAGGTCTCCGATCCGCGAATCGCGTCCCCTCTCCTCACCGATCGGCCAGTCGCTGTGTTATTCCCATCTAAACGGCTGGTTATCCATAGAATCGGATCGATCAACTATCCGTATTGCGGCAACAGTTTCGCCGCCAGGCCGACCGTGGCTAAGTGGATGGCCGCTCTGCCGAGACTTTCCGGGCATGATACTTTGTCGCTACGAAGGGATACCGATTATGATTGTGTGTACACAAAAAAACTATCGCCCGACCGCCCCGCGCCTCCCCCCTTGGGACGTCAGCGCTCAACCTAACTCCGCAAGGGGGGGCGGACCGCGCGTCTCGACGGCTGGCATCCTTTCCCGGCGGCGGAGACCGGGCGGGCCTTCGCGTCGTCGGCGCGCGGCACGTTGAGGGTCCGTCTCCCACCGACAGTTCACCGTGAGATTCCCGCCCCTCCGTACATTTCAGTGGTAGAGGAGGTCGGTGTGGACCCAGAAGTCGACGAGTTCGTGGACATGCTCACAGCTTCTCAGGCGTGCTTGTACGCCTGTATATTGTCGCTGCTGCCGGACCGGGTTGCGGCCCACGACGTCCTGCAGGAGACCAATGTAACGCTGTGGAAAAAGGCCGGCGACTTCGAGCGCGGGACGAACTTCATGGCCTGGGCGAGCCGGATCGCACGCTATCACGTCCTGAACTATCGCAAGAAACAGCGTCGGGACCGCCTGGTTTTCGATGAAGGACTCTTCGCGGAGCTTTGTGAACGGCAGGCGTCGCGGGCGGACGACGCCTCGGTGTATGCCGAGGGCCTCGCCGAATGCCTGGGAAGATTGCGGGAGGGTCAGCGCGAGCTGCTGGAGCAGCGTTATTCGCCCGGCGGGTCCGTCAAGCGAATCGCCGAATTGCGGGGCCAGACGGAGGGCGCGGTCTCCCAGATGCTATATCGCGTCCGTGAAGCCTTGCTGAATTGTATCTCCCAGCACGTGAGGGAGGGCGCATCATGAACGAGGGACATCCGGAGGAACTCCGAGAACTGGTCGCCAGGTTGAGCGATGGGTCGCTCGAAGTCGGAGAGGCGGCCCGCCTCAACGAGCTTCTCAAGGGCGATCCTATCGCCCAGGAGTCGTTCCTGGACCATCTCATGGTCGACGCCCTTCTCGAACGCGAGTTCGCCGAATCCGCCCTGACGATCCCGGCGTCGGCGGTCGGCGCGTCGCCAGCGGCCGGGTGCATCGGCGGCAAGGATCGCCGGTTGCGCCTTCTGGCGAGGTTCTTCTCCGCCCTTCGGCTCGACCTCCAGATCCCCGTTCCGATGCACCGCACGCGGATCGCGACATGGGCGTCCGTGCTGCTCCTGCTGCTGATCGGCGGGGTCGTCGCGAGGCATCTCTTGCCCGGCCGGCACGACCGACCTGGGCGGTCGGAACACGCGCCCCGGCTGATCGTGGGCTTCGAGACCGACGCACCGAAGTCCGGAGCGGCTTGGGGGCTGTACGGTGACGAGGTCGAGCGCGTGGGGGAATACCTCGGCGTGACTCCGGTCGAAGGGCGCCGCATGCTCCGCTTCGTAAGCCCTTCCTCCGGACCCGGCGATGCTTGCGAGGTCTACCAGGTCGTCGATCTCCGGCCCCTAAACGCCGCCCTACGCCCCGAGTCTGTTGTGGAGGCGTCGGCGTCGTTCAATTCGCTCGGTGGCGAAATTGACGAAAACGATTATGCATTCGGCATCATGCTGTTCGCCTTCTCGGATGATCCCACCAAAGAATTTCACGACTGGCCTCAGCGGTGGCGACGCCCCCTGGACTTCAGCGGACGCCAGTTGTCGGCGGACGACGCACCCCAGACCTGGCAGCAGGTCGATACGCGGATGCCCCTTCCCGCCGGGGCAAGGTACTTGGTCGTCCGGCTGTCCGTCCTTCGAGCCGACCCGAAGGGCGACGAGGATTTCCCGGGACAATTCGTCGACCAGTTGGCTTTGCGGTTCGTGGACGCTCGATAAGTCGGCGACAGACCGGGACGGGGCGTAGAGGAGTCCGATCGTAATGACGGTGCAAGCGACGGGGCGAAAATGGTTGACGGCGAGCGTCGGCCTCCTGTTCTTATCGGGCGCGTTGGGCGCGGCCGCGTATCTCGGCCTCGTCCGGCCGCGTCGCCATCCCGTGGAACCCGGTCCAGCGGCGGCGGCCCACGCCAATACGTCGGGCGAGGCGCAAGAGCCGGAGCGGGTTCGGCGATCGGCGGCGGATTCGATCGACGTGCCCACCGGCGTGGCGATCAAGATGGGCCTTGGCACCGCATCGATCGGCGTCGTCAAAGCTCCGATCAGCCTGCCCGGATTCCAGGGCGTTTTGGCCCTGGACAACGAGCGCCTCTCGCGAGTGCATAGTCGGTTCGTCGGCGAAGTCGTCGAGCTCGGCCGCTCGACCGACGGGTCGGATCCGACCTTGCGCGTGGGGGAGCATGTTCGGAAGGGCGATCTGCTCGCGGTGATCTGGAGCACCGACCTCGGGCAGAAGAAGAGTGAGATGGTGAACGCCCTCGCCAAGCTTCGAGCGGAAGAGCAGCTCCGCGACCGGTTGAAGAAGCTCTTCGAGGAGGGCGCGGGGGCGGGCCGGAGTTATCGCGACGCTGAGAAAGACGTCCAAACGAGGCGTGTCGAGATCGTGAGCATCGAACGGACGCTCCGGGCATGGAGGCTCACCGACGAGGACATCAAGAACATCCGAGAGGAGGCCGAGGAGATCCGAGAAGAGGCCCAGAAGAACCGAGAGGGGGGCCGGAGTCGCGGCCACGACAAGAGGCGGCGGGGCGACTCGAGCGACTGGGCTCGGGTCGAGGTTCGGGCGCCGGTGGGGGGCGTGATCCTCGAGAAGAACGTGATCGTCGGCGACATCGTGGACACGAACGACGACCTGTTCAAGATTGGCGACCTCTCGCAGTTGATGGTGTGGGCCCACGTCTATGAGGAAGACCTCCCGCTGCTGGAGACCCTGCCGCGGCCCATCCCCTGGGTGCTGCGCCTGCCGTCGAAGCCCTCGGCCACATTCATCGGCACGCTCGACAAGATCGGCTCCGTGATCGATCCCGCGCAGCACACGGCGCTCGTGACCGGCCGAGTGGACAACCCTTCGGGCCGGCTCAAGGTCGGCCAATTCGTCACGGCGACCGTCTCGCTGCCCCCCTCGGAGGATGAGCTGGAAATCCCCGCCGCCGCCGTGGTCGAGGACGGGGGGGAGAGCATTGTCTTCGTCCAGGCCGATCCGCAGCAAGAGCAGCGTTTCGTCCGTCGCCGGGTGCGCGTCGTCCGCCGGCTCTCGGATGTCGTTTACATAAAGAACGAGGAGCCCGGCGTCCGCCAGGGACTCCGCGTCGTGACCTGTGGGGCGTTGCTGCTCCAGAACGCCATGGCCCAACTCCCCGCCCCTGCGGCCCCCTCGATGTCGGACCTTTCCGTGTCGCTACATGGGGAGCGCCCAGGGAGTCAGGGAGAGACGCAGTGATGCGTGGCTCTGTGGTCGACGATCCGATCTCCACCACGCCCTTCGCGGCCTTGTTAGTAGCCACATATGATCACGCCGCGCTCAAGGGGCGATCGAGGAACCACGGAGGGGCCTGATGATTCGCAAGTTGCTCGACTGGGCGGTCGCCAATCCGCTGATCGTCCTGATCCTCACCGTGGGGCTCGCGGTCGTCGGGGGCTACGCCTTCGTGACCGTCAACATCGAAGCCTATCCGGACCCGACGCCGGCCATCATCGACGTCGTCGCCCAGTGGCCCGGCGCGAGCGCCGAGCAGGTCGAGCGGCAGGTGACAATCCCCCTGGAGGTCGCCCTGGCGGGGATGCCCGGCCTGGAGACTACGCGCACCCAGTCGGTGTTCGGGCTGGCGTCTCTGCGCAATCAATTCCAGTTCGGGAGGGACTATCGGCAGTCCCGGCAGGAGGTGCTCAACCGGCTGGCGAACGTCGAGCTGCCGCAGGGGGTGGAGGCGGTCATCTCGCCCGCCTCGGTTATTGGGGAGGTCCTCCGCTACACGCTCCAGAACCCCATCGACCCTGCGACGGGCGATCCCGTCTATTCGCTCAACGACCTGCAGGCGTTGCAGGACTTCGTGATCGAGCGGGAGCTGCGGCGGGTCCCCGGGGTGGCGGGCGTCAGCGGGGTGGGGGGGATCGTCAAACGATACGAAGTCCAGCCGGACCCGGAACGCCTCCGCCGTTACGGCATCACGCTCGAGCAGCTCGAGGGGGCGTTGAGCGACGCCAACAGCAACGGGAGCGGCGACAATCTCGCCTTGGGCGAGCAGATCGGCGTCGTCCGGTCGCTCGGGCTGATTGGCCAGGGGCAAGACCCGCACCAGCTGGTACTGGACGTCAAGCACCCGGTCGAGGCCGCCCGGATTCTCCGGGCCGAGGAGGCGCGTCGCTGCCTCGAGCTGCGCCAGGTGGTCGTCGCGACGGTCAACAACGTGCCCGTCCGCGTGGATCAGCTCGTGGAAGGCGGTCCGAAGCTGAACGCAGACGGGTCGTCCTCGGTGGACGACCGAGCCTTGTCGTCGGACGGGGTGGTCGTCGGGCATCAGACCCGGAAGGGGCTGGCGGCGATCAGCCGGCGCAAGACGGGGCCGGGCGGCGAGGAGTTGCGGAACCCCGGCGGGACGCCCGCCTGGGAGGACCAGGAGGACGTGGTCCAGGCCGTCTGCCTGCTCTACAAGGGGGAGGCATCCCTCCCCGCGCTGAAGAAGCTGCTCTCCAAGATCGAGGAGCTACATGAGTCGGGGAAGCTGCTGCCGGGGGTGAAGATCGTCCCGTACTACGATCGCAGCGGCCTTATCGAGCGCACGACCGAGACGGTCCACGAGAACCTCCTCGTGGGGATGGTGCTGGTCACGGCCATTCTGCTGATGTTCCTCGGCGACGTCCGGGCCGCCCTGATCGCGGCGATCAACATCCCGCTGGCCCTGCTGTTCGCGTTCCTGGTGCTTTTGGTCCGCGGCAAGTCGGCCAACCTCCTGTCGATCGGCGCGGTCGACTTCGGGATCATCGTCGATTCCACGGTCATCGTCGTGGAGTCGATCTACCGGCAGCTATCGCATGGCGAGCACGCCGACCTCCCGCTGGTGCAGCGGGTCGTCCGCGCGGCGGCGGGAGTCCAGCGCAGCCTGACCTTCGCGACGATCGTGATGGTCTGCGCGCTCTTCCCCCTGTTCGCCATGACCGGGCCGGAAGGGCAGATCTTCGGCCCGATGGCCGACACCTATGCGTTCGCCCTGGGCGGCGCGCTCGCTCTGGCCGTCACGGTCTCGCCCGTGCTGTGCTTCCTGCTCCTCGGCGACGTCCGCCGGAAGCCTGACAACTGGCTCGCCCGCGGCCTGCAATGGTGCTACCTGCACCAACTCCACTGGGCCCTCTCCATCCGCTGGCTGGTGCTCGCGATGTTCCTCGCGGCCGCGGGGTACACCGCGGCCGAGGCGGCGCGCATGGGCCGCGAGTTCATGCCCGAGCTGGAAGAGGGGACGATCCTGGTCCGAGGTACGTTCCCGGTGAGCATCTCGTTCGACGAGGTCGTCCGGCGGGTCCGGCAGGTCCGCGAGATCCTCACGGCCTTCCCGGAGGTCCGGGTCATCCCCACGGTCATCGGGAGACCGAATGACGCGCTGGACCCTGAAGGCTACTACGTGCTCCAGGCGAACCTGCCGCTCCTCTCGCCCCACGACTGGCCGATCGATCCCAGTCGGGGCCGTCCCCGCACGAAGAAGGAGCTGATCGCCGACATCTCCCGGGTGCTCGACGGGCACTTTCCCGGCGTGGGCTGGGATTACTCGCAGATCATCCGCGATAACGTGCTGGAGGCGCTCTCCGGTGTCAAGGCGGACAATTCGATCAAGGTTCGGGGACCCGACCTGAAGACGCTCGAGGCGCTCGCGATGCAGGTGCGGGACAAGCTGGCCAAGGTGCCGGGCGTGATGAATCCCAGCGTCTATCGGACGCTGGGACAGTCGAACCTCGAGTTCCCGGTCGATCGACAGAAATGCGCCCGCTGGAACGTCTCGGCCGCGGACGTCCAGGCGGTGATCCAGTCCGCCGTCGGCGGCAAGCGGGTGACGGACATGATCCAGGGGGAGAAATCATTCGACGTGACCATCCGCTGGCCGGCGAGGCTCCGATCCGATGAGCAGGCGATCCTCAACATCCCGGTGCCCGTCGGGCGCAACACGATCACCGGGTCGCATTACGAACTGTCCGAGACGCCGTTCAGCGGCAAGGGGGTGGGGCTCTCGCCGGCCGGGACCGCCGTGGAGCCGCCGACTTCGACCGGCAGCAGCGTCAACGCCGCCCCCGTCTCGATCGGCGCCCCGACGAGGAGGCTGGGAGATCTGGTGACGCCCTTGAACGAGAAGGGGCAGCTCGATCCGAACGGCAGCTTCGTCCAGCCGGGCGCCTCGACGATCTATCGCGAGAACGGCGAACGCCTGATCGCCGTACGATTCCAGGTGCGCGGCCGCGACCTGGCCGGCGCGGTGGCCGCGGCACGAGCCGAGGTCGAACCACTGATCCACAAACCGTATCGCGCGGATTGGAGCGGGGAATTCGAGCAAATGGAAGCGGCCGAGCGGCGGATGGCCGTCGCCTTTTCGGGGTCGATGATCCTGATCTGCCTGATCCTGTATCTCGCCTTCCGCTCGTTCCTGGACGCCGCCGTCGTGCTGAGCAACGTCGTCGCCATGGCGATCGGCGGCGTCTGGGCGCTGAAGCTCGCCGGCCTCTACTTCAACATCTCCGCGGCGGTCGGATTCATCTCCATCCTCGGTGTCGCGGTCATGGACGGGCTGATCCAGGTCTCCTCGTTCAACGAGCTGCGATCCCGGGGGATCCCACTTCGCACGGCCCTGGCCGAGGGGGGGGCCAAGCGGATCCGGCCCCTGATGATGACGGCCCTCGTGGCGGCCCTGGGACTGCTCCCGGCGGCGCTCTCGACCGAGATCGGCTCCGATTCGCAGCGCCCGCTCGCGATCGTCGTCGTCGGGGGCATGATCATGACCATGTTCCTCATGAACATGATGCCCGTCATGCCCGTCCTGTACAGCTTCTACGGCCACCGGACGCCGCCGGCGGGGGGAGGGGATTTTGCCCATTGACGTTTCCACCACGCTGAATTGAACAGGACTTCAGCGGCTTCCCATTGAGAAGCGTCGCCGCGAACCATTGGGGTCGTCGACGTAAAACGTTTCCGAGGATTGAGTTGAGATGCGGCGGCAAAGCCGATCTAGAGCGGTAATCGCTTGGATAGCACACACTCAGGCCAGGGAGTGCCCCTGTGGCTCGAAGGAAGTCAAGAGGCCGGTGGGATGGCACACCCGTGGCGCCAGCCTGGGCTCACTGGTGGACAAGCCACCAGTGCTACCCCATACGGCTATCTACATGACATTGGTTGGTGGTGCGTCAAACACATAACGACAGTGATTTCAATCAGATCTTCCAGGATTTTGTAGGCTATCCAATCGCAAACCGCTCTAG
>Ga0153954_1000569_pt1 | contig 27974 bp, 25 predicted proteins | sample TSFL038MetaG_FD_102277 | JGI IMG/M metagenome (GOLD analysis project Ga0153954, IMG submission 102277) | Attine ant fungus gardens microbial communities from Florida, USA - TSFL038 MetaG | ecosystem: Host-associated > Fungi > Mycelium > Unclassified | place: USA: Florida, Wekiwa Springs State... | reverse complement strand
CTGGAGGAGTCCGGGCAGCGGAACTCCAGTCGCTTGGCCTTGGGGTTGGTGCCGGTGATCGGGATGCGTACGCAGGCCGAACGGTTGCGCTGGCTGTAGACCAGGTTGATCGGCGCCTCGTAGTGCGGCACCAGGCGCTTGTAGGAGTTGATGGTGGGGTTGGTGAACGCCAGCAGTGACGGCGCGTGATGCAGGATGCCGCCGATGCAGTGGCGCGCGGTGTCGGACAGTCCCGCGTAGCCAGCCTCGTCGTAGAACAGCGGCTGGCCGCCCTTCCACAGCGACAGGTGGACGTGCATGCCCGAGCCGTTGTCGCCGAACAGTGGCTTGGGCATGAACGTGACGGTCTTGCCATTGGCCCAGGCGGTGTTCTTGATGATGTATTTGAACAACATGACGTCGTCGGCAGCGTGCAGCAGGGTGTCGAACTTGTAGTTGATCTCCGCCTGCCCACCCGAACCGCATTCGTGGTGGCCGCGCTCCAAGGTGAAGCCGGCGTTGGCCAGGTTGGTGGTCATGGTGTCGCGCAGGTCGACGTACTGGTCGTTGGGGGCGACGGGGAAGTAGCCGCCCTTGGGGCGGGTCTTGTAGCCGCGGTTGGCCCGTCCGTCAGCCTCGGTCGGCGAGCCGGTGTTCCACCAGCCCGAGTCCGAGTCGACCTCGTAGAAGGTGCCGTTCATCTGCGAGTCGAAGCGCACCGAGTCGAAGATGTAGAACTCGGCCTCGGCGCCGAAGTAGGCGGTGTCGGCGATACCGGTGCTCGTGAGGTAGTTCTCGGCTTTGCGGGCGACGTTGCGCGGGTCGCGGGAGTAGGGCTCGCGCGTGAACGGGTCGTGGACGAAGAAATTGAGGTTCAGCGTCTTTGCGGCCCGGAACGGATCGATCTGGGCGGTGGAGTAGTCGGGGAGCAGCATCATGTCGGACTCGTGGATCGACTGGAAGCCGCGGATCGAGGATCCGTCGAAAGCCAGCCCGTCTTCGAACACGCTCGCGTCCAACGTGGACGCGGGGATCGACAGATGTTGCATCTGACCGGGCAAGTCGCAGAACTGGATGTCGACGTACTCCACGTTCTCATCGGCGACGAGCTTGAGAATGTCGTCGGCCGTCTTGTCGGTCACAGAAGTGTTCTCCTCCGCTGGTAGCCCCGGTCGGACGCTGAGGTTGCCGGTGCTGACGTTACGCAACAGCGGCCGGACCCGGCGACGCCGGGTCGGATTCGCCGCCCGCCTATCGTAGGGGCCATGAGCCGCACGTTCTCCTCGTGGCTGTCCGGGCCGGAGTCTGCCGGACCCAGTCAGCCCGACAACGCCCCGGGACAGGACCCGGGTTTGCCACCCAGCGGCCCTGGCTCCCTGGCTCCGATGGGCCGCCGCATGGTGGCCCTGGCCCTCGATTGGATGGTGGGCTACGGACTGGCCGGTCTGGGCGTGGCGGCGGGCCTGGTGACACCGGAATACCTGGCAACCGTGGTGCTGGGGATTTGGCTGGTCCTCGGGGTGGCCGCGGTGCGACTGTTCGGCTTCACGCCGGGCCAGTACGCCTGTGGGCTGAGGGTGGTACCCGTCGACGGCCCCGGCCTGGGTGTGGGTGTCGGTCGCGCCGCGGTCCGCGGATTATTGATCGCGCTGGTGGTCCCGGCGTTGTTCGTCGACGCCGACGGCCGTGGCCTGCAGGACCGGGCCACCGCGACCGCCGTGGTGCGCAGCCGCTGAACTTTGTGGTGGCGGTCGACTGAACCGCTGGCGACTAGCGCCGGCGCACCGCGCGCTGAACGCCACGCACTTTCGCGCCGCCGGGCAGCGGACCCTTGGGCATGGCTGCGGTTCCGGTGCGCGATCCCAGCGCGGCCAGTTTCGACTCCAGCGATTCCATCTGCTTCGTCGTGATGTTGGCCGGCAGTTTGGTCAGGTAACGCTCCAGCTTGGCCAGCGGAACCTCACCCTCGCCGGCGCCCACCACCACGTCATAGATCGGTACGTCACCGACGAGTCGGGCCGTGCGCTTCTTCTCCTGAGCGAGCAGCGGCTTGAGCCGGGCGGGCGAACCTTCGGCGACGAAGATGATGCCCGGCCGCCCGATGACCCGATGCACGGCGTCGAGCTGGCCGGTGGCGGACACCCCCGGGGTCACCCGCCACTTGCCACGCATGTTGTCCAGCGCCCATGCCGCAGCCCCGGCCTGTCCCTCGGCCTTGAGGTAGACCGACCGTTGAGCTCGCCGGCCGAAGATGATGAATGCCACCAGGGCGCCGAGCACCAGGCCGAGCGGAATCGTCGTCACCTTGGCGAACGTGCCGCCGTTGAGTGCCAGGGCCGTCGTCACCCCGGCAACCAGCACGAAGGCGCCGGCCATGTACGGCACCAGCCGCTTGTCTTCCTTGCGCTGCAGCTGGAAGGCCTGCCACAGCTGGGTGCGGCGCTGCTGGCTGGCGGCCTTGCGGGCGGCTTTCGCTTCCGCCCGGGCAGCCTTGTTCTCGGTGGTGGTGCGCGGTCTGGGCATAGTCACCAAGGATACCCAGCGGGGCTTACCGCCGGCCGGGGCGTCAGTCAGCCGCGGGCGGCGGCGGGGGCCTGTTCGCGGCTCGCCCGATTTTCCAGCGCCTGCTGGTAGAGCCGCCCGGCCCGATACGACGAGCGCACCAGCGGCCCGGACATCACTCCGGCGAAGCCCAGCTCCTCGGCGTAGCGGGCGTGCTCGACGAACTCCTCGGGCTTGACCCATCGGTCGATCGGGTGGTGCCGCTCGGTGGGGCGCAGGTACTGGGTGATGGTGACCAGTTCGGCGCCGGCGTCGTACAAGTCCGCCAGTGCCGCCTGGATCTCCTCGGGCGTCTCGCCCATGCCCAGGATGAGGTTGCTCTTGGCCACCAAGCCGGCATCACGGGCCTGAGTCAGCACGTCGAGGCTGCGCTCGTAGCTGAATCCGGGCCGGATCAACTTGAAGATGCGCGGCACGGTTTCGACGTTGTGCGCCAGCACTTCCGGGCGAGATTCGAACACTTCGCCCAAGAGGTCGGGCCGTCCGCCGAAGTCGGGGATCAATAGTTCGACACCCGTGGATGGGTTGAGGGCCTTGATGGCACGCACCGTCTCGGCGTAGAGCCAGGAACCCTGATCGGGCAGATCGTCGCGGGCGACACCGGTGACCGTCGAATACCGCAGACCCATGGACTGCACACTCTCAGCGACCCGGCGCGGTTCGTCGCGGTCCAACTCGGGCGGTTTACCCGACTTGATGAGACAGAACGAACAGTTGCGGGTGCAGACCTCACCGCCGATCAGGAAGGTGGCCTCCCGGTCCTCCCAACATTCATAGATGTTGGGGCAGCCCGCCTCCTCGCACACCGTGTGGAGCTTTTCCTGCTTCACCAAAACCTTGAGCTGGGTGTAGCTCGGGCCCATGCGGGCGCGGGTCTTGATCCACGGGGGTTTGCGTTCGATCGGAGTCTCGGCGTTGCGTGCTTCGGCACGGCTTAACCTACGGCCTTCCGGGGCGGCACTCACCCGGTCGATGTTACGCGCGGACCGGAATGCTCGCGCACCGGCAGCACGCCGTCGAGAGCATCGACGACCGAGTTGGCCACGGCCTGTCGGACATCGGCGACGCCGGTCACAAAGTCCAGCTCGGCCGACAGTGATGTCACGCCTGCGTCGGTGATCCCGCACGGCACAATCGAGCCGAACGCACTGAGATCACAATCACAATTGAGCGCGAACCCGTGCAACGTCGTGGCGCGGGCCACCCGGACGCCGATCGCGGCGATCTTGCGGGCGGGACGGCCGCCGCCCGGCGGCAGCCATACCCCGGATCGACCATCTATCCGAATCGTATTGAGGCCCAACGTGTTACATACCTCGATAAGGGATTCTTCAAGGCGTCGAACGTAATTCACCACGTCCAAGGGTTCGGCGAGGCCGATCACCGGATAGCCCACGAGCTGGCCCGGGCCGTGCCAGGTGATCTTGCCGCCCCGGTCGGTGTCGACCACCGGGGTGCCGTCCATCGGCCGCTCCTGCGGCTCGGTGCGGCGTCCGGCGGTATAGACCGGGGGATGCTCCAACAGCAGCAGAGTGTCCGGGCCGCCGCCCGCCCTGGCCTCGGCCAGCTCGCGTTGCAGTTGCCAGGCGTCGCCGTAGTCGACGGTGCCCAGCTGGCGCACATCGATCGGAGCGGCGCTGGACCGGATGGACACCATGGTCGCAGGCTACTCGGCGCGATATGCCTACAGTGGCGTCGGCCGGGAGGTTGCGTAGGCCAGGGCTTCGCCGACGGTGTGGTGAGCAAACCGGAAGCCAGCTCGCTCCAACTCGGCGGGAATGGCTCGTTGGCCGCTGAGGAGGCTGTCGGCAAATTCGCCGAACCCGGCACGGACCGCGAAACCGGGTAGCAGCATCGGGGTCGAGCGGTTGACGGCGCGTCCCAGCGCCGCAGTGAACTCGGCGTTGGTCACCGGCGCCGGGCCGGTCAGATTGATCGGGCCGGACACCGTGTCATGCGCGATGGCGAACTGCAGCGCCCGCACCTCGTCCTCCATGCTGATCCACGACATGTACTGCCGGCCGTTGCCGATCCGGGCGCCGAGTCCCAGGGAGAACAGCGGGCGCAACCGGCCCATGACGCCCCCAGATCGCGACAGCACGATGCCGGTGCGGGCCAGCACCACCCGCACGCCCGAGGCTTGGGCCGACGCGGTCGCCCCTTCCCAGTCCCTGGCGAGCTGGGCCAGGAAATCAGTTCCAGCCGAGGCGGACTCGTCGACCGTGCGGTTGCCGGTATCGCCGTAATAACCGACCCCACTGGCATTGACCAACACCGGCACGCCGGCCTCGGCCACCGCGGTCGACAACACCTCGGTCGGAGTGATCCGGCTGTCGCGCAGGCTCTGCTTGAACGCGCCCGACCAGCGGCGGTCGCCGACGCCGACGCCGCACAGATTGACCACCGCGTCGACCCCGACCAGTGCGCCGACGTCGATGTCACCGGCCTCGGGATCCCACTGCAGCTCGCCGGCATTGGCCGGCGCCCGCCGCACAATCCGCAGCACCTGGTGATTGTCGGCGCGCAACGCCGAGACCAGAGCCGAGCCGATCAGCCCGGACGAGCCGGCGATCGCGACGATGGGGTTGCTCACGGCTGAATCCTTTTGCAGCTCTTCGGAAAAGCCCCCGGTGCCGTTACAGACCCAGGTCTGCCTCGAATGCGGCCTCTTCGAGCCGGTTCTTGATGGTGGTCACGAACCGCCCGGCGTCGGCACCGTCGATCAAACGGTGGTCGTAGGTCAGCGGCAGGTAGGAGACCGAACGCACGCCGACCGACTCGTTGCCGGCTTCGTCGATGACGACCCGCGGCCGTTTGACGATGGCGCCGGTGCCGAGCATGGCGGCCTGCGGCGGAACCAGGATGGGGGTGTCGAACAGTGCACCCTGGCTGCCGATGTTGGTGATCGTGAAGGTGCCCCCGGACAGTTCGTCGGGTTTGAGGTTGCCCGAGCGCGCCCGGGCGGCGATGTCGGCGATGGCCCGCGCGAGTCCGGCCAGCGAGAGATCACCGGCGTTGTGGACGACCGGGGACAGCAGCCCCTGCTCGGTGTCCACCGCGAAGCCGAGGTGCTCGGCGTCGTAGTAGGTGATCTCGCCGGCGTCCTCGTTGTAGCTGGCGTTGACGTTCGGATGTGCCTTGAGGGCGTCGATCACCGCACGGGCGATGAACGGAAGGTAGGTCAGGTTGACGCCCTCGCGTTCGGCGAAGTCCGCCTTCGCCCTGGCCCGCAGCGCCACGATCTTGGTCATGTCGACCTCGTGGGTCTGAGTGAGCTGCGCAGTGGCCTGCAGGGATTCGCGGGTCTTTTTGGCGGTGATCTGACGAATCCGGCTGGCCTTGGCGGTCGTGCCGCGCAGGTGCGCCAGCGCCGAGGCGGGGGCCGCAGCGGCCGGGCGCTGGGCGGGCGGAGCTGCCGGAGCGGCCGGCGCCTGCGGCTGGGCCTGCTTCTCGGCGAAGGCCAGGACATCCTGCTTGCGGATTCGACCGCCGACCCCGGTGCCGGTGACGCGGCTCAGGTCGACGTTCTTGTCGGCGGCGAGCTTGCGCACCAACGGGGTCACATACCGGGCGGCGTCGCCGGCCGGGGCATGCTCAGGGGCGGGCTGCGCGGGCGCAGCGGGCGCGGCGGGCGCGGCGGGCGCCGGCGTCGGGGCGGGTTCGGGTTGGGCCCGCGGAGCAGGTGCCGGGGCAGCGGGAGCAGGCTCCGGCGCGGGAGCGGGGGCGGCCGGGGCAGGGGCGGGCGCCGCGGGAGCGGGCGTGGGAGCCGGCGCGGCGGCGGGGGCTGCGGGGGCACCCGAACCGATCTTGGCGAGCTCGCCGCCGACCTCGACGGTGGTGTCCTCACCGGCGGTGATCGACAGCAGGGTGCCGGCCACCGGCGAGGGAATCTCGGTGTCGACCTTGTCGGTGGAGACCTCCACCAGCGGCTCGTCGACCTCGATGGTGTCGCCGACCTGCTTGAGCCAGCGCGTCACGGTGCCTTCGGTGACCGACTCGCCCAACTCCGGCATCAGCACCGGAGTGCCGTCGCCAGCGGGTGTCTGCTGGGCAGCCGGTGCCGGCTCGGCAGGCGGGGGAGCAGCCGGGGCCGGCGCCTCGGCAGCGGGAGCCGGCTCGGCGGGCGCGGGCTCGGCCGCCGGTGCCGCGGGGGCCGACGGGGCCTCGCTGCTCTCACCGGCCTCGCCGATTAGCGCTAGCTCGCCGCCGACCTCGACCGTGGTGTCCTCACCGGCGATGATCTTGGTCAGCACGCCGGCCACCGGCGACGGGATCTCGGTGTCGACCTTGTCGGTGGAGACCTCCAGGAGCGGCTCGTCGACCTCGACGGTGTCGCCTTCCTGCTTGAGCCAGCGGGTCACCGTTCCCTCGGTGACGCTCTCACCGAGGGCGGGCATCTGGACTGAGAAGGCCATCGTTGTTGACTCCTCGCTCGATCGGTCGCTGCACGTCGTTTCCTGGATACCACGTCAGTGGTGAGGCGAGGGCGGTGCCCAGGTGGACTGTCGAAAACCATCCTGTCATTGCGGCGTCGCCGGCACACATCGAGGTGGCGGTCGAACGGCTCTCGGCGCCGTCCGGTATTGCGCACCGCACAGTCCGCCGAAGCGCCACTGCGGCCGCTGACGCGTCACTACTATCTCGCGGGTGCCCGCTGAGCAGATCGCCGCAGCCTGTGAGCTGTGGACCGACTTCGACGTATCCATCGTGGCCCGCAACTATGCCCAACTAGCCGGTTTGCTGGCAGGTTTCGCGTTCGTCGTCATCAATCTGGTGCTCGATCGTGCGTATCGGCGTCGTAGCGACGGTCATGCGCCGGACCCGCGCGAGGTCGAGCACGAGACCCTTACCGGGGTCGCGCTGATGAACGCATTTCTGGGGCTGTTCCTGACCGCGGTGCAATACAGCTTACTGGCCGGCGAGCAGGGATGTGCGGTCGGCAACGGTCGGGCCGCGTCCGCAGAACTGTTGGGCGGCATATCATTTGTGGCTTCGCTCTACATTCTGCTGTACGCCGTCGTGCAGTTCGTGTCGGGCAGCGCCGGGACGCTGATCAGACACTGCGTCTTCATCGTGGCGGTCCTGGTCCCACCGATTGCGGTGTTCTTCGTGGAGGCGACGCTGACGGACCTGGCGCTCTCGCTCGGCGACCAGCAGACGCATCAGCCGCTGCAACCACTGTGGGACGACGCCAACCGACTGTCGGTGTCCATCACGGTCGCCATCGCACTGGTCTGTGCGATCGGCTGGTTCCTCGGACGGGCGCGACGGCGTAGCGAATCGCCGATCGGCCCATTGGCTGGCCGCATTCGGACCGCGTTTCCGTACTTGAGTACCGTGGTGATCATCGCGGCGATCGTCCGCTCGATGGCGGCGCTGCCGAAAACCGATGTGGCATCCCATCTGGACTCGACAGAATCCTGGCTCTGGGTTGCCGTGTTCGCCGCGTTGATGTTGGTGCAAAGTGCGGCGCTGTCATTTCAGCGGGGCGTCGAAAACGCCGCAAGGCCGCCCCGCCCGGTACAGAACGCCGAGAGCGCCGACGAGAACGCCTGACTCCCGGGCGTCGGTTACCCGTTCGCGGCGATGTCTTCCAGTACCGCGAACATGGTGCGGGTCGGCACCCCGGTGCCGCCCTTGCCGGTGTAGCCCCAGGCGCCGCCGGAGTTGTAGGCCGGTCCCGCAACGTCGATGTGGACCCAGTCGACTCCGTCGGCCACGAACTCACGCAGGTACACCCCGGCGACCAGCATCCCGGCGAAACGCTGACCGCTGACGTTGGCCAGGTCGGCCACCGTCGACTTCAGGTCCTCTTTGAGCTCGTCGGGCAGCGGCATCGGCCAGCCGTTCTCGCCGACGGCCTGCGAGATGGACGCCACCCGATCGCGGAACTCGTCCGAGCCCATCACCCCGGGGATGCGTGCGCCCAGCGCCACGGTCTGCGCACCGGTCAGCGTCGAGGTCTCGATGAGATAGTCCGGGTTGTCCTCGCAGGCCCGCACGATCGCGTCGGCCAGGATCAATCGGCCCTCGGCGTCGGTGTTGAGCACCTCGACGGTGGTGCCGCCGTACTGGGTGAGCACATCGCCCGGGCGCTGCGCGGTGGAAGACGGCATGTTCTCGGCCATCGGCACGGTCGCGGTCACGTCGATCGGCAGGCCGCGACGGGCAGCCAGCACCACGGTCGCGATCACCGCGGCCGCCCCACCCATGTCGGAGGTCATGTGATGCATCGAGGCAGCCGGCTTGATCGAGATGCCACCGGTGTCGAAGGTGATGCCCTTGCCGACTAGCGCCACCTTCGTCGCGCCGTCCGGGTCGTCGAGCAGGCGTGATCCGCGGTGGATCAACCGCACCAGGCGCGGCGGGCGTGAAGAGCCCTGCCCTACACCGATCACTCCGCCGTAGCCGGCCTCGGCGAGCGCCTGCTCGTCGAGAACCTCCACCTCTAGGCCGGCCGACTCGCCCAGCGCCTTGGCGCGGTCGGCGAATTCGGCCGGAAACAGGTGATTGGGCGGGGTGTTGACGAAGTCGCGGGCGGTGGCCACCGCGGCGGCGATGTCGGCGCCGCGCGCCGCCTGGGCCTCGGCGTCGGCCGCGGTGGCCAGCACGGTCACCGACCGCAGTCCCGGTTCCTTGGGGGCTGTCTTCTCGCTGCGGAACGCGGTGAACCGGTAGGCGCCCAGCAGCAGTCCTTCGACGGCGGCGGCGAGTACTCCGTCACCGGGCAGTCCGCCCAGCCCGCTGATCACCGTCGCGGTGCCGTTGAGCGCACGCGCCGCGCTTCCGGCCGCCTTGCGGATCGTGTCGGCCTCCCAGGCGTCGCGCGGCTTGCCCAGCCCGACGGTCACCACGCTGGCCACCGGCAGTGACGCCACCACCAGCCGGTTCACCTGCTCACTGCCGCCCTTCGCGCCCAGCGCGCGCAGTCCCGCCTCGATCTCGGCGACCGCTTCGGCGGGCAGCGCCGGCTCGGTTGCGGCGACCGTGGCAGAAGCGCCGGATTCAGCCTCCTCATCGGCCGATATGACTGGCACGATCAGCACGGCCTCATCGGCGTCCGCGGGCAGCGAGGCGGCGACGGTGACGGAGGGGGCGGGGTATCCGGGTTCGGTGCTCACAAGCACACCCTAACGATCTGGGTTCGGGTGCAATTGATATGCCGGGACGGGTTCGTCGAAACCCTTGAGCGTCAACGGTTCTTGAAGGGTGGCCGGCCAGTCGGGGAGTTCGTCGCGGACGCAGGTAGAGGCCAGCACCTGGCCGGGTACGGCCGCATCCACCAGGCGCGCGGCCAGATTCACCGGGGTGCCGAAGTAGTCGCCGTTGATGGCCAGTATCTCGCCGTAGGCCACCCCGGCGCGTACCTGCAACCCGGCCTTGCGGGCCTTGGGGTGGTCGACAAGGTCGATCGCCGCCCTGGCCAGCAGCTCTCCGGTCGCACTCACCCACATCACCGCGTCGCCGATGAACTTGACCACCCGCCCGCCGTCGCAATGCACGACGTCGGCGACGGTGCCGGCGAAATCGGTGAGCAGCGTGGCCAGCTCCGCGGATGTGAGGACTTGAGTCAGCGCGGTGAAACCGGTCAGGTCGGCGAATCCGACGCCGCACATCAGGCTGGCCGACGGCCCGCCGGCCAGCCCTTCGAGGAACGTCCGGTGGCTGACCTGATGCTGGCGGTGCACGGCGTCGATCATGGCGCCGATGCGCGGGATATAGGCCGCGACCGAGCGCCAGGCCCGGGCGGTGCGGAGTTCGTCTCCGGTGTGGCCCAGCCACATGTCGGGCTGGGTCAGCCGGATCATCGACGACTCGGCCTCGGCCAGCCGCGCCATCGTGGCGCCCAGCACCCGCAGAAAGCCGTCGACGGGTTGGCCGAGGTAGGACCGCATCTGGACCCAGGTGGCCAGCCCGTCCACGTCGGCCTGGCTCAGCGCGGGCGTGTCCGGGCTGGGAACGGCGAGCCCGAGCATCCGCCAGGCCTGCGCGACATCGTCGACTGACACGCCCAACGCCTCGGCGGCGGTGCGCAATGTGTAGTCGGGCGGTCCCGAACGTCCCACCGCGTCACCGGCCAGGCCGAACAACCGCCCCTTGCGCTCGGCCTCGGCCATCTCTTCGAGGGAGAACCCCAGGCCGTCGAGGTACTCGACCAAGCCCGCACGGCCCCTGGCGTCAGCGATACCGGCAGCTTCGAGCGCGTCCCAATCCACCATTCACACCAGTGTGCCGATTAGGGTGGCTTGACGTGAGCGAACTGCAACACGGACCTCTGGAAGACCGTCACCGCGCACTGGGCGCCAGTTTCGCCGAGTTCGGCGGGTGGCTGATGCCGGTGTCCTACGCCGGCACCGTCGCCGAGCACAATGCCACCCGCGCCAGCGTGGGCCTGTTCGACGTCAGCCACCTGGGCAAAGCGACCGTTCGTGGCCCGGGTGCAGCGGCCTTCGTCAATGCGACGCTCACCAACGACCTGGCCAGAATCGCGCCGGGACAGGCCCAATACACGTTGTGCTGCAACGAATCCGGTGGGGTTATCGACGACCTGATCGCCTATTACGTCTCCGATGACGAGATCTTTCTGGTGCCCAACGCCGCCAACACCGCGGCCGTGGTGGCCGTGTTGCAGGAGGCGGCGCCGGCTGGGGTGACGATCACTGACGAACACCGTTCGCGCGCGGTGCTCGCCGTTCAGGGGCCGCGATCGGCCGAGGTGGTAGCGGGTCTTGGCCTGCCGACCGAGATGGATTACATGGCGTTCGCCGATGCTTCCTACACCGGCGTGCCGGTACGGGTGTGCCGGTCCGGCTACACCGGAGAACACGGCTACGAGCTGCTGCCGGAGTGGGAATCGGCGGGGGTGGTGTTCGACGCACTGGTGGAGGCCGTGCAGCCGATCGGCGGTGAGGCGGCCGGCCTGGGCGCCCGCGACACCCTGCGCACCGAGATGGGCTACGCGCTGCACGGGCACGAACTGTCGCCGACCATCTCGCCGCTGCAGGCCCGCTGTGGTTGGGCGATCGGCTGGAAGAAGGAATCGTTCTTCGGCCGCGACGCGCTGCTGGCGGAGAAGGCCGCCGGCCCCGCGCGACTGCTGCGCGGCCTGCGCGCCACGGGTCGGGGAGTGTTGCGTGCCGACCTGGCGGTGCTCGACGGCGACCGCCGGGTCGGGGTCACCACGTCGGGCACGTTCTCGCCGACGCTGAAGGCCGGCATTGCGCTGGCGCTGATCGACACCCATGCGGGCATTGAAGATGGTGGACGGCTGGATGTCGACGTGCGTGGCCGCGCCGTCGAATGCGAGGTGGTGACGCCGCCGTTCGTCACGGCAAAAACCCGCTAGCGCACCGGTTATACAATCGCTGCATGACGAGCAGCCTCCTCGAGTTCCACGTGTCGGTCACCGCAAACCCGACGCCCGACGAGGTGCGCGAATCCATTTTGGCGGAGCCGGGTTTCGGCAAGTACCACACCGACCACATGGTGTCGATCGACTACACCGTGGACGCGGGCTGGCACAATGCGCGGGTCATCCCGTACGGGCCCATCGAACTGGACCCGTCGGCCATCGTCCTGCACTACGCGCAAGAGGTGTTCGAAGGGCTCAAGGCCTACCGGTGGACCGACGGATCGATCGTCTCGTTCCGGCCCGAGGCAAACGCTGCCCGGATGCGCGCATCGTCGCGGCGGCTGGCCATCCCGGAGCTGCCCGATGATCTGTTCATCGAGTCGTTGCGGCAGTTGATCGCCGTGGACGGAACCTGGGTGCCGGCGCCGGGCGGTGAGGAATCGCTCTACCTGCGCCCGTTCGTCTTCGCCACCGAACCCGGACTGGGAGTGCGCCCGGCCAACGAGTACCGCTGCCTGGTGATGGGCTCACCGGCCGGGGCGTACTTCAAGGGCGGAATCAAGCCGGTGAGTGTGTGGCTGTCGACGGAGTATGTGCGGGCCTGCCCCGGCGGTACCGGCGCCGCCAAGTTCGGCGGTAACTACGCCGCATCGCTGGTCGCCCAGGCACAGGCCGCCGACAACGGCTGCGACCAGGTGGTGTGGCTGGATGCGGCCGAGCGGCGCTACGTCGAAGAGATGGGTGGGATGAACCTGTTCTTCGTGTTCGGCACCGGTGGCTCGGCGCGCCTGGTCACTCCGGAGCTGTCCGGCTCACTGCTGCCCGGCATCACCCGGGATTCGTTGCTGCAGTTGGCCACTGACGCCGGATTCAGTGTCGAAGAACGCAAGATCGACGTCGATGAATGGCAGAAGAAGGCCGCTTCGGGCGAGATCACCGAGGTCTTCGCCTGCGGGACGGCCGCAGTCATCACCCCGGTGTCGCAGGTCAAATCCGCGGACGGCGAGTTCACCATCGCCGACGGCCAGCCCGGTGAGGTCACCATGGCGCTGCGCGACACGTTGACCGGAATCCAGCGCGGCACCTTCGCCGACACCCACGGCTGGATGGCTCGGCTCGACTGAGCCGAAGTTCAGCCCTTAGCCAGGTGTACCGGGAGTGCCGGGCGAGCCGTCGGCGCCGCCCTGGCCGCCGGCACCGCCGTTGGCGCCGAAGCTGTCGGTGACGCTGGCGCCGGTGCCGCCGACCCCTCCGACACCACTGGCGCCCGGGTGCGCAACGCCACCGCCTCCGCCGGTCCCACCCCAGCCGCCGGTCGCGGTGCCTTGGGTAGCGGTGGTCGCATCGCCGCCGGCGCCGCCCGTCCCGCCCGGGCCGCCGGTGTAGTCGTTGTAGCCGTCACCTCCCGCGTCGACGAAGCCGTCGGCGGTTCCGCCGGTGCCGCCGTCACCACCGCCACCGCCGAGTGCGCCCTGACCGATAATGACGGTGCTGCCTCCCGTGCCGTCACCGCCGACGCCCCCGTCACCGCCGTCGCCGCCCGTGCCGCCCTGGAAGGCGAAACCGCCGGTCCCGCCGGCTCCACCGCGACCTCCGACGCCGTAGCCGCCGCCGTAGGCACTGATTCCGGTGCCGGTCCCGCCGGCGCCGCCAACCCCGCCGGCACCGCCGGTGCTGCCGACTCCGATTCCGCGACCGCCTTCGCCGCCAACCCCGCCGGTACCGCCCACCCCGGCTATCAGGCCGGTGATGTCGCGGCCACTGCCGGTGCCGCCGGCACCCCCGGCGCCGCCCGCGCCGCCGGTGCCGCCGGCACTCCCGACTCCACCGCCTCCACCACCGCCACCACCAGCAGTGGTCCCCGAGGTGGCAACGGCCCCGATGCCGCCCGTGCCGCCCGTGCCGCCGCCGTCGGCGCCGCCGTGGCCGCCGTTGCCCCCTGCACCGGTGCCGGCAACGCCGAACCCCGAGGTCCCACCGGCGCCGCCGACGGCACCGGTGGCATCTCCGATACCGTTGCCGCCCGCGCCACCGTCGCCGCCGGCCCCGCCGAACTCACCGAAGCCGCCCCATCCACCGCCGTTGCCGCGGCCCGCGGAGTAACCGTCGGCGCTGGCGTCTCCGCCGTCGCCGCCCCGGCCGCCGGCACCGCCGGTCCCGGAGTAGATGTCGACGAGGCTGCTCCCGCTGCGCCCGCCGCCCCAGCCGACGCCGCCATCGCCGCCATTGCCGGAGGTGGTGCCGCCGTTGCCGCCGTGGCCGCCGTTTCCACCGGTCCCACCTCCGCCGCCGATGCCGATTACGGTGGCGCCGCCGTTGCCACCCAGTCCGCCGTAGCCGCCGTCACCGCCGTTGCCGACGGCAGCCGCGGACCCGCCGTTTCCGCCGTTGCCGCCTGCTCCACCGATCCCGCCGTCACCGAACAGTGCGAGGCTGTTGCCGCCGTTGCCGCCATACCAGCCGTCGGCGCCCACCGCGCCGGCCGCGCCGTTGCCGCCGTCACCACCATGTCCGCCTGCTCCGCCGTTGCCGAACAGCCAGGCCACCGCGTTACCACCGTCGCCGCCATAGCTGCCGTTGAAGCCGGAGGCACCGTCTCCGCCGTCACCGCCGGCGCCGCCGTGACCCATGTAGCTGCCGCCGTTGCCGCCGTCGCCGCCGTCGCCGGGATAGTCACTGGACCCGAAACCACCGCCATGGCCGCCGTCGCCGCCGTTGCCGAAGAAGCCGGCGCTGCCGCCGTTGCCACCCCAGCCACCGACAGCGGTGCCTCCGTCGCCGCCGTCACCGAACCACAGCCCGCCGGCCCCGCCCATGGCCTGTTCGTTGGTGCCGCCATCGATCCCGTCGGCGCCGTTTCCGATCAGCAACTGACCATTGCCGAAGGTCTCGTTGATCCAGGTGCTGACGTCGATGCCGGATTGGGTGGCCAGCCAGGCCTGGCCGGCGTCGTGTATCGGCGTGTAAATCCAGGTGTCGAACAACTCGGCCATGGTGGGGGTGGTCGGCGACAGCGCCAGCCCGGGGCTGGCAGGGTCGCCAAGACTGGACAGCAACCCAGTCCAGCCCGCTGTTTCAAGGCCGCCGACACTCTCGACGCTCAGCCACGACCAGCTCGCCGGATCGAACAGATCGACGATCCAGTCGGCAAGCGGGTCAGCCTGGGCCGGGGCTCCGGCCAGTGGGCTCATCCCCAACGCCAGGAACGCACTTGCCGCGCTGCCCAGCCCGATGAGCTGGCTGCGGCGGACGACAGCATGGGGGCGGCAAGGATCCGTATTGCGCCGATGACTAGGCATGATCACTCCCTCAAGAAAACCCAAACATCTGGTAAACGCTGATGCTATGGGCGCTGAGAAGGAAAGAGTGCAGTAGTCGACTACTGCACTTGGACTGCGGCGGTGGGGCTGCTACCTAGCCGGATCGGGCGGCGGGCTGCCCTCCTCGACTGCCGGCGGCCAATCCTCGGCCACGGGCTCGCAGCAGCCGGCGTAGTCGTCGTCGACGTCGTCATCATCCGCGGTGCCGTCGGTCATCGCTTTGCGTGATTCCCGACTCCGCTTGCTGTACTTCTGATGGCGCGACATCAAGTTTTCCTCCCCGGGCCACGATGTTAATGGCCGCCGGAATTCTCACAAAGACCATTTGGGTGTAACACATCGCGTCGGAGAAATATCTGGAAATACGGAAAGGGTGCGAAATTGACGCGATGGTCAACCGCTGGTCAGGGCGGCGAACGCGACCGCGATCAACGCTGTCGTCCATTCGATGACTGCTCCGAGGACATCGCCGGTAATGCCACCGAGGCGGCTTACGCAGCGTTTTACCAGCATAGCGGCGCACCCCAGGGCCAGGGCGACGACAACCGGCCCGTGCCACGGCGCCGCACCGGTAGGTATCGCTGCCGCGAGCAGCGCCATCACCCAGGCCGCCGCGACCGGCAGCGGCTGACTGCCGGCCACCGTGGCGCCCAGCATGCTTCCGGCGCCGGCGGGCACCGAGCGCCGGCAGGCCAATACCGCGGCCACCCGGCCCGCGCAGACCGCGAGCACGATCTGCGCGGCGCCCAGCATCGGGAAGGTCGTTGCCTGCAGGCCGATCACCAGGACCACCGCAGCGACCCCGAACGGGCCGGTCGAACCCTCGCGCATCACCTGCAGCGCCTGCGGAGCGGGCCGTGCGCATCCCAACCCGTCGGCCGTGTCGGCCACCCCGTCGATGTGTAGTCCGCGGGTCGCGGCCAAGAGCGCAGCCACCGCGAGCAGGCCCGTGATCGGGCTGCCGGGGCCGAAGGCGTACCCGCCGGCCCACACCACGGCCGCGGCCAGTGCGCCGAGAACGGCGCCGACAACTGGGAACGCGGTCATCGCCCCGCGGCCCGGCGGTCGGTCGGTGGGTACGGGCAGAATCGTCCCGAATGCGAAAGACCCTGCCAAGGAAGCGATCACGATGATCGTTCGCTGACGCCGGCCTCGGCGAACGTCGACATGGAGGCCAACGCCGCGACTGCGGCGCGCAGTACCGGCAGCGCAACCGCAGCGCCGGTGCCCTCGCCCAACCGCATCTGCAGGTCGAGGATGGGCTCCAGGCCCAGCGCCGCGCAGGCCAGTGCATGCGCCGGCTCCGGCGAGCGATGACCGGCCTGCCACCAGGCCCGGGCCCCGGGCGCCAACCGGTCGGCGACCAGGGCGGCAGCCGTCGAGGCCAGGCCGTCGAGCAACACCGGGGTGCGCCGCACCGCGGCCTGGGCGCAGAAACCCGCCAGCGCCGCGAAGTCGGCGCCACCAATGCAGCGCAGCAGCGCAAGAGGATCGGCGTGCTGCGGCCGGGACCGGAACAGGGCGTCGCGCACCGCCGCGGTCTTGCGGGCCCAGCCGGCATCATCGATGCCCGTCCCGTGACCCACCACCTCGGTGGGCTCGGCGCCGGTCAGTGCGGCAATCAATGTGGCCGCGACAGTGGTGTTTCCAATCCCCATATCGCCGGGAATCAGCAGATCCGCCCCGCCGTCGACTTCCTCGTCGGCGATGCGCCGGCCCGCCTCGACCGCGGCCAGGGTCTCCTCGGGGGTCAGGGCGTCCTCGCGGGTGATGTCACCGCTGCCGCGGCGCACCTTGTAGGGGCCGGCGGTTGCTCCGTTGACGGCCATGTCCACCACCCGTACCCCGGCCCCGCCGATCGCGGCCAGCGCGTTGATGGCCGCCCCGCCGCGGTCGATGTTGGCGACCATCTGCGCCGTCACCTCCGCGGGGTAGGCGGACACCCGTCCCCGGGTGACCCCGTGATCGCCGGCGAACACCACAACGCGGACACGCTCGAACTGTCGCGGGGGACACTGCCCTTGACAGGCCGCGGCCCACACCGAGAGGGCCTCCAGTCGGCCCAGTGAACCCGCGGGTTTGGTCAGCGAGTCCTGCCGGGCCCGGGCGGCGGCTGCCACCGCGGCATCGGGTGGGCTGACCGGTGGGAAATCCACGGATTCCAAGGTTGTCGGCCCCGATTCGGGCTCAGCCGAGGCGTTCGCCGCGTCGCACCTGCGGACGCGGTGCGCGCATGCGGCGCAGCGTGGATGCGCGGCTGGCGGCGTAGAGTCCCAGCTTCCAACGGCTTTCGACATTGTCGGGGAACTTGGCGTCGGCCATCCGGCCGGCCTTGCGGGCCACCAACACCCCGTCGACGGCCATCAAGACCATCAGCAGCATCATCGCCGGCGAAATGTAGTACTGGACTTGCGGGACCGCCATCATGATGAACATCAGCCCCAGCGCGACCGGCATGAACAGGCCCAGCAGGTTGTAGCGGGCGTCGACGATGTCGCGAACGTACCGGCGCACCGGGCCGCGGTCGCGTTCCAGCAGCGCCGCCTCGTCGCCGGCCAGCATCCGTTCGCGGCGGTCGGCCATCCGCTCACGGCGCTCGGCCTTCGCGATCCGGCGTTCTTCCCTGCTCAGCTTCGGGCCGGCCAGCGACTTGCGCCGGGCCCGGGCCTCCGAGGAGGTCATCGGGGCCGGTGCCACCGGGCCGCGACGCTTGGCCGCGGCGCTGCGCTTGGGGGTCGGTCGGCCTTTGGGCGCGGTCACGCCGCCACGAGCGGCGCCCGCAGACTGGTCGCCGTCGAGAGAGACGGCGGAGACCACGGACTCAGCGGACTGAGTCTCGTCTTTTCTGCGCCCCGGCAACTTCACGCCCGCCAGATTACTTGCTCGGCCCGCCCAGCCTGCGTCGCCGTCCATGCCGCTGGAATACCCTGCAGAGATGGCTGACCACCCGGGTTCCGGCGGCTCGGCCGGTCCTCGGGCGCGGGCGCTTCGGGTCTTGATCGCGCCGGACTGTTTCGGCGAGAGCCTGACCGCGGTGCAGGCCGCCGCCGCGATCTCGACGGGCTGGCATCGCAGCCGACCCCACGACCGGCTCGCGATCGCGCCGCAGTCCGACGGCGGCCCCGGCTTTGTCGCGGTGCTGGCCGACGCGCTGGGCACGGTGCAGCAGGCACGGGTCAGCGGACCGCTGGACGATCCGGTCGACGCCGAGTGGGTGTGGGACGCCGCAACCAACACGGCCTACCTGGAATGCGCCCAGGCGTGCGGGTTGGGACTGCTCGGCGGACTTCCGTCGCCGCGTACCGCGCTGGTCGCCCACAGCGCCGGCGTGGGCCAGCTGATCTGTGCGGCGCTGGCGGCCGGGGCGCGGCGCATCGTGGTCGGGCTCGGCGGCAGCGCCTGTACCGACGGCGGTCGCGGGATGGTCGATGAACTGGGCGGCCTGGCCGCCGCACGCCAGCGGCTCGCGGGGGTCGATTTGGTCGCCGCCTGCGACGTGGAATACCCGCTGCTGGGGCCCTGGGGCTCGGCCCGGGTGTTCGGGCCGCAGAAGGGTGCTGACGCGGCCACGGTCGCGGTACTCGAGAGTCGCCTGGCCGCCTGGGCGACCGAATTGGACGCCGCCGCCGGCTGGGAGGCCAGCGCTGCGTCGGGTGCTGGGGCGGCCGGGGGGATCGGAGCCGCCGTGCTGGCCCTGGGTGGGTCCGTCGAATCCGGAGCCGAGATCGTGGCCCGCCACATCGGCCTGGAGGCCGCGCTCGCCGACACCGATGTCCTGGTCACCGGCGAGGGCCACTTCGATCAGCAGTCGCTGCACGGAAAGGTGGTCGGCTCGCTGGCGGCCGCGGCCCGGGCGCGGGAGATACCGCTGCTGGTGCTGGCCGGACAGATCAGCCTCGACGAGCCCGCACTGCGGTCGGCCGGGGTGCTGGCCGCCCGGGCTATCGCCGACTACGCCGGCTCGGTGGGGCTGGCGCTGATCGACGCTGCGAACCAGCTGATCGGGTTGACCGCCGTCACCGCGGCGCAGATCGGTGGCCGTCCGGCCGGTTCGCCGCGTCGGTAGGGAACACGTTGGCGCAGGGTATCGTTGTTGCGGTGGGTTCGATTGCCTCAAGTGGAGGCAGCGCCCGCCCCCATGATCAACCGCAATAGGGAGACGCAATGACTGTTCAGGATCAGTCGACCACCGAGTCTCACGGCGTGGTCTTGACCGATGAGGCCGCGGCCAAGGTGAAGGCGCTGCTGGAACAGGAGGGTCGTGATGACCTGACCCTGCGGATCTCGGTCCAGCCGGGCGGCTGCGCCGGCCTGCGCTACAACCTGTTCTTCGACGACCGCAGCCTCGACGGTGACGTGGTCGCGGAGTTCAACGGCGTCACGCTGACCGTCGACCGGATGAGCGCGCCGTACCTGCAGGGCGCCGAGATCGGCTACGCCGACCAGATCGACAAGCAGGGCTTCACCATCGAGAACCCCAACGCCGGCGGGTCGTGCTCGTGCGGCGACTCGTTCAACTGAGCGCCTGATATCAACCTGAACGCCGGGGATTTTGTGCTGCCCGGCGGTGGACCGGTGGCGCCGGGCCGCTACCGTGGGTACCCACATCCAGGCCCATGGTGACGATACGAGGGGGATATTTCAGTGACGATTGCGGTGACCGGTTCGATCGCGACTGACCATCTGATGCGTTTTCCGGGTCGGTTCTCCGAGCAGCTGCTGGCCGATCACCTGCAGAAGGTTTCGCTGAGCTTCCTGGTCGATGACCTGGTGGTGCACCGCGGTGGCGTGGCCGGCAACATCGCCTTCGCCATCGGTGTGCTCGGTGGTGACACCGCCCTGGTCGGCGCCGCCGGTGCTGACTTCGCCGACTACCGGCAGTGGCTGGTGTCCCATGGCGTCAACTGCGACCACGTGCTGACCTCGACGACCGCGCACACGGCCCGGTTCGTCTGCACCACCGACCAAGACATGGCTCAGATCGCGTCGTTCTACCCGGGCGCGATGTCGGAGGCCCGCAACATCTCGCTGGCCGAGCTGGTCGAGGCCGCCGGGAAGCCGGAACTGGTGATCGTCGGGGCGAACGACCCCGAGGCGATGTTCTTACACACCGAGGAGTGCCGCAAGCTGGGGCTGGCGTTCGCCGCCGACCCGTCGCAGCAGCTGGCCCGGTTGACCGGAGATGAGATCCGCAAGCTCATCGACGGCGCCACCTACCTGTTCACCAATGACTACGAGTGGGACCTGCTGCTGTCCAAGACCGGCTGGACCGAGGCCGACGTCATGAAGCAGGTCGGGCTGCGGGTGACCACCCTGGGCGGCGACGGCGTCGACATCGTCTCCCCGGACGGCTCCCGCGTCCACGTCGGCGTGGTTCCGGAGAAGTCCCAGACCGACCCGACCGGCGTCGGCGACGCGTTCCGCGCCGGCTTCCTCACCGGACGCAGTGCCGGTCTGAGCCTGGAGCGCTCCGCGCAGCTCGGTTCGCTGGTGGCGGTGCTGGTGCTGGAGTCCACCGGAACCCAGGAATGGGAGTGGGACCGGGCCACCGCGGTGAGCCGGTTGGCGGATGCCTACGGCGACGCCGCCGCGGGCGAGATCGACGCAGCGCTCAAGTAGTTGCGCGTAATTGCGCCGAGGCTGTAGTTGGCGTGGTGCCTTCTCGCACTTTGCCGCGCCAACTACAGGCTCGCGCTAGAGCCGCACGGGGTAGTCCGGCTCCCTGATGGTCGGCACCACGGTGTGCTCGACGAAGATCGCGTGCCACAGCATGAAGATCAGCACGGTCCACAGCCGACGACTGTGATCAGCGGTGCCGAGGCGGTGCTCGTCGAGCATCGTGCGCACCGCGGCGACATCGATCAGGTGGTCGGCGCCGGTGGCGTCCACCGTGGCGTAGGCCCACTCCAACAGCTCACCGGCGCGCAGCCAGTGCCGCAACGGTACCGGGAAGCCGAGCTTGGGGCGGTGCAGCACATGCGCGGGAATGATGGGTTCCAGTGCGCGACGCAGCGCGTATTTGGTGGTGGTGCGGGTGATTTTGGCCGACACCGGCAGGCGCGACGCCACCGCGAACACCTCGGGGTCCAAGAACGGCACTCGCAGCTCCAGTGAATTGGCCATCGTCATCTTGTCGGCCTTGACCAGGATGTCACCGCGCAGCCAGGTGAACAGATCGATGTGCTGCATCCGGGCCACCGGATCCCAGCCGGCGGATTCGGCGTACACCGGGGCAGTGACATCGGTGTGGGTCCAGTCGGGGGAGAAGCCGGGCAGCACCGCACGCAGTTGTTCGTCGGAGAAGCTGCGAGCGTTGCCGTAGTAGCGCTCTTCGAGTGTCAGCGAGCCGCGGTGTAGCAGGCTCTTGCCGCGCATTCCCTCGGGCAACGGCCGAGAGGCCTTGCCCAGTGACCGGCGTACCGGTGTCGGCAGGTAGTCGAAGGGGCGCAGCGACAGCGGCTCCCGGTAGATCGTGTAGCCGCCGAACAACTCGTCGGCGCCTTCGCCGGAGAGCACCACCTTGACGTGCTTGCGGGCTTCGGCGGCGATGAAGTACAGCGGGACCAGGGCCGGGTCGGCGACCGGGTCGTCGAGATACCAGACGATCTCCGGCAGAGCGGCGACGAACTCGGCCGGGCTCACCACTTTGACCACGTGCCGGGCGCCGATCGCCTCGGCGGACGCGGCGGCGACGTCGACCTCGGAGAAGCCCTCCCGCTCGAATCCGGTGGTGAAGGTGATCAGCTTCGGGTTGTGGCGCATCGCCAGGGCGGCGATCGCGGTGGAGTCGATCCCGCCGGACAGGAACGCGCCGACGGTGACGTCGGCCCGCATGTGCTTGGCGACCGAATCCTCAAGCACCGCGGTGATCTCGTCGTAGCGCGCCTGCTCGGTGTCGCGGGTGATCGGGGTGGCATCGAACCGCGGCCGGAAATAGCGGGTGGTCCGCGGCGCCTCGCCGGGCCGAATCCGGGCGTAGGAGCCCGACTCCAGCCGTCGTATGCCGCGGTGCAGCGTCTCGGGCTCCGGTACGTACTGCAACACCGTGTAATGCTGGACGGCGCGGGTGTCGATGTCGGTGTCGAATCCCACCTGCTCGGCCAGGTCCAGCAGGCACTTCTTCTCACTGCCCACCACCGTGCCGCCCGGGCCGGACGCCATGAACAGCGGTTTGATCCCGAACGGATCGCGGGCGCAGAACAGCTCGCCGGCCACGGTGTCCCACACCGCGAAGGCGAACATGCCGCGCAGCCGCGACAGCACATCGGCGCCCCAGCAGTGGTAGCCCGCGACGATCGCCTCGCCGTCGCCGTCGGTGGCGAACACCGCGCCGTGTTCGGCGGCCAGCTCCTCGCGCAACTCCAGGTAGTTGTAGATCTCGCCGTTGAACACCAGTTCGTAGCGCTCCGGAGCCTCTGGCGGACCCCACCGCATGGGCTGGTGCGAATGGGCGATGTCGATAAACGACAGCCGATTGAACCCGAACACCACGCGGTCGCCGGCCCAGATGCCGCCTGGCTCGTCCGGGCCGCGGTGCCGCATCAGGTGGGTCGCGCGCGAGACCGCGCCGGCGACTTCGGCCACATCAGGGCTCGGTGTCGTGCCGGCCGGGGCACACACGAAGGCCAGCAGTCCACACATCGGGTCCCAGTATGCCGCACCGGTATCGGCCTTGAACTGCGAAGGTCCATGTAGGCCTGCGCAGGACCGGTGGAGTCCGATGAGGCGGTCAACACACTGGGGCGGCCAACCGGCAGGTACATCAAACCTCGGTGATCCGGGTGGTCTACGCTGCGTAGTATTCGACTGCTCCGCCGGGTCAGTCGGCCCGTTCTGTGACTCGAGGAGGCACCAACGTGACACGTCGCGGGCAGGGCGTTGTACATCGCCGTCTGCTTCGACCGCTGACCGCGGTCAGCGTGCTCGGACTGCTGGCGGTGACGCTCAGCGGTTGCAGCGTCGACTGGACCGATGTGGTCGGCTTCGGCTGGCCCAAGGGCATCACCCCCGAGGCTGAGGCCAACTACCAGCTGTGGATCGGCATGGTCATCGCTTCGGTGGTGATCGGTGGGCTCGTCTGGGGAATGATTTTCTGGTCGATGATCTTCCACCGCAAGAAGGCGACGGACACCGAGCTGCCGCGCCAGTTCGGCTACAACATGCCGCTGGAGCTCGGCCTCACCGTCGTGCCGTTCTTGGCCGTCGCGGTGATCTTCTACTTCACCGTCGTCGTGCAGGAGAAGATGCTGCACCACGAGCCCAACCCCGAGGTTGTCGTCGACATCACCGCCTTCCAGTGGAACTGGAAGTTCGGTTACCAGAAGGTCGACTTCCACGACCACACGCTCAGCTACGACGGCGTGGACCAGCCCCGCAAGGACGCGATGACCTCCAAGCCCGAGGGCGTGGACGTGCACGGCGAGGAACTGGTCGGGCCGGTGCGCGGTCTCAACACCGAGGACCGCACCTACCTGAACTTCGACAAGATCGAGACGGTGGGTACTACCGGCGAGATCCCGGTGCTGGTGCTGCCGAGCGGTAAGCGCATCGAGTTCGTGCTGAACTCGGCCGACGTCATCCACGCCTTTTGGGTACCGGAGTTCCTGTTCAAGCGTGACGTCATCGCCTGGCCCGAGCGCAACAACCAGGTGAACACCTTCCAGGTCGCCGAGATCACCAAGGAGGGCGCGTTCGTCGGCCACTGCGCCGAGATGTGCGGCACCTACCACGCGATGATGAACTTCGAAGTCCGGGTTGTCTCGCCCAACGACTTCAAGGCCTATCTGGATCAGCGCATCGCCGGAAAGACCAACGCCGAGGCGCTGGAGGCCATCAAACAGGAACCGTTGGCGACCACCACGTTCCCGTTCGACAGCCGCCGTGGCCTGCTAGCCCCGCAAGCCAGCAACAAGTAGGGACAACCGCATGCGCATCGAATCCAGGCTGTTCGAGTTCGTCGCCACCTTCTTCCTGGTGGTCGGGGTGATCTACGCGGCGCTGACCGGGAAGTTCGCCACCGGCGGTGTGGAGTGGGCCGGCACCACCGCGCTCTTCCTGACCGGAATGATGGCCATGATCGTGGCCACCTTCTTCCGGTTCGTGGCGCGCCGCTTGGACACTCGGCCCGAGGACTACGAGGCTGCCGAAGTCAGTGACGGCGCCGGCGAGTTGGGCTTCTTCAGCCCGCACAGCTGGTGGCCGATTCTGATCGCGCTGTCCGGGTCGGTGGCGGCCGTCGGGATCGCCTTCTGGCTCCCGTGGCTGATCGCCGCCGGCGTGGTGTTCGTGTTGTCGAGCGTGGCCGGACTGGTCTTCGAGTACTACATCGGCCCCGAAAAACACTGACCACCTCTCCGCCGCGGCCGCCGTGTCGACCCGCTTGGGTAGGGTTGCCGATGCACAATGACCAACGGTGGTTGATGTCGACCGCAACGGGTCAGGTCGTGGCGCGGCGGTTTGAACAGGATAGGCGGGAATGAGCGGGCCGAATCCCCCAGAGACGGGCTCTGGAGACGAGGGCTCCGGCAACGGTCAGCCGGCCCCAGACATAGCCTCTGACATGGCCCCGGAAGCAGGCGCAGGCGGCGAGATTTCGCCGTTGGACGATGTGGCTGCCACCCCGGCCTCCTTGCCGGCAGACAACACCGCGTACTCGCAGGCCTACTCGGCGCCAGAATCCGAGCAGTTTCTGAGCGCCCCCTACGTTCCGGTGGATCCGCGGCTCTACGACTACGACACCTACGACGTGCCCGACGAACCGGAGCCTGGTGCCAAGACGCCCCGATGGCCGTGGGTGGTCGGTGTCACCGTGATCATCGCCGCGGTGTCTCTGGTGGTGTCGGTGGCATTGCTGTTCGCCCGCACCGAGACCCACGATCTGGCGACGCCCGCGACCACGAGCAGCACGGTCTCAGTGCCGCCGGTACAGGACGAGATCACCAAGACCAGCACCAGCACCACGGTGCCGCCTCCGCCGCCCAGCACCGAGGAGCCGCCGCCCCCACCTCCCAGCAGCGAGGAGGCACCGCTCCCGCCGCCGCCGAGCGAGGAGCCGGCACCCGAGCCAACGACCACGACGCAGGAGACCACCACGACCACCCAGTCGAAGCCGCTGCAGGTGACCTACTCGGTGACAGGCACCAAGGCACCGTTCGACCAGATCACGATCACCTACGTGGATGCCTCCGGGCAACGTCGTACGCAGCGCAACGCCTACATCCCGTGGTCACTGACCCTGACACCGATCTCCCAGTCGGAGATCGGTTCGGTGGAGGCGACCAGCATGCTGCGGCTGAGCAAACTCAACTGCTCGATCACCAGCAGCGACGGTAGGGTGTTGTTCTCCAACAGCAATGAAGCACCGGCGACGAGCTGCGGATGACCGGCGGGAACATGGTAGATCGATTCATTCGGCCGGGGCAGTCCCCGGAGGTCACCGACCGCATCCTGCTGGGAGCGTGTGCGGCGGTCTGGCTGACCTTGTTGGGCATGAGTGTGGCGGCCACGGTGGCACTGGTGGACCTCGGGCGGGGTTTTCACGAGCCGACCGAGAGTTCGCACAGCGGCCTGCTTTACATCGTGATCGGTGCGTCCGCGTTGGTCATCCTTGCGGCCATCCCGGTGCTGCTCCGGGCCCGCCAGCCCGGCCCGCCGCGCCCCCCGGGTTTCCCGTCCCAGGTGCCGGCCAAGCCGCCGCGCCAGGGCACCCAGAACGCCCCGCTTCAGCAGCCCGGCTTCGATGCGCCGGGCCGCCGGGCGGCCAGCGCACGTCAGGAGCTGCCCAACCAGGCTCAGGTGAACCGGGTGCTGCTGCGTGGCATCACGGTGCTGGCCACCGCGGTCGGTGGCGCATTGACCCTGGTGGCGTTGGCCACGTATCTGATGGCCGTCGGAAAGGACACCGGCTCGTGGGTCAGCTACGGGTTGGCCGGGGCCGGCGCCGCCGCCATGCCGGTGATTCCGTGGCTGTACCTGCGCCGGCTGGGTAACGTCCTGGAACTGCCGTCTCGCTTCGGCTGAGCGGCGTTCCTGGCTACGGCCAGAGCAGCGTCGTCGACCAGCTCGTCTCGTCCCGTTCATAACGCAGCCGGCGGTGCCGGCGCGTAGCGTCGGCCTGCCAGAATTCGACGGCGTCGGCCTGTACCGCATACGACACCCATTCGGCGGGCACCAGGTTGGGGGAGTGCTCGAGCTCCAGGTGCGCCTTGGCGAGCGCCTCGCTGATCTCTGCCGGATCGGCATAGGGCTGGCTCTGTCGGCCGGTGAGCACCATGGCCCGGGCGCCCTCGGAGCGAGCCAGGAAGTCGTCGGTGGTCACCGGTGGAGGGTCGGGGAGGGCCATGCCGTCGACCCTGACCTGTCGGCCCAGTGTGGGCCAGTAAAACGTCAGCGAGACAGCCTGATTGCGGGCGAGGTCGGCGCCCTTGCGGCTCGCCGAACTGACTCCGAAGTGCCAACCGGCGGCGTCGATGTCTTTGAGGATCAGCACCCGCGCCGAGGGCCGCGCCACGCCCGTCCCGTCCGCCGCGCCGACCGTCGACAATGTCATGGCATGCGGTTCTACGACGTCGCTGTCGACAGCGTGCAGCAACCATTGGATGAACAGCGCGACGGGATCGGCAGGTGCCTGCGCCGGGTCGAATTCCGGTGCCGCACCAACCAAAACGGGCAGCCCGCGCAAGAGATTGCGCAGGCTGCCCGATTGTTCGGACCCAGTGGGCCTAGGCGATCGCAAGCGCGGCGGAGCCGGGCGAAGCGGGTCGCCGTTATCAGGCCTAGGCGATCGCAAGCGCGGCGGAGCCGGGCGAAGCGGGTCGCCGTTATCAGGCCTAATAATGGTGTCCGTTGGTGTTACCACCTTGGTGCTCGGCCAACGCGGTCAGCGCACGCCGCTCGCTGGCGTGTGCCGCCTCGTTGAGCGCGGCATCCTCTTCGACCGGGTCGGCCGTCAGGAAGCTGCCGCGACCGGGAGCACCGCCAGAACCCAATTTGTTCATCTTCTTGGGCAGCGGCGCACCGGCGTACTCCAGCGGAAGCGGGTGGCCGTGGTCGTCGACCGGGCCCAGCGGCTGGTGCAGCTCGATGTAGGCACCGTGCGGCAGCCGCTTGATGATGCCGGTCTCGATACCGTGCTCAAGCACGTCACGGTCACTGCGCTGCAAGCCGATGCACCACCGGTAGGTGGCGAAGAAGATCAGCGGCGGCAGCACCACCATCCCGATACGGCCGATCCAGGTCGTCGCATTCAGCGAGATGTGGAACTTCCACGCGATGATGTCGTTCATCGCAGCCAGGGTCAGCACCATGTAGAAGCTGATCGCCATGGCGCCGATCGCGGTACGGACCGGAGCGTCCCGGGGACGCTGCAGCAGGTTGTGGTGCGCGTAGTCGCCGGTGAACTTCTTCTCCAGGAACGGGTAGACCATCAGCAGGCCGAAGACCGCGCCCATGCCCAACGCGACGCCGACGACCGCCGGAATGGTGTGGCCGAAGGGGTAGAACTCCCACGCCGGCCACAACCGGGCCAGGCCTTCGGTCCACATCATGTAGAAGTCGGGCTGGCTGCCCGCCGACACCTGCGAGGGCCGGTAGGGACCCAGGTTCCAGATCGCGTTGATCTGCAGCAGACCGCCCATCAGGCCGAGGATGCCGGTGATCATGGCGAAGAAGGCGCCGGACTTGATCGCGAAGACCGGCAGCACCCGCACGCCGACCACGTTGGTCTCGGTGCGGCCCGGTCCGGGGAACTGGGTGTGCTTCTG